>Ga0074046_10000011_pt1 | contig 175543 bp, 173 predicted proteins | sample BogForMeECP23OM3_FD_94441 | JGI IMG/M metagenome (GOLD analysis project Ga0074046, IMG submission 94441) | Bog forest soil microbial communities from Calvert Island, British Columbia, Canada - Bog Forest MetaG ECP23OM3 | ecosystem: Environmental > Terrestrial > Soil > Wetlands ... | reverse complement strand
TCGGGCGAAACCTTAACAACCTTTCCTGCCGAAGATATTCGCACTATGTGGAAGGCCGTAGAGATCGATGCATGGATCAGGGCCCGGACTACCAGCCTTGAGGATGCACGCGGTACCGTTACCGGGATCATCGGGAGGGTACAGAACGAGGGGGATGCTGCACTCCGGGACCTTGCAAAAAAATACTGCGAACTCGAAGACATTGCAGTTTCCGAAGAAGAACGGGAGGCGGCCTACGATGACGTCGATACGCAGGTTATCGAGAGCCTGATCGAGGCCCATGCCCGGATCGAGCGCTTCCACGAACGCCAGCGCCCCCGGGACCTCTGGCTGGAAGAGATGGAGCCCGGTGTTGTACTGGGGATCAAGACCACCGCCCTCAACCGCGTGGGGATCTACGTGCCCGGCGGCAGGGCCGCGTACCCCTCATCGGCCCTGATGTGTGCCGTACCGGCGAAGGTTGCAGGTGTAAAGGAGATCTGTGCCTGCTCTCCCCCGCCGATCAAACCCCTGACGCTCGTTGCCCTCGATATCGCGGGGATCACCGAGATTTACAGCGCCGGCGGGGCCCAGGCAGTTGCTGCCATGGCGCTCGGGACCGAATCCATAAAACCCGTACAGAAGATCGTCGGGCCGGGGAACGTCTATGTCACGCTTGCAAAGATGATGCTCCGGGAAAAGGTTGAGATCGATTTCCCGGCCGGCCCGAGCGAGATCGGGATCATAGCCGACGCGACCGCAAGCCCGGCAATTGTTGCGGCTGATATCCTCGCGCAGTCGGAACACGACCCGAACGCGGCCTGCATCCTGATCACCACTGACCCCTCCCTTCCGGCAAAGGTCGGGAAGGAGATCGAGAAGATGCTGGCCGTGGCTCCCCGTAAGGAGATCATCACGGAGTCGCTGAAAAACTCGGGATACAAGGTGGTCGCAAGTATCGAAGAGGCGATCGCGGCATCCGATGTAGTGGCTCCCGAACATCTCTCCATCCAGGTCGCCGACCCGTTATCCGTGGTGACCCGGGTCCGGAATGCGGGTGCGATCTTTGTCGGGAAATACTCGGCAGTTGCCTGCGGGGATTATGCGGTTGGTACCAACCACGTTCTTCCAACCGCAGGATATTCGAAGATGTATTCCGGTCTGGATGTCCAGCACTTCTGCAAGACGGCATCCGTGGAGATCATCGACCGGGACGGCCTTGAGGCGATCGGGGATATTGTTGAGACGATTGCGGAGGCGGAGGGGCTGTTTGCGCACTCGCAGTCGGTGAAGGTGAGGAGAAGGGAGTAGGGTTGGCGGTTTTTCCGGTTTTTCATTTTTTTTTATAATTGCGGTTTGTAATTTATTTAAGCTTAAACTTTTCAGTAGTTTCCAAATTTTTTGCTCTGTAGAAAATCTCATAATCGCTGACGCTCTTGGTTGCTTTGCCCCCGCCGCTATGGCATCCCCCAGTTGCGATGACGATGTATTACCTGCCATTTGGCTCAGGTCAACGCACTGCGCCCCGTACCCGCGGGGACTGGTGGCGCAAGAGGGGGCATCATCTCTTCGAAAAAAAATGATTTCTACAGGGCAAAATTTTTACATTCCCGTTATTCTATTTTTTGTTACTCATTAAAATTATGAAGACCACCGCCGCCGACAGGGCGTCCCCGCGGCGGATCAGTTACCAAATACAAATTGAAAAAACCTCCTTGCCCCGGAAAGGCCCTGAGGCAGGGGACCCTCGCTAATATTTACTACGTTTAGAATTTTTCATGAGCTCTAAACATCGGGTCAATCAAAATTTTCAACAAAAATTTTGTTGGAAAAATTTTAAATCAAATTCTGATCGCTCCGAAAAAAATTTCCACAAGAATTATTTCCACGTTCAAAAAATTTCCCGGCAGACATTGCTCCAATTTCCCGCAACCTACCGATAATACAAGGGCCCATTAACCCACCCCCTGACGCTATCCGATGTAAGCCCTCCCATAAATCTCCCTATACGCGGGCGAGCTCCCCGCAATTGGCCGGCCGGTCTTCCGGCCTCACTCTTTTTTCCGCACTATGCCGGAAAAACAGATCCCTGCAACCGCCAGCCCGACCGCCAGCACCGGCACAAGAGGGTCAAGAGGTGTATCCGCAGCCGGTTTATCTGAGGGAAGGAATTCAATCTCCGTTGTTGCGTACTCTGCCCGGACAAAACGCAGCCGGTCTACCGGGCTATCCAGGACATACACGGTATAATTGCCGGGCTGCAAAGTGCCGAGGATGACTGACGTATCCCAGGAATAAGTCCAGCTGCCGTCAGACAGGTGGACCGGGGCTGTCGTGAACAAGCTGTGGCCGGTCGGGATGTTGAGGTTCTCGAGCGTTACTCCCCGGGGATCCAGTCCCGGCCCGGTTACGAAAAGGTACACGGCGATCGTTGATGAACCGTTCACGGTCCCGTTGATGGTAACAATGTCCCCGATGTGGGCCTGGGGTGGTGAGGCATTGAGCGTGAGTGAGACCCCTGCCACTGCCGGCGCAGCGATGACCAGCAGAGCGGCCGTAACGAGAAGAAAGCATACCCATCGCACAGGAGAACGTTCTGCTTTTGGCACGTAAATCCCTGTCATATCCCACCAGTCCCCTCAGAACCTTACTACCATCACCGATTCTTCTTCCTTCTTGAGTTCGCCTTTGAGATGCTCCGAATCAAAATCGTACGCCTCCTGGGGCCGGTAGTTTTCATAAAGTTCGCATTTATCGAGAATATCGACAAACTCTTTCAGGAATATCCGGGGAATGACATCCACCCTTCCGCCAAACCTGGTGGTGATCTTTTTGATCATTGCGCGGATGAACCGGTGCGAGATCCGTTCCCGGTCCGGCTCGGTATAGGCCTGTGCATAGACATCGACCACCCTGAGGGCTACCTGTTCGAGTTTTGCCGTGTCGAACTTCGCGAGGACGATCTGCGGCTGGCGGGGATTTTTAAACTCGTCGCTCATGACCACATTGATCCGGTCGAAAAGGGGAGGGACAGAACGGATCCCCCGTGAGCCATCAAAGAGGGCCGGTGTCCCGGTAAAGAGGAAGAAGCATCGCGGCATATCCCCACGGTCGAGTGCATCGATGATCTGGACGAGCGTCTGGTATCCCTTCTCGCGCTGGCTCCGCTGGAGGCCCTGCATAGTCTCCAGCTCGTCGACCGCGATAGCGAGGCCGCTGTACCCCGCACCATGGATCACGGAGACGAGGCCCCGGAGGAAGAGCAGCGCGACGGTATCATCGATATCCCCCCGGATTCCTGCCTTCTGTTTGAAATCCCGGCCTATGTTCGGCTCTGCCGCGATCCACCCGAGGGCAGACTGGGCAAGCGGGAAGTCACCCGCATTATTCGCCCGGTAGTATGTCCGCAGTGCCGCCGCAAGGGCAGAGTTCAGCGCGGAGATGCCGGAGAGGGCAGTCTCGATCTCCCGCTCGGTTGCCGGTTCAAGGGCCGCGTCATCCATGCCGGTTCCGCCAACAGACAGCAGCCGCTCTTCGATAGCAAAGAGCCAGGTGTCCACCACGGCCTTGAGGGCGTGCTCCTCCTCGTTTGTCCTGAGGCCCGCACAGATCTGCTGGTAAACGCCCCGGAGTTTGTGGATCGGTGTTGCGGACGAGATCACTACGTGGGAGGTGACAAAACCCTTAGTCCTTGCGATCTCGAGCGACCGGGCTACCAGGAATGTCTTGCCGCTCCCGTAGTCCCCGCGGATAAACTTGGTATCCCCGCCACCCCGGGCCACGTAGTCGAGCTGCTTTGCGATCACCCCCTCTTCCACATCGAGCCCCACGGCAATCCGTTCGAGGCCGCCTGCCGGTACGGTTCCCCGGCGGAGCGCATTGACGATATTGATGCTCTCGAGCCGCCCGCGGTCCATCCGGTCAGGTTCCGGTGTACTCATAGACCTCTCCATCCTCACCAAAACCTTTCTTCTCCAGCACGGATAATCCCTGTGATGCTGCCTTCTGCACCAGCCTGTTGACGATCCCGGCCACCCTTCGTGTGCCAAGCAGTTTGCGCAGGTCAACCTCGCTTGCTCTCCTGTGCGAACGGAGGAATGCGAGGATCTTCTCTTCATCCTGCGTGAGCCCGAGCTGGTCGCTGATCGCTTTCCCTGTCGGGACAGGCGTCGGAGGGGGATGTACCGGCTGCTCCCGGATCACCGGCCGGTCAGCGATCGATCGCTCCTTGCAGTCACGGATGATCCGGAGGAAATCCTCGAGCTGGATCGCCCGGGCCTGGGCCGGCATCACATCCACGCCGCAGAGAGCATAGTACTTGCATCCCGCATAATCCGCCTCTTCCAGGGCGTTTGCTGCTGCAAGGAAGTTCGCGATTGCCAGGTGTTCAAGACCGGCTGAACCCAGCGTGCCCCGGCGTTCGTCCAGCCGTTTTATCAGCTGGTCCAACAGGCGCCGCAGCTGGCGCATCCCCGCATTTTCATCCACGATGACCGATGCGATCCGGATGAGATCCCCACTCTTCCGTGCATTGGACAGGACGTAGAGCATAACCTTCTCGCATTCCCGGTCCTCGCCTTGCGAGGCGAGGAAGATTGCGTACTCGGGTCCCCCGTAAAGGAAGTCTGCCCGGTACGCCCGGTAATACCAGGCCCGGGCTTCCGCGGGGTTGCCAAGCGTGGCATACAGGCGGGCAGTCTCCAGCAGACTCACCACGTTGACATCGTGGGAGACAACGTCAAGGAACCGTTTCAGTACCTCACCTGCGGGAAGCGTGCCCGGCAGGAAGCGGCGGTACCTCCCGATCGCAAGGGCAAGGAAGTCCATATCGTTCTTGCAGCCAAGCTCGTCCCGGATCAGGTTCTCGTAGGCATCCCGGGCGTTCCCGAAATCGCCCCCGGAAGCAAGCAGATCGCACTCCAGTAGGCGGTGCATGGGAGACGGGTCCCGGGAGACGAGCATGCTGGCAACCTCACGTGCCTGTCTGGTCTTCCCGTTTGCGCTCAGCAGCAGCGCATAATCGGAAAGGATCATGCTGTCAGGGTCCTCGTGCAGCTGGGCATCATAGGCTGCAAGCGAGACGGGGAGATCATACCGGGAGAGGGCGTCAAGGTATTTCCTGAGCATGGCAGGATCCTTAGTCTCGCGCCAGATCCGGAGCGCAGCATCCGCTGCAGCCCGGTGGTTGCCGGTCCGCGCCAGGGCATCCACGTACTCCGGAGTCTTCCCCGTGTCGGCGCCGTGAAGGGCATGGGTGGCAACTGCCTCGTCTGCCCGGCCGGTCTCGATGAGTGCACGCATCAGGTTCCGTATATCCCCGGATTTTTTTGTGAGCCGGGCAAGGAGCCGTAAGACCGGCAGTGCGCTGCGGAAATCCTGGCGGGAGAGGAGATACCCGGCATAACTCCGGAGGGCATCCTGGTTGGTCGGGTCCAGGTGGACGGCGGTGGCATATTCGGCAATCGCGCCATCATCTCCACGGGCCTCCAGCACCTTTGCAAGATAACTGTGGACATAAGAAGAGCCGGGCATCCGGAGTGCCAGGTCCCGGAAAAAAACATCGGCGTCCTCCAGTTTACCGGTCGTGTAGAAGTTGGTTGCTGCGAGCACCTCGACCGCCGGGTCTTTCTCTTCCTCAAGCACGAGATTGCAAAGCCGGAGCGACTCCTGGTACTGTCCGTCCTCAAACAGCCGGAACGCCTCCTTCTTCCGGTCTTCACGGGACGGGGAAGGCATTGTCACGGCCTGCCGAACCTGACTTTTAAAAGACCCGAGAGCATCCGGATCATATCCCGCTTCTCTACCCGGGAGTCGCCTTGGTTCTGCCATTCGATCGGGATCTCGATGATACGATACCCGGCGCGTTTCAGTCGCCAGAGCAGCTCGACGTCGAACTCGAAACCACGGGATACCATTGCAGGCAGGATTGCATCAACGGCGGCTCTTTTGAAGACTTTCGCACCGCATTGCGTGTCATTGTACGATAAGCCAAACAGCACCCGGATCAGCAGGTTGAATCCCCGGCTCTCCAGCCTGCGCAGCAGGCTCTGCCGCACGGTAAGCTTCGAACCGTCCATCCAGCGCGAACCAATCGCCCCATCGGCGGCTGCCGATGCAGATAAGAGACGCTGTATCTCACCGATGCTGGTGGAGCCGTCCGCATCAAAGAATCCTACGAGCGGGGCCTGTGCTGCACGCAGCCCGGCGATCACCCCGCCGCCTTTGCCGAGCCGGTAATCAAACCGGAGGCAGCGTATTACAAGATCCGGGCGTTCTGCGGCGATCCCCTCGACGACGTCAGCCGTCCTGTCGGTACCGTCGCAGACAACGATCAGTTCCCCTCCGAACCCGGTGATCGTGTCGAACAGGTGGACGATCCGGTGCTCTTCGTTATATGCGGGGATGACGAGACTGCAGGGTAACCCGGGTGCGCTGGTCATGGTGGGGGATTCCGCCCTCGTGCGCAGTACCTGCCCGCACGGATATCCTGCCCGGGCCGGCGCGTGCATCCGGAATAAACCTCCGGTACACAGGTACATGCACAATGGTCATGATAATGTGGGGCGGAATCCCCCATAACGTTACTGGTGTTCGCCGAGGTGCCGGGCGAGCATGGTGCCGGGGCGGTATCTCTCCGCCATAGCAAGGGCAGTCTCGCGGAGGGCCTGGTGTTCTGCACGGCAGCTTGCCGGTGGCGGGGATTTCCGGAGGATCGCCGAGCTGTTCTCGGTGATCTGGATGAGTTCGGTCGCAATGACGGCATTGAGCCAGACGAGATCTGCGAGCATCTCCTTGGTTTCCTTGTCCTGCATACAGGAGAGGTCGCCGGTCGTGGATATTAAGTATGAGGGCACGGATATGCCCCGGCCCTTTTTAAGGTCCCCCATGGATGAGTGTTTCTCCCGGGCCTGCATTTTTCCCGTTTACCCTCTTTCCCACACCCGGGACGGGCAGCTTTAATCTTACCCGGGGCCTACAACACATCCTGAGAGAACAATGAATTATCTGGAACGGATAAAAAAGGACGGACGGGTAGCCAATCCCTTCTTCGGCCAGATGGGAATCGAGATTGTCGAGGCCGCGGACGGCAGGGGAGTTCTGAAGATGGCGGTGAGGCCCGACATGCACAACGGCGTCGGATGGCTGCAGGGGGGCCTTCTCGTGGCTCTTGCTGACGAGGCCATGGCGCTTGCGGTGTATTCGCAGCTTGCAAAAGGAGAAGGTATTGCAACGATCTCCGAGTCCACGAGTTTTATAAAAGGAACCCGGGACGGCATCATTTATGCAGAGGGACGCGTGATCCGGAAAGGACGACGGGTCGCGTTCTGCGAGAGCGAAGTCTGGACAGGTACCGGTGAACGGATCCTGCTCTCCCGGACATCAGCTGCCTTTGCCGTGATGACAAAATCCTGAAAAAATCCAAAATAATTTAAAAAAAGTCAGAATTATTTTTTCTTTCCTTCCGCTTTCTTATTCCCGGGTTTTTTCCCATCGGTCCTGCGGAGTTTTACGTACCATACGGCACCGGCTGCTGCAATAACGACGATAATGACAAGAGCGATAGTTACCGGTGAAGTGAGTGGCGAGGATGCACCGTTCTTTGCCTGTGCAAGCCCGGTTTCTGCTTCGGTGTTATTCGGGTCAAGGGCGAGTGCCTTGTTGTAGGCGTCGACAGCTCCGCTGTATTTCCCGGCCGCTACGGAAGCGTTACCCAGGTTGAGCCAGCCTTTCAGGTACGCAGGGTCAATACCTACTGCATGGTTATATGCATCCACGGCATTGTTGTAGTCTCCCTGCTTTGCGTAAATGAAGCCCTTGTTATTCCATAACCCGGTGCTGTTGGGGAACTGAATTATGCCAGTGTCTGCTGTTTTGAGCGCTTCGTTGTACTGTCCGAGCTCGGCGAGTGCTGCTGCCTTGTCTTTGTACACGTACATCAGACCGTCACCCGATGCAAGAAGGGTGGTGTTATCCGCAAGGGCCATGTCGAAATACTGGACCGACAGGTTATACTGCCCGCCGGCAATCGCAACCTCTGCAAGGTTAAAATCGTCCGTTGCGTTATCATGGACCGGTGTGCCGGCAGCCATGACCGGCTGCAGGATACAGGCAAGCAGGAGGAGGATACCCCCCATTTTGATACATTTTCCGGGGATCATGGGTACATATTTTCGTGTCTGCTCAAATTAATCTTGCTTAAAGGCGAAATGCCGGAAACGGAGTCTGATCTACCGGTCTACTTGTGAATGCGGTATGCTTGTGAATCTCCTGACTTCACCAAACGGCGTTCTCACCAATAATAAGGTAACACTAATACGGATAGTGAGCAAAATATACTGCAATCGGGGAGATCTCTAGTGAAATACATCATTATTACCGGCGGAGTGATGAGCGGTCTGGGCAAAGGGATCACGGCCGCATCCGTGGGACGGATCCTGAAGAACCGGGGCTACCGGGTGACTGCGGTCAAGATCGACCCGTACCTGAATATCGATGCAGGGACGATGAACCCGGCCCAGCACGGTGAAGTCTTCGTCTTAAAGGACGGGAGCGAAGTAGACCTTGATCTCGGCAACTACGAGCGTTTCCTCGACATCGAGCTCACCGCCTCCCACAACATCACCACCGGCAAGGTATACCGCACGGTCATCGACAAGGAGCGCCGCGGCGACTTCCTGGGCGAGACCGTCCAGATCATCCCCCATATCACCGACCAGATCAAGACCTGTATCCGGCAGGCGGCAGAAGAGGAGTTCCCGGACGGGACAACTGCGGACATCTGCCTGATCGAAGTAGGAGGTACCGTTGGCGACATCGAGAGCATGCCGTTCCTCGAGGCGATCCGCCAGATGCGGGGAGAACTTCCGCCCCACGATTATGTCCTGATCCATGTGACCCTGATCCCTGAGGACACGATGGGGGACATGAAGACCAAGCCCACCCAGCACTCGGTCAAGGCCCTGCGGGAGCTGGGCCTCCACGCGGAGATCATTGTCGGCAGGAGCGAGAACCCGATCGGTGCAGGCACCAAGCGCAAGATCTCGGCATTCTGCGATCTCCCCCAGAGTGCGGTCATATCCGCTGCAACCGCGCCGGACACCTACGCGGTCCCCATGGAGATGGAGAAGGAAGGTATCGCGGATGTGCTCTCCACACATCTCGGGCTTGACCGGAAAGAGGCGGACACGGCCTGGTACCGGATCGTGAACAAGGAGTACACGAACCGGGTTACCGTTGCGATCGTGAGCAAGTACGGGATCGAGGACGTGTATATCAGTATCAAGGAGTCCCTCAAGCATGCCGGCCGGGCGCTCTCAACGGAAGTCAAGATCGTGTGGCTGGATGCGGAGCGGTACGAGAGGTCCACGCTCAAGGACTATGACGGGATTCTCATCCCCGGCGGCTTCGGGAAGCGGGGCATCGAGGGGAAGATCGAAGCGATCCAGTTTGCCCGGGAGAACAATATTCCCTTCCTCGGCCTCTGTCTCGGGTTCCAGCTGGCAACAGTCGAATTCGCCCGGCACAAGGCGGGTATCGCAGACGCGACGAGCGAGGAGTTCGGGGATGGCTCGCACGTGATCGCTCTCCTGCCGGAACAGGAAGGGCTCAACGAACTGGGCGGGACTATGCGCCTTGGGAATTATACTGCGGATATCAGGAGCGGCACCCTCGCATCAAAACTCTATAGTGAGAAACAGATCGTCGAGCGGCACCGCCACCGGTACGAGGTGAACCCCGAGTATATCGGAAAACTTGAGAAAGCCGGCCTGGTCTTCTCGGCAACCAACAAGAACAGGATGGAGTGCCTCGAACTCCCCGGTCACCCGTTCTTCTTTGCAACGCAGTTCCACCCCGAGTTCAAGTCCCGGCCCACAAAGCCGTCGCCGCCTTACCTGGGATTTGTTGAGGCATGCGGGGCGAACAAGAGGACAAAATAAGGTTTTTGGGAGAGAAGGGAGATCACCATGGTCAATACAGAGAAGTTTATCAGCCAGTCCGTAGCCGCGATCAAGGCCGCAGCCGGCAGTGAGAAAGTCGTCATGGCGTTATCCGGCGGCGTGGACAGTTCGGTCTGCGCAGCCCTTGCCGCCCGGGCGATCGGCGACAACCTGATACCGATCTACATAGACACAGGCCTGATGCGTAAGGGGGAGACCGAACGCATCCGGACGATCTTTAGCAACATCCATCTCAATATTGTCGATGCCGGCGACGAGTTCCTCGATTCCCTGAAGGGGATCACGGACCCCGAGGCCAAGAGGAAGGCGATTGGCGAGCGGTTCATCCGGGTCTTCGAACGCGAGGCCAGGAAGCAGGGCGCAACGTGCCTGCTTCAGGGAACGATCTATCCCGACCGGATCGAGAGCGAGGGAGGGATCAAGAGCCACCACAACGTGGGCGGCATGCCGCTCCACATGGAGTTCACGAAAGTCATAGAACCGATCCGCGACCTCTACAAGGATGAGGTCCGGGAGGTTGCAGGCGCTCTCGGGCTCCCAAAGGAGATCCAGCACCGGATGCCGTTCCCGGGACCCGGCCTTGCGGTCAGGGTGCTCGGCGAGGTTACCCGGGAGAAAGTTGCTGTCATCCGCGAGGCGAACTGGATCGTCGAGGAAGAACTCGTAGAGAAGTACCATCCATGGCAGTGCTTTGCCGCCCTCCTCGGCCTTGGCACCGGTGTCAAGGGTGACAACCGTATTCACGGCTGGATCGTTGCGGTCCGTGCGGTCAATTCAAGGGACGGGATGACCGCCGATCCGATCAACATCCCGTTCGAGCATCTTACGAGGATCGGATCGAGAATCACCGCAGACATCCCGAGCGTTTCGCGGGTGGTATACGATATCACCGCAAAACCCCCGGCAACGATCGAATACGAATAATCCTGCGAATGGATGCAGGAGCCGGAAGACGAACCAAAAGCAGAATTAAAAAGTTGTTAACGTGATGGGAATGGAAAAAACCAGCCAGTTCAAAGCACTTGACGAACGCTACTACATGCCAGCGTTCTCCCGTGAGATTGCCATCGTAAAGGGTGAGGGATCGAAAGTCTGGGACGCAGACGGCAGGGAATATATCGACTGCGTTGCGGGAATTGCCGTCTGCAGCACCGGCCACTGCCACCCGGCAGTAGTGAAGGCGATCTGCGACCAGGCACACCAGCTGATCCACTGCTCCAATCTCTACTATGTCCCGCACCAGGGCGAAGTGGCACAGAAGATCGTGGAGATCACCGGCATGCACAAGACATTCTTCTCCAACTCCGGGGCGGAAGCAACTGATGCGGCCCTGAAACTTGCCCGGGTCCGGACCGGCAGGAAGAAGTTTGTCGCCTTCACTCACGGCTTCCACGGGCGCACGGTCGGCTCCCTTGCTGTCACGCACAAACCCTCAATCCGTGAGCCGTTCGAGCCGCTCGGCATCATAAAGACGTTCGTGGAATACGGGGACGTTGACGCGCTCAGGAAAGTCGTGGATAAGGAAACGGCAGGGGTCTTCGTGGAACCGATCCAGGGAGAAGCCGGGGTCATCATCCCCCCGGACAGCTTCATCGAAGGCATCCGCGAGATCTGTGACGAGACCGGCGCCCTGATGATCGTCGACGAAGTGCAGACCGGCATGGGCCGCACGGGAAAATGGCTCGCCATGCAGCACACCGGCGTAATACCCGATGTGGTCACGCTGGCCAAGGGCATTGCCAGCGGCTTTCCCATGGGCGCGATTGCCGCCCGGGAAGGGCTCGAGTTCAAAAAGAGCGAGCACGGGAGTACGTTTGCCGGCGGGCCGCTGGCCTGTGCCGCCGCGCTCGCCACCATCGGTGTGATCGAAAAGATCCTGCCCGACATCTCCCACAAGGGTGCCCGGTTTGCTGATGGCCTGAAGAAGTACAACCCCCGCGTTCGGGGGCTGATGATTGGCATCACCATAGGGGATAAGTGCCCGGAGATCCAGAAGAAGTGTGCAGAGCAGGGCGTGCTCATCAACTGTGCAGCGGACGGGAACCTGCGTCTGGTCCCGCCCCTGACAATAACCGACGCCGAGATAGACCAGGTGGTCAGGGTGATCGATGGAGCAATTGGTCAGGTCATGCTATAAGAAGAAGAGCGGCTATGTCTTTGCCAGGAAGGCAGAGGATATCGCCCGCGAGTACGGGATGAGCCGCATAGCCCGGATCGCGAGCAACGAGAACCCCGGATCGCTCTCCCCGGCAGCGCTCGAAGCAGCGGAAGCGGCACTCATGACAGTCAACCGGTACCCGGACGAGCGGGTGAACGTGCTTATGAACGCCCTCCGGTCCACCTACGGCGACTACCACTTTGTCACGGGCGTGGGTATGGACGGCGTCATCGAGACCATCATCCGCACGCTCGTGGACCCCTGCGATCAGGTGGCGATCTCCACGCCATCCTTCTCGTTCTATGCCCTTGCGGCGATGGGGCAGGGAGCCGAAGTAGTCACGGTCCCGCGGGAAGCGGACTTCTCCGTGGACACAAAGAAGCTGATCAAGGCGGCGAAGATCGCGAAGATCACCTTCCTCTGCTCCCCCAACAACCCGACCGGGAACGCAACGTCCATTCAGGATGTGGAAGAGATCCTCGCAGGGATCGAAGGCCTCCTCTTCCTTGACAACGCCTACGTGGAGTTCTCCGGGATCGACTACCTCCCGCTGATGAAGCGGCACGAGAACCTCGTCCTCGGCCGGACCTTCTCCAAGGTCCACTCGCTCGCCGGCCTCCGGATCGGGTACGCCTTCACCCCCCGCTGGCTGCCGCCCTGGTACCAGCGGGCCGGCACGCCGTTCACTGTCAACTCGGTCTCGGCAGCAGCGGCAGCAGCAGCGCTTGGCGACAAGGAGCACGTGGAACGCTTCATCGCCCATGTCCGGGAGTGGCGCAAACGCATCACGGAGGAAGTGAAGTACCCGGTCCTGCCGTCCGATGCAAACTTCGTGATGATCGATGTCGCTCCCCACACAAGCGACGCGATGGTGGAGGAACTGGCACGGCAGGGCGTCGTAGTCCGCTCCTGCCGGAGCTTCGCGGGCCTTGAGGACCACTATATCCGGGTCAGTATAGGCGAAGACTGGGAGAACGAACAGTTCATACAGGTGATCAACTCCTTATGATGTGCGGCATCACCGGAACTCCGGGCACCGGCAAATCGATAATCGGCGACGAGCTGGCGCACCGGGGGCACCGGGTTGTCCACCTCAACGATACGGTAGCACCATACATGGTCGGCGAGGACGAGGACCGGGACAGCCGGATCATAGATGTTGACCGGTGGGCCGCGGAATTCAAACCCGTGGACGGGTTCGTGGAGGGCCATTTCGCCCACTTCCTGCCCTGCGACCGTGTCGTTGTGCTCCGCTGCCGGCCCGACGAGCTGAAGGTACGTCTGGCTCAACGCAAGTACCGGGAAGCAAAGATCCGGGAGAATGCCGAGGCCGAAGCGCTCGATGCCTGCCTCATCGAGACCGTGGAGGAGCACGACCCTTCCCGTATCCTTGAACTCGACACTACCGGCCGGGACGCCCCGTTCTGTGCAGACAGGATCGAACAGTTCGTCAGAGATGAGATACCGGCAGATTTCGGCCATATTGACTGGTCCGACTACCTGGAGATCCAGCCATGACCCTCGACCAGTACCGTTCCCATGCTAAAGTCTATTTCGATCCGCTCGTAGCCATTGCAATCCGGTGCCGGCTCACCCCGAATTTCTTCACGATCGCCGCCCTTATTGCCTCGGCAGCAGCAGGGGCCTTCTTCTTCCTCCGGATGGAGATCTGGGGTATCCTTGCCGTTGCCCTCAATGCCTTCTGCGATGCAATGGACGGGGCCGTTGCCCGGGAGATGCAGGTACAGAGCAGGCGGGGCGACTTCCTCGACCATGCAGTGGACCGGTACGCGGACATCTTCATCATAACCGGTATCTTTGCCGGCGGGCTCGTGCCATGGCAGATCGGCGTCTTCGCGCTGACCGGTGTCCTGATGGCCTCGTATCTCGGCACGCAGGCGCAGGCCGTAGGGGTCGGGCGGGTTTACGGCGGCCTTCTCGGCCGGGCCGACAGGCTCGTCCTCATCCTCGCGGTCGGGTGCCTCGAGGTCTTTGCACCGGCGGTATTCTTCGGTCTGTCGTGGTTCGGCTGGCTCTTTGTCCTCTTCGGGTTCTTCGGCCATATCACCGCATTCCAGCGGTTCGCGTATGTCTGGGCAAAAGTGGAATAATCCTTTTTTATAGTCCTTCAGCCCGGCATGCAGATGCACGTGATGCAGATCTTTTGTCGTTCGTTCCTGTTCCTGCTGAAATATTCCGGTAAGGAGGAATATTGAGAGAATTCAGATCGGGAAAAATCGGTAGTTACTAAATCTCAACGCTCTTGGGAGCTTTTGCAATTCTTGCCTTATCCCCCGCCGCTGTGGCATCCCCCATAAAGCGATAACTACCGAACAGGTAATTCCCTCAGGCATCGCAATGCGCAGGGGAAGTCAAGCGGGACAGGCATTGCCCCCCTCTCAAAACAATCTGACACGTGTGTCCTGAAAACAAGAGGTTGAACTTTTTTTACCGGCCATCCTGTTTCACGAAGACGAGAACCGGTTCAGGATGTAACGTGTCATTGCCTTCCCGGCCAGGGCTCGGGTGGATGCATCGACCCGGATAAAAAAGAGTTCCTCGCTGCCGGTATCGACAAAGATCGGCCGTTCGGTGGGCCTGACGTGCACGTGGCAGAGTGTCCTGCCGCCTATCACCGGGAACGATATCCGGATGAACCGGCTGGCCGAGTCGAAGATCTCCGGGAGATATTTCCTGACCACGGAATCGATCAGCATCCTGCGGTACCCGTCGGGATTGCGATCCATTTCCTGGAGGCGGGGGTACTCATCCTCGATACCGACTATTTCTGTCGTACTGAGCATCCGGTCCTCCCGGATCCCTATCACGAGATCTCCGCCATCGGTGTTCAGGAACCCGGCGATCGACCGGGCGATTATGAACTTCGAGGCATTATTCCGGTATTTCCGCACTTCGGCAGACTGGCTTGCCTGGATATCCTCCTTTGTAAGATCCATGCTCCAGAGCGACCGGAGCTTGAATTCCACGTGATCGCACTCACCGGTCCGGATCATCGTATGTATCGCACCGGCATCCTCTTCCGGTTCCGCGTAGGGACGGAGTATCCGGGTCTTCAGGATATATCCTGACCCGGCGGCAATACCGATGAAGAGCAGCGCCTGGAAGCAAATCCCAGCCACGAGGAGTGGATTCGGCATGGCAAACGGGCCTGCGATGACCAGGTATGCAGCTGCGCTGCAACTGGCCACGTAAATGCCACGGCCGGGATAGAAATACGTAGTATACAGGATGGGGAAATAAAAGAGCTGGGGGACAATGGCACCGTACCCGGCAGCCGTGGAGAGGAATGTGACGCCGGCGATCGACAGGGTGATCGCACCGATCACAACGAACCGGACGAGATCTGTCTGTGACAGATGGAGTGTCCGGGTCCTGTCAGATACCGGAAAGCCGGGTGACTGGATCATGGATTATGATGGCTTGGTCAGGATCGCTATTATATGTTGCCGGGCAGGCGGCCGGCTATTCACGGTTATCCGGGCAGGTCACCGCACAATCACGAACGCGGGGCTATTCAATGCCGAGGCCGGCAATATACTCCAGCGCCTCGATCGCATCCAGCCGCTTCCGGTCACAGGCGTGCTCCCCGACCCATGCAAGGAACCGCTCCTGCATCCCGGTCCCGGCAGGCCCGGCGGCTGCCGCAGCGATCCGGGCATACGTCCGGTGGGGGTAGAAGACCGACCGGGCAGCGGCGAACAGGGCATCGTGCTCCTCCCGGCTGATAACCCCGGCGTCCCGGGCCTTCCGGAGCGTAAAACGGATATTGATGAGCGGCTCCGAGAGCGAGCACCCCGAGACCGGATCGAACACAAGCGCTACTTCGTCGTCTGATATGAGTTCCCCGGTTTTATACATCCGGTAGACCTCGCCGATACCCACCATGCCCAGCGTATCCATTTCGGCAGCGCGGAGGGCACCCATGCTCGACGCACCGATGACCCGGACGCCCTTCCTGAGCGCAGCGAGGATCTCGCGATGGGCAACTGCTGATTCCTGATGGAAGACGCCGTCGATCAGGCCGATGACGGTTGCACCGTCTTCAGCCGCCCGGATGAGGTCCCCTCTCTTTGCCGGGGGGCGGTACTCGGCGGGGAGGATCGCCTCTGCGGCTTCCCGATCAAGGCTGGGCCCGAGAAAGACGATGATCTTTTGCATTGTTCACCCGCTCGCCGCGGCGCTCCTGGTCCATGGCAAAGACCTCGAGGCCCGGCACGATCACCCGGACGACCGGGACACCGATCTCTTCCCGGGTCAGGTCTACGATAATGACCCGGTCCATGCCCTGCTTCTTCAGGGCCGCAATGATATTTTCGATATCCGTTTTGAAGTCATCCGTGTCGGACGAGCGGACCCGGGCGTAGTCCACGGTGCCGTTATCCCTGAACCAGTACCCGTTGATCCGTTTCGTCCGCTCGTAGCCCATCTTCTTCCGCATCTCCGCGATGGTCGTGTCCTCCCGTGCCCCGTGGATCTGGGTAAGCCGGCTCTGCGCCACTTCCGTGAGCGCCCGCATCACCGCGATCCGGGCGCTTGTGTGCGTCCCGATCCCGATCGTGAGGAGGAGCGGATCTTTTAAGAGCACGTCATCGGCTACTGCCGCCATGGTCGGGATGCCGATATCGCTCGTGATGTCCCGCACCCGCACTTCGACCTGTGCATTTGCAAACTTATCCTGCATGGCGGTGAGGGCCGGGTCCGTGATGCCCGTGACGCACGGCCCGGTGTCGCGGCAGGCCTCGACGAGCGACCAGGCATCCCGTTCGATCACCTCGGAGAGTGCGTGAAAGACGGCTTCCTCGAAGGTGTTTCCCGAAGCAAGGCCGTTTGTATTCGTGCGGAACGGCCCCCGGTAGTTGGGGGGGAGCGGGTGGAAGACCGCGTGGGACGGGACAAGGACCGGCTCGTCACTGGCAATATCCCAGCCTTCCGTCCACGGCATCAGCCGTTCGAGCTCTGCACACTCCGGGAGGATCAGGTCCGCCGGGTCGAGCACATTTTTGCCCCGCATCCGCACCTCACCGTAGGGTGCGAGCTCCGGCCTCCGGTCGTGCAGCTCGGACGAGTACCGCTCGATGCCTTCCATGATGGCGGAGATCCGCGACTCCTCGACAGTTGCCCCCTTGCCGTTATACACCGTAATCGCACCGTCCATTGCGGTCGGGCGTATGCAGGAGAAGACCGGGATACCGATCCGGTCGAGGCTCGTTATGTCGGCGACCCGTGTGATCCCTGCCGCGGGTACCAGCGGTTCGATGCGGGCGAGGGTCGTGTCAAGCGGGGCTGCCCGCTGGGTCTCGATGTTATAGGTCTTCTTGCAGGAGTTCAGCCGCATGGAAAAGTCTCTTGACTAACTGTGGACACTTTTTGGGTTTATAGGTGATTATTTTCTGGTTTGCGCGAACTCATCAACTCTGCTAAGGGATGGCAGGGACCGGATATAAAAATCATAATTCACTCTTCCTCTCCTGTAACAAGAAATAGCATTATGAAGTATGAGCCCAACACAAGCATACCAGACAACGGCGGGGTGAGGCATTATCGTATGCGACTCCGCCATGCAGGAAAGGAGTTGGCAGTCACGATCACCGGAAAGCAGGGAACCACACCTACTGCTTGCGAATGCAGAGGAGACGCATGGCTGAACCAGTGCACCTGAACGGGGAAATCCTACATGAATAACTTTGGTTCCAGCCCGGGCGGACCCGACAGCACCCACAGCGGAATATTTTCTGAGATCATGTGGCTGTCACTCATTGTTGCCAGCACTACAGGCGTCGTATTCTTTACCATCTACTGCCTGTTGCAGGGTATCACGACCATCTTCATGCACCTGTATTACTTCCCGGTGATCCTCCTTGCCTACCATTACCGGTACCGCGGGTTCGTACTTGCGACATTCGTATCCCTGGTATATGTCGGGCTCGTCTATCTCTATGATGCAGGCCAGGCGGACGTTATAAGCGGGGCATGGTTGCGGTTTTTTGCATTTGTCGGGGTCGCAGCAGTGGTGGCATATCTTTCGGAGCACCTGTGTGAAGACCAGAACGCCATCCGGGAGAGCGAGAAGAAGTTACGGACGCTCTTTGAAAATATGCTTGAGGGGTTCGCCTACTGCAGGATGATCTACGATGCGGATGGCAGGCCTTCCGACTGGGTGTACCTTGAGGTGAATACGGCATTCGAGCGGCTGACCGGCCTGAAGGATATTACCGGGAAGCGGGTACTGGAAGCAATACCGGACATCCGTACCCTGACCCCCGAACTCTTCGATACGTACGGGCGCGTGGCATCCAAGGGAAGACCCGAGACGTTCGAGATCGATTTCACACCGCTGAAGATGTGGCTGAAAGTCTCGGTCTTCTCCCCGGCGAAAGGAGATTTCGTTGCGGTATTTGAGGATATCACCGATCTCAAACAGGCTGCTGAGGAGCACCTCCGCCTGGCTGCCATCGTAGAGTTCTCTGACGATGCCATTATCGGAAAGAACCTGGACGGGATCATTGTTTCATGGAATACAGGCGCTGAACATCTCTATGGTTATACTGCTGAAGAAGCAACCGGTAAACCGGTCTCCTTCCTGGTACCGCCGGGGGAACGTGACGAAACCCCGGGGATCCTGGAAAGGATCCGGGGCGGTGAGCTGATCAGCCACATGGAAACAAAGCGCAGGACAAAAGATGGCCGGGTTATTGATGTGTCCCTGACAATCTCGCCGATAAAAGACAGGAAGGGGACGGTCCAGGGGGCATCGGCCATAGCCCGGGACATTACCGGACGTAAACGTGCGGAGGAGGCGCTCCGGGAGAGCGAGAAACGGTACCGCGACATGTTCGAGCTCAACGATGCAGTCATGTTCATTGTCAACCCGGCCACCGGCCGTATCGTGGACGCGAACTCCTCCGCCAGCCGCTACTATGGTTACACCCATGAGGAACTCTCCGGCATGGTGATCACGGAGATCAACATCGCTGAACCGGACATCACCAGGAAGAATATGTCCCATGCAGTTGAAAACCATGGAGAAGTCTTCCAGTTCCGGCACCGGAAAAAGAACGGCGAGATCCGTGATGTCGAGGTGTTCAGTGCACCTGTTACGCTGGGCGGCCAGAAGCTTCTCCATTCGATCATCCAGGACGTGACCGAACGCAACCTGGCAGAAGTGGCGCTGAGGCAGGCCAATACCAAACTGAACCTGCTCTCGAGCATCACCCGGCACGACATAAAGAACCAGATCTTTGCCCTCAAGGCATATCTCGAGCTCTCCCGCGAGACCCTCAGCGATGTTGTAAAAACCTCGGAGTTCATCCTCAAGGAAGAGCGGGCCGTTAATGCGATGGAACGCCAGATCACGTTCACCAAGGAGTACCAGGACCTGGGCGTGAAATCCCCCGTCTGGGAGGACGTGGAAGAGAGTATCCGGAAAGCACTGGCATCGCTGCCTGTTCGGGACATCCGGGTTGCCGTGGAAGTCAGCGATCTCGATGTTTTTGCCGATCCGCTCTTTGAGCGGGTGTTTTACAACCTGATCGACAATGCCCTGCGGTACGGGGGGCAGAAGATGACCATGATCCGTATCACTTCGAAGGAATCCGAAACGGGACTGGTGATCTCCGTTGAGGATAATGGGGAGGGGATATCCGCAGAGGACAAAAAGCGCCTCTTCGAACGGGGATTCGGGCATCACACCGGTCTTGGCCTCTTCCTCTCCCGCGAGATCCTCGCAATCACCGGCATCACCATCACCGAAACCGGTGAACCTGGCACGGGTGCAAGGTTCGAGATCCTTGTCCCGAAAGGGGTATACCGGTCCGGTGGTGTGACTGGTAACCGTGAAGGGTACATGCAACCCGTTATTGAGCGGTAGTGCCACATTCCGTATCGCGGTTCCCCCGGTGATCTGGAAGGACCGGTCCTGCAAGCCCCGTTTAAAAGAGAGATATAACCGGGAATGCCCGCGGGCCCCGCCACATGACCCGGACGTTTCCGGAAAAATATCCTCCCTGTGCGATGCGCCGGGCTCATACTTCCGAAGGAAGGGTTTTTACGAACTCCCGCACGGCTGCCGATGCCACGGGCCGGAGCGGCACGCCGTGGCCCGTGAGCAACAGGTCGAAATCGAGGCCGGAGATTGTCCGTAGGGACTGGCGCTGCCGGGACAGGTCCATCGTGAACTGTGCCGGCCCTTCGGCGAGGGCCTTCCCGTCATACCGGAGGATATCCCCGGCAAAGAACGTCCCGGTCGCTTCATCCAGCAGCCCGATGCTGCCGGGCGTGTGTCCCGGGATGGCGATGCAGCTAAGGCCGTAGATCACGTCCCCGTTTTTGAGGAGCCGGTCAGGTGTGAAGTCCCCCGGTTTCATGACCATGCCCACGATGCGCAGCAGGAGACCGCGGAAGCCCGGGTGAACCGGCAGGGCGAGCGCCCCGGTGACATATCCCGCATCGGCCTCACCAACTGCGACTTTTGCACCGGGAGCCGCCTTTTTAAGCGCTGCTACGCCACCGATATGGTCCATGTGGAAATGCGTGATGATGATGCTCCTGATCTCCCGCGGGTCCCGGTGGAGATCTTCCCTGACATAGGCAAGGATCTTCTTCCCGCTGCCCGGAATTCCCGTATCGATAACCGTCAGGCCATCGCGGACGAGGATGTAACTGTTCCCGTTGACCCCGTCCACCTGGTGTATCCCCGGTGTAATCTCCATAGTATCACTGATTATGGGTACGGATCTCCCGGATTATCAGGTTTCCCGACCCGGGTTGTTCATTTGTTTCCTCTGGGAGAAGGGCAATCACCCGGGCAGCAGCCGATACTATCGTTGTGGACAGGATAACGGAAGCAACCGGAGGAATGCTCCAGCGGAATAGCAGAACACAAAATTGAAAGGATCCGGTCTCCCCGCGTCCCTTGTGGGATCTCATGGTACAGCGGGTAACCCGGGTCAGTGCCAGTATGCGTTGACAAAAAGTTCGTGCGTCCGCACGATCGGAGTGAAGATGTACAGTATCGCGGGAACAAGGATCAGGCAGACGATACTGTTCCCCAGCCACCACGCGGAGAACGCGGACCCGGCGCTGCTCCACGGGATCACGCCCCCGAGAACGAGCGTGATGGATCCCCAGAGTGCCCCGCTGAGGTTATTGAGAAAGACGCCAAAGACGAGCACGATTGCGAGATCCCGCCTGCTGGCAAGAGCCGGGTCCGCCTGGAGATACCGGAATGCAACCAGGGGAATGAGCACCTGCCAGAAATCAGCGAGCGACCAGAACAGGTTGACATCCGCAGGGATCCCGCTCAGCAGTCCTGCGCCGATGAAACACCCGGCATACGCGGCTGTCGCCCCCCACATACCGAACCAGAGGGTAAAGACAACCATCAGGGCAACCACGATATAGAACGACGAAATGCCCGGCCCCACGGCAAAGGAGAAGACCGCAAACCTGGCGAGGAGTGCATTGATGCAGAGCAGCAGGAAGAACAGCCCGAGACAGATGGAAAACGGGGGATGGTGGCTGCCTGCCGGGTCCGCCGTTGGAAGCCCGTCGCTGGTCGTCATGGATCAGAGTACAATACAAACCCAAACAATATAATAGGGATCGATCTTATTAATCCCGGATATGGAGTGCCCGGAGAGTCCTGCAGCTCGCCAGAAAAAGTTCTGGCCGCCGGTGTGGGGCCCGGTCCCGGGTGCATTGCTCTTTGCGGTGGTTCTCGCGGCAATCCTCGTCCCGTACTGGTGGCTTGCGGTGCAGTGGTCGGACCTAGCTTTTGCCGATCCCGGGCTCCGGTTCACCTTCATCACCACTACATTCCTCCTCGTACTGATCATTGCCGACAGCGTCTTCCTCATCCGGTATTACCAGATCGTCAGGAAACGCGAGTTCGGGCGCCAGGCCTGCGAGCTCCGGGAGAGCGAGGAGAAGTATCGGACGATCATCGAGAATATGCAGGATATGTTCTACCGTACAGACATGGAGGGGAGGATCACGATGATCAGCCCGGCAGGAGTGAACCTCGCGGGCTATAATTCCCTTGATGAGATGATCGGCCTGAATGCCCGGGACATGTACGTGGATCCGGATGAGCGGGACCGGATCCTCGCTCTCGTTAAAGAAAAGGGAGCAGTTGCCAGCTACCCGCTCCGGCTCCGGCAAAAGGACGGCACTGTCCGGTACGTGACCGTAAGCAGCCACTTCCACCGGGACGCAGAAGGAAAGGTCCAGGGCCTCGAAGGCATCATCCACGATATTACCGGACTCCGTGTTGCGGAAGACGCGCTCCGCATGGCCAACAGGAAACTCAACCTGCTCTCCAGCATCACCCGGCACGATCTCAGTAACCAGCTGATGGCCCTGAAGGCCTATCTCCAGTTGAACGAGGAAGCTATCGACAAGCCGGCCGAGCTTGCGGAGTATTTCATCAAGGAGGTTAAAATTGTGGATATTATCGAGCGCCATATCAGCTTTACCCGGGATTATGAAGATATGGGCGTGAAGGCCCCGTCATGGCAGAACGTGGATGCGGTGGTGAAATATGCGATGACCTCACTCGCGATGAGAGGTGTACGGGTGACCGTGGACCGGTCAGACATTGAAGTGAACGCCGACGCACTGTTCGGGAAAGTCTTTTACAACCTCCTCGACAATGCCCTGCGGTATGGCGGCAGCACACTCTCTGAGATCCGCATCTCCTCCTCCCCCGGGCCCGGCGGAGCGCTCATCATTACGTTTGGGGATAATGGCACGGGTATCGAAGCCGGTGACAAAGCCCACATCTTCTCCAAGGGATTTGGGAAAAATACCGGCCTTGATCTCTTCCTGTCATCAGAGATCCTCTCGATCACCGGCATTACTATTGCCGAGACCGGGACCTATGGGAAAGGGGCCCGGTTCGAGCTGGCGGTCCCCCCGGGTTGTTACCGGTTCGGTACTTAGCCGCCAAGACATTCCCGAAGTGCCCGCCACCCTCTCCCGGGTCACCCTTACTGGAACCCGATCATGTAGCCATATTTCGAATACACGTCTTTTATCAGGTCCATTGACTTCGGGTTGCCCCAGTCGTGCATCCATTCCGAGACCAGCGACTCGGTCGTTATGGGAATGACTCCTGCCTGGAGCATCCTTTCGATCCCGTACTTGTGGGCGTCCGGTGTCGAATCCCCGGCTGCATCTACCAGCCCGTACACCTCATACCCTTCTTTCAGTGCGTGCAGGGCGGTATAGGCAAAGCACATGCTGGTCCAGAGTCCCGAGATTACCACTTTTTTCCTGCCCGTCTTCTTAAAGGCATTCCAGGTCTTCTCGTCTTCGAACGCGTCAAAACTCGGCACTGCCCGGGCAAACACTTCCTGGCCCGGGAAGATCTTCGTGACATCCGCCATGAACTCCCCGTTGCGCTGGGGCCCTATCGCAGAGAGGACGACCGGGACGCCGAGAATCGAAGCGGCTTTTGCCGCACAGGTTGCCGCGTTCCGGATGATCGTCTTGTCTCCCGATGCGACCCCGGCAAACATCGCCGGCTGGTAGTCCACGAGTACGAGTACGCTGTTCTTATCCGTCAACAATTCCAGTTTTCCGTCTTTTGGATTTGGCATATCGAAACCTCCTGACAATAAAGAAGTGTTCAACATATCAGGTATATAAAAGACGGGATATTACTCATTCCAGGCTATGGGAGTTATCGCATTCGGGGCTTGCCACAGCGGTGGGGATGAAAACCCTGGGAGCGTTACCGTTTGTAATGATTTCTCCAGGGCTGAAAAATAAAACTCCTGCCCTCAGGGAAACGGTGACGAGCTTGTATATAGCTCGCATTTTTCCCGTACAGGGTATGCGGTATCCCGAGTCTCCCGGTCCGGCACTTGACAGGCACCGCTCAGTACCTGCTGTGAGGAGCAAGCGTATATACATGGAAATGTAAAGTAAACTTGACACATATGAAGAGCACCTACCTCATTATCGGATGCCTCTGTATCCTTGCCATGGCAGTTATGCCAGCACAGGCACTCACGGCAAAAGCGCTCACCATAAACCTTGATACGAGCGGAAATGCACAGGTTGATTTCCAGTACCAGCTCACGTTCGCGGAACAGGCTGCGATATTCTTCAATGTCGCCAATCCCTCAGACGAGCTGAGGAACGCTCTTGAGAACAACCTCAACGAGCAGGTCACCGTGGTAAAAGCGGACAGTTCCTCTGCCGACGTGATGATACCGTCTTTTGCCGCGGTCAGCCAGTCGAACGGGACAGAAACGATAACGACACCGGCATTCTCGTTTGTCAACGCCCAGAACCAGATCCAGCAGTCCTGGTGGGCCGGCATCAACTCGGTCAACATGGCACCCCAGGTGATGACCATCACGTTCCCGGACGGTTACCAGGCAATGTATTACAACCAGATCAGCTTCCCGTCTGTCGCCCACCAGATGCCATGAGCAGGTTTCTGCCATCCATTCCCGGCATACGGGAACCCTGACAGGAACACGCAGAAAAAATTTCTTTTTTGTATGACAAGAATATCGGCGGTATGACGGTCAATATGCCCTGTTTCCCCTGCTTCCCTGCGTACGGAACCTATACAGGGAAACGGCAGTCAGGAATCACGTATCCGGTGAGGAGCCCGGCCCTGGCCCCTGCCTCTCCACGTGACTGCCGTCGCAGAACGGCTTATTGCCGGACTTCCCGCACCGGCAGAGCGTGACCCGGTTCCGGATCGTGTACGGCTTCCCGTTCTCGGACACGACCGGGATCCCGCCCCGGACCCAGAGCGGCCCGTGCTCGGCCCGCGGCGGGTACTCGATGACTACGATCGATTTCTCCAGTACCGGCTCGATCGCCTTCCCGGTCTTCCGATCGTGAATAACGAGCCGGCCCGAGGGGCAGCTGCATCCCTCCTCGATCGCGGTCTCCCGGGCCTCCGGGATATCCGACTGCCGGGTCAGGTTCCAGATCCCCCCGGCCCGCATGCAGAACCGGGCATGGACGCAGAGGTCCTCCACGTCTTCCAGTTCCAGCGTCGGCCCCTGGATCTTTTTCGGGTGCCTGAGGTAGGACTCGCTGCCGGCGCGCTCTGTCCCGTCGAAGTGGACCGATGCATGCGTGCCGTCACAGAACGGCTTGTTCCCCGAGTGGCCGCACCGGCAGAGGGCATAGCTCTCCGGGACGGGATAGCGGAACACTTCCTTCCAGGTACGGCAGTACCCTTCGTCATCATTACAGATCTCCTCCCGGATCAGGGGGATGCCCCCGGAGACGAGGTATGGGCCGTTTTTACTGACAACGATCTTCATACCGCCACGGGATGGCGGGATTGCCTGGGTGTGTTTTTCTGCCATGGTCTGCACGAGCTATACCGGGTATTTTCCCTGCCGGGATTAATCGGTTTGGATCATGGCCGGGAGTCGGGATCCCGTTCCGTCCCCGGGCCGGATGCATCCGGGATATTGTCCCTTATCGCAGGGTTCTAAAAAATTCCCTCAGTTGAATAAACCCATAAATATTGCCAGGAGGTATTCTCTACTGTAAACAGATGTGATTCCATGAAAGATCAGATCCCCGCCTTTTCCGTGTGCACTGTCGTCCTCGCCATGGCCCTGCTCGTTGCCGGCTGCACCTCATCATTCCCCGTCAGCACGACACCCGTCACACCGGTATCGCCCGGTGTTACCCCGGGGCAGTCGTCGTTGTCCTGCGGGTTCACCACGTGTCACGGTCCCGACCTTGCCTGCGGGACGAACGTACCCCAGGTATGCACCCAGGAATACCAGACGGGGGACAAGTGCCGGCTGTATGCGCAGTGCAGTTCAGGCAGCAACAGCTCATGCTCGCTCGTCACGTCCCCGCAGTTTGCCAGCTGCAAGGCCTGCGTGGAGAACTGCGCGATCAAATCCGGCGATGATGCGCTCGCGGCTTCCGACTGCGAAGAGAAGTGCTGATGCAGCAGGGGGAAGAGAGAATATCTAATATTTCAGATACGATTGTTGTACCGGTGAAATCCTTGACAACCGAGATCATTATCGTCAGCACTCCGTACCTGCCCGGCTATAAGATCACAAAGACCCTCGGGTTCACGTGGGGGCTTATCGTGCGGAGCCGGGGCCTCGGCCGGAACATCACGGCCGGGCTCCGCTCCCTTGTCGGCGGCGAGATCCACGAATACACGGAGCTCCTGAACCAGTCCCGCGAGCAGGCGCTCGGCCGGCTCCGCGACCATGCGAGGGAGCTCGGCGCCAACGCGGTGGTCAGCGTGCAGTTCGACTCCTCCGAGATCGGGCAGACGATGACCGAGCTGCTCGCGTACGGCACGGCCGTGATGGTGGAGGAGGATACGGTCCAGGCGAGCCCGGTGAGACTGGGATAGAATTGTGCGGGATGTAGGCCGGCAACCTATCCTCATGGGCCGGAAATGTTTTGTGATGTGGGTGCCGGACGGTTTCCTGAGCGCAGGGCCGCGTTGGGTGGGATGATGAAAAGGTGCGGGGAGGCGCAGACATTTCAGGGAATATTGCACTAAAAAAATCCTGGATGGAGGCGGACCGGGCACAAAGGCGAAATGAACCCTCGGCAAAAAACCGGTGAGCAAAGGGAGAACTTCAGCCGGTCCTGACTGTCCGGGAAAAGATTCCGGGCAGGAAGAACGGGTCGCGGGCGCTATTGAGGGCTGCCGGTAAAAAACCGGTGAAAAAAAGGACCGGTGCGGCGGTTCCGGCGGATAAGCCGGACCCCGCGGGACCGGCAACGGGAGAAACACCGGCATCGCCTGCCGGTTGCGAATCAGCTTCCGGGGAACCGCCGTCAGGGAGAACGCCAGGATCCCGACCACACTCCCGAAAGGAACCCGATCCCCCGGTACCAGGAAGCAAGAGAGACGTTTTCTGAGATGCAGTCAACAGGAGCCATTTCAGCCTCCGATTGCCTCTTCCGGGGGTCCGACAGACAACTTTTCATCGAAAAGCCGCACCCTGATTCCGGGAAACGGCCATTTCAGCCGCGTATTGGCAATCTGAATGCCTTTTTGGGCAGGAAAATGACCACATTTAGCAACGATACAGTGACAGATATCCGGAAATACGGGCTGGAGTCGCGGGTGACCGTCCATCCGATCCGGAGGCGATCCCGGGATCCTGCCCGTCGAAGTCCGGCCCTGCCAAAAAAACCTGACATTACCGGTCCGGCGTAGGTGGGGGTGTATCCCCACTTAGTTCAAAACCAGCTCTCGAGCGTCTTCTGCCCGGCCTTTACCGCGAACCCTTCGAGCGCCTTGTCCACCCGCTCGGGCGAAAAGTCGTACCCATCGCATAGCATCTTCCTGAGCCCTTCTGCATCCGGGTGACTGGCCGTGACCGAATAGTCGTCCGTGACAGCCGGGTGGAGGAACATATCCATCACCGGCGCCGGGTCGAAGTCCGGCAGCTTCTCCTTCAGCTTCCGGGCAAACCCGCCATTCCGGACGATCTTGAGCCCGGTCTTTGCGCCGACCCCTTCGACCCCCGGGTTGAAGTCCGTGCCGATCAGGATCCCGATCTCGATCAGCTGCTCCCGGGTCAGCTGGAGGCCGGCCAGTGTATCGGCCAGCACGATCCGCTCGGGGCTCACCGTGATCTGCCGGCCCCGGATCTTCCGCTTGCCACTCACGGTCAGGTTGCGGATGAGAAGTGGTGCGCCAAAGAGGAGTGTATCATAATCCTGCGAGACCACGTATTTCGCGTCCCCTTTTGCCACCATGTGCGATGCCTGCGCCTCGCCCTCGCCCGGCGCCTGCACGACCGGTATGCCCATGAGCCGGAGCAGTTCCTTGGAGGTCGCGATGATCTCCGCATCGACCCGGGTGGCAGACCGGGCCTGCTTATAGGCCTCTTCCTCGTCCCCCCGTTCGAGCGCAGCCTGCCACTTCTCTCCGGCAGCATCGCGGAGCTTCCGGCGCTCGTCGATGGTCGCTTGCTTCAGTTCGGCCGGCTTCCCGTCAAAGACAAAGACCGGCTTGATCCCTCTCTCCATGAAGCTCGAGATCCGGAAGAGGATGCCGGAGAGGTGGGAGGTGACACGGCCCTTGCGATCCATCAGCGGCGTCCCGTCCGGCTGCCGGATGATGGTCAGGAACTGGTACAGGGTGTTATTCGCATCGATTGCCGCAATGCCGGGCAGGGCCTCCCATGTCACCGGTGTCTTGTACTCAGCGATGATATCCCGTAATGCAACACCCATGGCCAGTCACGTCTCCCGATCAGGTATGTGCGCCCGTTATTTGTAGGCACGCCTGGCCATCTCGGCCACGAGCTCGTCGAGGTGGCTGATCGCGAGGTCGTACTTGTCCACCATCCGGCTCGAGATCTCCTCGAGGTTCGTGCGCAGCATACGCTCGCGGGTAATTACACTCTGTTCGAGCCTGCGCATCTTGACCTGGAGCGAGAGGAAGAGCCCCCCTATCGAGAGCATCATCAGGGCGGCGGCGATGGCGATGATCAGGTCCTGCCAGAACCGGAGGATCAGGACAAGCGTGGAAACTACCATTATGACGGTGAGTATGATATCGGGCACGTACTCGCGTATCTCCATGCTTTTAGATGATGAGAGCACACTAATTAAACTAACTAAAATTATGCTGATCCGTATCAGCACTCCGGAGATCAATCATGGACACCAAGAACCTCATCCCCCTCCTCGCGATGCCTGCCCTCCTGCTCGCCGTAGAAATCGGGGCACTGCTACTCTCGCTTCCCGTGCAGGCTTCAGGGATCGTAGCCTTCCAGGACCCCACATCGTATGCCAACCCGGTCATCTTTATTGCCATCATCCTCGCATTCACCGCGTTCCTGCTCGTGCTGATCAAATACGATCTCAAGAAGGTGATCGGGGCCGTCATCGGGATCTCGATCTTCCTGACGTTCATCTACATATTCATGGCAATTGTCTATGCGGTGATGGGCGAGTCCGACCTGGCAACAGTTATCGTGATCGTCCTTTCCGTGCTCGTTACGGTCATCCTGTATAAATACCCGGAATGGTATGTCATCGACGGTCTCGGGGTCCTGATGGGAGCCGGGGTTGCCGCGATTTTCGGAGCCTCGCTCGATGTGCTCCCGGTCGTTATCCTCCTTGCCCTGCTCGCGGTCTACGATGCGATCTCCGTGTACAAGACCAAACACATGATCACGCTCGCAGAAGGCGTGATCGACCAGAAGACCCCTATCCTATTCGTCATCCCGAAACGCAGGGATTATTCGTTCATCAAAGAGGGAATCGGCAAACTTGCCGACGGCGGCGAGCGGTCAGCATTCATCATCGGCATGGGCGACATGATCATGCCCGCGATCCTTGTCGTCTCGGCAAATGTATTCCTGAAAGGCTGGAGGCTCGCGGGGATGGTCAACCTCCCGGCACTCGGTGCTATTATCGGCTCGCTTGCTGGTCTTGTCGTGCTGCTCCACTTTGTGATGTCCGGCAAACCGCAGGCCGGCCTGCCGCCCCTGTGCGGCGGGACGATCCTCGGGTTCCTGGCCGGGTGGGCGCTGATGATGGTGGTGGGGTAATACTTTTTTGAATTCGGCGAATCCGCTGCAAAGAATATTTGCGAGAGTTCCACGCCCCATGGCCTTTCCGAGGCACGGCGGGGCAGATGATTTTTCTGTCTTCTCATATCGGCTTTGAAACCGAATACTGAATTTTTTTAAAGAAAAAAAGATCTATAGGATATCTACTCCGGTTTTGATCCGCCGCGGGGCGCCCTTCAGGGCGGCGGCACACATCGCAAGTGGGGGTATGGGGGTATCAACCCCCCATCATCGGTAGAGAAACCTCTATCTCGTCCGGGGTTTCCGTGCCCGCTTGGGCCTTGCTCTCCGTGCACCGGTGTCTTCCTCTGCCGGGGCAGCGTATTCGACGATGATAACCTCTTCCGGTGCCGGTGCTTTCGCCTCCGGGTCCGGCCCCCGCAGCGTGGGGACCCGTTTCGCCGGGATCGGTTTGTACGTGAGGAGCTCCGCGAGCACATCGTCGACACCGGTCCCGTCTGCCGTCGACATCATAGTGTAGCCGTCAGCAGCAATGAGGTCCGACTTGTTTGCCACCACCAGAACCGGAACGGTCACCATCGCTTTCACTTCCTCGAGCAGGTGCAGCTGCACCTCCATCGGGTACCCGCAGTGCTCCGACGGGTCGATGATGAAGAGGATCACATGGGCCACGTTCATGATCGCGGAGAGAGCCTGCTTCTCGATCTGGTTGCGTTCCGCCACGGGGCGGTCGAGGATACCCGGCGTGTCCACGAACTGGGTCCGCTGCCTGCCGGTATCGCGGTGGCCCACGATGATCCCTTTCGTAGTGAAAGGGTACGAGGCCACCTGGGGGTCGGCAGAGGAGACCCGGCGGATGAATGAGGACTTCCCCACGTTCGGATAGCCTGCAATGACGATGGTGAACTCGTCCTCTACGTTCGGGAGCTGGCGCAGGCCGTTACGTACTTCGTTTAAGAAGATGAGGTCCTTGTCGATCTGGTGGACCATGGAGGCGAGCCGGGCTACGGCCCGCTTCCTGAGGATGAGGGTATCCTCGGCCCTGCGGGACTGCACCGCAATCTGGTTGCCTACCATCTTCGTGTGCTTGGCCGCCCAGCCCACAGCGCCAAGGGACTGCTTGATCTTCTCGATGCCGAAGAGGATGTCTGCCATCTCGCGGTAAAACGGGGAGAGCTCGTTGAACTCGGGGAATCCCTGGATGATCGCTACCATCCGGTCATGGACAGCAGCGCCCACAGCCCGGACGAACTCCTCGTTCGCCCGCTCTTTGTTGGTCTTCTCCTTCATCTTCCTGGCTGCACGGCGGAAACTCCGGTCAAGGATCTCGTCCGCAGTTGGTACCGTCGGCATTTTCTCAAATTCCACAAATCGCCTGCCTAATTATATATTTATTGAACTCCAAACGGTTTAGCGTTATGGACCTGTCCCTGATCCAGAAAGATATCCTCATCACGTTAATCACCCTCTACCACAAGCAGTCGCACTCCATCAAGGGTGAGGATATTGCCAACATGATCCAGAGGAACCCGGGGACAGTGCGCAACCAGATGCAGGCCTTAAAAGCAGTCGGACTCGTGGACGGTGTGCCTGGCCCGAAAGGAGGCTACATCCCCACGGGGCTCGCCTACAAGGAACTCAACCTGAGCATGAGCGAAGGGGACTACGATGTGAAGATCAGCCGGAACGGGGATGAGGTCCCGGGGGTGAATGTCCAGGAGATCGATTTCACCACCCTTTGCCACCCGGACGTCTGTCATGCACTGATAAAACTGGTCGGCAGCGCCAAGCTGTTCGAGATCGGCGACCAGATCACGATCGGCCCGACCCCGGTCAACAAGCTGCTGATCCGGGGCGAGGTCTTCGGCAAGGACGAGTCCAGGCAGGCGCTCCTGATCACCACGTCCGAGATGATCTCCCTGCCCAAGAAACCTATCAGCACCTACATGTCTGCACCGCTCAAGACTCTCCGGAGCCTTGACTCTCTCCACGATGCCCTTGTCCTTTTCAACCACGAGCACATCCACGGGGCACCGGTCGTTGACAACGGCAGGCTCAGTGGCATCATTACTATGAGCGATATTTCCTGTGCAGTTGAGAACCGGCTCTCCCTTTCAATGCCAGTCCACGAAGTGATGACCACCACGGTGGAGATAATACCCTCCAACGTGAAGCTCTTCGAAGTGATCCGGCGGTTCAAGGAGCGGGAGATCGGGCGTCTGATCGTCATGGAAGGCGACAAACCGGTTGGCATCCTCACCCAGTCCGATGTCATTCGGGTCTTTCCCTCGCTGTAAGTGCAATAATCTTTAGATAATCCACGCCAAATGCTATTGTGAGGAATCAAGGAATCATGACCGAATTATCCCAGGCTGCAGTAGAACGTATCATCAAGAAAGCCGGTGCCGAACGCGTCAGTGCCGATGCCACAGAGACCCTTGCCGGGCTGATGGAGGAGCATGGCACTTTCCTTGCAAAGGAGGCAAAGAAGATGTCTGACCATGCGGGCAGGAAGACTCTCCGGGGTACTGACATCAGAATGGCCGCTGAAATGTTCAAATAACGTTCTTATCTTTTTATTCTTGAAAAACTCTTTTTTCCCGCCAATTCAGAACAATTTAAATATTTATACATCGTCAATTTTTTTATGACTCGTGTATTTGCCCGAAGCCTTTCAAGAAAAAAGATTATGAGCAACGATGGGAAACTCATCGGTACCCTCAAGAACATCCGGGTGGATTTTGATTCCGGCGTGGTCCAGGAGATGATCGTCCACCCTGACCAGACATTCGCAACCGATGGCTACAATCTTGAAGACGACAAGCTCCTCATCATCCCGTTCGAGTCCGTCAAGGACATCAAGGACTATATTGTTGTTGACCGCTACCTTGCGCGGAAATAAGAAGAATACTTTTTTACGGCTTCCACAAAGCCGTCACCGTATTGTTTTTCAGCAACATATGCCGCTGCTGCCTTTGTCTCCGGGTGGGCATTTGCCACCGTGATCCCGACACCTGCAGTCCTGAGCATCTGGATATCGTTCACCGAGTCCCCGATCGCAAGGAACTCGTGCGGGGCAAGTCCCAGTTTTCCGGCCAGATCCACAAGAGCGGTTCCCTTGTTGATGCCGGGTGACTGGAGGTGGATGGCGTAGCCGGTATCGATCACCTGGACGGGGAAATCCGTGAGAAGCTCCTGCACTTCCGTGGCAGGGACCGTGCGGGCAAATGCCAGGTCTGCATGGCGGTATGTCGGGCTGAAGAGCTCCAGTTCCTTTCCCTGCAGGTGATAATGGGCCTGCAAAATTGCAAGGGCCTCCCGGGGAGCCTGCTGATCCCCCATTACCTGGAGGGTGCCGGTATAGCCGATCCGGATCACCCCGCCGTTCTCGGCGATGAATGTCCCCTGCGTGCCGATCATCTTGCAGAGGGCCTCCATGAAGCAGGGGGCATTCCCGCTGGCGAGCACTACGATTATACCCTCGTCTACGAGGGACCGGATTGTATCAATGGATCCCGTATGGATCCTGCGGGACGAATCCGTGATCGTCCCGTCGATATCCGTGAGGAGTGCCTTCAGCACGATTTTAGACCAGCCTCTTCCACCATGAACGGTGCTTCGCCTTCGGGGAGGTTTGGGCTGTCCACGAGACGGGCGATGCGTTTGCCGCCCTTACTCTTGCGCAGGTAGAGACGGAACGTAGCCGTGTGGCCCACGATGTTGCCACCGATCGGCTTCGTCGGATCCCCGAAGAATACCGCGGGGTTGGACATGACCTGGTTGGTGACGAGTCCCACCGCGTTGTGCTCATCGATCAGCTTGAAGAGCTCGTGCATGTGCCGGTTCAGCTTCTGCTGGCGTGCGGCGAGGGTTCCACGGCCTGCGTATTCGGCCCGGAAGTGAGCAGTCAGGGAGTCGATGATGATGAGCTTGACCGGGGTCCCGTTGTCCTTGAGCTCGGTTGCGAGCTCGCGGGAGTTGTCGATGAGAAGCATCTGGTGATCAGACGTGTGGGCCCGTGCAATATGGATATTGTTCAGGAACTCCTGGACGTCAGGGATGTCGTCAAGGCCGAGACCGTTGACCATCTGCTCGATACGCTCGGGCCGGAAGGTGTTCTCGGTATCGATATAGATGACGCTGCCGTTCAGGCCACCCTGCTCCTCCGGGAGCTGGACGTTCACGGACATCTGGTGGACGATCTGGCTCTTACCGGAACCGAACTCACCATACATCTCCGTGATCGCCTGGGTCTCCATACCCCCGCCAAGCAGGGTATCCAGCTCGGGAACGCGGAACGATAGCTTTCGCACGTCCTTTCGTGCCTCAAATATGTCCTTGCCGGTCTTGAACCCCCCGACATCCGCCGCTTCGCGGGCCGCCTTGATAATCTTCTTTGCCGTGGACTCCGAGATCTCGGACACTTCGGAGAGTTCGGCAGGTGCTGCCGTTGCTATGCTTTCCACCGAGAGGTACCCGGCTTCGCGGAGTTTCTCTGCAGTGCTCGGGCCTACGCCCGGTAAATCTTCAATATCCAATGGTCCTTCAGCCATTTCTTGTAACACTCCTATGGCACAACAAGATGTTAAAGACTGCCATATAAACCCCCGGACTGTGCGGGGTGAAAGTGTGGGTTTAAGGTCCCGGGCCTTCCGCAAATTTGTGTATTCGTGCGAGGATATCACTGGCACTGATCTCTACCGGAATGACCTGTTCCGGAATGATGCGGCTGCCGGCAAGGACCCCGGTCACCTGCAGCTCCGTTCCGACCGGGAAGTTCCCCTCGACCAGGTACCGTTCCTTCCCGTCGTCGATGAAAGTGCAGCCCTGTCCCGGCAGGATGGTCCCCCGGAATACGATGGGCTGCGGGGCATCCTTGGGCACTCTGATCACACTGCCCCTGCCTACACCCAGTTCGATATCCCCGGAACGACCGGGCTTTGCCGGGGCATTATAAATCTCGACCAGATCCCCCGGGGCGAGGGGAATAAGGGCATTCTCCCCCCAGAGGACCACGTTCAGTTCATCACTACTATCATGGATTACCACATTCCTGACCCAGGACGGGGTGCCGTTCCGGGTAGTAAATGACCGGGGCTGCTGCACCAGTTTTACTTCGCCCTTCACGGAATACGTCCCCTGGTCGGCAACTGTTGCCAGCGGGGCGAACGGAACGGTTACTGCCGTCTCGGCAGGGGTCACCGTGCTCTTCTCGTCCAGGCTGTAATTGCGCCCTTCCGAGCGGCTGTTTGGCTTCGCGTTCGTGATATGGACCGTGGTGCCCGGCTGCAATCCGGTGAGGAGCTCCGGTTCCCAGGCCACGATCCGGGCCGTTCCCTCAGCATCGCCTAGGATTGCCTCTGCCATCTCACCGGTCGTCCCGTCCCGTTTTGTGAACGTGCGAACAGGTTCAACGGCGATCACGATCGCGTCCAGGTCAACAGGATCGGTGGAAAGGCTCGCCGAACCGGTACCGGCCTGTGCAGAGCAGGAGATCTCGCAGCTCGCTTTCCGGAGGGCCAGTGCATAGATCTCCCTGGTACTCTTGCCCGGGTGGCGGCCGATTACCTCGAGCACCTCCCCGACTGCTGTATCGAGCACCGCACCGGCTTTCTGGTCCCAGAGCACGACCCGGGTGGTCCCGGTCTCGTCCCCGAGGAGAATGGTGGCCACCCAGCCCTTCTCCCCGTCGGCACGGTCGAACTCCTTCGGCTCGGTCTTGTCAATAATTTTCCCGAAAAACGAGAAGAGGCTGGACTTTGCAAAGAGCCCCCTGATCTTCACGTGCTCCCGGCCGAGCTCGCCGACCACCATCATCGCTGCCGTGGGCTCGTCCACCAGGTCCCCGCATTCCTCGATCTTCTCCTCTACGCGCCGTTCGAACTCCTCTTTGGTGATGAGGTCATCGACAAGCGCATAGTGAAAGAGTACCAAGGGTGCCTCCGCTTATGCCTGCCAGGGGGGGCGTTCTATCGCAGCCTTGAGATCGTCGATCGTCTCGCCCCTGCGCATGAGACCGACCTGTGTTCCCTTGAGAAGCACCTCGGGACACCGGGGCCGGCCATTATACTGCGAGGACATTGCATAACCGTACGCTCCCGCATCAAGAACCGCGAGGATATCACCGGCAGCAAGTGCCGGAAGTTTCCGGTCCGGTGCAAAGATATCGCCGGTCTCGCAGATGGGACCGGTGACCGTGTACTCGGTTGCCAGCGGCTCGTCCGCCTTGTTGGCAACAATGACCTCGTGATAGGAGTCGTACATCGCGGGCCGGATCAGGAGGTTGAACCCTCCGTCCACGTTTGCAAACCGCTTGTGGGCGGATTTCGTGGAGTTGACCCGGGTGAGAAGGACGGTGGAATCGGCCACGAGCGACCGGCCGGGCTCAACCCAGAGTTCAGGTGTAATCCCGCAGGCTTCTACACCCGCTTTGAAGACCGGGATGACCTTAGCCGCATAGTCTTCTGCAGTCGGGGCCGGGTCGGTATCGTGATGGTACGGGATACCAAGGCCCCCCCCGAGGTCAATGAACTCGAGTTTCACGCCCATCTCCGTGAGCTCCTTTGCGATCCGTACCATCACTTCCGCGGCCCGGGCGAAGGGCTCGACATCGAGGATCTGGGAGCCGATGTGGCAGTGGATCCCGACCGGCCGTATGTGTCTGCAGGCAAGGGCTTCCCGGTACGCTGCGGGGATCTCCCTGTGAGGGATGCCGAACTTGCTCGTAGCAAGGCCGGTCGCGATCTTCGGGTGGGTGGGCACTTCGAGCGCCGGGTTCACCCGGAACGAGACCTGTGCGGTTTTCCCTGCTGCATGTGCAGCTGCATCGAGCTGGTGGAGCTCGTCGAGGGAATCGAGCGAGACCTTCACGTCCTTTTCGACCGCGAGCCGGAGGTCGGCGGGGGTCTTGGAGCTGCCATTGAAGAGGAGTTTCTCCGGGGCCATGCCGGCGCTCAGGGCAAGGTGAAGTTCTCCTGAGGAGAATACATCCGCACCTGCACCTTTTGCCGCCAGCGCCCGCATCAGGGCGAGGTTGCCGTTTGCCTTGGCGGCAAAGAGCACCTGCACCTTTGGGTAGCGGGCGCCGAGGGCTTTTTGGTAGCTCTCGAACTGCTCGATGACCCGGTCCTCGCTCGTCACGTAGAGCGGCGTCCCGAACTTCTCCGCGAGTGCAACGCAGTCCTGCCCGTTGATGTGGAGGTGGCCGTTCCGGATGGTGAGATGGTGGGCGAGCCTCACAGTTTCATCCTCCGCATCCGCTCGATCGCTTCCTGGATCCTGGCTACCGGTCGGGTGATTGCGAATCGTACGTAGCCCTCCCCGCTGGCGCCGAAACCTACGCCCGGTGTGGCTACGATTCCAGCCTCGTTGAGGAGCTGGGCAGAGAACGCCATGCAGTCCTTCACCGGCAGCCAGACATAGAAGGTGGCTTTCGGGGTGGGAAGATCGAACCCGAGGCTCCGCAGCCCCCTGACCAGCACGTCGCGGCGCTCCTGGTAGATCTTACAGGCGTCCGCTACGCAGTCCTGCGGGCCGCTGAGTGCGGTGATCGCCGCGTGCTGGACCGCGTTGAAGACCCCGGAGTCCACGTTCGTTTTGACCCGGCCAAGACCGGCAAGGATCCCGGCGTTCCCGACTGCCATCCCGATCCGCCAGCCGGTCATGTTATAGGTCTTGGAGAGCGAGTGCATCTCGATACCCACTTCCATCGCGCCTTTCGTCCCGAGGAACGAGGGGGCACGGTACCCGTCGTAGGCGATCTCGGAGTACGCATTGTCCGAGACCACGACGATGTCGTGCTCAGTTGCGAAATCGACGACTTCCTTGTAGAACCCCGGGGGTGCGACAGCGGCTGTCGGGTTGTTCGGGTAGTTGATGTAGAGGATCTTTGCCGCTTTTGCCACCTTTTTCGGGATGTCCGCGAGCACGGGAACAAAATTATTCTCCCGCAGGAGCGGCATATCGTGAACTTTTCCTTCAGCGAAAAGGGTGCCCGTGCGGTAGACCGGGTAACCAGGGCTCGGGGCGAGGACATAGTCACCGGGGTTGACAAACGCTTCCGCGATATGGGCGATCCCGTCCTTGGAGCCCATCAGGGCAAGCACTTCCTTTCCTGCATCAAGGGTGACGCCGAAGCGCTTCCTGTACCAGTCTGCCACGGCGCTCTTGTAGGCCGGCATGCCGGCATAGGAGGGGTAGTGGTGATTGTCCGGGTCCTGTGCTGCCTTGCAGAGGGCGGCCACAATGTGGGGAGGCGTAGGAAGGTCCGGGTCCCCTACGCCGAGGTCGATGATGTCTACGCCTTTTTTCTGCTGCTCCGCTTTCATCTCGTCGATCCGTGCAAAAAGGTACGGCGGGAGATTGTCCATACGTGATGCGTACATAGGTACTCTAGTATGGGTGCTGTATTCTATAGAATTTATCTTCCGGCGCACCCGGAGGTCCATTTACGCAGACCTGCGACCCCAGGGGAGGACACGGGAATCTGCCCCGGTCTGGCAGAAGAACTATGCTTATTATCCGGCACTCCAACATTCATCGCTATGGTGGAAACCGGAAGCCGAAACCCGGTACCGGAGATCTGCGTGATCTTCTCAACGGTCCCTGTATTGAAGTCCCAGGAAATTGCCCGGGCACTCCTTGATCGTCATCTTGTAGCCTGTGTGAATATGATGCCGGTCCGGTCCTGGTACCGGTGGAAAGGCGGGTTCTGCGACGATGAGGAACACCTGCTGGTCCTGAAGACCCGGAAGGAGATGGCGGAGACGGTGATCCGGGAACTGAAGGCATTGCACCCGTACGAAGTGCCGGAGATTATCGTCCTGCCGGTTACGGGCGGGCACCTGCCGTACCTTGCATGGGTGCATGAGGAGACGCAGGAATAATACCGGAAGAAGGCAGCGGGAAGAATGCGGTTATGCGTAAGGTTATTTCGTGGAGACGGGTAAAGACTCTGTACCACATGGCAGGGACTGGTATTCTTGGCAGATGAAACACCCCCCCGGACTCTAACCGCACTCCTCGTGCTCGGGTGCCCGCAGGTACCGGTGCAGACGAGTATTGCATTCTACCTCATCAGCCGGTTGAAAAAAGCGGGTATCACGCCCGTTGTCGCCGGCAACAAGGCAGCGAATACCCTGCTTGTCGTCTCCGACCCGGACCGGCATTACCTCGGCGAAGTGATGGACCTTGACCGGGCTGTTGCGATGATCACAGAGAAGAAACGGGATTTCGATCGCTGCTTCGTCTTCATCCACAACGATGCCGGTGTCAGCTATGCTGCTACCATGGGCGCCATCTCCAGGGCTAAACTCTACGCGCTTGTGTATGGCGAGCATTTCGACGAGCAGGTGAAGAAGATCGATTTCCCCTGCACGGTGATAGCAGCCAAGGCGGTCCACAATCCCCTGCCCCTTAAAAAGGCGATTGACGAGGTGGCACCGTGGGCTGCGTAGAGTCAATGAATTACGAGATCCTCCTCCGGGATGCAACGTTCAAGGAGTCCCGCGATTTTATCCGGGGCAACTTCAAAGAGTCCATCGATGTCCAGCCCGGGTTCAAGATCTTTGATGTCTACGTGATCGGCCTGCCGCCGATCGCAATCGGTCTTGACGGTGACTTTGTCATTTTCCCGTACACAAAACCGTGCCACGGCACATTCCTCCTCCGGGTGGAGGACAAGGATGAAGCTGCACGGCTGCGTCTCCTGAAGAAATGATCGCGTACACTCCCTCGGTTTCTGGACCCGGACAGGCGGTAGGAATATATCATAGACTATATAGCGTAATGTGAATGACTAATAGTACTACCGGGGTTTGATTATGGCCAGCAAGGGAAAGATCCTCCTGATGGATGACGAGCAGATCATCCTTGACGTGACTCTCGAGGTGCTCCGGTTTCTCGGGTATGACGTACTGTTTGCCAGGGACGGGGGGGCTGCGATAGAACTCTACAAAAAGGAGAAGAATGCCGGTGTACCGTTCGATGCCGTTATCCTCGATCTCTCCATTCCCGAGGGAATGGGCGGGAAAGAGGCAATCGGGCACCTCAGGGCATTCGATCCCTCCGTAAAGGCCATTGTCTCAAGCGGGTATACGCATGACCCCGCGGTGATCGATTTTTCAGATTACGGGTTCTCGGGCAAGCTGGCGAAGCCCTACAAGATCAATGACATGAAGACTGTGCTGGAACAGCTGATGAAAAAATAAGGGGAACCGGGGTCCCGGTTGCTGCATTACCGTTTTACCGGTTTCGCACTTTTGGCATCAATCTTTGCGACTGCTTCATCCGCTGCATGGCGCACGTATTCGTCCTTGTCGTCCAGAAGTTTCCTTAAGGAGTCAAGGGCGCGTCTGTCGCCGATGTTGCCGAGAGCGTCTGCTGCACCCCAGCGGACATACCAGTCCGAATTTTTCAGGGACTGGATCAGGGAGTCAACGGGCGCATCGCTGCCGATTTTGCCCAGTGCCCAGGTAGCCGGGACTTGGACAAACGAGTCAGATTCCTTGAGGGCTTTCCCAAGGCACATCGCTGCCCGCTTATCGCCGATTTTTCCCAGTGCGTCTGCCGCACTCCAGCGTACGTACCAGTCCTGGTCATTCACTGACTGGATCAGCGGCTCCACGGCCCGGCGATCCTTGATCTCCCCGAGAGCCCAGACTGCCCTGACCCTGACCCACCAGAGCTTGTCTTTCAGGGCATAAATCAAGTGGTCGACGGCAGGTTCCCCGATAAGGGATAGGGCAAAGGCACTTCGCCACTGAACGTCGCTGTCATCCTCCCGCAGGGATGCGATGAGCGGCAGGATAGCCGGCTCCCCGATCTCTGCCAGAACCCGTGTCGCATGCCAGCGGGCATCGTGATCGTTCTCGGACAATACACGGATAAGCTGGGGAATCGCCGCTTCGCCAATCCTGCCAAGAGCGAGACCTGCGAGCCACCTTACATCCTGGTCACTCTCCTTGAGCGCCCGGATCAGGGGTTTGATCGCAGGTTCACCGATATCCCCGAGTGCAAGTGCCGCCCTCCAGCGGATCCCGAGATTGGGGTGACGGATCGCCTTGATCAGCCCGTCCATGTCCATGCCGCTTGTCGTGTGCAGGTAATACGCCTTCTTGTCTTCACCCAGGCGATTTGTGTTCATGTATTTCACCTCCTTGTTCGTGTATGTTGTACCGGGTTCTCCGGTTGTACTGTTGGAGTAGTGCTGACACCCCGGATTTTAATAAAACCGCAGCATCATCTCACATAAGAAAATATGGTACTCTGTATAATGTTGATGAAGGTTGTAACCCTATTTGAATATAACTATATGAATGGTCGAAGTACCGGATGACCCGTCGTGGCGTGCAGCAAGATCCCACACCGGTCCCTGCCACGCATCTGCCCTGTCCGTTAGTGTTATGCCAAATTATATACCTCCCCCGGCATGATCAGAACATACGGAGAACCGGTATGAAAGAATTATCTGTCCTGATTGGCGGCAAGGCAGGCGATGGTATCAACAGTGCCGGGGCAATGGTCGCCCAGCTCCTCGGTCACATGGGATATCACATCTATCTGTATTTTGATTATCCCTCCCTCATCCGGGGAGGCCACAATTTTGCAGTGATCAGGGGTGCCGGGACCAGCATCGGGACCTGCCGGGAGAAGGTGGATTTTCTCCTGGCCCTGAACCAGGAGACGGTGCAGCGCCACCGTGACCATATGAACCCCGGCGCTGCGATCATCTTTAACGCGGATCTCGTGAAGGGGGAGGGGCAGGGCGTTCCGGTTACGTCTATACTCCACGAAGAACAGGCGCCCGCGATCATGGGCAATTCTGCGCTGATCGGCGGGTTTGCAAAAGCGGCAGGCATCCCCTGGGAGACGGTTGAAGCAGTATTCAGGTCCCATATCCCCAAGGGTACTGAACTGAACCTGAAGGTGGCACGGAAGGCGTACGACCTGCTTTCCACCGTGCACCCTGTCGAACCGTGCAACAGCCCGGGACTGCCGCTCCTTTCCGGGAACGAGGCGATCGGTCTCGGTCTTGCGATGGGGGGGCTTGAAGCCTATGTCTCGTACCCGATGACACCCTCGTCGAGCATCCTCCATTTTCTTGCCGAAGAGAAAGAGAAGCTGGGAATTACCGTTGTGCATCCGGAGAACGAGATCTCTGTGGTGCTCATGGCGCTCGGGTTTGCCTATGCGGGCAAACGCTCTGCCGTGGGGACCTCCGGCGGAGGATTTTGCCTCATGACCGAGGGACTCTCGCTTGCAGGGATGGCAGAACTTCCGCTCGTTTTTGTCGTCTCGCAGCGTACCGGGCCGTCCACGGGGCTGCCGACGTATACCGGCCAGTCAGAACTCCAGTTCGTACTCACTGCCGGCCAGGGAGAATTTCCCCGGCTCATTGTTGCCCCGGGCGATGCGGAGGAGGCACTGTACTGGTCTGCCGTTGCCATGAACATTGCATGGAAATTCCAGGTCCCGGCGTTCATCCTGCCCGACAAAACCCTCTCCGAAGGCAGTTACAGCGTCAATAGTACCAGTATCCCCCCGGTAAAACGGGAAGACCCCGGTACTGCAGATCTGGGCTCCCGGTACAAACGTTATACCGATACGCCCGCAGGCATCTCGCCCCTGGCATATCCGGGGGCAAAGGAGGCCGTGGTAAAGGTGAACAGTTACGCCCACGATGAAGCCGGGTATACGACGGAGGAAGCGGATATGGTGGACCTGATGACCAGGAAGCGCCTGCGCAAGTGGGACGGGCTGATCGCGGAGATGGAAGGATATCCCCAGGTGAACAGTTCCGGACACGCGGGCACATCTGCTGCCATGCTCTGCTGGGGCTCCACAAGGGGAGTATGCCGGGAAGTCGCCGGCACCCTGGGCCTGCGGGTGGTCCAGCCGGTGGTTCTCGCACCGTTCCCGATGACCGCACTGAATGCCGCACTGAATGGCGTAACGACAGTGATCTGCGTTGAAGAAAATGCTACCGGCCAGCTTGCAACCCTCGCCGAACGACACGGGATTGCGATCCACAAGAAGGTGCTGCGGCATGATGGCCGGCCGTTCACGTACGAGAGCCTGCTTGCCCGGATGAAGGAGGTACTCCCATGACCGGCCGCCCGATTATCACGGATATCCAGAACACCTGGTGCCCGGGGTGCGGCAATTTCAGCATCCAGCACACCCTCAAGAATATCCTCGCCGATATGGAGAAGGAGGGGCGGTCGCTGGATGACGTGGTCCTTGTATCGGGTATCGGCTGCCATGCAAAGATTGCCGACTACCTGAATATCAACAGTTTCTACTCGCTCCACGGAAGGACAATCCCCGTAGCGACAGGTATCAAGCTGGCAAACCCCCGGCTCACGGTCATCTGCTGCTGCGGCGACGGGGACTGCTATGCCGAAGGGCTGGACCACCTCCTCTTTGCGGCAAAACGCAACCTCGACATCACGGTCATGGTCCACAACAACCGGGTCTACGGGCTCACCACGGGCCAGTATACTCCCACATCCCCCCTGGGATTCCGGGGAAAATCCACACCCATGGGAACGGAGGAGTTCCCGTTCAATCCCCTCGAACTGATGCTCGCGAGCGGGGCAACCTACGTGGCCCGCGGGTATACGAAGAAGATGGACCAGCTCAAAGGCCTGATCCGAGGAGGGATCGATCACCATGGCTTCTCGTTCATTGACGTCCTCCAGATCTGCGCCACGTTCTTCCCGGCAGCAGACTACTACACCCCAAGGGTCTACGATCTTGCGGATCACGATCCGGCACAGTTCATGGCCGCCTGCACCCGGGCCCGGGAATGGGATTACAACGGGGATGCAAAGATCCCCCTTGGCGTGTTTTACCGGGCCCGCTTCCCGACGTTTGACGACCGTATGGCGCAAATAGAGATGGGGCAGGACCAGCGCGACGCTGCAGTCCGCGGGATTATATCGTCGCGGGAATAAACCCGTTTTTTAAAACCGATGAAACCTTGACCGTGAATTATACATCGGAAGACGACACACCCGTCCTAAACAGCGATGTGATGGCATGACCAGAAACCCCGGGACCGGCCCTGCGGATGTATCAGCTGCTCACCTGCCGGCATCCTTCACCGGGGTGATCCGCTTTCTCGTCATCCCTGTACTCGTCTATGTTATCTGGGTGCTCGAGATTTTCCTGTTTGGCGGCGTCGTGCATCTCTTCCCTTCACCCACAGCCCCCGCACTCGTCCTCTACACGCTGGTGGCATGCATTCTCATGGGACTTATCCTTCCGGTCTTTCTCATACGCAGGGCGTTCATCTCGGGTGCCATCACTATGTTCCAGTTCGGATTCCGATCCATGATCCGGACGATTTTTGCGGCGGCCCTTACCTGCGTTATGTTGTACGGGTGTGTTCTGCTGTTCAGCCCCACGGGTCTTGACCTGAAGGCATTTGTGCAGAGTTTCCTTCTCATGGTTCCAACGGGTATCTCCACAGTCATGATCTGCTGGGTGGTTGCAGGAACCCATGTTCAGGCGCTGGTCCGGTACGGCGGGCCCGTGATCTCTATTCCTGTCGGCATCGTGGTAACCGGTATCCTCTTTGGCATTGCCATGCTTGTAATGGTGCCGGTGCAGCATTCCCCGGATCTTTTCACCATGTATCTTGGTGCCGGCATGCTCATGGCAGTCTTCTTTTTTGCGGTCCGCGATATCTATGCCACGGGCATTGCCGTAACGGGATGCATGGTATTCTTATTCTCCGGCAGTATTCTCCCTGCGGAAATTTCCACGGTGCTGCCCTGGGTATATGCTGCAGCGATTGTGACGGCCGGCGTGCTGGTTGGAATCCACAGGTATCTGTCCCTGCGTTTTGTAACGATACAAATTCCCCGGAAGTAACCCACTTCCTGCAGGCAGAGATCATGCCATGCCCATAATATGGGTGGAAAATAATACGGCTGTTTTTATCTCTCATCTGACATTTCGTGCGCGGAAAACCATTTCCCGGGATAAAAAATCTTATACGGACGCCCGCTGAAAATACACATATGAATGAGAACCTCAGGTTTGGAATGTTTCTCTGCCTTCTTGTCATTGCCGCTGTGCTTATCGCAGGCTGTTCGGACCAGTCGGATAATTCAGTGGCAACACCTGCAACTACTGCTGCCCCTACGGCAAAATATATCGCAGGGGATATCATTGCGAAGACGAATGCCGGCGGAGACCAGCTGTATGTGATCAGGAGCTATGATCCGGCAACGGACAAGTATACACGGGCCTGGATTTACCAGAATTCAGACGGTACCTGGGGGCACTTCATTAACACCGTGACCGATACCATGGACCGTAGCGTGATTGAGAAAGTGTACCCGGTCAAGATCGCGCATGTTACGCTCTCGGCAATTCCCGTTGTCACCCCAACTGTAGCAGCTGTCCCAAACGTCACGTACGTCGGTGCCGGACCGTCAATCTCCAATATCACGCCGGCCAGCGCTGCAAAGGATGCCACGGTTACCGTCACGATCACCGGGAACAATTTCCAGACCGGTGCAGTTCCCAAGCTGATCCAGCCCGGAAGTGCAGCAGTTACCGGCACTGCGGTTTCGGTCTCCTCCACTTCCATCACGACGACATTCAACATGTACCAGAAGGATGAAGGCGACTACAACGTCATCGTGACCAACCCTGACGGCAGGTCGGATATCCTCCAGAATGCGTTCAACATCGGGAATGCACCGCCGGTGGTCAGCGATATTGCACCGGATACTGCAGCCATGAACGCGACCGAAGCGACGTACACAATCGACGGCCAGAATTTTGCGGCAGGTGTGTCTGTGTCCTTCCTGCAGGGATCCACGATAATTCCCTGCGTAAACCCGGTAACCGTTGATTCCACGAAGGTCACCTGCGGCCCGATCGCATTTACCGTTGAGCAGGGTGCAACTATAGGGCTGTGGGATGTAAAAGTACTGAATATCGGTGATGCAACGAGCGGGACCCTGACCCAGAAGTTCACTGTCACAAACTCGACATCATCTTCATAACCTCATCTCCTTCCCTATTTTGCTGCCTTTTCCGGGGAAGATCGCAATTGTCCCTGCTTCTGCACACCCTTCTGGAGGTCCTGATCCCCTTTCATCAACCCTGACATTACGGTGTGCTCACCGCAAACTATTAACTCACCAATCGAAAAAGTAGATGAGAATGCTGGAATCTGTCGTATCTCCTACTGTTTTTGCCTATGTCATAGTCCCGCTCCTGATCTTCTGTGCCCGCGTCTGTGACATGAGCCTTGATACGATCCGGGTTATTTTTATGTCAAAGGGGATCCAGTACCTCCCGGCGTTCATCGGGTTCTTCGAAGTGATCATCTGGCTCATCGCCATCGGGCAGGTGATGAACAACCTGACCAATGCCGTATGTTATATCGCGTATGGGGCAGGGTTTGCCACCGGGACATTCGTCGGGATGACCCTTGAGGAGAGACTCTCCCTGGGCCTTACGAGCGTTCGCATCATCACCAAGGAAGACCCGGCAGAACTCATGCAGTTTTTACGCTCCAACAATTACGGTGTGACAAGTATTGACGGCGAAGGTGGTACCGGCAAGGTCAAGATGGTCTTTACCATCATCAAGCGGCAGGACCTCCCGCACGTGATTGGGATCATCAAGGATTTTCACCCGAACGCATTCTACTCCATCGAAGAAGTGAAATCTGTTGCCGAAGGTGTCTTTCCCGAGCGGAACTCCCACCGGTTCTTCCGCTGGATCGACTCGCTCAGCTACAGCCCGAAAGGAAAATAGTGTTCCGGATAGTCGTGGTTAAGGGCAGTAAATCTCCTGCAGGACAAGATCCGGGTGATCATCGTGCCACCCAGGCCCTCACTGGTATATATATGCCGGTATCAGGTCCCGGGGACAAGCGGTACCTCAGGGATGAACGCGCCGGTTGTCAACCGTTCACCATACCGGACCAACCTGCGACCAATACCTTCTTTTTGTTCAAGGCTAACGATGACTAAAAGGAAAACGTATGCCGATACAGCGGGTCCATGTGGAAAATTTCAAGAGTTTCTCTGAGTTTGACGTCGATTTGTCACAGTTCAATATCGTTATCGGCTCAAACGCGGCGGGCAAGTCCAACTTTATTGCCGTCTTCCGGTTCCTGCGGGACATCGCCACCCTCGGGATCGTCAATGCCATCGCCCTCCAGGGGGGTGCGGAATATATCCGGAACACGAAGATCGGGACCGACCGGGATCTTATCGTAAAAGTCACTTATCTGCCGGACCCCACGGTATTTGCTGAGACCGGCCGGGAAGATTCCCGGCCCCCTGACATGAAAAACTGTGAATCCTCGTATGAATTTGCACTCCGGTTTACCGGGAGTGGCGACGAGTTTGTTATTACAAAAGACCAGCTCGTGATAGTCTGTGATGTGACGGCATGCGAACACCGTGACGGGAATATGGCCGGGACGGCACCGGTTGGCAGGGGTGAGATCATTGTCTCGAATATAAACGGGGAGATCGCATACGAAGTCCGGATTCCTCATGGCTGCACGCTCCATCCGGATGAGATCATCCCGGCTTTCTTCCGTAACAAGAGACTGCCGAAGAAGACACTCCTCCTCGAGACCATGTACGGATCCCCGCTGCCGCATCTGGAAAAATTCTTTGACCGGATCGCGGTCTATGATCTCGATCCAAAACTCCCGAAGAAAGGTGCCGTGATCACCGGCAGGCGGGAACTCGAAGAGAACGGCAGCAACCTGGCCCTCGTAGTCAAGAAGCTGATCGAAGACCCTGAAAAGAAACGGAAATTCTCCAACCTGCTCCGGGACATCCTCCCGTTCGTTGAGGACTTCTCCGTGCAGAAGTTCATGGATGTCTCGCTCATCCTGACCCTTCGCGAGCGGTATGCGAAGGGCCGGGATCTCCCTGCATTCTCCCTGTCCGATGGGACAATCACTATCTTCGGCCTTATCATTGCTCTCTATTTCGAAGAGAAACCGTTCATTATTATTGAGGAGCCGGTCAGGCACATCCACCCGTTCCTCGTAGCCCGGGCGATGGGTATGATGAAGGAGGCATCGCGGAACAAGCAGATCATGATCACCACCCACAGCACGGAGGTGGTCAAGCATGCGTTCCTCAACGACATCCTGCTGATCTCCCGGGACAGCGGGGGTTTCTCCATTGTCTCGCGGCCCTCAGATAAGGAAGAGGTCAGGACGTTCCTGGAGAACGAGATCGGTATTGAGGAACTGTATGTCCAGAACCTGCTGGGAATGTAAATGAAACGGCGTCTCTTCATCATGGTCGAAGGGCAGGACGACGTGCGGTTCTTCGGCCGCATCGTCAAGCCCCTCCTGGCACCACGGTATGATTCCGTGGAGATCATTCCCTATGCCTGTATCAAGCGCGACAAGGTGAACCGGTTCCTCCAGAGCGTCCGCCAGATGAATAATGATTACATCTTTGTTGCCGACATCGATTTCGAGCATTCTGTCAGGGACAAAAAACAGATCCTTTATTACCGGTTCAGCAATATCGATAGCAAAAGCATCGTAATTGTCATAAAGGAGATCGAGAGCTGGTATTATGCGGGCATATCAGGAGACCTGGCACGGGAACTGGGTATCATCAACCCTGCATCCACCGACGAATTGACAAAGGAGGATTTCAACCGCCTCATCCCCCGGAGATTTGATTCCCGGATCGACTTCATGTTCGAGATCCTCAAGTCATTCTCCATTGAGACTGCGGCCCGCAGGAATCACTCCTTTGACTTTTTTGCCAGCAGGTATTATCTGCAGCAGCCACCGGAACCCTGATACCGGCAATCCCGCCCGCGTTCCTTTATGCCGGTTGATCACGGGCCATGTTGTCCGTATCGGAATCATTTTTTAATCGCCCTGCCACTCTTGTACTATCCAGATTCCGGACAGGGTGTTGATTCTGATGGTACGGTATGTGTGCAGTATCTGTGGGCATGTGTATGATCCGGAGAAGGGGGAGCCCGCCAGGAGATCCCCCGGGAATCGATTTTTCAGGAACTTCCCGGTGACTTCCAGTGCTGTGTATGTTTTGCATCAAAAGATAAATTCTTCAGGGATGGCTGATGGCAATGGTATCACGTGAAATTACAAAAGGGGTCTACTGGGTCGGGGCACTTGACTTCGACCGGCGGATATTTGACGAACTGATCCCTCTTCCGGACGGCACGAGTTACAACTCGTACCTGGTCCGGGGAAGTACAAAGACGGCACTGATCGACACGGTCGATCCGGCAAAAGAGGAGGACCTGATCCTCAACCTGATCCGGCTCGGGGTGGACCGGATCGATTACGTGGTCATCAACCATGCCGAGCAGGACCATTCGGGTTCGCTCCCGATGATCCTTGAGATGTACCCCGGGGCAAAAGTGGTGACGAACGAGAAGTGCAAAGACCTTCTCGTATCCCTCCTGCAGATCAACGCCGGGTCTGTCACGGTGATCAAGGATGGGGAGACACTCTCCCTTGGGGACCGGACCCTCCAGTTCTTCCTCACCCCCTGGACCCACTGGCCCGAGACCCAGGTTACGTACCTGCAGGAGGATAAGATCCTCTTCCCCTGCGACCTGTTCGGGTACCACGTCGCCTCGAGCGACCTGTACGTAACCGACGAGGCAGATGCCTACCGGTCAGCAAAACGGTATTATGCCGAGATCATGATGCCGTTCCGGAACAGTATCCGGGGGTATATAGAAAAGGTCCGGGCCCTCCCGCTTGAGATGATCGCACCGAGCCACGGCCCGATCCTCCGCAACCCGAAGTTCATTCTCGATGCCTATGCTGAATGGGTCTCGGACGACGTGAAAAACGAGGTTGTGATCCCCTATGTATCCATGCACGGGAGTACAAAGAAGATGGTGGAGCACCTGACGGCCGCGCTCATCGAACGGGGCATCAGGGTCAAACCATTCAACCTCACACACACCGATATCGGGGAGCTGGCCCTCTCTCTCGTGGACGCGGCAACAGTCGTTGTCGGAACGCCGACCGTCCTCTTCGGCCCCCACCCGCAGGTGGTCTATGCCACGTACCTGGCCAATGTACTCAAGCCCAAAGTCCGGTTTGCCACGGTAATAGGGTCATACGGGTGGGGCGGCAAGTCGGCCGAGACCATCGTGAAAATGCTCGACCATGTCAGGGTCGAGGTGCTTGAACCCGTAGTGATCAAAGGTGCCCCGGACGAGGCCGCCATGGTTGCACTCGACCGGCTCGCGGACGAAATATTGAAGAAGCATAAGGAAAGTAACATCGTGTAAGTATGGAGGAACTATGACAAACCTGTATGAAGTCTACAAATGTGGAGTATGCGGGAACACCACCCGGGTCATTCATGCCTCGGGAGGGACCATGGTCTGCTGCGGCCAGCCCATGACCCTCATGCCGGAGAAGACCGAGGATGCGGGCAAGGAGAAGCATGTGCCGGTTGTCGAGAAGTCGGCAAAGGGTATTATCGTTAAAGTCGGGTCCGTCCCCCACCCTATGGAAGAGAAGCACTATATCGAATGGATCGAAGTCCGGTACGGCGGGACTGTCTATGTCCATGAACTTAAACCGGGCGACAGGCCTGAGGCCGAGTTCTGCGTCCCGGATGTCACAGTCAAGGCCCGGGCATACTGTAATGTCCACGGGCTCTGGACGAACAAGGCGTGAGACGCCCTCCCTTTTTTAATCCCGCAACACCCCGGGCAAACACTATTAGGGGACAAGCGGCAACCCAATAGTGATGCGCCGGCTCGAACACGTCTCTACGATCATCGCTGATCTCGGGGACATTTTTGCATTCATCGCCCCGGTAACCCTCGTCCCCCTGTTCGTTGCCGTCATCTTTTCCGAGTGGAACATGCTCATCCCCATGGCACTCGTACCGGGCATATTCTTTACTGCGGGAATGATCCTGCGGAGATTTCCCCGCAGGCAGCACGGGACAAGGCTTTCGTCTGCCATGTGCACGGTAGCACTCTTCTGGCTTTCCTGTGCGATGGTGAGCGGCATCCCGTTCATGCTAGGCATGCACATGGGGTTTACCGATGCGGTCTTCGAAGGGATGGCAGGATGGACCGGGACTGCGTTTACCATGATCCGCACCCTTGATACTACGCCATTCACCCTGCTCTTCTGGCGATCCTATATGCAATGGGTAGGCGGGCTTGGGATCATCTCGTTCTCCCTTGCACTTGCCAGCAGCACGGGCCTGTTCCGGTCCAGGCTATTCCGGAGCGAAAGCAGGGACGAGCCGCTGCTGCCCACCGTGATTGCAACTGGCCGGAACCTCTGGAAGATTTACGGGGTCCTCACGTTCTGCGCAATCGGGCTCGTCCTCTTCACCGGACTCTCCCTGTGGGAGTCGGTCAACCTTGCCCTTTCGGCGATCTCGACGGGGGGATTCACCCTGCACCCGGGCGGAATTCTCGCGTACCATAACGTGCTGCTCGAACTGATCCTGGTCGCGATCATGATTGCCGGGGCATTACCGTTCCGGCTCTATTACCTCATCCTGGAGAACCGCCGCTGGAGCCTGTTTGGCGACGAGCAGGTCAAACTCTTCTTCTTTTTCCTTGCCCTCGGGACTGCTGTCCTGACCTATGATCTGGTCTTCTTCGGGAACCTTGATCTCCTCCCTGCGTTCGAACAGGGACTCTTCATGGCGGCGTCAGCCCTCACCACCACCGGATTCCAGACAGCGGATTTTCACGTCTGGGCCAGCGTGACCCTGCTCTTCCTCGCGATGCTTGCTTTCATCGGCGGGGCTGCGGGAAGCACAGCTGGCGGGATCAAGCTCGACCGTGTCGCTTTTGCTTTCCGGGCCCTCCTCTGGTGGTTCCGGCGGCTCTACGTGAGTGGGAAGGTATTCCTGCCGTTCCGGATCGAGGGACGCGTCATCCCACGGGCCACCGCAGAGCTTGAGACCGCAAAGAACATGCTCGTCATCATCCTCTCGGTTATCACGATCTTTGTCGCCACGATCCTTGTCCTCCAGTTCCAGTTCACCAGTTATTCTATCACGGAGATCGTCTTCGAAGTGGTATCGGCATTTTCCACCTGCGGAATTAATACCGGTTACGTCTCGCCCGATATGCCGGTCATCTCCAAGTGGATCTTTATTGTCGTGATGTGGGTAGGCCGGCTTGAAGTGATCCCGGTCGTGATGCTCGTCCTTGCCCTGTTCCGCGGTGCGGAATAGGTCTGTCTCCACGGACATCCGCACACAGTGTTACGGAAAAAGGATCAATTCGCAGGGATACCGTACCGGTTGAATCAGTTATTCCCCCGTTTCCTCCTATCTGATGGCAGGTGTCTGCTTCCATTACATACACCCGTCAAATCGACGATACGATCAGGTTGGTAATGATAACGCACGCGAGCCAGACTCCGTATGCCCCGCCAAGACTCGGGAGGAGGCCGAACCTGCCCATCAGGAAATACAGGGTGAGAAGGAAGAACAGTGTCGGGATTGCAAAATAGAATGCTCCAATGACCAGCTGCTGGGTGGTGGCCACCCCCGCTTCGTTATAGGTGAACAGGAATGCGAGGGTCGTGATGATCGGTGCCGCGGCAAGGATGGCCCCGTACCGGGGATTGACCTGCTGTGCAAGCCAGGTTACCCCGACAATGATGCTGCCGCCGGCAACGAACTTGAGCACTGTCTGCGCCGCGTCCATTGAATTACATGATTACTCCTGTCTTCCCAAAAAACCTCTGACCGGGTTCTGCCCTCAGGAGAAGGTGCCGGACCGCCGGAGTGATACAGACCCCGCGTCCCAGCGCATCTTGATTGCCCGATCCAACACAAGTTTACTTTGGTTAACATCAGGAGATCTAATATAAATTGCCGGTCCATAGGTACGGTGATGAAGCAGATCGCCCTGTACGGTAAAGGCGGCATCGGGAAATCCACTACATCAGCCAATCTCTCGGCCGCACTCTCCGCCAGGGGGCTCTCGATCCTCCAGATCGGCTGCGATCCCAAGCGGGACAGCACGAGGATGCTGATGCAGGGAAAGTTCATCCCGACCGTGATGGACCTCGTCCGGACCAGGGGGGAAGCTGCACTCTCCCTGTCGGACATTGTTTTTACCGGGTACAACGGGATCCGGTGTGTGGAAGCGGGAGGTCCTGAGCCCGGCGTAGGCTGTGCCGGCAGGGGGATCATCGCCACGTTTCACCTGCTGGAGAAGTTCGGAGCACTCGACGGAGATGTTATAGTCTATGATGTCCTTGGCGATGTGGTCTGCGGCGGGTTTGCGATGCCGATGCGGGAAGGTTATGCGCAGGAAATTTACCTGGTTACCTCCGGGGAACTGATGTCCCTGTACGCGGCAAACAACATCTGCAAAGCGATCCAGCGCCTCTCCTCCCGGGTGAAGAGCAAGTGCCGGCTGGGGGGCGTAATCTGTAACGCAAGGGGCCAGCCCCGCGAGGAGGAACTTGTAGCAGAATTCTCGCGCCGTGTGAACAGCGCGATGGTGCAGTACATCCCCCGTGCCCATGTCGTACAGCAGGCTGAAGTGAACCAGCAGACGGTGATCGAGTATAGCCCGGAATCTGCCCAGGCAGAAGTGTACCGCTCCCTTGCCGGGCGCGTCATGGGGAATACCCGGTTATCTGTCCCCACCCCCATTGAGACCGATGAACTTGAATCCCTTGCCCGTGAATTCATCTAGGCTCGGGGGATGCACTCTCACGGGGGCTCTCTCGGTCACCACCCGTATCCGCGATGCCGCAACGATCGTGCACGGGCCAAAAGGCTGCAGCCACCATAACTTCTCCCTGCTGCATGCCACGTGGCTCGACAACGACGAAGTCCTGCTACCGGATCTCGTCTCGACCGGACTCTCAGAGCAGGATATTGTGTTTGGCGGTGAAGACGCCCTCCGCAAAGCCCTTGACAAAGCTACAGGCAGGAATGTAAAGGCAGTTTTTGTCCTCTCGACCTGCATCGTCGAAACGATCGGGGACGATGTCGAGGCTGTCTGCGAACAGGAATACGGGATACCGGTCATCCATATCCCCACAGCGGGTTTTCTTGGCGGGACATTCCAGGACGGTGTGAACAACGCCCTGATCACCCTGGCGGGCACGGCGAAACCCTGTAGCAGGGCTCCCGGGGTCAACATTATCGGCGAGATGAACCTGGAGTACGAAGTAGAGGAGAATTACACCGAGATCGCCCGGCTCCTAGGCTGCCTGGACCTGCCCGTTTCCCTGCGGTTCGTCCACGACATCCCTTTTGACCGGATGTCCCGGCTCGGGTCCGGACAGATCAACATCCTCCGGAACCCCGCTCTCGCGCCGGTCGGGAAGTACCTGGAGCAGAGGTTCGGCACACCGTTCATCCCCTCGTTTCCCCACGGCCTGTCTGACACGATCGCATTCCTCGAATCTGTAGCCTGCTGCTGCGGGATTGACGGGCATGAGTCAGTGGAGCGTGAGCGGTCCATGCAGGCAGAGATGATTGCTGCATTCGGGGACCTCAAAGGATCCCGTGCAGCCTTCGACAATACCTGGCCGGGTCAGGAGGGGCTTGCTGCTGCAGAAGAACTGGCAGGAGCACTCGGGCTCTCGCCGGGCGGCGGGAGTGATACCCGCTTGCCGGTCAGCCCCGCAGTCGGGACCACCGGCATGCGGCGGATGCTGCACCGCTGGAGGAGGGCGATCCATGCCTGAATGTGACAATCCTCTCTGGCCGTGCGCAATGACGGGGGCAGCGGCGTGCCTCGCGGGATTCGAAGGTGTCGCGGTAGTTATCCACGGGTCGAGCGGGTGCTACTATTATCCCACCACCCTTCTCCATGCCCCCCTCCACGGCACATTCATCCTTGAAAACGAGGTGATCTTCGGGTCGGAAGACCGGCTCCGGGAAGTGATCTGCAGCCTCGGCGGGACCGGGAAGCGAATTGCGGTGATCACCACCTGCGTTCCCGCAATCCTTGGCGAGGACATCCAGTCCATACTCGCGGACGAAGACGTGATCCTTGTCGACAGCCCGGGATTCTCCGGTGACGTGGAAGACGGATATAAGAATGCGCTTGCCCGGCTCGGGCCGGGGATCGATCCGGATGCTACGGGAGTGAACATTGAAGGAGCCTGCCTCTTTGACCCGTTCTCTGGCGGAAACGTCCAGGAGGTAATGCGCCTGTTTGCCCTGGCATCAGTCCCGGCAGCTACGATCTTTTGCCAGGACCTGCTGGAGAATGTGTATCACGCAGCACCGTGGACTGTCAGTACAAATGCGGACTTTCCTTCAGGCACCGGAAAGACCCTTGGCGGAACGCTCGGGTTCGATGCGATCCGGGCCACATTCCACGAGATCGGGAGCCATGTTGAGGAAGCGGATATCGATCCGGTCCTCCTCGAGATCCGGCAGCAGGAAGAGCGGGTGGTGCGGGCCTGCGACAAATACCTGCAGAGGTTCGACCCGCCGGCGGCAGTCATCTTCGCCGGGCATTCATACGGTCAGTTTGCGGCTGAAGTGTTAGACCACTATCTCGATGCGGAGATCTGTTGCATCGGCTCCCGGAATGCGGCAGGGGCATCGCAGTTCCCCGTGACGAGGGCAGACGGGATCTTGCAGGTGCATGAACTCATCCGGGCCCACACTCCCGATCTTGTGATCGGGTCCTCGTTCGAACGGGCGATCAGTAAAGACATCGCGTTTGTGGGTATTATCCCTCCCCTGCGTGGCACGGTGCGGCTCTCCCCCGCCCCCCTCGCCGGCGTCAACGGCACCCTCTCCTTCATTGAGCAGGTGTTGAATGCCTGTATGGACCGGAAAGCGTGAACCGGCCACTCCCCATCAACTTCTTTTCACGTCCATGAAATTCAACCTTGATGGAAGTTTTTCACTTTCACCCTGCGCATGCTGACAGGCTATATACCCCCCCCATGCAACGCCAGTATACGACAGAAGGTGGTCGTGTATGATGGAAAAATCAGGATATCTCCAGCAGACAAGGTGCAGGGCAATCGATGGTGAAGGGATTGAACACGAAGTCGTGGAACTTCACGTGCTCGGGGAACGGTATGCCATCCGGAAAGCAGAGCTGCTCAGGGCAGTCTCCGGTAAGGTATATGTCCAGATCGAGGAACTCACCCGTAACTGGGATTATTACCTCGGCCTGACCCGCGGGCTCGCCCATGTCTCTGTTTCCGGCAAGGCGCTGAACATCGACCTGTTCGAAGCAGGAACGTTCACGCTATCGCTGGCAACGCTCCGTGCAGTAATGTACGGAAAGGAACGTATGGCAGTGATTGTGAAGATCCCGGAATCGCCCGCTGTCAGGATCCGCAGGGTTGTGGAAGGGCAGCAGAAGATCAGCGCCGCGGTCTAAGGCAGGACCGGACAAAATACCGGCTGGATCTGCACCAAAAATCCATCTGCAACGGCTCTTTTTTCACCGTATCGTGTACCATTAATAGTTCGTCAGCAGATGATCTTATGAGAAGGGGTAATCCCGTCCAAGAAGGTGTGCCGGGTTATGGCACAGGTATACGTGGTCTGGAATGGATGATGCTGATAATACCTACCGGGACCTGGTGGAGAACCAGCAGGATCTCATTGTCAGGTTCAATCTTGAAGGCAGGCTCCTTTTTGTCAACACTGCCTATTGTGAAACCCTCGGGAAGACCCAGGAGCACCTCGTCAACAGCATCTTCATGCCGGTGACGGATGAACGCTATTCCGATGTGATCGCTACCCAGATGACCAAGCTTTTCCGGCCCCCCTTTGCCTGCATGGTGGAACAGTGGATACAGACAGGGAAGGGGATGCGGTGCATCAGCTGGTCTGCGAGATCTGTTCTCGGGGAGGACAAGACCGTCGCATCCATTGTAGCCACGGGACGGGACATCACCCCGATAAAACACGAACAGAAGGCGATTCGGAAACGGGACGAGGAACTGATGCTCCTGCTTGAGAGCGGGAGCCAGATGTATTACACCCATACACCGGACCACACGATGGTGTTTGTCAGCCCGAGGATCTGCGACCTGCTCGGCTGCCGGCCAAAGGACGGGAAAAGGATCTGGACAGATTACCTCACCGATCATCCCATGAACGCCTCCGGTCTCGAGCGGACAATCCGGGCCATCGCCTCCGGGCGCCGGGAACCCCCGTACCGGCTTGAGATGGCAACCCGGGACGGGCGGAAGGTCTGGATCGAGGTAAATGAGGTCCCGGTCGTAAAGAACGGGAAAACCGTGGCGATCGCAGGAGCTATTACTGACGTCACGGATAAGATGGCTGTCGAGGAAGGCCTTGCAGAAGCGGAGTTCCTGATCAAGGACGTCTCCGGTGATAAAAAAGTGAGCGAATACCGCTCCCGGGTGGCATCCCCACAGGCAAAAGGCGGACCGCTTGGGTACTTCCGGTCCATTTTTAACCGGTCATCTGACGACGAGGAAGAAGAGGATGTGTTTGCCGACGTTCCGACAAACCTCCGGTAACCTCTTTTAAAATATCCTGCAGACCCCGGTCATCCGTTCTGTATGGCCACAATCGTTCCGGCTGAATCCTGCCCATGTAAATTTTCTAAAAATCCCAAGCACATAAATCCGATCACTTCCCAGTACGGATGAAGACTATGACTGAGGAAAATGGTGGGAGTAATGAATCCCACCTCACTAAGGGCAGGCTGGAAGCGTTATCGGACGGCATCTTCGCGTTCGCGATGACGCTCCTTGTTATCGGCCTGAGTGTGCCGGATAAGGCGACACTGGTACTAACAAATGCATATGCACTTCAGGTCCTCCTCGACCTCTATTCCGGTTTCATGCACTATGCTCTCGCGTTTCTTATCCTCGGGGCGTTCTGGCTTAGCCAGCATATGCAGTTCCATTCAGTACGGACCCCTGATAAGATATTCACCTGGATTAACCTCGTGACGCTCATGTTTGTCGCGCTCCTTCCCTTTTCAGCGTCCTTTTCCGGCGCCTTTTCCGGTGTACCGATCGGGGCGATGACGTTTGAGTCAAATCTCCTTCTCATTGGCATGGGCATATCCCTCCAGTGGTGGTACGCAACGAACGATCACCGGCTGACAGAATCAACGCTGAAACCGGCGTACATCAGGAAAGTCCGTTTCCGGAACCTCGTTGTCCCCGGGGTCTCCATAGCGGGCATCATGTTCGCACTGGCGGGAATCAGCTGGAGTACGGCGATCTATATGACGCTCCCCGTTGTCTTTTACGGCGTGGAGCGCATCTACGGGTGACAATAGGGGGGGAATTGTCGGGACCTGGGCCAGCGGGGAATGCCCAGCTGGTACTTCCGGGAGTTCCACGTCAGGAATTATACGCATTCCGTGATACTGATGAAGAATACCTATCTGTTATGGGGCAGGGTAGCCGAGACCTGCCTCTTCCCTTCCGCGCCCGGAGTCAACGACAGACCTCCACAATTATCTCTCCAGACCCCCGGATTCCCATCCCCCGATAGCAAAACCTGTGTGGAAATCTCCTGCGAAATCCCATACGGGTCGGATATGTGAGGGGGTCACAGGGTCCGGCACTACATCTTGCTTCAAGAAATGACACTAACGATCTGGCAACGTATACGGCGCTGTCACGAGTGATCCGGGACCGGTATATAAAACAAAAGAATTATCCTTCCCGGAATCCTTTTTTCATAACGCAATGAACCTGCTATCACTTCTTACAGCATTCGTGCCATGGATCGCGTTCGTCTTTATCGCTGAATCTCCCGTGGGAAGTCCCGAGATGAATCTGATCCTTGCTTTTGTTGTTGCTATTGTGCTTACTGTCCTGACGAGTTACCGGCAACTGCTCAAGGGCTATATCCTGTCCGTTGTTACGATCGTGTTCTTCGTTGTGTTCTTCATCCTGATCGTCGGATTACAACAGTACTATCTTGCGAACTACATCTCGGTACTCTCGATGCTGATCCTTACGGTTGTCTGCTGGGCTACGATACTGTTCCGGTTCCCCTTCACTCTACAGTATTCGAGAGAAGGTATCGATCCCGAGCGTGCCAGGAGCGCGCCATTCATGCGGGTAAATTATATCATCACCGCAGTATGGGGAATTGCGTTCACCCTCGGCCTAGCTGTGAACGCCATCCTGCTGATCCGACCTGACCTGCACGTTATGTTCTGGGACAACGTGCAATGGGTTTTCATGATAATCGCTATCGTCTTTACGATGTGGTATCCGGCATACGTCCATAAGCAGAGGGCACTCGAAGTGCTGGCAAATCATCCCGAATTCCTGAAATAAGCGTGATATTCTCTCTTTCTTTTTTACTCTCTTTTTACGGGCAAGAGTCGTCTCTCCTGCAATGCGAAGAGCACCCGTCTTCTTTACACCATGCCCTCACAGGCTCAGGTGAGCAGGACGATGAAGGTGCCGGTCACGATAGTAGAAAGGCGTCCGGTACGAACAAAAAAAGAGAAGTGCTTCGGGGCCATTTTAGGGATAAGGCCCCTGTTCAGAAAAGGATTTACTGCCCTTTCCGGACGCAGTCGGCGATATACGAACCGGCCTTCGTGGTCCGGGCCGAGCCGCCCAGGTCCTTTGTCACCACGCCGTCCCTTATGCTCTGTTCGATGGCACTGACCACAGCTGCCGCTGCCTTGTGCTCGCCGATATGATCGAGCAGCAAGGAACCGGCCCAGATGGTAGCGATGGGATTTGCAATGCCCAGATCCTTGTACTTGGGTGCCGAACCGTGGATCGGCTCGAACATGGATGTGCCCTCCGGGTTGATGTTGCCGCCCGGGGCAAGCCCGAGACCACCCTGGATCATGGCGCCGAGATCGGTGATGATATCGCCGAACATGTTGGGCGTGACTACCACATCGAACCACTCGGGGTTCTTCACAAACCACATGGTGACCGCGTCCACGAAATTGAATTCTGTTGTTACGTCAGGGTAGGACTTCGCAGTCTCTGTGAACACGTCCCGCCAGAGGCCGTACACGTCCGAGAGCACATTTGCCTTGTCCACCGAAGTGAGTTTCTTTTTCCTCTTCATCGCAAGGTCAAACGCATAGGTCTGGACCCGGCGTGCCCCTTCGCGGGTAATGACCCCGATCTGGTACGCAATCTCTTCGGCATCGCTCTCCACATCGAGGCCGAACTTCACGCTGTAGATGTCGCGGATGACGTTCAGTTCCTTCTTCTCGTGTTTTTTGAACCGCGAGCCGATCCCGACATAGAAGTCCTCGGTGTTCTCGCGGACTACTATGAAGTCGATATCGTGGGGCGTTTTCCCGGCGAGCGGTGTCTCCACGCCGTGCAGGAGCCTGATCGGGCGGAGGTTGACGTACATATCAAACCTGAAGCGGAGCGCAAGCAGGATCCCTTTCTCAAGGATACCGGGTTTCACCCGTTCGTCGCCGATGGCACCGAAATAGATTGCCTTGAACCTCGAGAGTTCGTCAAACTCCTCCTCGGTGATGAGCTTGCCCGAATGGATGTACCGGTCCGCACCGATATCGAAGTCAGTCCACTGGATGTCGAAGTTATACTTCTCGCCCGCTGCTTCCAGTACCTTCTTTCCCTCGGCCACGATCTCCGGGCCGATCCCGTCCCCGCCAATTGACGCTATCCTGTACATACCGGCACCTCCTTTAAATTCTTCGCATATTCCACGAGCCCGCCGGCATCGATGATACCCTGCATGAACACCGGGACGGGCTCGATGGCATACTTTTTCCCGTCGGCTTCAAGGTAACCATCCTTTATCTTCAGGGTAACCTTTGCCCCGTCGGCAATTTTGTCCGCATCCGGGCAGACCACGGGAAGCACCCCGACGTTGATCGAGTTCCTGAAGAATATCCGGGCAAACGACCGGGCTACCACGACTTTCACACCGGCGCCGATCAGGGCAAGCGGGGCGTGTTCGCGGGACGAGCCGCATCCGAAGTTCCGGCCGCCGACAACCACGTCCCCTTCTTTTACCTTCTTTGCAAACTCGTCACGGGTCCCCTCAAAGGTGTGCTTTGCAAGCTCGTCGGGATTGTTGATGGTGAGGAACCTGCCCGGGATGATTGCGTCGGTGTCAATGTCGTCGCCGAACTTCCAGGCCCGCATGTTCTGTGCGGTATGGGGCTCCCGGACTACTACACTTTTGACCGGTACCGTCTTTTTCGCTGCCATGTTACACCTCCCTCGGGTCGGTGATCTCGCCCGTGATCGCACTCGCTGCCGCCGTTGCCGGGGAACAGAGGTACACTTTACCCTCAGTACTTCCCTGACGGCCCCTGAAGTTCCGGTTCGAGGTCGAGAGCGAGACCTCTCCGGGGGCGATCAGGCCGAACGCCCCGCCCATGCAGGGGCCGCAGCAGGGCGCCTCGACCAGTGCGCCCGCCTTCACGAACTTTTCAATCAGTCCTGCCCGAAGAGTCTTGAGATACTCGTCCCGGGATGCCGGGATGATGATGGTCCGGATCTTCGGGCTGAACTTCTTCTTCCCCAGCACCTCTGCCGCTTCCACGAGGTCTTCGAAGCGCCCGTTCGTGCAGGAACCGATGAAGACCTGATCGACATGCGTTCCCGCCACTTTGCTGACCGGCACACCCGTGTCCACGTTGTGCGGGACAGCAACCTGCGGTTCGAGGCCCGATACATCGTAGGAACGTTTCTCCGCATATTTCGCATCGGGGTCGCTATCCAGATCGAACGGTTTCATCTTCCGCCGCCCTTTCATGTACTCCCACGTCACTTTATCCGGCGCGACAATGCCTGCCTTGCCGCCCATCTCTATCGCCATGTTGCAGAGCGTCATCCTGCCCGCCATGTCGAGTTTCCGTACGGTCTTGCCGGTAAACTCGATCGCCTTGTAGGTCGCCCCATCGGCACCGATATCGGCAGTAATCGCAAGGATCAGGTCCTTTGCCCCGACCCGTTTCTGGAACTTACCGGAGACTTCGGCACAGATGGTCTCGGGCACCCTGAAATAGAGTGCGCCGAACTTCAGGGCAAATCCCATATCGGTGGACCCGATGCCTGTTGCAAACGCTCCGGTTGCGCCATACATACAGGTGTGGGAATCTGCACCCACAACGATCTCGCCCGGTGCTGCACGGCCTTTCTCGATCGTCACCTGGTGGCAGACGCCCTCACTGATATCATAATTGTGGATACCCTGCTCAGCAGCGAACTTCCGCATGTAAACATGGTTGCTCGCGGCCTCGATGGAGTCGGCCGGTATCTGGTGGTCAAAGAGCATGATGACGGCTTTTGGGTCAAAGACATCTTTTCCGCCCATCTCGTAGAACTTCTGGATGGCAAGCGGGCCGGTAATATCGTGGATCATTGCCCCGTTAAGAGGGGCCATGACTACGTCGCCTGCCCGTATGTCTTTGCCGCATTTCCGTGAGAAGATCTTCTCTACGATTGTTGCTCCCATGCGAATCGTCTCTACTATTGACATCCGGAGGTATTGTACTTTCTCGTGCACCACTTCTGATAACTGCGACCGTTTTCGCAGTCAAAGCAAGATTTAACGTTATATCGGGCCAAGATCGTGTGAATACCCATGATGCGAAGACTCTCTTTCCTCTGCGCCATCCTTGTAATCTTCCTGGCGGCGGTTGTCGGCAGCGTATCTGCCCAGGACTCATCGACCGATCACGTGATCCATGCAGCCGGAAGCGGCAATGTGGTCGGTACGCCTGACCGGGCACAGATCACCTTCTCCGTACAGACGGAAAACCCGGATGTGAAAGTTGCACAGTCGGATAATGCCAACCAGATGGGCCAGGTGATCGATGCGATTGCCGGCGCCGGTATCCCGCGGGATTCTCTCAAAACATCCGGGTACAGCATCAGCCCCGTATATGACGATTCAACCGGCGGGATCCTGAACCCCAAGGTAAAGACGTACCAGGTTACCAACACCCTGACAGTCACGCTTGACAACGTGAGCAGGACTGGGGATATCATAGATATCGCTGTGGCAAACGGCGTCAACCAGGCAGACTCAATCCAGTTCATGCTCTCCGATGCTCAGGCCCAGGCACTCCGCGGCGAGGCTCTGAAAGATGCGGTAGCAAATGCAAGGGCTGACGCGGATACCGTTGCCGGGGCTCTCGGTGTCAATATTACCGGCATGGGAACTGTCGATATTACCCAGAGTTTCACACCGGTGGTCTACTCCAACAGCCAGTGGGATGCAGTGGGTGCAGCAAAATCCGCGGCCCCGACCCCAATCCAGCCCGGTGACATCACCGTGAATGCACAGGTTTCGGTCACCTATACCTACTAAACTTCCCCAATCATTCTCTTTTCCTGTCTGTGCAATCCCTTCACAATGTTTTTAAAATAGCAGTGTGATCATTTCATAAAATCACAGTGCACAACCGGCTTTACCGGAAAGTTATTTCCCAACCAAAATGAACGTCGGGGATGAAGACGTTCATACCAAATCTCGAATACCAGCAAATCAGCGTATACAATAGGATTGATTTTGACATGGAACGTAATATCGGCTTCAAGGAACGACGCTATATCGAAGAACTGCGAATTCTCACCAAGTCCACGGCCCTTGACTGCGTGATTGACGACCGGTTCGACAGGGTCATCTACGTGATCCGTCCGGGAGACATGGGCCTTGCGATAGGCAAGAAAGGCGAGAATATCCGGCGCCTGCAGAACGTACTCGGCAAGCGGATCGAGATGGTCGAGTTTGCGGATTCGACGAATGCGTTCATAGCAAACATCTTCAAACCTGCCGAGATCACCGGGATCGAAAGCTCCGTGGAGGCCGGGCCGGTAAACGTAATTGTCCGCCAGCGGAGCGATCTGGGCATCGCTATCGGGAAGGCCGGTTGCAACATCGAAAAGGCGCGCATTCTCTGCCGGCGCTTTTACGCGATCGAGATCGGTGAAGTCCTCCTGGGAATCGAGGCATGATGGATCCCGGAATCGACCCGAAGGTGATCGCGGAACTCTGGGACGTGATCTGCGAGCGGAAGGAGCACCCGACCGGGACATCCTATACCTCCCGCCTGTTTCTTGACGAGAAGGGAATCGATAAGGTGCTGGAGAAAGTAGGTGAGGAGACTACCGAGTTCATCCTTGCCGTCAAGAACGGTGTGGACGGGAGAACAGTCAGTGAAGCGTCAGATCTCCTCTTCCATATTCTTGTTGCCCTGCGGGCAGCAGATATCGACCTCGCCGACGTAATGAAAGAACTGGAGCACCGCAGGAAATAAGCTTTCCTCCACTCCCGTACGCATTATTTACTGAGGAAGGAGGTGAGATCGACCATCCTTGGCAGATCTTCATTTTTCTGTGCTGCTGAAGAGAGCACGCCCTCATCCACAAAGATCGGGACATCGCTCCTGAGCGCCAGGGCGATGCCGTCGCTCGGGCGACAGTCAATGAACTCTTCATGGCTTTCATTCACGAGCACGAGCTGGGCATAATACACCCCGCCCTCGATGCTGTCGATCTGCAAAAAACGCACGGTGATGGAGAACTTGGAGCACATGTCCAGAAAGAGGTCGTGGGTGAAGGGCCGGGGCAGCACCTCGTGGTTCTTCGCGCTGTTAATAGACACGGCCTCCCAGATGCCGATGAATATTGGTAACAGACGACCATTCCCGTCGTCGAGTATCACAAGGGGGACAGTCGCCGCCTCGCTGATTGCCATGAAGACGCCCCTGACTTCACAACGGACCTGTGTCATGCCTGTGCAGTCATTGCCTCCATCTGATATAAGGGTTGATGGATCACCCGGGGAGATCATTCAGCATTTTCGGCGTTTTTTGCTTCGCGGCGTACGATGATGATGCTGGAGAGGATGCCAAGGGCGATGTTGAAGTAGTAGAGGACAATCCGCCAGATCACGACAAAGATCCCGACAACGGACGCGGGGATGAAGATGGCATACATGGAGGTGGCCCCGACTTCCGCTATGCCAGAACTGCCCGGTGTGAGCGGTATCATCATCAGGATCGCGAGGATCAACTGGATCACAAACGATTCCAGAATGAGGGGCGGCTGGCCCAGCCCGACCAGGATAAGGGAGGCAGTGATGATCTCGGATACCCAGTAGAGCAGGGTGAAGACCATTCCCCAGACAAGCCCACCCTTAGCGCTCCGCACGAACTTGATAACTGCGTCGTGGAAGTTGTCGATCTCCTTGTCAGCCCGCGTGAGGAGTTCCTCGATACGGCCGTTCTCCCAGGTTTTGGTAAAGAAGAGCGTGCAGCGGTTGACCACCCGCTTTACCACGTCGGGCCTCCGGATTGCCAGGTAGAAGAGGAACAGGCATCCTGCCACGAATATCCAGGTGACAAAGACCATGATCTCAGAGATAGCTCCGAGGCTCTTCCACTGGTCGGTCAGGACAATCATGGCAAACGCGGCAAGCCCTGCAAGTGCAACACCGTCGAGCACCCGCTCCATGATCACGATAGCCGTGGCATCCCCGAGAGGGACGTTTGCCTTATAGAGTTCATGAATCCTTACGGGCTCCCCTCCCGCCTGGGCCGGCGTGATCGCAGCGGCAAGCAGGTTTGCGAAGACCAGGTTCAGGCTGTACCAGAACCCGATGGGGTACCCGAGCGACCCTGACATCTTCTTGACCCGCATCGCCCAGAAGCACATGGTCAGGATGTGGGTAAGGAAAGCGAGGAGGAGAAAAAGGGGATTGATCTTTTTTACATACGTGATGGTATTTGCGTTAATGGTGAGATAGAGAATAACGATGAGGACCGCAAGCGAGAAGCCCACGGAAATATACAGCCACTTGACCTGCGATCGCTCCATTGTTACAACCCATCCCGCGCTGCCAGAAGGGCAGTCTGGTGACTACCTTAACAGGTTATGGGGCATAGTATATACCCTTTTATTCCCATGACCCGGGAATTCGTCTAATCGTGATTCCTGCAACCATTCATACCGTGAAAATATCCCGGTTGGCAAGCACGGCAAATAGCCCTGCCTGAACACCTGCATCAAGCCACCCGTGGCCGTAACTGTAGCAGGCAAGCGCATCTTCCTTGTGCCCCCCTTCCATCCGCTGCCATCCCCGCTCCCGGTAGGCACCTGCGATACAGAGCACCTGGGCGGCGAACCGGTATGCGGGGGTGGAGGGGTGCGGGGCACGGGATACGGAACTGATGGCCGTATCCAGCAGTCGCAGGTACCGTGCGGTCTTCTCGTCAAGTTTTCCCCGGTGGAACTCAGGGATGGCTTCGATCACCGATGTAAACGGGCAACCCGCCGTGCCGGTACCGGTTATCAGCAGTCCCATGGCAATCCCCCCGTGCAGCCAGCCAAAGCCGTACCAGTATGCGGCCAGGGCATTGACCGGATCCCCCCCGGCAAAGAATGTCCTTCCGTCGCTTTCGTACGCTGAGACCATAATGAGAACCGATGCAGCGGTCTGCCCGAGCAGCGTGTTGTCAGGGGCAGTGCTCCGGCAACGGGCAAGGGAATCCGCAAGGAGATGCTGGCAGTCCTGGAGTCTCATAAACCGGCAAACACTTCCAGGTATTCCCGTTCCATATCGTGCAGTTCAGCCGGTATCACGAGGATGTGGAGGGGGGGGCCGAAATCCGTGGATCTTATCGCCTTCGCGTTACCCGCACGCACGACCGGCTCGCCCGAACCGGCCCGGGCAATTCCTACGTACAGCAGGATCGTTACCTGGTGGTCTCCTGCCATCCGTTCGAGCAGATCCACCGCTTCCGGAACAGTCATGAACCGGTCATCGTGGATATCGAGATAGACCAGGGTGTGCAGCCTGAGCGAAAGGTTCTGGAGAATCACATCGAGAGGCGTGGTCGGGAACCAGTTCTTCTGCGGGAACGGCAGGGAGCAGGACTTTCCGAAACGGTAGTTCTGGAGCCCTGAAAGGCCGCAGACTGCGCTCGAGATGGAAGCCGCATGGATGATAGCGGTCCGGATGCCCCGTGCAGCAGCACGCATACGGAGATCCGCATGGGTCGTCGAGACCATCGGGTCTCCGGCACAGAGAAAGACAACATTCTTCTGCTCTGCCTGTGCAAGGAATGCTTCCGGGTGCTGCTCGACGTCGTCGCGGTACAGGGAATGGACAGCCCTGCCATAATAACCGGAAAGTTCTTCTGGTGTTGTGCCCATGAGGCGGGATGTATAACATTCGAGAAAGACGCTGTCCGCGGAACGGATGCAGGCCAGTCCTTTTTCCGAGATGTCGGTCTTGTCATACAGGCCGAGGCCGATAAAAGTCAGCATGGTATTTCCCTTATATCCGTGAAGTAAGAAGACCTGTCACGGCAGGTGGGTCAATAGCTGAACTGCGTGATGGAGTCGACCATCGATTCCAGGACGAAATGTACGTCCGATCTCCTGGTCGCCGAGATTGGGAAGACAGGAATGTCGTCGCCGATGCCCAGCGCAGCCCTGATCTCCCCGGGTTTTATCAGCTGAGGGAGATCATTTTTGTTGGCCGCGATAACATAGGGGATCCTGCGTTTTACGGCCATATCGATGAGGTACTTTGCCCTCGGGAACGTATCGGGTTTTGTTGCATCAACGATAAGGACAACGCCTATCGCATGCCTGAGGTAGGGTGGGAGAAGGGAGTCAAACCGTGTATGCCCGGGCGTCCCGTACAGGGTGATGTCAAAGTCTTTCCAGTGCAGCCACCCGAAGTCCATGGCAACAGTTGTCGGTTCTCCCTCAGGACTACGACGATCCACAGACTGCCCGTCATCAGAAGCCTGTGCAACAAAGGTGGATTTTCCTGCGTGCGCAGGGCCGGTCACAACGATCCTGGGAATAAAAGGTATGATCCTTCCCTCCCTGATGATGAACGGGATGGATCGCGGGGCTGCCGGTGACCATGACGTATGGACCATGGTGAAATAGTTAAAATGCGGTATCGGGCGGAACGACGCCCTGACCGCGACGATCAGATCAAAGGAGAATTCACCAATAAACCGTTCAAGCAGTGCGGTTCCCCCAAGGTTAAGATGCTCGAGAACAAGAGTCGTCTTTGCGTCTTCGCGGGCAGATTCAAGGAGGCGGATCGCCTTTTCCGGACCGAAATCCTCGTACAGGAGATCGAAGTACGCGAAGATCACGTCTACGCTGTGGTTCCGGCAGATCTTCCGGATACGGGCCTGCCATTCGCGTTCACGGCCCTCTTCGGAACGGGAAGTCTTTTGGATCCGCTCCCGGTCAATTGCATCCATGAAGACCACAGGTCCCGATACGAGATCCAGCTGTGCGCCGTACATCTTTGTCGCATCGTTCCGGAATGCATCCACAGTGGTATGCGGAAGGATCACAAGGCAGGAAAGCCCTTTTGCGAGCGCACAGGAAAGCGAGGAGAGCATGAAGAGCTGGCCATCCACACCCGGTTCCAGACTGTAAAGCACCCTGCTGCCCCGGGGGATGCCGCTGCCGAGCATTTCATCAAGCCCGCTGACCCCCGTTGAGATCATGGGAGTATGGTCACCTTTCCTTTTACTACGGCGAACTTGAGCCACTCACCGGGTACCCCCCGGATCCCCTGAATACGCATATAACTCATATTCTGTTCGATCTTCACCTCAATGACGCAGTTCATCAGCTGCTTGATCAGGGAGAGGGTCTTTTCATCGAACGACTCGCTGTTGAGGAGGTAGATGCCCACTCCCTCAATCTTCTTCAGTTTGGCAGTCAGGACATGCAGGAACTGGTAGAGAACCTCTAGCCTGCGGTACATCAGGAGCGTGGAGATAGAGTTTACGCAGAACCGGATAGGTGGCGGGAACAGACCCGTCTCTCCTTCAGCGAAGTTCCCCTCGAAGATTGTCTCGACCATGTTGGAGAACTTGATGCCGATTCCTGTCAGGTCTGTCGGGCTGGAGACGAACATCAGGCGCTGGGTATCCGCAATGCCGGTAGTCGAGCTCTTGGTAATCGCGTCAATGACCCCGGTAAACCGCTTGTCCGCTCCTGCCAGCTTGAATGCATCCACTACTTCAGCGGCCCGTTCATTTGTGGAAAGGACAATCGCATATTCTCCGTCAAGGGGTTTCGTGAGGGCGTATGCCAGCTGATCGGCATAGCTCATGGGGGGGGCAAGTATGAGGATATTCGTTCCTGCCTCGAATCCGCCACTGACATCGTCGATTTGCGCAATTCCTGTTTTATAACAGTACATTCAGTGGATGATCATTTCGCCAGCAGGTTTATAATTGCTCCTATCAGCAGACCGAGGAAAATTGTATGAACCGACGTGAGAAAACCGGTCTTTGTCCCTGCTGGCGGTACCGGGCAGAGATTACGGATACGCATGGTACTGGAATGGGCTGACGACCCTAAACGTGTTGAACTAGCCCGGCCGGTTCCCGGATTCCGTTCTCCACTCCTGCCGGTGCAGCCGCAGGCACCGGGGGCATGGGAACCGCGATCTGACTTTAAAAGAGACCGGGTTCCTTCCAGGTGATATTCCCGCAGGGAACGCAGCAGGTGTACCTCTTTACACCCTGTGAACATTTCGTGGCAGGGGTTTGGGAGACGGGCATCAATGTGGGTGATTGCCCCGGAAAATCATCAAGGCTATTTAACCTTGGCACGCAATAACTGGGCAGCGATGTTGTACTGGCTTTATGCACGCCTGCTCATGCGGCAGATCACGGTGCTCCCGGGGCATGTCTGTTTCATGATTAGCGGGCAGGACCTTGCGGAGTCACCGGAGAACCTCTATAACGTCACCGCATGGTGTAGTGGGATCTCGGCACAGGTCTCCCGCATGACCCCGGGACCGGCGGGCGGGATCCGTAGCCTCATGTTCCACATAGCCACGCCGTCATCGGAAAGCCTTGAGCAGTGCCTGCCTGAGATCCGGAAGATCGGGACTATTGCCCGCCTGGTCCTCCACATGGGGGACCGTGAGGAGGTGGCCGGCCAGGGCATGGATGTGGTGGTGGCAGTGGGCAAGAGCGGCAGGGAGGAAATTACGGAATGCATCCGGAAGATGGCCAGGGATCACATAGCTCCTGACTGCGTTGACGAGAAACTGCTCGAGTCCTACCTGACGTTCCAGTACACTCCGGACGTCGTGATCAAGAGCGGGGGCGACCACCTCACCGATTTCCTTATCTGGCAGTCGGTTTATTCCGAGCTCTTCTTCTCGGATGTGAACTGGAGGTTGTTCCGGCAGGTGGATTTTCTGCGGGTGCTGCGCGATTACCAGTCCCGGATCCGCAGGTTCGGGAAGTGACCGGTTATTTCAGCCGGACATTCACCCACGAGGGTTCGCCATCCACGACATTCTCGTTCAGGGCGAACTGGTTTTTGAGGGCCACGGTCAGGGTTTTCCTGTCAGGTGCCGTGGCGATCCTGCATTCCCGGCACCACCGGGCAAAGACCTGGTAGAGCGCTTCCTTGGTGATTGAGGCATTCTCCGCTTCCTCACGCAGGATCGTCTCCGAGACAAATTTTTTGAGATCAGGAGAGGTCCCCCTCTTTTTCGATGTACTCTTACCTGATTTTGGTTTGGCCGGTTTTTCAGACGGAGCTGACGGCACCGGCGTTTTGCGCTCCTGCACGGGGGATGGTGCCGCCTCCGGGGGTACCGTTGGAGTGCGAAGGATCCGTTTCACCGAAGTGACCGCAGACGGGTCATCGGCATTGATAACCGGGTGAAGATGGCCGTCAGGCCCGGGAGCAGGCAGTGGAAGCGGGATCACCGGCGGGAGTACCGCGGCAGCAGACTCCTTTGCGATAATGACCGGTTTCCTGTCAGTGACCCGGTCTTTCTCCCGTTGATTGTAGTCAACCCCTACTACAGTGGCAAGCGCACGATTGCATATTCCGCTTATATCCGCACCCTGTTTTGTCGCTTTTTCGAGAATGTCGGCCCGCACGGGCAGGCTGATCGTGCGCCATTCCCCCCTCTCATTGTTCTTTCCCGTTATTACCCCTCATGTGTTGTTCTGTGAGTACAGGGAAATATAGTAAACGATAGATTCCCCACACCATGCCGGGTTTCAGGAAGCTGTTACGGGGGGGACTGTGCGGAAACCCGCTGATCGTAGATACGAATCGCCCGGAGGAGATCGATCTTCCGGAAGAGCGGCCAGTATGGGGCACAGAAATAGACTGCCGATTCATGCCCGTTTGCAAGCCATGGCAGGAAGTTAGAGGTCCGGCACTCGTTGCCGGTCCTGATGATCAGGTCTACGGGAGGGATCCCTTTGCCGCTGTGGAGATGTTCCTCCACGGTCTGGACGTCGATGCTGCATGGGTCAGCTCCTGTTTTTTCCATTTCTTCGAGGATCTCCCGGGCTGCGAGCACGATCTCGTTCCTGCCGCCATAGGCAAGTGCGATATTGAGGTGGAACCCGGTATGATTCTTTGTGGCATCTTCGGCAGTATTGATCGCTTCCAGCAGGTCATCGGGAAGCAGGGACCGGTCCCCCACCATCTGGACGCGTATCCTGTACCGTTTTACGCGCTCGTCGGTCACAACACTCATGAATTTCAGCCTGAACAGGGCGAACAGATGGCTCACTTCCTCCTCATGGCGTGAGAAATTCTCCGTTGAAAAGGTATAGAGCGTGATGTGATGGATCCCGAGTTCATGCGCCCAGTCGAGCATCTCCTCGGTCTTGTCAGCCCCTGCGCGGTGACCGTCTGCAGTATCCAGCCCGAAGAGCTTTGCATACCGCCGGTTGCCGTCCTGGATGATTGCTATGTGATTGGGTACATGCCGGCACTGCCGGCGCAAGTGCTTCTCGTAGAGGGATTCGATAAAGGTTCTGGCGATCACAGGGGCGTCCTCTCCACGATCATGCCCCCATTGGGGTAGCGCTCGATGACATATTTCTCCCCGGCCATCTCATCGGCGTGCTTCTCCAGGAGCCACCATGCCGTCTCGATCCTATCCGTGAAGATCGCGAAGCTGTCGGCCTCGAACCGCTCTTCAAGGAAGTGCGCGATCTCTGCGGTATTCCCGCATTCCGGTTCAAAGACACCATAGACCACAGTCCCGTCCGGGGTGATCTCATCGAACGGCCGGGCCGTGTTCTCCGCGATCCGCTTCAGGCGTTCACGGAGCTGGACCGAGTCCTTGAACGCGGAGGAGCACCAGTGGACCTTATCGTGCCGGCACAGTTCCTCTGCCCAGCCGATTGCCCCGTCGATGGCGTTGTGCAGTTCGTCGGCGAGCTCGAGCCCGCGCTCCCGCATTGCGTACGCGTTGGTCTCACCCCACTCGAGTTCGTTGATGTTCAGGAAATCGAGGTACTGGAGCGCCGGGACCAGGTTTTCCAGCCCGGGAAGGGAAGGTACTTCGATGCCGATATCAAACCCCATCTCCTTTGCGAGCCGGGCTGACCGGATAAAATCCGTTTCAAGGATCGTATCCCAGCACTCGTGCGGGGGGTGCAGACGGATCTCGTCCACCAGTCCCTGCATCGCCGCAAGTTCGGCAGGCGTTGGGGCTTTTGCCGTATACAGGTGGATCTGGTGATCAGGGCCAAAATGCTCCTTCAGGAGCCTGCAGTATGCCGTCACCTTGTCAAGGCAGAGGAGCGGTTCGCCGCCGGTGATCCCGGTCCCGAGCGCACTCATGTTCTCTGCTTCCTCTATGATCTGGGAGGGGATGTCCACCGGCCGCTCGTTGGCAAATACCGTGTCGGTCCCCTTCCTCTCTGATGAGAGCGGGCAGTACCAGCAGGAACGATGGCAGCGTCCCGTGACAAAGAGCACCATCTTTGCACCCTGGTTGCAGAGCACGCAGCCTTTTGCGAGGGTCACCGGGACCACCCGGCCCGGGACTGACAGAGATCACACATGAAAAGTAATCTTAATGTTTGGTGTCAGGGATTCAAAACCCTTCTTAGGCCCGGCAACCTCCCATTGCAACCGTGAACAGAAACCGGCAGTGCCGGGCTTATATCGGATATGCGTGAACGCCATCCGAACTCAATAACCCGTACCGCGAGAAGCTGGGGATCACTCCAACCCAGGCTGCGATGGGGAGTCACGTTTGTACCCATGTGACCCCCTCCACTCCTCCCCATTGCGTTGTCTTCATTTTTATGACGTAAAATATGTAAAGTTTTACAGAAAAACGGAACACGGTTGTAGGGGGTCGCATGGGTACATTATGCGAAACGGGACCGAACGCAAAGCGGCATGACTGTAAATTTATGACGTGAACTTCCTCTGAAGGCAATTCTGCCGGGAATCACATTGTACCCATGCGACCCCTCTTTTAACAACTGCGTCCGGGCGTTTGTCGTGAAGCTAATACCAGGAAGTTTGACCGGTGACCCCAACGGCCCGGTGGTTACTCTGATTATGAGGTCCATTCATTGGTCCTGGTAATTTCTCCATGTAACTGCGTTCCGTAAAGCACCGTAATCTGCCGTACTACTATCTTTATTAGCCAAGCCATACACGATTTAATAGATTATGAGAGACGGTAATGCGGGACAGGACAGGGATTATGCACTCTCCGAGGTCATCGGGTTCATTCTCCTTCTTGGGATACTTGTCACGGCCTTTGCCCTCTGGATGGTGTATGTGGTCCCTGTTAACGGGAGGGTGGCTGAGATCACCCAGATGAACACGGTGAAAGACCAGTTCACCAATTACAAGATCAGCCTGGACTCCCTCTGGATTAACAGCCCGTACGGCGCATCATGGAACCAGAACAGTGTGACCGTCTCCACATCCATAGATCTCGGTACCGGCGGGGGAGACACGCAGGCCAGCGGTCTCTTCCTGCCGATGATGAACCCCATCCCCTCATCGGCAACCTTGTCCATTTTGAACACTTCAGATACCCTGAACGTAACCTACAGCGGCCCGTCCGGGACAAATACATTGACATATCCTCTGACCACCCTCCAGTACCAGTCGCAGAACAACTACTGGATCCAGCAGACATACTACTATGAAGACGGGGGCGTATTCCTCACCCAGCTCAACGGGTCGGTATGCCGTGTCGCACCACCGATCTCCTTTGTGAATGCCAACTCGGTCTATCTTGTGGAAATCACCCCCATCACCCTCAACGGTATAGGCAGCATGGGAGGCAATGGCCCGGTCCGGGTGGACTCACGGCTGATGACGCTCGCGCCTCCGGCCACGGGTGCGGAGTACTGGGTAAACACCTCTGTGACCGTGTCAAATTATACTGCGGCACAGATGTGGCTCGGCGTGTTCAACACCAGCCGTTCGAACGGGGGTATCCTGGATGCAAGGAATTATACATTCGGCATAAGTCCGGTGTCAGCAATACCGGGTTCCGCATTCATGAACATCACCGGTCCCTCTAGTGGCGTGCTCACACCGGATGTCAACATGGCCATACAACCAGCCCAGTACGCCGTCACCCTGAACAGTATCGTATCGAACCTGGACTGATGAGAGAAGATCCCCATCCATGCAGCACCATTTCCGCAGACAAAACAACGATCTCACAGACTCCGGCGTATCAGAAGTGATCGGGGCCATCCTGCTGATCTCGGTGGTTATTGCGGCAGTCGCCATTGTGGGGGTGGCCCTCTTCTCCCAGAGCACACCCCAGGAGATCCCCAATGTCAATTTCATGACCGGGACGGATAACGGTAACAATCTCTATCTCTACCATAATGGCGGGGACAGCCTGACAACGGGCACTTTTTCAGTCCTTGTTGACGGGGTGGTGCATAATTACACGGTCTCCGGTGGCGGCAATACCTGGTCGCTTGGCAAGAATCTGGTAATCTCCGGAATCACCTCCGGCCAGCAGCACAGCGTAGCGATCATCTACAACGCCACCGGGGGGGGCGCCCCTGGGAGCGGGGGGATTATCATTCAGTCCGGTACTGCCAGCAACATAACGTCAGCAAGTCCGGTAAACAACCTGGACGTGATCACGGCTTCAGCGTATCCCCCGGTGATATCAGTCCCCCAACTGGTACAGAATGTATCGAGCCGCTCCGTCGTTTTTTATCGTGAAAATAACACTGCACTATCCCAGACCATTACACCATATCTCCAGTTCACGATCACCCAGCCCAATTCTACTATAGCATGGTCCTCAGCCACCTGCCTGGCCAGCAACCCGCTCAAACTGAACGTCAGTGATGTGGTTACGATCACTCAGCCAAACAGCTACAACCAGAGTTTCAGAATAGCGGGAATAGGCAACCAGCTCTGGGAGCTGACTGCGGCCAACGTCAACCTCAATGTTGCCGATCCGTACGGCAACACCGTCTGCAATAATATTCTGATTAATAATACGATAATTACCGGGTATTCCAATTTCCAGTCAACGGTTACCCTTACAACCGCAACTTCCCTCGGGTCGTATTACACAGGTTTGACGAAATATAATTATCTGGTGAATACCACGCCGCAGCTTACCAGCCAGTTGATCAACGGACTCAACAACAGCCAGATTTATATTTACAATGTCTCACCCGGCAGTGTGGGTTTTTTTGTCCTGCAGTATGATAACACCACGAAAAGTACATTTTTCGCAGGCAATACAACTCAGGTCACGGTGAACGGCAACCAGGTATATCCGTAAATTTTCCGGTTTTCATCCGGGTAATCAAAGGGAATTTTATTCTTGGAAACCTGTGCCCGGGTTTTTCTGCCAGAACTTTTGGGTAATTTCCCCCAGTATCTGTTAAAAGCACTAAATCCTCGGATCAACCCGTGTACAGATACGGATGCGTTCTTATATCATAAGTATCTTTAAATGATAGTATCAACAGGCTCTCGGGAATGCCGGCAGGTAATACCGTCAGGAGTTCACATGTCGAGGGAAAGCAGGAAAGAACGCGGAGCAGCAGAGATGGTCGGCGTACTGATGCTGATCTCCATTTTCGTGGTTGCAGCCGGCGTGCTTGCCGTCATGTATTTCTCCACAACCCCTCCGGATAAAATTCCTGCCGTGAATGTCGTTGCCACCAACCAGAGCAGGACCATCAGCCTGTATCATGCCGGTGGCGACGCACTTCTGGGAAACCGGCTCCAGATCCTGGTGGATGGGACGGCGGAGCCTTTCACCGGTTTGGGGAGCGACAATACCTGGACGCTGGGTGAGACCCTCAGTTATACCGTAAGTGCTTCGGCACCGATGCCAAGCAGGGTCGATGTTATTTACAATCAGACCGCTGCGGTAGGCACAGGATCCTATCTCATCGCAAGCCTCCTCCTCGGAACCCCGACAAGTGTCCAGCAGGATGTGACGCTTTATACGATCACTACAACCGCAGGGACCGGGGGATCCATCAGCCCGTCCGGGACGGTGCAGGTCGCGTCCGGGGCACCGGCGACGTTTGCCATCCTGCCAAACAGCGGCTACACGATTCTGGGGGTAACCGTGGATGGCAGTTCGGTCGGTGCAGTGACGTCCTACACGTTCCAGAATGTGACTGCCACCCATACGATTGCTGCCACATTTACCGCGGTTGCAGTAAATACATACTGGATTAATGTTACTGCCGGCCCGGGTGGAACGCTCTCCCCTGGTAACCAGACGGTTTCCTTTGGAGCAAACCAGACATATACCATCACCCCCAATTCCGGATACCTGCCCGGATCGGTCGTGGTTAACGGGACTCCGGTGATTCCGGTACCGTCCTCGTATACGTTTACCAACGTGACTACCAACCAGACTCTCGCTGCCACGTTCACCTCGAACATGACACCCGGCTGTATTGCGAATTACTTTAGTGACATGGCCTGGACCGTGCCGGTATCAACGAACATAGCACCCCGAATCCATTTTGCCGACCCGACCAGTCTGCCTACCTACAATTCGGATGTCAGCCCGTGGCCGGGCCTGTATACGAATGGCCAGCAGACGCAGATGTCGGCCAACTTTACCGGGTTTATCCTGATCAATACGACCGATGCTTACACATTCTATCTTACGTCGGATGACGGGTCATGGTTATATATCGATGGAAACTTGGTGATCAACAACGGAAATGAGCACAGCGCCCAGATGGTAAGTAATACGCCCCTCCAGCTGACGCCGGGTTACCATACATTTTTCGTCAAATTTTTCCAGGATCCCGGCCAGGCGGTTGTGTACCTGAATTATTCCTCGCCCAATATCACCCAGACCGAAAATATTCCTTTCTACCATACGCCCATCACCGTACCGACCGCCGGTTTCACCGGCTCCCCCCTTTCCGGCAATGCCCCCCTGACGGTTCAGTTTAATGATACATCGCTTGATGCGACCACCTGGATATGGAATTTCGGGGACGGGTCACCAGCCTCGTATGTCCAGAACCCTGCCCATACCTACACGTCGATTGGCACCTACAATGTCACCCTCACTGCGGCAAATTCATTCGGCAGCAGTACGGTTACCTATACGAATTACATAACCGTCGGTTCCTATATCCCCGGCTTTCTGGCCACCTATTATTACGGGCAGACCTGGACAACTCCGGCGGGCATGCGAACAGATCCGGAGATCCGCTATTCCGACAATGCGTCACAGCCCGGTCAGCCATCCGATGAAGCAAACTGGGCAATCCCGATGACCGGTGGGACCACCAACTTCAGCGTGACCTGGGACGGCTACCTGCTGATTGCCGCAAAAGATTCCTATACGTTCGATCTCAGTTCGGATGACGGCTCGTACATGTGGGTAGACGGCACCGAGCTGATAAACAACGGGGGGCTCCATGCCGTGACAACGGTCACAGGCACAGAGACCCTGACACCGGGTTACCATCACATCGTGGTGAATATGTACCAGAACCAGGGGTATGCAGTTGCACGTCTCCAGTATACAAATACCACGATCACTACCCTCACGCAGGTGACGAATGTCTGGCACGTGGCGGTGGTGTATCCCCCGGTGGCGGGGTTCTCCGCAACACCACTCACCGGCAATGCGCCGCTCCCCGTCTCATTTACAGACTCCTCCACCAATACGCCTACATCGTGGTCCTGGAATTTTGGGGATGGGGATACGACGAATTCCACGGTCCAGAACCCACTGCATCGCTATACCGCAGCCGGCACCTATAGTGTTACACTTACGGCGACGAACGCTGGCGGTAGCGGATCGGTAACACAAACGAATTACGTTACAATCAGCCCGCCGCTTCCGGTACTGGCGAATTTCACCGCTACTCCGGTTACCGGTGTCAGACCCATGGCAGTGACATTCACGGACAGATCCACGGGACCCGTCAGTTCATGGTCATGGGCTTTCGGCGACGGAAATACATCGGCCGCCCAGAACCCGGTATACACATATCCGAATGCCGGTCTGTATTCAGTAAGCCTTACAGTAGGAAATGGGACCGTGACTAATTCTACCCTGATCAGGTCGTCGTATATCAATGTGACACCCCCTGCGCCGGTTATCACCAGCATTTACCCGTCAACAGGTCCGTCAGCCGGTGGGACCATAGTAAATATCACCGGGACGAATTTCACCGGCGCAACAGGAGTGCTGTTTGGCAGCACGGCGGCAAGCTCGTATACCGTGAACAACGCCACATCGATCACCGCAACAGCCCCGGCCGTTTCCGCAGGTGTTGTAGATGTCACCGTCAGTACAGCCGGGGGGACATCCGCGACATCATCTGCTGACCAGTTCACCTACGTGGCCCCCCCTGCGGTGTCCAGTATCTCACCGACAACCGGAACGTCAGCCGGTGGAACATCGGTGACCATTTCCGGGACAGGCTTTACGGGAGCAACAAGAGTAATGTTTGGCAGCACGGCGGCAAGCTCGTATACCGTGAACAATGTTACGTCGATTACAGCGACCTCCCCGGTCGGTTCAGCCGGAATCGTTGATATCACGGTCACTACAACTGGTGGAACATCCGCAATTGTGACAACTGACAAATACGATTATTACACTATCCAAAGTTTCACCGCGGTCGGGACAACTACCTGGACAGTACCCGCAGGAGTCACTAAGGTTGATTACCTTGTAATAAGTGGTGGCGGGGGCGGCGGGGATTACGGGGGCGGCGGGGGTGCCGGTGGATTCCTGAACAGTATAGGATATTCAGTAACTTCCGGAAACGGATTAACCGTAACGGTAGGAGCCGGTGGCAACGGGGCAACAACTATAACCGCTCATGGTGCAAACGGGGGGAACTCTGTATTTGCAGCATTCATCGCGACCGGTGGAGGCGGTGGCGGTACCAGTAATACCACGACTTCGGTCAGTACCGGAGCAAACGGGGGTTCCGGCGGTGGAGGCGTAAGATCGGGAACAAATTACGGCACGGGTACTGCCGGTCAGGGAAACAATGGAGGATCGGGAAATACCAATGGAGCTAATTATCTCGGCGGTGGCGGGGGCGGTGCCGGGGGTGCTGGTACTACTGCAAGTACTACTGTTGCCGGTAATGGGGGAGCAGGAACCGCATCGTCCATTTCGGGTGCATCGGTAACCTATGCCGGAGGCGGCGGTGGAGGTTGCCAGAATTCGTTATCAGTCGGTACAGTTTCCGGAGGCGGCGGTGCCGGGGGCGACGGTGCTGCCGGTACAGCCGGAACAGCGAATACCGGCGGTGGCGGTGGCGGCGGGGGTTATAAAGGATCGACAAGTTATAGTGGTGGTGCCGGCGGCTCCGGTATTGTCATCATCAAGTACTATTAATCCCTGGTAGTGGACGGCAGAGAGAAAACTTCGGCCACAATAAACTGCAATCATTCTTTTTTTATCCATGAAATGGCTCATCGTACCCTGCGGATGTTTCTCCTGCCAGCACCGGACGGGTGTTCCCGTTTGCAAGGGAGTCAGATAGGGAAACTAAAAATTATCGTTACGGCATCATTGGAAAGGATATGGTTCACTATGAAGAATCCCAAAAAAAAGTATCATTCAGCCATTCGTCGTGCGGGACTGAACAGCCGGAGCAGACGGTCTGTTCCTACACCGTCGTATGGATCTCTACGGTGCCGAGTGGTGCGGAGGTATTGTCATACGTGACCAGTGTCCCGTCCTTATACACCTGAACAATCATGTTCGCCCCGGACCCGTCACCCTTCTCGATGAACCCGTCGATTGGCCCGGTGGCTAGGGATAACTGGTAGAACTGGTCGCCGGAACTGTTCACGTCCTGGCCGATGCCGTTTGCAGAGATCGTGCCCGTAAAATTGCCCGGGTAGGCAACCCGCACCCAGACACCGGTAGCAGGGATTTCATGCAGGAGGAGTGATGTATCAGGTGTGGCAGCGGCAGCAACCGCAGGGGTGGCAAGGGTGGCAGCGGTAGTTACCGGTCCGTTCATGAGTGCGGGACCAACAGGGATATCGAGATCGACAGCCCCCCACGGTTTTGCCGTCGTGCTTTCCGATACGGGTGTACCTCCATTGTACAGCACGACATCAAGGATATTTCCCGAACCATCCTGTTTTTCAATTGTCCCCCCGATTGTCGTGTCATGGACCGGGAGCTGGTACAATTGTGTCCCGGACCCGTTCACTTCCGTCATCCATCCCTCTGCGCCCACGGTTCCGGAAAAATTCCCCGGGTAGGATACCCTGACCCACACGCCGTCTGAGGGAATCGCACCCGCGGCGGAAGGGAGATTCAGGGTAGGAACGGCTGTGGTTTCAGGAAGCAGAGCCTGGGTAGGAGTAACGGTCTCCGTCACACCGGCTTCCTGGCCCGGCACGGTAACCGCCCCGGGGACAGGGTTTGATCCAAACAGATGCCCGGTGATGAGAACGCCCCCGATGCAGAGTCCTATGACAAGGAGCGCGGCAATGACCGGCATAAGGGGTGATCTGGGCGGAGCCTCTTCCGGGGCCTTTTTGATATACCGGGGTGTGCCATAGACCGTCCATTCCGGTACCGCGGGCCGGACGTTCTCTCCATCGCTGCCGACAGAATCTTCTGCTGTCCCCCTCCGTACCAGTGAGGGTGGTATAACCTGGTGGACCGGGCCCTCTACGGTAACGTTCCGGGCCCGGAGGGTTGCAAGGCACCGGTCACGGTCCTGGACGTTCAGGTCCCCAACCACATGGACGAAGATGAGCTCGAGTTCCCGCTTGCCCCCGTCAGGTGATGCTATGCTGAGGATAATAACCGGTTCCCGCAGGGAATTGAACTCAGGAACTGCAAGCGCGATCGCAGTAAAGGGGAGATCCTCGCGGATCGTTCCGGCCCCGCTTTCAGCAAGGATGAACCTCCTGTCGGTAATGATCGCTTCATAACCACTGCCGCTGCTGATGATCTTCTGCGATTTGTAAATAACGGACTCATCGCTTGACAGGTTCAGGTCGTCCATAGCACCACACGTTACTACACGTTACTGTGCGCCTCCTTTTATATTATTGCGGGTTTCTTCAGAGATCCCTGTCCGGTATCTCACTGTCCGGCATCTGTATTACCGTATTCCTGCTTACCAGCAGGTTGTACGCGTCGTGCGACTTATTGTACCGGACCAGCACGCCCCGCATCTCCAGAACCGTGCCGTAGGGTGCAGTGCGGAGTGTCTCATTCTCCGGTGTCTCATGGTATGAAGGGAGTACTGCATAGACCGGGGTCTTTGCGGTCCCGTCGCAGATCTTGAAGAGATGGTTCTTCGCATCCCCCAGGTCCCCGCTCATCTTCACACCGGCCACGTTGATCCGTTTGCCGACATGCAGGTGGATTTTGGACAGCCGGAGGAATTTTGAGCCGGTACCAACCCGGTACGCCGACTTCCGCAGGCCGTCTTTTCGCAGGACTGCATAACTGTACTTGATATCGGTATTCACGTACCGGTATGGCTCATCGCACCGGGCAAGGTGCTCCATCAGCCTGGTCTTCCGGATATAGAGTGCGGAAAGAAAACTCCAGCAGCGGGGGGCAGTGCAGGGTGTGCCCCAGATGAACGAGCACGGGGCATAGACGAAAAGGCCTTTCTTCTGAAGTTCCGCGGTGAGGGTCCTCATCCGGACCGCGTTCTCTTCATCGGCAGGTTCTGTGATCAAAATGGTCCCGTCCGGGGCCAGATGTTCTGCAATCTTCTGCACGATCGCTGCCCGGGTATCCATCGTGGCATCCTCCAGTTCGTTGAGCACGTTGGAGAAGATGACGAGGTCGATCTTCTCCGGGAGGGCAGCAGACCCGGGCTGCGTGATATCAGCCTTGAACGGCGGCTTGACCGAGACGTTTCCCCCCCGGGGTACAAAGGCGTCCCTCAGGTACAGGAATGCCTCGATATGCTCCTCAGAACGTTCAATCGAATACACGGACGCCTGCGCATTGTCGAGCCGGGACCAGAAATCAGCGATGGCAAGCGGGATAACGCCAGGCCCGGTACCTACGTCGAGGATGGTCATGGTTTTTTTCAGGAGGCCGTCACGCGCCAGCTGCGCAAGCAGGTGTTCGGTCTGCATGAAATAGACCGGAAAATGGTATGCAAGATAACCGAGTACGCTGTAGCCCTTTGAGTACTGGAGGGAGCGCCGGTGCGCAGGTTTCCAGTAGTCGTCCTTCTGGGCGACAATCGCCTTCCGGAGCCGTTCGGTGGAAACCGGGTCCGGCCAGTCCTTGCCTGTTTTTCTGGTGATATACTGCTCTATATAGCCTTCCAGTACGGCAGGCATGGCCCTGCTGTCAAGAAAGGCAGAAAGGCGTTTCTCCTCTTCTTCGTTAAGGATATAGGACTGGACAGGAGGGATCCGGGAGATAATGTAGTCCTCCCCCGCCTTTTTTGCTACGAGCCCGAGCGGGGAGAGGTCGGCAGAAATTGCCCTGAAGAGTTCCCCGGGGGTGTGCGGCTCGTCGAGATAAGGGAGGAGCTCCGATAAGGAAAAGACCGGTTTTGTCCCGGCCATATATTTTACTGTGGAGATAAGTTCCCTGCCGGCCATAATCAGCCGGATAGTTGGCGAGCCGGGGTCTTACATGTTTGTATAAGTCTGTAACGGCCTAAGGCCGTTGCAGGCTGGAGAAGAACGCGGCCGGGAAGCCGGGCTCCCCTGTCAGCCGGATAGGTTCACGTCACCAGCGGCAGGATGAAATACCCGTCCGGCAAAGATCCGGAATGACCATTTGCGGGGCTCTATGATACCCGGCAGGAAACGGATGGCCGGAATCTTTCAAGCTTCACGATCATCACTGCGGCCCCCAATTCCCTTGTGGTTCCGATCACCACCGGATACCCCGCGATCCTGGCCGGGATAATGAGGATCTCTGGCTCGCAGGGGGCCCCCTCTCTCACGGGACCCTCGAAGATACAGTCCCCGTCCTTCCGGGGATACGATAGTAACCGGGGTTTCGGATCTCTCGTGAACAACCCTGCTGTGGACGACGAACGGGTAGTACAACCGCTGGCTTCATCTGCCGGGATGCAGACATCACTTCCGGAATAACCCATGCTCGATCACTGTCCGGGTGCAGCGAACCTGCGTACCCCCACGCTATCGGTCAGGAAATGCCCACTGTGCGGTGGTGAAGTTGAACTCTTCTCAAACGATATATCCGTGAAGTGCAGTAAATGCGGTTTTGTAGTTTACAACGACATCGAGTCCTGCGTCCAATGGTGCAAACATGCAAAGGAATGCGTGGGCGAAGAGATGTATAATAAAATCATGGCCCGGAAGAACGCCCCGGCCGGAAAAGAGTGATACGGGGAGTTCATACCGCAAGCATCCGTTCGATTGCCTTCCGTGCCCGGGCAGCAATGTCCTCCGGCAGCGTGATCCGTGGACTGAGCGTGGCGAGAGAATCCCGGACTTTCCCGAGGTCGGTCTTTTTCATGTTCCTGCAGATCGCAGCGGGTGCGAGCGGGTAGCAGAGCTTCCCCGGGCAGTCTTTCCGTATGCGGTGGAGGATCCCTACCTCAGTACCGATGATGAACTCCCGGGCAGCCGAAGAGCAGACATGTTTTATAATCCCTGAGGTGCTTGCTACATGGTCTGCAAGATCGATCACTTCCGGCCGGCACTCGGGGTGCACCAGCACCTCCGCGCCCGGGTGGACCTGCTTTGCCTCCTGCACCTGTGCAGGTGTGATCCGGTCGTGTACAATGCAGAACCCCTCCCATGGCAGGATCTTCTTTGTCGTGAACCGCTGGGCATACCGTGCGAGGTTCTGATCGGGCACAAATATGATCTCCTCTTCTTCAAGCGAGTTGACCACGTCCACCGCGTTTGACGAGGTGCAGCAGATATCGCTCCCGGCCTTGACGTCCGCCGTAGTATTCACGTAACATACCACGGCTGCTCCCGGGTGCCGGGATCTGACGAGGCGCAGCTCATCGGCAGTGATCATCTGCGCCATCGGGCAGCAGGCGTCCTCCGCGGGCAGCAGGACGGTCTTTCCCGGCGAGAGGATCGCGGCGGTCTCTGCCATGAAGTCCACACCGCAGAAGACGATCACCTCACATTCCATCGTGGCCGCGGCCCGGGAGAGCTCGAGAGAATCTCCCGTCAGGTCAGCGATGTCCTGGATCTCTGCCGGCTGGTAGTTGTGGACGAGGAGGATCGCATTCCTCTCCTCTTTCAGCCTGCGGATCTCATCCCTGATCGCTGCTTGGTCCTGCACAAAAACTCCTGTATTCATTTCTACCCGCAGTTTTATCAAAGCGTCGCTGGCAGCGCGTCCTTCCAGACGGTGGATGAGCATGGTTTCCCTTACCGGGATATTTAAGAAACCTGCTCTCCCATACTGTCTTGGATTATGAAACTCATCCTGCCGGACCAGACGGAACGGGTTATCACGGAAGGGACGATGCTTCTCGACCAGCTGCTCCTTGCCGAAGGCATCAACCCCAACGAGGTGATCGCCTCCCGGGGCGGTTTTCTCATCCCGGAAGATACTGTGATCGGCGAGGATGACGAGATCCGGCTCATCCGGATCGCGCACGGGGGATGACGCATGGTAACGGGCAGCGGTACGTATGGGCAGCCCCGGTGCTCTCTCTGTTCTGAACCCGCGGTCTTCTTCTACCGACCGGTACAGCGCCATCTCTGCCGTACGCATCTCTTCACTGCAATAGAGCAGCGTGTTGCGGATACGGTTTCTGATCGGAACCTGATCGTCCAGGGCGACACTGTTGCTGTCGGTCTGAGCGGGGGCAAGGACTCGACCGCCCTCATGATGATTCTCACGAAGCTGCTCCCGTCGTGGGAGAACGTACGGTTGGTGGCGGTGACGGTGGATGAAGGGATCAGCGGGTACCGCGAAGAGACGGTCCGGTCGGCCGACCGCCTTGCCCGTACGCTGGGTGTGGAGCACCGTCATGTGACGTTCCCCGACCTGTTCGGGGATTCTCTGGACGCGATCCTCCGCGGGAGGGAATCCCAGGCCTGCACCATCTGCGGTATCCTGCGGAAAAAGGCGCTTGCCAGCGCTGCCCGGGATGCAGGGGCAACAAAACTTGCCACCGGGCACAATCTCGATGACGAGGCCCAGTCGGTTCTGATGAATGTGCTCCGGGGCGACCTGCCCCGGCTCGTGCGGGACAGCAGCGCCGACTCCTCGGGCCGGTTCATCCCCCGGATAAAACCCCTCAGGGCGGTGTCGGAGAAAGAGATTGCCACCTACCTCCTGCTCCACGAGGCATGGATGGACCTCCCGGAATGCCCGTACGCCCGGCACGCTCTCCGCAGGGAAGTGCGTTCCATACTCACATCCCTCGAATATCATCACCCGGGCACTATGCTGCACCTCATGGAAAGCAAGGGAAAGATCGAAAAAAACTGCATAGGAGCCATTGCTACCGGACCCCTCCACAGCTGCCGGGAGTGCGGGGATCCCTGCAGCGGGGAGCTTTGCCAGCTCTGCCAGCTGAAAAAAACACTGGACCGGGAATTATCCGGAAACAGGCCCTGAACCTGCAATCCGTTCAGGGTGCGAGTAGAGGTTCATTTTCCCGCCCCGGGCAAAACCGACTACGGCAAGCCCTGTCTTCTCTGCGATCTCCACGGCAAGGGTGGTGGTTGCCCCCCGCGAGACGATAACGGGGATGTTTGCAATAAGGCACTTGCGGACCATCTCCGACGAGATCCGCCCGGATACGATCACGTAACTGTGTGAGAGGTCAATGCCCTTGCGGAGGGCGGTCCCGATCACCCGGTCAAGGGCATTATGCCTGCCGATGTCCTCGGATACGGCTAGGACCTTCTCGTGGTCAAGGAGGGCGACGATATGTACCCCCCCTGTGGTCACGTGGATCTCGGAGTTGAGGACCGCCTTTGCCGAGCTCCAGATCTCCTGGGGGCTGATGACGTAATCCGATGTGATCTTCGGCAGCTTCTCGGTATCGATGTAGGAAGTACTTCCCCCGCAACCCGAGAGGATGGTCTTCTTGGGACCGAGCACCTTGAAGAGGTTCTTCGTGATGACGCTCATCCGGTTCTTGTCGATCCTGATCGACTCGATCTCATCGATACCCTTGATGATCTGCTCAGTGAAGAGATAGCCGGTGACGAACTCCTCAAGCTGCACCGGGCTCATCATCGCGGTCATAGCGTGCCGCCCGTTGACAAAGAGGGCAAGGGGCACTTCTTCGATCACTTCATGCTGGCCGCGGATGAACGTTTCGCCCTCGACACGGATGCAGGGGATTTTCTTGAACATGGGGTGTCTCGTTATCTGATGGGGGGCGGTTATTCTTTCAGCACTTCGTCCATACTGCCGCTGCGGTACCCTTCGAGATCGAGCGTGACGTAGGAAAACCCGAACGATTTGAGGGCCCTGGTTATTGCGTCTTGCAGATCCAGTATTCTCCCCATCTCCTCTTTATGTACTTCTATCCGGGCAATGTTCCCGTGCAGCCGGACCCGCAGCTGGCCGAATTCCTGTGCAGCAAGGAAGGCCTCGGCCTCCTCGATCATCCGTAGTTTTTCCGAGGTGATGCAGTCACCGTACGGGATGCGGGACGAGAGGCAGGCAGCTGACGGCTTCTGCCAGACCGGAAGCCCGTACTCCCTCGCGATCTCCCGGATATCCTGCTTGGTGCACCCGGCCTCGATGAACGGGTGATGGATCCCCTCCTCGGTCGAGGCCATCAGGCCCGGGCGGTGCTCCCCTGTATCCGAGACGTTGATCCCGTCGGCAATGACAGCAATCCCTAGTTCAGCGGCTCGCTTCCTCAGGTGGACGGCGGAGATCTTCTTACAGTAATAGCAGCGGTCGTCAGGGTTTTTACAGAACTGCTCGTGCTCCATGTGGGGGACCGGGATGATGTCCAGTGCCAGTCCGAGATCGCGTGCGATCTCTTTCGCCTGTTCAACGGCAGCCCGCGGCACTACCGGACTGTCGAGAAGAACACAGTGACTCTTTGCCCCGAGCGCATCACGTGCAAGGGCGGCGAGGAGCGTACTGTCGACTCCCCCGGAGAAGGCAATGAGCATCGAACCCTGGTTACGGATATTACGAAGAAGAACCTGCTTTTTCTCAGAAACGCTCATGGTGTCACCATACTGGATAAAAAAAACAGCTGGAAGGGGTGGAGGGAGTTATGAACCGCACCGCTCTTTTGGGGATGTTTCTGAAGAGCCCCCGCCGCACTGGTTCTCCCCGCCATCGCGAAGCTGGTGGCAGATGTCACAGGTGCGTTTGACGAGGTTCACCTTCTTCCCGTCCCTGAGATCCTGTGCCAGCAGCTCGATCGACTGTTTCACATCATTTTCAAATTCAATACGGTACCCACGCTTTCCCGACAGGTACTGCGATACTGCTGAGGGCGCGATCTCAAGCATCCGCGACGCTTCTACCTGGGAGACGCCGCACCTGACAAGTTCCACCGCGATTGCCGCCCGGATTGCGGGCAGGACATCCCAAACGATTTTCTGACAGGGAGCTTCCATCACAACACAACCTTTATGTTGTCACATTCCCGACATAATAGATTGTATTCACAATTGTGAATTGATCCTGACAATTAATATAACTTACCGATACTCCGCAGCCCGGAACAGGCCGGCGGGGCAACTACATCATCAAACATCATCAATATTCAAGGAAAGAATAATCAAAAGACCAGCCACATATTCTGGTATACGGTGAAGAGCATGGGTGAGAAACGCATCGTCTACATGGACCATTCCGCTACCACGTACGTACGCAAAGAGGTACTGGACGCGATGATCCCCTACCATACCGAATTCTTCGGAAACCCCTCCTCCATCTACAGTATCGCCCGCGCATCCAAGAAAGCGATCGACACTGCCCGGGAGCAGGTGGCAAAAGCGCTGGGCGCTGAGCCGGACGAGATCTATTTCACATCAGGAGGGAGCGAGTCCGACAACTGGGCAATCAAGGGTATTGCCTGGGCGAACCGGAAGAAGGGCAACCATATCATCACGAGCAGCATCGAGCACCATGCAGTCCTCCATGCCTGCGAGTACCTGGAGAAGGAAGGATTCACTGTCACCTACCTCCCGGTGGACCAGTTCGGCCTCGTGGACCCTGCGGAGCTCGAGAAGGCGATCACGGACCAGACGATCCTGATCACCGTCATGTACGCGAACAACGAGATCGGTACCATCGAGCCGATCGCAGAACTGGGTGCGATTGCCCGGAATCACAAGATCCTGTTCCACACAGATGCTGTCCAGGTAATCGGGAATGTCCCGGTGGACGTGAAGGCCCAGAATATCGATCTCCTCTCACTCTCTGCCCACAAGTTCTATGGTCCCAAAGGTGTTGGCGCCCTTTATATCCGTAAAGGTACAAAGATCGACAATCTCATCCATGGCGGCGGACAGGAACGCCGGCGCCGGGCAGGCACAGAGAATATTGCCGGTATTGTCGGCCTCGGGAAGGCTATCGAGCTGGCAACCGCGGACATCGAGGGGCACAACCGGAAGATCCGTGCACTGAGAGACAGGCTCATGGAGAGGATCCTCGAAAAGATCCCCCATTCCCGCCTCAACGGACACCCGGAGAAACGGCTTGCGGGCAACATCAATATCAGTTTCGAGTTTATTGAAGGCGAGTCAATGCTCCTCTGGCTCGACGATGAAGGGATCTGCGCCTCGACCGGCAGCGCCTGTACTTCGGGGTCGCTTGAGCCCTCCCATGTCCTGCTCGCCACCGGGCTCCCGGTCGAGATCTCGCATGGCTCCCTGCGGCTCACGCTGGGGAACGTCAACACGGATGCAGACGTGGATTTCGTCTTAGAAGTGCTACCGAAGGTTGTATCACGCTTGAGGGATATGTCTCCCTTGTACCTGAAGAGCGGAAAGGAAGGAGGCTGCAATGTACAGTGACAAGGTCATGGACCATTTCAAGAACCCGCGCAATGTCGGCGAACTGGAGAATGCGGATGGAATCGGCGAAGTCGGGAACCCGGTCTGCGGCGACATCATGAAGATCTTCCTGAAGATCGAGAACAACATCGTCACCGATGCGAAGTTCAAGACCTTCGGGTGCGGCGCTGCAATCGCATCGAGCAGCATGGCGACCGAGCTGGTCCGGGGCAAGACCCTTGAGGAAGCATGGGAAGTGTCCAACAAGGCGGTAGCAGAAGCCCTTGAAGGACTCCCGCCAATCAAGATGCACTGTTCGGTACTTGCCGAAGAGGGCATCCACAAAGCGATCAACGATTACCGGAAGAAACACGGTCTGCCCGAGTGGGAAGAGAAGAACCCGCATTCCCATGACCATGAGGAAGACCTCACCTGCCAGCACTGATCCCGTAGTTCAGGGAACCCGGGAATAGCCGGGTTCCCGTGCAGGACCCCACCGGTTGCCCGGATCAGGAAAAATTTGCCGATACATGATTTCATATATAAGTCTCCCGTCAATGATGAAATGAAACGAATGCCGGTATACCCGGTTTTCCCGTGTCATTCCACCACGGGTTTTTCAATACTACCAAGGTGACTCATGTTATCAGAGCGTGAACTCGACAGGTACAAGCGCCAGATCCTGCTCTTCGGGGAAGAAGGGCAGGAGAAACTGAAAAAAGCGAAGATCTTTGTAGCCGGGGCCGGCGGACTTGGCTCGCCCATCTCCATCTATCTTGCTGTAGCTGGCGTCGGCACGCTCACGGTTGTCGATATGGATGTAGTCGAACTGACCAACCTCAACCGGCAGATCCTCCATTATGACCGGGATATCGGGAAGAAGAAGACCGCTTCGGCAGCGGAGAAACTGCGGGAGATCAATCCCGACATCACCGTGAAGGTTATTGATACGACCATCGATAAGACGAACGTGGCAAGGCTCGTTGGCAGTTCCAGCGGGATAGTCGACGCTATGGATAACTTCCCGACCCGTTACCTGCTCAACGAGACCGCGGTACATAAGAAGATCCCGCTCTTCCACGGCGCCATCCGCGGGCTGTACGGGCAGGCCACCACGATCATTCCCGATGTGACCCCGTGCCTGCAGTGTATCTTCCCAAAGGCACCGCCAAAGGAAGTCTTCCCGGTTGTTGGTGTCACTCCCGGGTTGATCGGGATGATCCAGGCCACCGAGGTGATCAAGTACTTGATCCACGATGGCAGGCTGCTGACCGGCCGTCTCCTTATCTGGGACGGTCTTGAGTCCCATGCCGAAGAGATCTGCGTTGAGCGGGACCCGAAGTGCCCTGTCTGCGGCGGCAGCCACTCCCCTGATAAAAAATCTGAAACGATTCCCGTGAAAAGCCCTGCGAGGAAAAAGAAATGACAGTAAAAGTACGGTTTTTTGCCCGGTTCCGGGAGCTGCTCGGTACCGATATCCTGGTTGAAAAGAAGAGCGGCATGGTGCTTGCCACCGTGGTAAAGGATATTGCACAGAAGAAAAAGGAAGGCTACGATGCGATCTTTGACGAGAAGGGGAATTTCCGTGAGTTCGTGATCGTCATGCGGAACGGCAAACGCCTCGAGCCTGCGGAGACCACGACAGTCACGGTGGCGGACGGGGACGAGATCGCGGTATTCCCTCCGGTCGCCGGCGGATAAACCGGCAGGCAGCACAACTATGATCTCCATCCAGCACGAAGACGTTGATATTAACCGGCTGATCAACGAGGCAAAACGCCCGGGTACAGGTGCGGTCGTTGTCTTCGACGGGGTTGTGAGGGACGACGATATCCGGGAGATGGAGCTTGAGGCGTACGAGGAGGTCGCGCTCAAAGAACTTGAGAAGATCGCGGAGGAGGCAAAAAAACTCCACCATCTCTTTCATGTGGATATTGTCCACCGGATCGGAAGGCTCCCGGTTGGCGAGAATATCCTGATCATCGTCGCCAGCGCCGGCCACCGACCCGAGGCGTACGCAGGCTCGCGCTACATCATCGAGGAGATAAAAAAAGGCGTCCCGATCTGGAAGAAGGAACTCCGTAAGGACGGGGACCGCTGGGTGCCGGGCGAGCACCCGCACGGTGCAGGGAAACCCGCTCATTAATCGTGTCTCTGTCTCGTACAGATCCATTTCCAATTTTTTTATCTCTGTAGAAATCATTAGAAAAATCTTCAGACGCTCTTGGGGGTTTCGGCAATTCTTGCCTTCAACCCTGCCGTTGTGGCAGCCTCTATCTAGCGATAATCCCGGACAAGGTAATTCCCGCATCATCGCAAAGCGGAGAGGCGGTATTGGGGGGACAGGCACTGTCCCTCCGTCAATCTGTTTTACGTCCTTCGTTAAAACATTGGCAAGTCGTATTATTTTCTGGTAATTGTCAGGTTCACCCGTTCGAGTGCCAGGGCAGCCTGGTTTGCAAACGCGGTCAGGATCCGGGACTGTTCCGGCGTGATCACGCCGTTTGGCTCCGTAGGCCTGACCCCCATGATCCCCACAATGCCCTGGGTGCCCTGGAGAGGGATGAACCGCAGCCGCGACCCGTGCAGGGTATCGGTATCATACCCGGCAACGGCCCCGTGCTGGAATGCCCAGGTCGCGACCGCAATGTCGTCGTCATCGGTGACAAGCCCCGGGCTTGCCGAGTGGACTACGAGACCGTTCTGTTTTGGCAGCAGGAACACAGAATCCCACTCGAAGATTCCACGGATGTGGTTCCGGACCGCCGTAATGATCGCATCCGTTGTAACTGCCACTGCGAGGTCCTGCGAGAGGGCATAGAGCGTCCCGGTCTCTTTCTCCCGGATGCTCGCTGCATCGGCATAGTCTTTTGCCCGTGCCACGAGGAGGCTGATCAGCGATCCCACGATGACCATACCGGCAAACGTGATCAGGTATTCCGAATCGGTGAACCTGAAGGTCAGGTAGGGTGGCACGAAGAAGAAGTCGAAGGCAAGGACACCGATGATACTGGTGAAGATCGCAGGCCACAGGCCCCGCCGCCAGGCTACCGCGACGACTGCCAGCAGGTAGATCATTGCCTGGTTTGTCGGCGAGAGGTACCGGTGGATCGGCCACCCGGCGATCGTAATGATCACGACGAGTACGAGACTTACGATATAGTCTTTCGGGGGCGTTGCCGGCAGGAGCGGTTCCATCACTGCCGGTTTGTCCGGCGTGTCTTTTCCGCTGCTGATGACATAGATATCGATCGGACCGCTGTTATGGATGAGCTGGTCGACGACCGACCCGAATACAAACTCCTGCCACCGGGGGCGCAGGGTCTTGCCTATGACAATTCTTGTCACGTTGTGCCGACGGGCATACTCGAGAACCGCAGATGCCACATTGAGCCCGAAGAGCGTTGCCGTTGTGGCACCCATCTTTTCAGCAAGCTGGAGAGTACGCCAGAGCTGCTCCTTTCCCTCTTTTGAGAGCCGGTGGTGCGACGGGGTCTCGATGTAGACCGCGCTCCAGCTGGCGTTCATCCGGTCGGCCTGCCGCCGGGCCGTGCGGACGAGCCGCTCTGACAGGGGGCTGGGGCCGATACAGACCAGAAGGTGCTCGCTTGCCGCCCAGGGGCCGGGTATTGCCCGGGTCTGCATATACGCGAGCATCTGGTCATCGACCCGTTCGGCAGCCCGCCTGAGCGCAAGTTCTCTGAGGGCATACAGATTGCCTTCGTTGAAAAATTGCTCGATTGCGGTCCGGGCCATGTCCGGTACGTACACCTTGCCTTCTCTCAGCCGCTGGAGGAGTTCCGGCGGCGCAAGATCCACCACCTCGATCTCGGTGGCCTCATCAATCACCCGGTCTGGTATGGTCTCCCGGACAATGATACCGGAGATCTGGGCGACCACGTCGTTGAGGCTTTCAACGTGCTGGATATTGAGCGTGGTATAGACATCGATCCCTGCCGCAAGCAGTTCTTCGACATCCTGGTAACGCTTGGGATGACGGGAACCGGGCACGTTAGTGTGGGCCAGTTCATCTACGAGAACCAGTGTAGGGTGGTTTTTCAGGATCCCGTCCAGGTCCATCTCCTCGAGCCTGATCCCCCGGTACTCCACTTCCTTCCTCGGGATGACCGGAAGCCCTTTTACTAGGGCTTCAGTCTCGATCCTGCCATGGGTCTCGATATACCCGATCTGGACGTCAATGCATTCGTCCTTGCGCAGGTGGGCAGCCCTGAGCATCTCGTAGGTCTTGCCAACACCGGCGATATAGCCAAGGAATATCTTCAGCTTCCCCCGGTGCTTCTGCCGCTCATTCTCAGTGACGTGGACAAGAAGTGTGTCCGGGTCCGGACGGCATTCTTGAGGGTCAGCCATGGCCAGCGTGTCACACTCCGGGAAGCAGCATATCAATGTACTCCGAGCAGCATCAGCAGCATATCGATGATCTTTATTCCGATGAACGGGGCAATAAGCCCTCCTACTCCGTAGATGAGAATATTGTTGCGCAGCGCCTCTTCTGCTGACATTGCCTTGTATTTCACGCCATGCAGGGCGAGCGGGATGAGGAGGACGATAATAATGGCGTTGAAGATCACTGCCGAGAGGATACCGTTGTGCAGACCGAGCACATTGAGACTGGCAAGGGAAGGATAGGTCGAAGCGAACGCGACCGGGATGATGGCGAAATATTTTGCTATGTCGTTTGCAATGGAGAAGGTGGTCAATGCCCCCCGGGTCATCAGGAGCTGCTTTCCGATCTCCACGATCTCGATCAGTTTCGTAGGATTGGAATCGAGATCGATCATGTTTGCCGCTTCCCGGGCCGGCTGGGTACCGGTATTCATCGCCACGGCGACATCTGCCTGCGCAAGGGCGGGGGCATCGTTGGTCCCGTCCCCGGTCATTGCGACCATCCGCCCGCCGGTCTGGTACTCCCGTATGAGTTTGAGCTTGCTCTCCGGCGTTGCCTCCGCGAGGAAATCGTCCACCCCGGCCTCTGCCGCAATGGTGGCCGCAGTAAGACGGTTGTCCCCGGTGATCATAACGGTCTTGATACCCATCTTCCGAAGCTGGGCAAACCTCTCCTTGATGCCTCCCTTGACAATATCTTTCAAGTGAATGACCCCAAGAGCTTTCCCGTTTTTCGTAACGACGAGGGGGGTGCCGCCAGCCCGGGCGATGCTGTCCACGACCTGTGTGAGCTGATCAGACACACCGTATTTGCCGCATTTCCGGATGTGGGCAAACACTGCATCTGCCGCACCTTTGCGGACGTGAAGTTCTCCCTGGTCCACCCCGCTCATCCTTGTCTGGCTCGTGAACGGGATGAATTTGGTATCGGTCCCGGCGTCGGCGGAGACGACCGACCGACCGCGGAGATTGTATTTTTCCTTGACGAGCACGACAATGCTCCGGCCTTCCGGGGTCTCGTCGGCCAGGGAGGCGAGCTGTGCAGTCTCGGCCAGATCCATCATGTCGGTGCCATCAACCGGGATCAGTTCCACGGCCTGGCGGTTGCCCAGCGTGATCGTCCCGGTCTTGTCGAGCAGGAGGACATCCACGTCCCCGGCGGCTTCGATGGCCCGGCCTGAGGTCGTGATCACGTTGCGCTGGATCAGGCGATCCATGCCGGCGATACCGATTGCGCTGAGCAGCCCGCCAATAGTAGTCGGGGCGAGGCAGACGAAAAGGGCAATAAGGACCGTAATCGTCACGGTAGTACCCGCGCCGGCGGTCTCGACACTGTATTTCGAGAATGCATAGAGAGTGGCGGAGACGAGCATGAAGACCGCGGTCAGGCCGATGAGGAGGATGTTGAGGGCGATCTCGTTAGGGGTCTTCTGCCGTTTTGCCCCTTCGATGAGGCTGATCATGTGATCGAGGAATCCCTCGCCCGGGTTCGCACTGACCCTGACCACGAGCCAGTCGGAAAGGAGGGCAGTCCCCCCAGTGACAGCACTCCGGTCCCCTCCGGACTCGCGGATGACCGGTGCGCTCTCCCCGGTGATGGCACTCTCATTGACTGAGGCAATCCCCTCGACGATCTCCCCGTCGACCGGGATCGTATCCCCTGCCCGTACATAGAAGAGATCGGACTTGATGAGGGTGGATGACGAGACTTCGATATAATCGAGGGATGACGGCTCTTTGCCTTTGGTGATCACATGGCCGGGATGCAGTTTTTTTGCCGAGGTGTCCTGCCGCATCTTGCGCAGTGCGTCTGCCTGTGCTTTTCCCCTGCCCTCGGCAAGGGCCTCGGCAAAGTTTGCGAACAGCACGGTGAACCAGAGCCATGCCGAAACTGCGCCGATGAACCCGGCAGGGGCTTCCCCTGTGCCGGTGAGGGCCTGGAGCCAGAGCAGGGTCGTGATAACGCTTCCGGCCTCCACCGTGAACATTACCGGGTTCCGGATCAGGCTGCGGGGATCAAGTTTGATGAATGCATCGATAACTGCCCGCCGGTAGAGCCCCGGGGTATCATAGGCATTTTTTGCCTTCCCGTGGTCAGACATGTATCATCCCTCCTGCGACCATGCTCATGTATTCTGCAACAGGCCCAAGCGAGAGGGCAGGCAGGAAACTAAGCCCTCCGATAATGAGGATGACAAACACCAGCCAGATGATGAAGAGCGGGCGGTGGTCCCGCAGGGTACCCTCGCTGGTCGGGACGATCTTCTTTACAACGAGCGACCCGGCCAAGGCAAGGGTGAGGATGATCACGAGGTATCGTCCGACAAACATGGCAAATGCGGTTGTCAGATTATAGAAGAGGCTGTTGGCATTGAGCCCGGCAAATGCGCTGCCATTGTTCTGGGATGTCGATGTGAAGGAGTACAGGATCTCGGAGAAACCGTGCGGCCCCGGGTTAAAAGCCCCGGCCTGGCCCGCACCGGTCATTACTGCAATGGCCGTGAAGGTGAGGATCAGGAAGATCGGGACCAGGATGATGATGGTAGAGATTTTCATCTCGTTCTGTTCGATCTTCTTGCCGTAGAGTTCCGGGGTCCTGCCAACCATCAGGCCGGCAATGAACATGGCGATGATCGCAAAGACGAGCATGCCGTAAAGTCCTGACCCGACGCCGCCATAGACTACTTCCCCGAGCTGGATGTCGAACATCTGGACTAACCCGCCAAGCGGCATGTACGAATCATGCATTGAATCGACTGCGCCACAGGAAGTGACTGTTGTCACCACGGAGAAGAATGCCGACGGGACGATCCCGAACCGGACTTCCTTGCCCTCCATATTTCCTCCCGGCTGTGCATGCCCGGGGTCCTGGTCGATGCCCAGTGCATTGAATGCCGGGTTGCCACCCAGCTCCGAATAGATCGCTATACCGGCAAGCGGCAGGAAGATGAGGGTCATCGCCATCAGCAGGGCGATCCCCTTGCGCCCCGAACCGATCATCTTCCCGAACGTATAACAAAGTGCTGTGGGGATGAAGAGGATAGCCAGCGTCTCGAGGAAGTTGGAGAACGGCGTGGGATTCTCAAACGGGTGGGCGGAATTGGCATTGTAGAAGCCACCCCCGTTTGTGCCCAGCTGCTTGATTGCGATCTGGGACGCCACCGGCCCGAGCGGGAGCGTTTGCGTGGTGACAGGATTCCCGTTGCTGTCATGCACCGGGTCGAGAAGCGGGACCGTGACCGGGCCGCTGAATGTCTGGGGGACGCCCTGCCAGACCAGCACAAGTGCAATTGCAAGGCAGATGGGCAGCAGGATCATGACGCTCCGGATGAGGAGTACCCAGAAGTTACCGATGGTGGTGCCCGAACGCCGGGAGAATGCAAGGATGAGTGCTATCAGCACGGCCATGCCTTTTGCTGCAGACATGAAATTCTGGACCGCAAGCCCGACCATCTGGGTGAAATAACTGACTGTGACTTCAGGTACATAGGCCTGCCAGTTGGTGTTGGTGGCAAAACTGACTGCGGTGTTTAAGGAGAGGTCCCATGGCACCGGGCCGAGCCCGGCAGGATTGAGTGGCAGGAACTGCTGGACGAGCTGGAGGAGGAATACGACAAGGACGCAAGGTACTGTAAAGACCATGAGGGCAATGGCAAACTCCTTCCAGTCCATCTCCTCGGTCCCGTTCACACCACCCAGGGCGAGGAATTTCTGTTCAACAAAGTCAGTAACCGGCGTCATGAAATTGGGCTTACCGGTGTAAACCTTTGCCATCCACCCCCCGAGCGGGACAACGCAGAGGGCAATAACAATGACAAAGAGGATCAGCTGGAGCCAGTCTGACATCCTCATACCAAATACGGGAGTCTGGAAATACATCTGGAGCTGGGCAGACCATGAGAGGGGCTCGGGTGAGACCGTGATGCGACCTGCACTGAGGTCATCGAGCGCAAGGTTAAGGGAGAGGACGTTAACCCGCGGCTCACCGAAGAGTCCGAACTGGCGGGGTTCGATCTGCTGCCCGACAAGTGCATGGACATCCTGTTCGCTCAGGTTCCGTTCCCGGGCTATACGGGGGACCTGGTACTCGGCAGAAGCGACAGATATGTCAGGATCGAGGCCACTGCCGGATGCCGTAACCAGGTCCACGGGGATCTCCTGGGTATTCCCGGGATCCGCGGCGTGCAGGGCATCGACACGGGCTTTGACAGCATCGATGAGTGCAGGATTATTCGGCCCGAGGTTCGAGCCGGACGATGCATCAGCGTTGTAGGGCACCGGGGAGGTTGCAGAAAGACGGCCCCAGAAGTAATCCGGGGAATCGAATGGCTGGCCTATCAGTACCGAGCCTGCAACCTTGCCGTTATGTTCGATCAGGTTCCCGTTTGCCTGAACAGGGAAGATCACTTGCGCGATACCGGTGACAAACAGGGGATATACGATCCCCGTGACAAGCGTGAGGAGCAAAAAAATAACGATTGCCGGTTTGATCTGCTTTCTGATCATCGACTTAATGGTGCCTGTGGTCATAGCGTGACCGCCTTGCTGGAGATAATTCCCCGGATCTTTGAGTACGGGGCACTCACGATACCAGCGTGCTGATTTTAAGTATATATGTCCATTGACCCTTCTGTGGTGCAGAGAGTCTTGTCAAATGGAAGAACTACGACGAAAGATGCGTAAAGGTGGAACAATCCTTCCAATATATTACATATAAAAATTTTTGATCGCGCGGAAAGTTACAGCAGCCTATGGACTGCCCAGGATAATTATTTTGTCCGATTGAAATACCGATAATCACCGCTGCATTATCAGAACCCTGCAGGAAAGTGTTGAGGATAATACCTGCTCCTCACGATCTTCCTGTCATCGTCCGCCGGGTATGACGCTTCCTCCAATAAGGAGGGGAGTCCCGGAATCCATTTGTATCGTCGGCCTGCCCGTGCCGGTATCTTTTCTTTGCGCCAGACATTCTATCGCTATTTCTATCGCTATAACCGGATTTCAGGCCGTAAACACGATCCTGTACGTGTTCACCAGTTTTTTATACAACCAGCTGACAGGATCTTGTATGGCGGACACGGGAAAGCTGACATGGCCGGTCAAGCGCGGGGACGATTTCCTCCGTATTGTCGCATATATCACGATTGCAACGGTACTCATATTTGCCATCGACATCGGCACTCCTCTGGGCGTGATGATCTGGATCCTGTATCTCATCCCCCTGTTCCTGACCGTGTACCTCAGCTGGAAATATGCACCCATGGTGTTAACCGGCGTGTTTGTTCTCCTCATGGCTGCGAGTCTTTTCCTCTCCCCGCGTGATATAACGATAGAATATGCGCTGATTGACCGGGTCTTCTTCGCAGTGGTCTTAGTCATCGCCTCATTTTTCATCAAGGATTACGTGTCGAATGTCGAGGGGCTTGTCGCAAGTGAAGAGCGGTACCGCGCTCTCATTGAGTGGTTGCCTGAAGGGATCGTTGTATACCGGGAGGAGGGAGGGATCGCGTTCATAAATCCCGCCGGCATCCGGTTGCTCGGAGGGGATCACGGGGAAAACCTGACAGGCAGCGATATCATCAGCATGATCGATCCGGGGTTTCAGGAACTATTCCGTCAGCGGGTTACGCAGGCTTCCCTCGGTGCACGGATGAACCTTGATAAAGTCCGGCTCATAAGGAAGGATGGACGCGATGTGACCGTCGATATGTTTCTTGGCAGAATATCCTGGGATACAGGCAAGGCGGTACAGATTGTTATGAGAAATTCCTGAGGCAGCCGAAGGAGACAGTCATCCTTTGAACCTGTAGTATTTTCTCTGGGGCAGGCCGGTCAGGTAGATGGAATCATCGCTGGGATCGTACATCCAGCTGGTGATATTGCCCGAACTCTCCCGCAGAATGATCAGTCCGTTGTCTGACCGTAACCAGGTGCCATTCGTAACCCGGTCACCCTGACCCAGGTAAAAACTCCGGCTGAAGAAGGTCTGGTTTTCATATAATATCACGTGCAGGTCGGAAGCCGGCAGTTCGCCGCCAACCCACTGGCCTATCACCGGGTCCGGTCCGTTCCGGAGGATGTGCACGCCGGGTAACTGGATACAGCCTGCTGCCAGCAGTGTGACCGTGATGATCAGGATGACGGGGATCCCGGCTCGCATACTGGTGAGTGAATGGTTCTGATATGTTTAAGCTTTCGATACCGGCGGGAGTGTTCAGCGTGTTCACCAGGCTCCTTCGCGGGATCTCCTCTTGGACCATTGATGACTATATCGGACCTCCCGGTTCCGGATGATTGCGGCAAAAATGGTCGGTTCATCAGCCTATTTATAAGAAGGGTTCCAACATAAGTAATAGTTCACAATAGTGAACATGGTGAGATACATGAACGCAGACCAGACGATCACAGCTGACAAAACTATCCACTCCGGATCCCCGGATGGATCGATCTGTGCTTATCCCGGAGTAACACAGGAGAAGCAAAGGGACCTGTTCAGCGGTGTCAGGAGCTCCGGGCAGTATTGTTGCCCTGGACTGCATGCAACCGTCGCACTACAGGAACGGCTGAAACCGAAGATGCACCACCACGGATCAGCGTCTGGTATGTGTCAATAACCACGTCGCCATTAAACTCACGTCCCCTGCACACCCTGCAGGCCCACGCACCCATCCTGGTCCGGTACACCAGAACTCTATACCCGATAAATCGCCTCATGCAGAAAATCAGGGTGTGCCCCCCGTGAGACTTGTTCACGTCCCCGGGGGTATCAGGTAACCGGTGATACCGGTTTTTCCGTACATGCGTTTTTTTCCTTTTTCCTTATAACGACAGGCCCTGCGTTTCACGATGATCCGGATACCCCCTCGCAAATACGAACCTGTCCGGATTATTAAAAAAATGTTGCAGGTGTGGGACATATTTGTAGTGTTGAGGGGCAAAGAGAAAAAAAACAAAACAAAAATAATGAAACAAAATTTGTAAAATCCAGTCAGATTTATATTTAGTCATAAAGAGATAATCCTCGATCATACTACCGGGAATTCCGTGGCTCCTTTCCATTACCATCCAGCCGATTACTGCTGTGGTGCCGGATGTCTTGTTTATCGGAACCCCGGGTAATTCCCCGAGGAGGATTGTACGAATCACCCAGCTGAACCATCTTTTTTGCCTGTTCATTGCAGATCATCTGCTGCGCATCGGTACTGCCAGTGCTATTCGCGGTGCTGCACTTACCATATCCGGCATGACAAAGGTAATTGGTTTCAGGATGACCGGTGTTTCAATTACGAACATGGCCGGTACGAATATCATGCTGACACCGGTGAATTCGTACCTCCTGCGGGCACCATAATGAACGTTGGAAGCGATGCTCCCCTGCATTGGCCGGATGACTTCTCCGCGTCCGGCAATTACTCGTACGGGTAAGGGAACAGCTGGAGTGGCTGAACAGGACATCCGTTATGCAAATTTTTGCTTTCCTATCACTCATATCGTCAATCCTTGTATTAGCCCTGGGGATCTTTGTATACTCCACAAACCGGAAAATACTACTCAACCGGGTCTTTTTATTAATATGCATGCTGGCCTTTTACTGGACGTTCATGGAATCCATGCTTCGTGATGCAGACACCATCTCTTCCGCATACGTATGGATGAAGCTGACCTTCCTCTGGGTTTTTCTGCCTGCAGCCGGCCTTCATTTTATCCTGATATTCACAAAATCCGATCTGCTCCGCAGGAGAAGGTGGATCTATGTTCTCGTCTATGCCCCTGCTGCACTCTTCAGCATCATTGAACTGACCACAAACCAGATCATCACCACGCCGGTATTGAAATACTGGGGGTACACGTACGGCTATTCGCCATACCCTCTTCCGTTTCTTCTCGAATTGGTGTGGGTATTCGGGATACTCGCGGTATCTGTACTCATCTGCATTCGTTATTATTTCCTGACTCCCGGGATACGGGAAAAGAACCAGACAAAATTTATTCTTACCGGTTTCAGCGTTGTCATAATCGCCGGTTTCATGAGCCAGGTGATATTTCCTGCGTTTAAGATCATGATCCCGGAATCAGAGACCATTTTTTTCCTGTTTTTCTCAGGTATGATCGGGTACGCGATCCAGAAACACGAACTTTTTGTTATAAATCCTGCAATGGCGGCAGATAACATCGTCTCAACCATGACCGACTCGCTGATCCTGCTCGATAACAGTCGCACGATCATTTCGGTGAATGAGGCAACGCTGAAGATCTTACGGTGCCATGATAAGGACCTCATCGGCCGGCCCTTTTCTGCCATTTTTTCCGATCCCCGGGAATGTGATGCCATCCTGTCGACAATCGCCGGCAGCGGGCCTGTCACGGATCTCGAAACTGCGTACCGTTCAAAAGGGGGAACAATAATCCCCATCAGTTTTTCCGGGTCGGTGATAAGAAATGCAGACGGTGAACGTACCGGTATTGTCTGCATCTCACGGGATATCACCCGGCGCAAACTGCTGGAGGAATCACTCCGGGAGAACGAGAAGCGGTTCCGTGACCTTGCAGAACTCCTTCCCCAGACTATCTTTGAAATAGATTTACAGGGAGGGCTCTCGTTTGTCAACCGAGCCGGGCTGGATATATTCGGTATCGATGATGAGATGATCCGGAAAGGAATAAATGTCCGCGAATACCTGATTCCCAAAGATTTTGAACGCATGCGCAAAGGACTGGAGCGCGTCATGTCCGGTACACCGTCTTCAGGAGAGATTTATCATCTGAAGAGGCTGGACGGGACACAGATGTGCGCCATCGTATATACGGGACCCATCCACCGGGACGGCATAATGACCGGGTTCCGCGGCATAGTCCTCGATATCACCGACCGGGTGAAACTTGAAGTGGCTCTTACCGAGAACACCGAACTGCTCACCGGGATCCTGCAGGCATCTCCGGTGGGTGTGTTCCGGCTGGACTCCTCCGGGCAGGTCATATTTATCAACGAGACCTTCACCAGGATTACCGGCATCCCGTTTGAGACAATCCGGGGGACATACTGGGCAGATTTCCTCCCGCAGGCAGACCGGGATCGCGTGCTTAGGGATATTGGAGAATCCATCAGGAAACGAAGAACGATCCGGCTTGAGGCCCGGTACATCTACCCTGACGGAACTCTGTACTGGTTGTTCAGCCAGACTGTCCCACTCATTGATAATGAGGGCAGGCTTAACGGGTGGGTTGGCACGATCACGGATATCACCGAGCAGAAACTGATCGAAGATGCACTCAAGGAGAGCGAGGAAAAATACCGGGCACTCACGGAGAATACACCGGACATCCTCTTTTCTACGGATATGGACGGGATTATAACCTATGCCTCTCCGCAGGTCAACAAATATGGGTACCTTGAAGAGGAAGTGATAGGGAAATCGCTGCATGTTCTCGTCCATCCGGCGGATATCCGGCAGCTGGAGAGCAAGATGTCCACGGAACTGGAAAAAGGTGCCCAGTTCGTTTTCCGGTTCAGGATCCTGGATAAATGGGGTAATGTGTACTGGTGTGAGGAGAAAAGTTTTCTCCGGCTCGACCTTTCGGGAAAACCGATCGGGATTTACGGGATCCTGCGAGATGTCACCGAGGGAAAGCGGATTGAAGATGCAATTGAGATCGCCAATAAGAAGCTGAACCTGATGAACCAGATCACCCGGCATGATATCCTCAACACGATCACCGGGTTACTCGGATGCGTGGACATGGCAAAAGCCACAACCAGACCTGAATTGAAGGACCAGCTGCTCAATGATATAAGGGATCTGACCCGGGTAATCCAGCGCCATATCGCGTTTACCCGGGAATACCAGGAAGTCGGCGTTCACCTGGCTCAATGGCAGAATGTCAACGACGTTATCAAAAAAGTACTGCAGAATTTCGAAAAATCCGGTATCACCTTTTCTTCAGAATTCGAAAAGATGGAGATCTATGCGGACCCTTTGCTGGAAAAAGTGTTTTACAATCTTGTGGATAATGCAATCAGGTATGGAGAAACGCTCACGACCATATCGATCTATCCCACCATCTCCGATACCGGTTTCTCGCTGGTTTTCGAGGACAATGGTGTCGGGGTTGAAGCCGGGCAAAAACGAGAGATCTTCAAACGGGGTGTGGGAAAGAATACAGGGATGGGCCTTTTCCTGACAGCAGAAATTCTGGCAATTACCGGAATATCCATTGAAGAGAACGGGATTTTCGGGAAGGGGGCCAGGTTCGAGATACGGATCCCAAATGGTACCTGGCGGTTTCCAAAAGATTGAAAAATGTTCTCTGTAGAAATCATTACAAAGAGGAACGCTATCAGGTGTTTCACCTCAGCCGCTGTGGCAACCGCTTAACAGGTAGTTCTGCAGCATCCTGATGCGCAGGGGCGGTGAAGGGGTACAGGCACCGTCCCCTCCTCTCAAAAATATAATCCAACACTATTTGTTCCAACTCAAGGATTTCACTAGGGCAAAAAATGGAAAACATTCCTGCCAGGAATTTTCAATGTATTTTACCAAAAATTTGCTCTGTAGAATACCTCATAATCGCTGACGCTCTTGGGAACTTTGCCCCCGCCGCTATGGAATCCCCCGGTTGCGATGACGATGTATTACCTGCCATTTGACTCGGGGCATCGTCTCTTCGAAAAAAAATGATTTCTACAGAGCACAAAAATTTTCACAAGATCACTAGTGTATCTTTAAAAAAACCGTTTTTTAAGACCCATTCCTAAGTGCGGTCGCGAACCGGTCGCGGATCTGCTCCGGGCTTAAGGGAATGTTTGGCACCGGGCTGTTCCCGGGCAGGATCCGCACATGGATGAACGCCGGGCCGTCCCCGTCAGCGTCCTGCAGTGCGCTGCCGAGTTCTCCCGGTTCGTGGACTGTGCTTGTCTTGTCAAATCCTGCGGCCCTTGCCATGAGGGCAAGGTCGGCCGTATCGCAGCCCGGGCGGGGCTGGTTGCCGGTGCTGCCGAAGACCCCGTTGTCAAGCCCGACGATCGTGAGGTTCTTTGGCGCGGTTGCACCGATCACCGGCAGGATCGATGACCCGAGGAGGCTTCCGTCGCCGTCAATCACGATCACCCGCTTCTCAGGCCGGACGCTGGCGATCCCAAGGCCAATCGCCGATGCCTGCGTATAGCTCCCGAGCATGTAGAAGTTCTCCCGCCGGTCTTTTGCTGCATAGAGCTCTTTGGAGGGTACACCAATGTTCGAGACCAGGACTTCACCGGTGGTCCGGGCAGCGATCGTCTTGATCGCATCGAACCGTGTCATTATGGGTGTCTTCCACTCCCGCGTATAGGTGAACGTAACCGGGCGGCATACGGTTGTGCCGGTGGCAGGGGAGTCCGGTGAACACCCGGTCTCATCAAGGCACCCGGGCCGGATCAGGATCACATGCGGGGTCCGTTTCTTATACGCAGCGGCAACGGCATCGCCGATCTCCGTTGTCCGGTTCCGGTCGGAGATTATCGTGCAGGGGATCCCGGCCGCAGCGAGGATCCGGGGGAGCGGGCGGTTGAAGGGGATCTGGGCCGGGATCGCCTCGTTCGTCCCGCCCCGCCAGCTGGCGAGGATCGGGAGCGGGAGGCCGAACGTAGTCGTGAGCGACAGGATCGCGTTGAGCATGTTCCCGAGGCCCGAGCTCTGGAGCGCGACCAGCGGCCGTGCCCCGGCAAGGTACGCCCCGGCCGATATACCGACCCCGTCTTCCTCCCGGGTCAGTCCGATATGCCGGAACTCCTCCGGAAGCCTGAAGAAGAGCCCTTTTGCCCGGTCGCAGGGGATGGCGCAGACAAGGTCGATCCCCTGCAACTTCAGTTCGTCGATGATCTGGTTCTCATCCATGGCGCCTGGTCCATTCCTTCAGTTGTGCCATGACGGCATCCCGCGGCTCATCCGGGCGGATGAACGCTGCGGGGCTGACCGGGTGGAGGGGGAAGTCCTCACGTATCCGCTCGTATCCCCCACCCGTCAGGTTCAGGAGAATATGATCGCCGGCCCCGATGATATCCTTTTCCACAGCCTGGACGAGCGCCGCGGTGGCGATCGCGGCGGCGGGGTCGGGATCGATCCCGACGCTATCCCGGATCAGCTTCTCCGCGTCCGCCCCGCATGCGTTAGAGATACCGTACATGATTCCTTCGGTTGCCTGCAGAGCATCGAAGAGTCCCCCGCGGATACCGTACGGCGGGCTCCGGTTCGTCAGCACGTCGGACATGACCTTCCCGATGCTCTCCACCGCATCGGGCATATCCTCCGCGGGGATGATCTCACGCCTCCGTGCCGCCCATGCGGATACCATCGGTGTGAAGGGCTCGTTCTGGGCCAGATGGAGCCGGGGCAGCCGGTCCCCGTACGAACCGTCGCGGATAAGACGCATCGCGGCTTCCCATGCAGCGATTGCACCGGTACCGCTCCCCACGGCCTGGAAATAGTGATCGGGGATCCGGCCGGTGGTCACGGCGGCATCGAGCATCACCGTGCCCATACCGTCCCGCCGGGCTACGTTCTTTGCCCCGCCTTCCGGGACACACCCGGGCACTGCGGCAAGTGCGTTGCTGAGAACGATTGCATCCAGGTAATCTCCCTTCACGGCGACAAGGAAGATATCCTGCGCCGGCTCCGTTGTCCAGAGCCGGGGGACAGCCTTCTCCGGGATCACGATGACGACCGGTTTTTTGCACCGGGCCGAGAGTTCGGCAAAGGCCCTCCCGGTATTCCCTGCCGATGCAATAACAGGGATCTTCCCGCCCAGTTCCTGCAGCCGCTGCATAGTGGGCGATGCCTCGAGTTCCTTGAAGGAGCCGGTAGTGAGCATTGCCCCGCGCTCGGGGAAATAGCCGGAGAAGGAGACCGAGAGCCGGGAGAGCCCGAGCTCGCGGGAGAGTTGATCACAGGTAAATGTAACCGGCCCGCCGGAGGGGAGGAGAGGGGCGGTGACCGGGAGCCACTCAAGGTACCGGTATATCCCCGGGTGGGGAGCTAGGCGGAGTTTCCGGCTGCAGTACTCGGTACGGAGCAGGCTGTCGTGGCCATGCGGGCAGGAGAGGAGGGAGATATCCTCTGCGATCTCATCTCCTCCAACGCACCGGAGCTGGTACTTGGGTATCAAACCACCATCTCACTGTATCCTGATATCTTCAAGCCTGACATGTATACCCGTTTGCTTTTTCAGCACCATATTCACGACTGCAGTGTGCGACAGGTCCATCATGCAGTAGCCCGGCAGGAACCGCTGCCGGGTCCCCAGAACCGGCGGCTTTTGTATCACATGGGCGATGCCTTCGAACGCATGGACATGGTAGGCCTGAACATCGTGGACCTTCACCTTCCCGTTCCGTGCTGCAAGCGGGCCGACCGTGTGGCATTCGAGCACACCCGTTACAGGGTTTGCGGAGATCACGTTGAGGGCATGGTAGACCGGGCACCCGGGGCCTGCAGGGCGGCCCGTGACGATCTCGCCGGGCCGGATGTCCCAGCGCTCGACGAGGTCTGCCCGGAAAGGGACTATGAACTTGCGGGCCGAGGGCTCGCCGGGAAATGCGGTTAGTACGAAATCATACCGGTTTCCCAGCACGTCGCTGCCGGAATATGCCGTCCTGGCTGCGGACCCGGTTTTTTCCAGGGAATAGAACGGGCAGTCTGCAGGGGCCTTTTCACCGGCAGCAACCCGCGCCTCGAACTCCCCGCAACGGGCCGATCCGCAGGCGCCGCAGTCCCTGCCCGGGGGAACCCACGCCATGATCAGTCGCCCCGGTAGATGTTGTCCGCCTCGTCGAGCGGGCGGATGACGCCAAAGTGGTGCTGCCACCCGATCTCCTTCTTACCCACGCATATGGTGCAGACCCCAAGCGGCGGTGTCCCGCGGAGGGTGATCGTATCAGCGTCGGCGATATCAGGATGTTTTGTAATTGCCTGCATCAGGTAGCGCATCCCGGTACCCTGGATCGCATTGGTCTCGATGATATCGATATTCTGCGTGACCATCCGTATGCATTCCCGGAACACCTCCTTCTCGGCCTGCGAGACAAGATCTGTCTTCGTGACGACCGCTGCATCAGCGAGTGAGATCATGGGAGCCATCTTGAGCGGTGCGTTACTCCCGGAGACCGCGGAGAGGACCGCGATACCAAATGACTGGGTGGTGTAGGGCGTGCAACGGAGGCAGAGGCCGGCGCTCTCGATGATGAGGATGCCGGCGCCGAGCCCCCCGGCCCACCGGATCGCATCCCGCATGATCATGATGCCCATGTGGTCCGGGCAGAGATCGCCCGAGTATACCTTGCGGGTGGGGATGCTGAACTCCTCGCGAAGCTCTTCGTCCTCAAACGCCCTGACCACATCGATCTTGAGGAAGGCAGGGTTCTGTGTCTTCCGGAACTCACGGATGATTTGCCGTATAACTGCGGTCTTCCCGGCACTGGGGGGGCCGGCAACAATGACGAGCTTCATGCCGGTGCAGACGGATTTTTCCGTGGCAGCTGATCGCTTTTGATCAGGTCACCGGCCCGGATCCTCTCCCGGAGTTCTATGAGGAATGCATCGATACCGGAGATATGCGATACCATCTCCCTCTCGGCACCGTCGGGTACTATGACGTCAGTAACTGCACCGTTCTTCATAATGATCCGCCGGTCGGTGATCATGGCGAGGAGCGGGTCGTGGGTGACGAAGATGACCGCCTTGTGGTAGTGTTTCAGGCACCGGATCACCTTCTCCTTGAAGATGCCGGCGTTCTCCACTTCGTCGAGGAGGAGGATAGGGGTCTGCCCGATCAGGATGGCGTCAGCGATGAGGAGCGAGCGGGTCTGCCCCCCGGAGAGCGATGTCATCCGCATGGACTCGGCGATTTTCTCCCCGGTAAATTCGTTTGCAAGCGTAACAGTCCTGGCAATCAGTTCGAGCGAGTCCGTGTCCCGGGCCTTTATATGCAGGGCGAGGAAACGCTGGACCGTGAGGTCGGCGATGACGCGGGTGTTCTGGGTAATGAGGGCGATGGGTTTCTTTGCCGGGTCCCGGACCATCTCGTCCGATGGCGGGAGCCCATTGATCAGGATGGATCGGCCGGTGACTGTATCTCCCTGGGCAAGCACCTCAATATCGTTGACAAAGGCTGATTTGCCCGACCCGGTAGAACCGACGATCGAGAGGGTATCACCGGGGCAGAGGGTGATCCGGTCGAACCCCTCCTTCTCCCCGCACCGGTTGGTGCCGGGAAGTACGGTGAGTTCCCTGAATTGTTCGCTGCGCATACTTAGGATACCTGTATATGTGCACATATAACTTTCCAATTTGCCAAAAAAATTATCCTCATAGTAACAATTATAATCTATAAAGTGATACATAAAGGATAATATGCTCTCAAAGAGGATTTTCGAGACGGATTTCACCACGGCGCTGAACGAGGAGCTGGAGCGGAAGAACCTGTCGGTAAAAGAGCTGGCAGAACTGACCGGCATCCCGGTTTCGACCCTCTACAAGGTCACAGTGGGAGAACGGGACCCGCGGCTTTCGACCGTCAGGAAGATCGTTTCGGTGCTCGAACCCGGGCACGAGAAGTTCATTGCTCTGATTGCTGCCAGGTTCCTGCTCGAATCCCTGGAGATGCGGGAGACCGAGGTGAACGGGAAGAAGTTCCTTATACGGGGGTATTCCGCCAACTCGCTGGACGAGTGCATCATTGCCGCAGCCCGGGCGGAAAAGGACGGGGCATCCGCGATCGTCTGCGCCCCGATACTTGCATCGATTGTAGAGAAGATCGTCGATATCCCGGTCGCGATGCTCAGGCCGGAACTCTCCGTTGTCAGCGAAGCTATTACCAGTGTTGCAAAGAAGATCGGGTGAACCATGGCACCGGAACCCTCAGTGATCAGGATCGGCCATCTCTCCACAATGTACCATACCGCGTTCCTGCTCCGTGGAACCGACCTGCTGGACCGGCAGGGACTGAAAGCAACCTGGAGGCTCTTCCCCTCGGGCCCGGATATCATCGGCGCCATGCAAAGGGGAGACCTCGACCTCGGGTACATCGGACTTCCCCCGGTAATTATCGGTATCGATAAAGGCCTCTCCCTTGCCTGCATTGCCGGCGGACATGTGGAAGGGACAATCATGATCGCGGGACCGGGAACCCGTACGCTGGGGGAATCGGGAGACATGAAGGCGTTCCTCTCCCAGTTCTCCGGCAAAGCGATCGGCACCCCTCCACGGGGATCTATTCACGATGTTATCGTGAACGAGCTCCTGCGGGAGCACGGGATTACCGATGTCACCGTGAAGAACTATCCCTGGGCGGATTTCCTGTCCGATGCCCTCCTGTCGGGGGAGATCGCTGCCGCTGCCGGGACGCCGGCTCTTGCGGTGACCGCACGCAGGTACGGGAGCGCAAGGCTCGCAATCCCGGCCGACGAGCTCTGGCCGTTCAACCCGAGCTACGGCATCATTGTCACAAGGGCGATGATGCAAAAGAAAGACCTGCTAACCCGGTTCCTTACTGCCCACGAGGCGGCCTGCGAGATGATCCGGCACGACCCCGCGACCGCGGCGGATGTCGTGGCAAAAACGACCGGCATGGTGGACCCTGACTTTGTTATGGAGACGTACCGGATCTCTCCGAAGTACTGCGCCGCACTGCCCATGGAGTACGTCAGGTCAACGATGAAGTTTGTCCACACCCTGAAGGCGCTCGGGTATATATCCCGGCCAATTAACGAGGAAGAGATCTTCGAACTGTCGCTGATCGCGGCTGTTCACCCGGGACCGCACCATTATAATGCGGGGATCAGCGGATAGAGACGTATTTCTTTTTGGAATTTTCAGGCCTGTGGAAATCCTTGTTTTGGAGATTGTAATTTAAGACCGGGAGGACAGTACCTGTCCCACCTTATTTTCCCGGTCCATTGCGATGCTTGAGGGAATTACCTGTTCGGGAGTTATCGCATTCGGGGTTGCCATAGTGGCAGGGTGAAATCCCGGGAGCGTTACTATCCACAAGGATTTCTACCGGGCTGAATTTTAAAACGGAAAAAAGGATTTAATCCTCGAGCTGGATCGTGGTCAGCTTCACCGACTCGACACCCTTCTGGGACATCAGCCGCTCGGCGAGCGACTTGAGATGGGTACCGTCGCCATGAACCAGGATCACTTCGAGGCACCGGTCGTGGGTGACATGGGAGTGGAGCGAGGCCTTGATGATCGCGTTGAACTCGTGCTCGATATCCGTGATGTTGGTCAGGAGGTTGCGCTGGTCGTGATCGTAGACCATAGTGATGACGCCTTCCCGCTCGCCCTTGACGTCGGACATCCACTTGTAATAAGTGATATACGTGCGGATTGCGTCCCGTATACCTTCCGACCGGGAGGAGTAGCCCCGGTAGTTCAGGATTTCGTCGAACCGGTCGAGCAGGTTTTTCGGCAGCGAGATGCCAATCCGGGAGAGGTCGTCGTCCATGGTAATACCTTCGATCAGACTATCGTACCTGATCGTTTTAAAACATTTTGAAAAAAAGCTGACAAAGTATTACTTGGTAATATTCTCTGCATTTCTGCCCGGGTCGTGCCATGGGTCCTGCACCCCGGTGATGCAGGACAACGGGATGAGAGAGAATTAACCGAGCTGTTCAAGCCGCCGGCACGCTTCTGCCAGCGTCTCGTCCTTCTTGGAGAAGGTGAACCGTAGTTTCGTCTCCCCACCCGAATGGTAGAAGGAACTGCCGGGTACCGCAGCAACGCCGGCGGTCTCAATAAGGTGACGGGCAAACACGGTGTCTGTCATGTCGAACGAGCTGATGTCCGTGAAGATATAATATGCCCCCTGCGGGAGCTCGCATGCAAACCCTGCTTTTTTCAGCCCGGCGAAGAGGATCCGGCGCTTGCGATCATAGTCCGCCGCCAGTTCCTTATAATACGGTTCCGGCAACTGCAGGGCAGCAACGCAGGCCCGCTGGAGGGGGGCCGGGGCACCGACCGTGAGGAAGTCGTGGATCTTCCGGATCCGGGAGGTGAGGCGGGCATCCGCTAGGGCGTAGCCGACCCGCCACCCGGTGACGCTGTAGGTTTTTGAGAAACTCCCGATCGTGATCGTCCGGTCCTCCATACCTGGCAGCGTTCCGAGCGAGAGATGCCGGTGCCCGTCGTACACGATGTGTTCGTAGATCTCGTCCGTGATCGCGACTGCGTCGTGCTCAATGCAGAGGTCAGCGATGAACGCGAGTTCCGCTCCCGAGAATACCTTGCCGGTCGGGTTGTTCGGCGAGTTGAGGATCACCGCCCGGGTCTTTTTAGAGAACGCCTCTTTCCACGCTTCCTCGTCAAGAGAGAAATCGTCCTTAAGCGGGACGAAGCGCGGGGCTGCCCCTGAGATCTGCGCATCCGGACCGTAGTTCTCGTAGAAGGGCTCCGGTACGACCACTTCATCGCCCGGGCTGATGATGGCGAGCATCGAGGCCATCATCGCTTCGGTCGAACCGCAGGTGACGGTGCACTCCGTTTCTGGATCGAACAGCATGCCGTTGAACTTCTGCACCCTCGCTGCCAGCGCTTCGCGGAGGTCCTTTGCCCCCCATGTGATCGCGTACTGGTTGATGTCCGCGTTTATCGCCTCGCAGGCAGCGGCCTTCAGCTCGGGCGGACAGGGGAAGTCAGGGAAGCCCTGCGCAAGGTTGATCGCATCGTGTTTCAGGGCAAGCCGGGTCATCTCGCGGATCACCGATTCGGTGAAGGAATCTGCCCGGGAGGGGTGGTTTGAGAAGAACTGTGCCGGTTGCGCTGCACCGGGACCGGGGGGAGTCATACAGAGAACGTTGGCGCGTGGGGGAAAAAAGGGTGGCGGGTGGAACCGGAAGGGACCGCAGCGGTCCCCGGAGGAGTGGCACGGTCGAAACCCTTTTTGGCCGGTGCCGGCAACTATTCGCCATGGCAGGCAGGCCGGGCAGTACGGAGGAACAGGCGATCCGCAAACTCACACGCGTCCGCCTCACGAGGCTCGACAAGATGATGTACCCGGCAACAGGAGTGGCAAAGGCCGATGTGCTCATGTATTATATCCGGATCGCCCCCCTCATGCTCCCGTTCCTCCGGGACCGGCCGCTCACCATGCACCGGTTCCCGGACGGGGTGGGGGGAGAAGGGTTCTTCGAGAAAGACGCTCCTGCCGGTACGCCTGATTACGTGGAGATCTTCACCCGGTACTCGGAGACCGCCGACCGGGACGTGCACTTTGTCCTCTGCAACAACCTCGATACGCTCATCTGGCTCGCGAACCTTGCCTCCCTCGAGATCCACGCCGTCCTCTCGACCACCGGCTCGTACGAGTCTCCCGACCTCCTCCTCTTCGATATCGATCCCGAACCCCCGCTCGGGTTTGACGATGTGATCGATGTCGCGCTCGTGGTCCGGGAGGTGCTGGAAGAGGCCGGGCTCCAGCCGTACGTCAAGACCTCCGGGAAGAAGGGGCTCCACATCGTGGTGCCGCTCGTGTCCGGCTACCGGTTCTCCGAAGCCCGGGACTTCACCCACGGGATCGGGAAGCAGATCGCCCGGAGCACCCCCCGCGTAGTATCAGAGTTCCCGAACTCCCGTGACCCCGGCACCATATTCATCGATTACCTCCAGAACGCCCACGGGAAGACGATGGCCGCCCCGTACAGCCTGCGGGCCACGCCGGGAGCCACGGTGTCCACACCGCTCGGGTGGGAGGAACTCCGGCGGGGGGTACTTCCCGAAGATTTTAATATAAAGACCGTGCTTTCGAGAGATGAGGAACCATGGAGGGGCATGCTTGACACCCGGCAGAAGATCTGAACCGAAACCCGCACAACTTGTGAAGGCCCCGGGAAAGGCCGCAGTAGGTGAAAAGAAAGCAAAACCCGTCACGGCACCACAACATCCAGCAAAAAACGGAGCGTCGGTACCTCCCCCACCCCCGGGCGATCATGAACTTCACGGTGCCGGCAGGCCGTTCTGGAGCGGGAGCCTCACCATCGGGCTCATCAACGTGCCGGTCCGGCTCCACACGATGGTTACGGACCGGTCGTTCTCGTTCCGCCTGCTCCACCGTGCCGACGGGCAGCCGCTGAGGTATGACCGGGTCTGCACCCGGGACGGCCGGGTAGTACCGTGGGCGGATACCGTGAAGGGATACGAGGTGCGCAAGGGGGAGTTCCTGGTCTTTGAGCCCGACGAACTCAAGGCGGTGATGCCCGGGGCAGACCGCAGGATACGGATCTATAAGTTCGTGTATTACCTCTCGCTCGACCCGGTCTATTTCGAGACCTCATACCTCCTTGTCCCCGACCGGAGCGAGGAAGCGTACAGCCTGTTCGTCACAGCCCTGCAGGAACTCGGCCGGGCCGCGGCCGGGACAATTACGCTCCGGACCCGGGAGTACCCGGTAGTCGTGCACGTCTATGACGGGGCTCTTGTCCTGACCACCCTCCGGCATGCCGATGAGGTGACGATGCCGCACGCGTTCCCGACTATGCCCGCCCTCCCGGAGCCAAAGGAGGCGGAGCTTGCGCTTGCAAAACGTATCATCACGGACCTGTCCGGGGACTTCTCCATCGGCGACTATCCCGATCATTACCGGGAGGCGATCCTTGCCCTGATCGACCGGAAACTGGCCGGCGAGAAGATCGTGTACGCGGAACCCCGCCCGGAGGAGGCAAAGGAACTGATGCAGGCCCTGCAGGAGACCATTGCCACGCTCGCCCGGAAGTGATGCATGGGCACCCGTTACCTGCCCATGCTTGCAAAATCTCTGCCCGCCCCGTTCAGCGGCAGCGACTGGCTCTTCGAGATCAAGTGGGACGGTGTGCGGGCGATCGCGACCGTCGGCGGGACGCTCTCCCTCCGGAGCCGGAACGATAGTGAACTCGCGGGCCGGTTCCCGGAACTTGCCGAGCTCCTCACGCTTGCGCCCGGCACGGTGCTCGACGGAGAGATCGTAGTGATGAACAAGGGCAGGCCCGACATGCAGGCGCTCCTGCCCCGGCTGCAGGCAGGTATGCCCGGCACCGGCTCGATGCCTGTCACCTACATAGTCTTTGACATCCTGGAACGGGACGGGAAGGACCTGACCGGCCTCCCGCTCATTCAGCGGCGGAAGGAACTGGAAGTGGCAGTACGGGAAGGCCCGCGCGTCGTCCTCTCCGTACCCGTGGAAGGCCGGGGCGAGGACTATTACCAGGCCGCTGTGGCACAGGGCCTCGAAGGCATCATGGCGAAAAGGAAGGACAGCCGGTACGAGCCGGGTCTCCGGAGCGGGTCATGGCTGAAGATCAAGGTGCAGCAGAGCTGCGACTGCGTGATCGCGGGCTACACGCCGGGACAGGGCGGCCGCGGGGTGGCCTTCGGTGCCCTGCTGCTCGGCCTTTACGAGGAGGGGCATCTCGTGCCGGCCGGCAAGGTAGGGACCGGCTTCTCCGACAGGCTGCTCGCGGACCTGATGGAGCGGTTCGCCCCGCTGGTGACCGCTGTCCCGCAACTCGCGGGCATACGCGGGACGGTGATCTGGCTGGAGCCCGTACTTGTGTGCGAGGTAGGATACCAGGAGGTGACCCGGGACCGGAAGCTCCGGATCCCCCGGTTCATCCGGATCCGCACTGATAAGCCGGCGGCCGCCTGTACCACCGATCAGCTCGCGGAGGATCACCCGCGTCCTGCGGCGCAGGCAGGTGCCAGGCCGGCGGGCGGGGGGCACGGGGCTGGTGTAAAACCAGAGTTGAGGGACTATCATGAGAAACGGAACTTTACTGTCACAAAAGAACCAGAAGGAGCGCCGGATATGAGCGGGAACTCCTTTGTCATCCAGGAGCACCACTCCCACAAACTGCACTATGACCTGCGGCTGGAGCGGGACGGGGTGCTGAAGAGCTGGGCGGTGCCAAAGGGCGTCCCGGAGGCTGCGGGGGAGAAGCACCTCGCGGTCGCTGTCGAGGACCACCCGCTCGAGTACGGAACGTTCGAGGGCGAAATTCCAAAGGGCGAGTACGGGGCCGGCACGGTCACCATCTGGGACAGCGGCACGTACGAAACGAAGCACTGGGACCCCGAAAAGATTGAAGTGACACTCCATGGCCGCAGGCTTCAAGGGCAGTACGTACTCGTGAAGTTCAAACGGGCGGGAAAGAACGAGTGGCTGGTGTTCCGGGCGGGGGCATGAAGGAGAGACGGCGGCCGGTCATGTCACCGGGTTTTTCCCATCATCCCTCAGGCGGTACTTCCCCTCAGGTACAATGATCTCAAACCGTGCACCCTGCCCGAAGCGGCCGGTCTCCCGTATCGATAGCCCGGTGATCGCGAGGATCTCACGTGACAGGAAGAGGCCAAAACCCGTATTGGAATAAAATGTCCTGGTAAAGATGCCCTCTTTTTTCTCTTCGGGGATTCCCACGCCGTCATCTTCACAGGTGATGACCAGTCCCTCCGGTGTCATCTCCCGGGTGAACCGGATGCACGTGATATTTTCACCATACCGGGTCGCATTGTCCACCAGGTTGTAGAATACTTTTTCGAACAGGCCGTCGGCATACACTTCGATATTTCCCAGATCGCCCGATACGGTGATCGGCGAGGGGTCGAAGGCTGATATTGCAGTGAGGATCGTCTCCCTGACGTTCTGCCATTGCGGGACCTTGACACCGATATCCTGGTAATCCCGGGTAAAGGTAATCTGGTGTTCTATCGTCATGGCCGCACGCAGCTGGATACCCAGGTACCGCAGTACTTCCGGGTCCCTGGTATTTTCCAGGCTCAGTTCCAGGAATCCTGTGAGGGCGGTCAGCTGGTTACGGACGTCGTGGCGCGTGATCTGGTTCAGGAGATTCATCTTTTTATTTATCAGCAACAGCGCATCTTCCATCTGTTTGCGGTCGCTGATATCTCCTGCGGTGATCCTGGTCCCGATACGTGTACCCTGGAAGAGGATGGGTGTGAAAGAGAGGAGTGCATGGAACCTGCCGCCATCGGGCCGGAGCAGCGTATATTCGATACCGCTCAGGCTCTGCCCGTCCTGCAGCGGCCGGGTAAGATCCTGCCGTGCCCGCTCCCGATCCCCGGGTGCGATCCTGTCGAAGAATGTCAGGGTCTCTCCATCTCCTTTTCGGGAAATGCCAAGGAGGGTCTGGGCTGCATTATTGGCATAGGTCGGTCTCCCCCCGGGATCCAGCTCAACGAAGATCACAGGCAGCTGTTCAGTGCACTCCCGGAACCGCTTCTCGCTCTCTATGAGTTCTGCCTGGCTTAGCTCTTTCTGGTCGAACATCCGGTTGAGGGCATCCACAAGACGGGATATCTCGTCATTCCCGTTGTCCGTTATCCGGACGGCACCGCCGCCCTGCACGTTCATCCCTTCAATTTCCTTATTGATCCTGCCCAGCCGCCTGAGCACCAGCACATCGAGCAGCCAGATCAGGAAGATACCTAAGATGAGGACGATCCCAAGCAGGATAAAGATAAAACTGAGCACGGTATTTCGTCCCTGCTGGTAGATGGTCCGCGGCATCTGGTGTTCCAGGACCAGGGAATTGTTTCCGGAAATATCCCGGACCAGGATATCTTCTTCAATAATGTCACCGCCGGGGTAACGGATCACCGTCTGTGAACCGCTGGAACCGGTGAGCTCTTCCAGCAGGGCAGGTGAAAGCGACGACTGCCCGACTGGTACCACGAAGAGTTCTGAGTTTTCTACTACGGCGAGCCGTTTCTTCTCGGTGTCATCGATATACCGGCCCATGATCACCATGCCTGCCTGAGGGCCGGAGTAGTCGCTGCGGAGAACGGGATAGGTTGCGAGCAGTACCGCACCACCGGGGAGGTTGAGGATCCCGGATAGCCTGCCCGTTGTCAGCGCAGCGTGGAGGGGGGATGTGTTGCGTGACACTTCTGCTACGAGATCCGGGCGCGTCGGGGTAAACGTATTATTGGCAAAACCGAATCCCTGCTGGTAGACGATCCCGCCGGAGCTGTTGGTTATTATGATAAAATTCAGGTGCAGGTTCTCAAAAGTCTCCGACATAAAATTATTCCTGATAAAATCAGGATCTCCCAATGAAACGAACCGGTAGGTATCATCCCATGCCCCCCAGTCGGCAACGGTCATCTCCAGGTTGTTCTGTTCATTGCCGATATTTTTCTCAATGACCAGACTATAGTCATGGATGGTGCGGGTTTCAAGGGTGCTGTAATTGTCGAGAAAGATGGAGGCTGACAACCCCATGACGATGATACTGATGACGATGGTGAGCCCGGTGAAGAATACAAGCGTCTTAAGGCGGAGATCCATAACGGAACTCAGCCCCCCATGAAACTGCCCCGCACCCGTGCGCGGCAGGTGATCGTAATATCATGTGCGAACATCAACGCCGGTGAACACCCCCTGGCACTCTGACTGTGCACCTTGCTCAGGCACTAGTCTTGCCGGATAATGGCATTTTATAATGATAATCTCTATGGAAAGAGGTGATATTGGTGCATATATAAATTATTCTGTTCAGGTTTAAAAAAATATGAAAACGGATCCGCTACCCTTTTGAGGGGCTGGCAGGAGAAATTCGTACTGGTTAACGGGGTACCTTCCACCGATCTTCAGGAGGGAGATGGTGATCATGCAGGTTCATCGAAACGGAACCATACGCGATCCACACCCGCTCATCCCCGCTCCAGCGGGAGACCCGTGGAAGAAACCGCACCTGACATCACCCGTTCCCCGCGGCACCGGGCTGGCCGGTAACCGGGCGGACCCTGTTCTCCCGGGATACCAGGCGATCCAACATGTTCAGCGTCCATTCATCATTAACCGGGCGAGATGATCAGGTGACCTCGGGATACCGCAGGGAAAGTCACCTCAGCAGGTTACGTGCACTACCGCGGCATACTTCCGCTTTTCCTGCCCGATCTGGGGAAGGATGTCCGGTGTCGGCCTGATCGTGGGTGCGTAAGGCGCGAGCAGGTCGGTGGCATCCGGGGTCAGCGGGAGGTCTCCATACTGGCCGGTGCCGATATAGACGACGCTGGGGCGTTCTTTCTCCAGGAAATCCAGTTCTTCGGCAGAGAGCGGCGTGTGCCCGTATTCTTCCCTCCGGAGTTTCGAGAGTTTCTTCCTGCGCTTTGAGACCGTACCATCGGTATGGATGATGATGTCATGCTCGTACCGGGTGCCACCGATCTCTATCCACCCGAATTCCGTTTTCATGCGATCACTGATAAGGAGATTCCGGATGGGAGGATATGAGTGTTGTCCTGCCGGACCCCCATCCCGGAAATGAGATTTTCAGGAAGGGATCGCTGTAAATAATGTACAGCAGGAACGGAGTGAACCGATCAGTCTTATCAGATTTTCCTGCCACGGGTAGCCATATGCAGGAAACTACCGCAGAAGATTCCGGAAAAGAAGTATTATCTGCTGAAACGGGTCGCTCCCCGCCCGACATTTCCGGCCGACGTGACTGACGCGGAAGCGATAGTCATGCAGTCGCACTCAGGTTACCTTAAAGATTTTGTGAACAGAGAAACGGTGATCGTTACGTGCCCGGTCCTCGACCCGGTCATCTTCACGACTGATCAGATCCTGACCGATCCTGCCGGCCGCTCATATCAGGTATGTTCCGGTCTTTCGCCGGCAGGCCGTGCTCTCCCTGCCTTATCCCATCACCGGCTTCCAGATGCCGATGGCGTTTCCTTCGCTGTCCTGGATGATCGCCGTGAACCCTACGGATTTTATCTCCATCTTCGGAACAGCGATCTTGCCCCCCAGCTTCTCCACCTTCGCGAGTACCTTGTCGATGTCATCAACCATGACGTAGTTGATGATAGGCTCGGTCATCTGCCGCTTGTACAGGCCTCCCATGTTCAGGGTGCCGCCCATTGCGCCCTGCTGGGGTTCCCCGGTGATGATATCATGGTACTGCATTGCCGCCGCTTTCGACGGGTCCATCGGGGTCTTTGTCGGTTCAATCTTCCACCCGAGGAGGGAGTGGTAGAACTTCTTTGCCCTGTCGACGTTGTCGGCCGGAATCTCGAAGTATGCAATGTTTGCCATGTGCAGTGATGTAACCAGAATTATATTTAGGGGTTGGGATGCTGACAACGTCTTCAACCGGGGCACCTCAGGTGCGGGGGAAGACCTCACTCCCGAAACGGATGATAAATCGTGTGCCTCCCGTCATATCCACGTCAACGGTGGCCTGGAGCTGGTGTTTTGCAAGGAAGTACACAAGCCTGAGCCCGAGGGACTTCGTTGTCCGGATGTCTACGGACGAGGGGAGACCGATGCCGTTGTCGCTGACCGAGAGCGTATAATACCCGTTGCTCCGGGTTAATGCGACTCGGAATATGCACGGTTCCGACCCCGGTGTCCCGCACACGGCGGATTCGGGGAAGGCATGTTTGAGGGCATTGGTCATTAGTTCGTTGATGATGAGTCCGCAGGGAGTCGCCCGGTTGATATCCAGGGTGACGCCGGTAGCGGAAACGGCAGTGCTCACGGGTTTTTGTGACGGGAATGAGGCAGCGATCTGGTTTACCAGCGTTGAGAGATAGACGTCCATATCCACCTGTGAAAACTTTTTCGTCCTGTAGAGGGTCTCGTGGATGAGCGCCATGCTCCGTGCCCGGTTCTGCAGGTCAAGGCGGAGTGCATGCCCTTCTGGTGTGTTCTGGTAAGAACCTTCGAGGCTGAGGAGCGAGATGAAGGCAGACAGGTTGTTCTTGACCCGGTGGTGGATCTCGGAGAGAAGGATCTCCTTTTCCTGCAGGGATTCCCTGAGCTCTGCCTCGTTCCTTTTGAGGATCTCCTCATTCCTGCCCAGTTCCTCTACGTTCTGCTGCAGTTCTTCCTGCGTGGCATTCAGTTCCTCGTTGAGTTCGCCCAAGTCCTCGTTCTTCGCGCTGAGTTCCTGCTCCTTCTTCCCGAGCTCTTCGATGTTCTGCCTGAGCTCTTCATCCGTGGCAGTCAGTTCCTCGTTGGCAGCGGCAAGCTCGGCGTTCCTGCTTTTCAGTTCCTCGTCGGCCTGCCCCCGCCGGATCGCAAGGCCGATATTATCCGCGACAGTCTCGAAGAAGCGGACCCGGTCCGGGTGGAAGAACTGCCCTTCCCGCCGGTCATTCAGCTGGAGCATACCGATGATCGCGCTGCCCGACCACACCGGGATCAGGGCAACGGAGCGATAACCGTCGTGGGAGCACCGGTTGTGGGGATTTATCCGCGGGTCTCCTTCGGCTGCAAGTTTGATCGGTCCCGGGGACCTGCAGGTCCAGAAACTCCCGCGGATAGTGAAACACGGCATGGAAGGATCAGTCTTCCCCGACAGGATCAGCCCGCAGGTACATTCGAGTACCGCGCTGCCGTCGGCATTGCGGGTGATCGACCCGTCTCCGTGGCGGGCACACAGGAAATCCTCTTCGCGCTGGAATTCACCCGGGAATCCGTTCTGGTCGAAGTACGGGAACTCATCTCCCATCCGGAGCCGGAGCCCTACCGCATCGAAGCCGGTGGCGTCCCGGATGATGCGGAGGATCTCCCGGGTCATGGGATGCAGTTCCCCGCCGGCGTTGAGTGCCCGGAGGATCTCCCGCATCAGGTCTGCCTCCGCCTCCCCTCGGTTCCGTGCCGTCACGTCCAGCACCTGCGAGAAGATGGAGATGAGGTTCCCGTCCCCGTCGCGAAGGGCCGAGTTGTACCATTCGCATTCGATCACCGTCCCGTCCTTCCGGTAATTGCGGTTAGCATGCATATTGCTCGGACTCCTTCCTTCGAGCATGTCCGCAGAGATCGAGGTTACCCGGGGAACATCATCTTCATAAACCCAGGAGAACTCCCCGATGGCCTTCCCCATCACCTCTTCCGGCACCCACCCAAAGATGCGGGTGGCTTCACCTGTCCAGCGGGTGATCCGGAACTGTGCATCGAATTCGATGATGGCAATCGGCGAGTTCTCCATATGGTTCGTGAGCAGGGCGGTGGACCTGCGCAGCTCTTCCGTACGCCCGATGAGGGCTGCGGCACCTTCCCGGTAGTTCCAGATGAAGAGTGCGACGACCGCGATCACGGCAGAGAAGAAGACACGGTTGATCAGCGCGTTAATGATCGGCACATCCGGTACCGAGAGGAAGATGCCGGCAATCGAGAGCAGGATAGCCGTGCAGGCAACGTAAAGAGGGGCAAATCTCTGCCTCACGTATATCGTCAGGGAGAGCGGCAAAAGATAGAGCGTCCAGACCACGAGGCTGAGCGGGGTGATGATATCGAAGAGGAAGATGACCCCGATGAGCACCGCTATTGCAATACCGAGCTGTGCGTTGTTCCCGCTTCTCATGGAGTCAATGAAGGGAGGATGCTTTTTCATGGGCAGGCTTTCCGGCAGGGCGATGGAAGGGCACCTCTGTACTGCGATACTGCATACCGGTTATATGCATGAGCATTAAGGTATCGGTTTGTTCGCCGGCCGGTTACCGGCCGGGAGCCCCTCAGGGGATATGAGGGGAAAAGAAAAGCCTGTCAAAGAACCGGAGAACTGGTTTTCCTTCTTACTGTGCATTCCCGGTCACTTTCACCCGCCCCGATCCCGGGTATTAATACCGGCCCATGCAACTGCACTCCAGACATGAACCGGCAGGTGCATCTCGTTATCGGGCTCGGGCTGTTCCTGGTATACCTGTACGTAACCGGCCTGTTCCACGGCCCCACCGGTGAATTGTTCGTATTCGGGATTATTGCAGTCACCGCCGGTTCCCTCTTCCCGGATATCCTGGAACCCGCAACCAGCGGCCGGCACCGGAGGATCTTCCACAGCCGGCGGGTACTGAACGTTGCTGGCATGTTGTTCCTGCTCACGGGCGTTACGGTCATGTTCGCCCGCGCTGTTCCCGATCCTGCGCCCGTCTTTGCGTTCTCCTGTTTCTTCCTCGGGTACGCGGCCCATCTGCTCGCAGACTCCCTGACCCGGGCGGGGCTGCCCGGGTGACGCGGGCCGGTGAGACAGGCCCGGGATCTGCCGGCGTCCGGATGGGGGGATGAGGGGAGAACGGGGATGAAACGTGGCCCTCAACAAAGGCAAAAGAGCACGTGCCGGTTATACCGGTAAGGCCGGCGGTTCACCGGAGTTTTATCATCGTCAGTGCAGGATGCGGTACCCGCTCTCCGGCACGAAAATCTCGAACCGGGCACCGGACCCGTATGTCCCGTTCTCGGTGATGGTGATCCCGGTGATCGCGAGGATCTCCCTGACAAGAAAGAGTCCCATTCCCTTCTGGTCCCCTTCTTTCCGCGTGAAAATGAGTTTTTTCATTACCGCGGGGACGCCATTGCCGTTGTCCTCGAAGATGATCACCGTACCGTGGGTAGTATGGTGTGAGCTGATGGTGATCTCCGTGGCGTGGACGCCATGGCGGAAGACATTTTCCGTCAGGTAAACAAAGATCTTGGCGAGCAGGGGATCGGCGTATACTTCAAGAGAGGAGATTTCAGGAGAGATCCTGACCGTTATGCCATCAGGAGACGGGATCAGCTCCCGCACCTTCTGCCACTCCGGCAGGCGGATACCGATCTCCTGGTATTCCTTCGTGAAATCGATCTGCCGCTGGATCATCAGGATGAGGTGCTTGATCTCACGGTTCAGCGTCTCCCGCTCTCCCCCGACCGGCAGGGAATACGCCATGTCCACGCAGCCGATGAGACCCGTGATGATATTCTTGATCTCGTGACGGGTTACCTCGTTCATCATGAAGAGCTTTTTGCCGGCAAGGTCCATGGCAGCCTCGGCCCGTTTCCGGTCGGTGATGTCACGGATGATCGAATGCACGATCGTCTTTCCCCCGATTTCTATCCTGTTGAGCGAGATCTCTGTGGTAAACGGGGTCCCGTCACACCGGCAATGGACCCATTCGAACGCGAGCGACGAACCCGAGAGCACCTGCTCTTCATTGGCCAGGATCCGCCCGTCTGACCTGCTGCCATCGGGCTGGAACTCCGGCGAGAACTCAGCGACTGAGTGCCCGATGATCTCCGATTCGTCCGTACAGCCGAACATCTGGAGTGTTTTCCGGTTGCATTTCGTGAAGATCCCGTTCTCCGAGAGCGTGATCGCATCGTTTGCCGAATCGAAGATGAGACGGTACCGGGCTTCGCTCTCCCGGATCTTCTGTTCGTTCCGGACAATCTCCGCGTAATCCTGCGTCAGGACCTGTTCGTTTGCCGCGAGCTCGGCGTATGCTGCCTGTATCTCCTCCTGGTTGTGCTTCAGCTCATCGAATGCCGACTGCAGCTCCCTTTCCGCCAGTTTCTGTGCGGTATTATCGATGAAGGTCTCGAGATAGCACTGGCGGCCGGCGAGAGTCACGGTTGTGACATACTTGATGACGGGTATCTCCCTGCCGTCAGCGGTAAGCAGGATCTTCTCAGAATTATCGACACTATGGCCGAGATCGGAGATCGGGCACCTCCCGGATTCGGCAGGACATACATACCGGTGGCAGACCCTGCCCGCGATCTGGTCCCGCGGGAGCCCGATCATCTCTGCTGCTGCCGGGTTGATATCGACGATGGTATGGTCCCGTGCGTCGATGACCATGATACCGGCCCGGACTGACGAGAAGATCTGGTCCAGGTAATCCCGGCTCTCCGCAAGCGCAGTCTCTGCCCGCTTCCTCCGCACCGCCTGCCGGATCTTGTGGGCGAGTTCGGAGAACTGGGAGAGGGGATCGCCCCCTTTCTGGAGGTAAAAATCCGCCCCGTTATTGATGGCCTGGACCACGACTTCTTCCCGCCCTCTTCCCGTGAAGAGGATGAAGGGGATATCGCCGAACCGGGACCGGACTTCTTTCAACAGGCCAATACCGTCCATCCCTGGCATCTGGTAATCCGAGAGAATCAGGTCAAATTTTTTGGAGGACAGGTAGTCCAGTGCGGGAGATGCAGAACTTATGGTAGTAATGGAGAAATCCCCCATGGATTCAAGAAAGAGTTTCCCGAGATCGAGAAGGGCTGGTTCATCATCCACGTAAAGAACAGATATCTGTTCTGCACCGGGCGGCATGGAATATGCGTATTTTGTCCTGCTTTGTATTTATGGTTTGGAAAGCGGGGGGCCGGAGATCTGAGGGATCATCGGGGTCACTTCGGTATTCCGGATCCGCAGGAAGGAGGCACCCGTCTCTCCTTTTGATCGAACCGGACCTGTTACCGTATTATCAACGAAGAAAAAGGATTTATTCATCCCCGTCAAGGCTGAAGAGCTCCTCGACCGGCACATTGAACTGTTTTGTCATCCTGAAGGCAACCTCGATTGATGGGTTGTATTTCCCTCCCTCAATGGAGTTGATCGTCCTGCGGGTGACCCGGAGCTGCCCGGCCAGCTCCTCCTGTGTCATATTGCGCATCGCCCGGAAGACCTTTATCCTGTTCTTCATTGCTCCTCTGCAGTATACTTCCTGTTGTAATAAATCGTAAATGCTGCGTACAGCCCAGTGAGGAGGAGGACGGTGAACGCCATGGCGATACCGAATATTACTATGATTTCTCTTGTACCGGATTTCCTGCGAGAGATTATTTGTAGGAACTTAGGTAGGCATTATCGCGCGTACGCTCCAAACATAATAAGATCTTCATAACGTGTAGACAATTGCGCTAGAAAATATATATACAATTTTTACAACATTAGCTATCCACAATGCCACGCGAATTCAGACACCTCATGATGACGAAGATCCGGCGGATCATACGCTCGCCGGAATCGGAATGCATCGCGGGGCTACTGCTCATGCAGGTGATTCTCGTGTGTGTAGCGCATGCTGCACAGAAGACCTGGTATACAAACAAAATGGCCTGCGGAGATCCTGAAATGGATGTGACGGTGCCTGGCGGGTTTTCAACTTCATTTACCCCGGGGACCGAAGACGCGGGCCGGATTTTGTGGCAACCCCGGCACAGGATCCGTGCATTGTGGGAAAGTATCGCCCGCTTTGGGGAGTATTTTGTCACTCCTCTGGCCGGCCCTGTTTTTCCGGCGACACCGGCTTGTGCCGGTGACCCCGGGATGATCTCCGGTCTGGTCACTATTGGATACTGATCTGTACCCAACATATCCGGCCGCGAGGTTTCGTGCAGACTATACAATCATGCAGCATCGCTCGGACGAGCGGAGGCTCCGCCGGCACCGCAGCACAACGGAAAAGAAGGAAACCCGAAAAACAAACGCAGAAGGAGGAATGGAATATGACAATGTATTGTATCGACCCTGTGGGTCGAGAAGAGCCGGGAGTGTGGACTCCCGATTCCGATCCCTCAACAGGGATCGGAGAAAGGGCACGAAGAAGCTGTACGGAGTGTGATGGATGAAGCGGGGACCGAGTATGCCAAAGGGGATCGCGTTTGCAGTCCCGGTTGCGCTCAGGAGGGGGCACGTGATGGTCTTTATCCCGTCACTCCTGAACCTCGCAGAGTTCCTCATCACCGGCAACGGCTGGTTCGTCATGGTCCGGGTCCGGCTGGCCCGTAAGATCTGCGCCAGTATCGCCGAGATAGAAGCAGAGTTCAGAGACGAAATCTCTGGTCTCCGGCTTGTTTCCCAGAGCGGCCCGGTCTCCTGCGAACTCTGGCTGTACTCCCGGTACGGTACCCTGCGGCACTTCCGTGTGGGAGATGCCGGGCTCGTGGAGGTCGACTGCTACGGTGCGCTTCCCGGCCAGGTAAAACCAGCAGTGACTGTGAGTTTCCCCGGTGAGGAGAACGCCCCTGCGGTGAAGGGACCAGTTGCTGCCGGGCCGGCGGTCCCCGGTACTCCTGATAAACGTAACCCGATCCTCCGCTGGCTGGCAAAACGGAATGCCGCAATGAAGACAGGTGAAGGAGCATATCCCTCAGGGAGCACGGAACTGAAAAAAATCCTGGATGCCGGCGGACCGGGCACAAAAGCGAAACGAACCTCCGGCAAAAACCGGTGAGCAAAGGAAGAACTGCAACCGTCCCGGACTATCCGGGAAAAGATCCCGGGCCGGAAGAACCAGTTGTGGGCGCAAAGACGGATGCTGGTAAAAAACCGGTGAACAAAAGGAAAAGTGTGGTGGTTCCGGCGGATAAGCCGAACCCCGCGGGATCGGCAACGGGAGAAAAACCGGCATCGTCGGCCGTCAGCGGATCAGCCCCCGGTAAACCCCCGTCCGAGAAGACGCCAGGATCCCGGGCTCACTCCCGGGAGGAACCCGATCCCCAGGTACCGGGGAGGGAAGGGGATGTTTTCTGAGATGCAGTCAACAGGCTCCATTTCAGCCTCCGATTACCCCTTCCGGGGGTCCGACAGACAACTTTTCATCGAAAAGACGCACCCTGATTCCGGGAAACGGCCATTTCAGCCCCGTATAGGCGATCTGAATACCATTATGGGCAGAGAAATAACCACATTTAGCAACGATACAGCGGCAGATATCCGGAAATACGGGCTGGAGTCGCGGATAACCGATCATCCTATCCGGAGGCGATCCCGGGATCCTGCCCGTCGAAGATCCGGCCCTGTCAAAAACCTGACCTGGCCGGTCCAGGGGGAGTGGAGATGAAGAAAGATCAGGGGATTCTTTGGCCAGGAAGATGTATGAGGAGATGAATCCGTTATGAAGAACTGTGAAGAAGAGAGTGAAAATCCAGAGGGCGAGGAAGTGGTACTCGGCGGGGTCGAAGTCCATGTGAAGTTCACGCGGTACCAAGGCGATCCCGGGATCCAGCTGGACCTTACCGCGCCAGCCGGAGCCGACGGCGCTCCGGAAGGCGTCGAAGATATTAATGTGAGACTGGCCGGGCTCTGCCGGGCAACCGTGATGAACATGAACGACCCCGCCCGGCTCCGGCTGCTCGCGCTCGTAGAGCAGGATGGCGGGAACGACCGGTTGCTGTACCGGCTTGTCGTGACGGCGCAGACTGCGGCAGACGGTTCACACGTGACCCGGGTTGATGACCGGATCGATCCGGCATTTGCCCGTATCGACGCCGGGGTAGCCGGCCGGGCGTCCGGGTGCCGGCAGCAGATAGAACGGCTTCTGGCGAAAAATGAAGGGGAGGATGAATACAAGTCTGAGGAGATGTTCGAGATCCTGGAGAAGACGAATTATCCGCTGGATATCAAAGAGCAGACTGAGGAGGAGGCCCGGCAGGGGATGCTGGAAGGCGAAGAGTTTATGCTCCTCGAAATCCAGGTGATCGGGTTTGTTGAACGACACCGGGGGAACGAATCGCTCGCCTTCGACTACATCGCCGCGATGAGCCAGAAAGCACTTTCATCGGAATGGATGAAGGAGAAGATCCGGCTCATATCGAAGGTCTGCGAGGATACCGTCATGGGAATCGACAAACAAACGACCCGGCGCCTCTCCGCCTCGATCCTCGGGACAGAAGCCCGGGAACTGTGCCTGTACCGGCTGTCCGTCTGGTGCTCGATGAGAGACGACGGATCTCCGCGGTATAGTGTACGGGACCGGATCGATCCGGGGTTTGAGAGGAATGATCCGTCGGCAGGGAAGAGAGCTGACGAGGCAAGGAGGCTGGCGGGAGTGGTGATGGAAGGGGGGCTGCGGTGGGGGATCCTCCATGAGTAGACAAAGATGGTCTTCCGGGCGCTCTTCGTCGCCACCGCCGGCCTCGTGCTGGCGCAGGTGGTGGACCCGGCAACCGCACAGAAGATCGTCGGGATCATCGCAGGACTGGTCCCGTAAGAAGCGGTGTGGGAAAAATTTCCCTGCCCTGTTTTTTCAATTACCCGGCAACCGGCCCGCACCGCACCCCGGCCCGGGTAACCTTTATGGGTACCTGTCGTTCAATGCAAACGTACAGCCAGGCGCTGTTACAGGAAAGATGAGGCAGGAACCATGGACGATCTGATAAAGGTTATACAGGACAGGCATTCGACCAGGATATTCTTTGATCCCCACAGGCCGGTGCCTGAACGGGATGTAAAAAAGATCCTGGAAGCAGGCCGGTGGGCACCGACTGCTCATAATATGCAGAATTTTGCGATCATTGTTGTCGATGACAGGAACCTCCTGGACCAGCTGGGGAACATAACGACCTACCCTTCACCGGACTTTATCCGGGAAAATTTTGAGCAGTTGTCAATGTCGGAAGAGGAGTTGCTGCAGAAAAAGGTCGGGATCCTGGGGATGCAGTTCCCTCCGGCATGGCGGGACAAAGCACACCTTGAGACCGCGATGAAAGATACCACTCCCGGAACCCTGAACGAGACGATCAAGGGAAGTCCGGCCATCCTTGTCGTGGTATACGATACACGGAAACGGGCCCCGGCATCTGAGGGGGACAGGCTTGGAACACTGAGTCTTGGCTGCCTGATGGAAAACATGTGGCTCATGGCCCAGGAGCTGGGTATCGGTTTCCAGATCATGAGCGCATTCAGCGGTCCCGTCCAGAACGACGTAAAGAAAATCCTGAAGATCCCGGAGCATATGGCGATATCCTTTGCCGTCAGGCTCGGGTATCCGGCAGCACAACCTGACTACCTGAGGGTACGCAGGGAAAGGGCATCGTTCACGTATCACAACACGTACGGTAAGGTTTGGTAAATCCGGGGACACGGCAAAAAAGAGCAATGGATTGACGAATCCTCCCACCCGCCCTCCTTTACGTGTTCCCTGACAACCCGCTCCGGCTCAATATCGTCCTGATGCTCATGAAGCGCGACCACTGCGTCTGCGAGTTCTGGTACGTTTTCGAAGAGCCCCGTAACCTCATTTCGTATAATTTAAAAAAACTGAGGGATGGCGGGATCATCGAGTCTTACTATCGATCGAACCATAAGATCTACAAAATCAGGGAAGGGAGCGCCCCGGTGATCCGGAAGATCACCGCATCGGTCCCGGGCAATTAGGGTACTGGCAGTTACCGGACAAATCCCCTGCCCGTATCTGTCAGCGAGTAGATGATCCAGTTGCCGTGGTACTCCCCTTCGATCAGGCCGCTCTCTTTTAAGATATTGAGATGGTAGGAAAGTTTAGATCCAGCCAGGCGCATGAACCGATTGATAACGCAGACGCAGAGGGGCTGGTCGCGGAGCAGGTAGAGAATCGTGAGCCGGAGCGGGTCGGCGAGTGCGTGATAGACCCGGCTCTTCTCCTCAAGATCCCGGGTAGCAGGGATCCGCCCGGCAAGGGCTTCGAATCCCCCGAGATCTTCGAGCTCTTTCCGCACCTGCTCGGGTATATCCATCTCCTCATCAACGGATCCTCCGGTACTTCCGGACCCGCAGCAGGACAGGGTAACGCGTGACACTTCAAAATAATCTGAAATAACAAGATATATAATCTCGCCCTGTTCATGGTAATTCAACAAAATTTGAATTGAGGTGAGGGCCATGGAAATACAAAAACCATCCTGCAGCTGCGGTGCAGAGGGAAAGACCCGGATTATTTATTCCTGTTCGGGCACAGGCTCGAATGTCGGCCAGCTCGCGAATGCCGCGGCATGCCGGCTGAGCAGCGAAGGGTATGCCGGCGGCTCCTGTCTTGCGGGTGTGGGAGGGGGAATTGAGAAACTGCTGGCAATGGGAAGAGCAGCAGACGAACGGATCGTGATCGATGGCTGCCCGGTCGCCTGTGCGAAGAAGATCATGGACGACAGGAAACTTGCCATCGACCACTATATCCTGATCACGGATCTCGGGATCGCCAGGACGCCCGGCCCGGATTTCTCGGAAAACGATCTGCAGGTTGTTGTTGCAGCTGCCCGGGCCGGTGACCGGTGAATCCATATCCGGAAAACTCCGGGAGACCGTCATGAATACCGCAACAAAACACCTCTCCTTCCTCGACCACTATCTCACGGTCTGGATCTTCCTTGCCATGGCGGTCGGTATCGCGATCGGGTACTTCTCCCCCGCAGTCCCGGCACTGATCACCGGCCTCTCGGTCGGGACGACATCGATCCCGATCGCCATCGGGCTCATCCTCATGATGTACCCGCCGCTCGCAAAGGTCCGGTACGAAGAGCTGAAGAATATATTCCGGGACACGAAGCTGCTGACGCTGTCGCTCGTACAGAACTGGATCGTGGGCCCGGTCCTGATGTTTGCCCTTGCCGTGATCTTCCTCCGTGACCAGCCGATGCTGATGTACGGCCTGATCCTTGTCGGGATCGCCCGGTGCATCGCGATGGTGATCGTCTGGAATGATCTTGCGGGAGGCGACTGCGAGTACTGCGCTGCCATCGTTGGCCTGAACTCGGTCTTCCAGGTATTCTTCTACTCGGTCTATGCCTGGTTCTTCATCACGTACCTGCCACCTCTCCTCGGGATCGGTGCCGGCTCTGCGGTATCGATCACGATTGTCCAGATCGCGGAGAGCGTCTTCATCTACCTCGGCATCCCGTTCCTTGCCGGGATGATCACGCGGTATGCCCTGATCCGCGTGAAATCGAAGGCATGGTACGAACAGGTCTTTATCCCGAAGATCTCGCCGATCACCCTGGTTGCACTGCTCTTCACGATCATCGTGATGTTCTCGCTCAAGGGAGGATATATCGTCAGCGTGCCATTCGATGTAGTGCGGGTCGCGATCCCGCTGCTCTGCTACTTCGTGATCATGTTCTTCGTCAGCTTCTGGATGGCACACCGGCTCGGGATCGATTACGGGAAGTCCGCCTCGCTCTCGTTCACGGCTGCCTCCAACAACTTCGAGCTCGCAATCGCAGTTGCCATCGCGGTCTTCGGCATCGCGTCACCGGCAGCCTTTGCCACGGTCATCGGCCCCCTCGTCGAAGTACCGGTACTGATCGGCCTTGTGAATGTAGCACTCTGGCTGAAGGTGAAATGGTACGGTGGGAATAGTGAGATTTCATGCAGCCCGTCGCTGCGTTGAAGAGAAACTGGTGTTATCATGAAGAAGAAGATCCTGTTTATCTGCACCCATAACTCCGCCCGTTCACAGATGGCGGAGGGGTATATGAACGCAAAATATGGCGACCGCTACGAGGTATTCAGCGGCGGGACCGAGCCCGGCCGGGTCCACCCGGTCGCAATTGCGGTAATGAAGGAGATCGGGATTGATATCTCCGGGCACCGTTCGAAACTGATCGATGAACACTACGGGAAAGGAATTGAGACTGTTGTCACGGTCTGCGATTCTGCACAGAAGGCATGCCCATTCTTCCCGGGGGCGAAGGAAGAGATCCACCAGGGTTTCCCGGACCCTTCAGCGTTCACCGGCACCGATGAAGAGGTATGGGCCGGGTTCCGGCAGGTGCGTGACGAGATCATCCGGTGGATCGATGCAAGATTCGGAAATGACCGGGCTTAACCGGCATCTGTCTCCATCCGTGTTATCCGGCTTTTGATAGCTGCAAAACCCTCGTTGACAAATCATTTATAGTTAATGTGCTAAACAATATCTGTGCATACCGCACAGCGGAGTAATAATGGCAGACAACCCGGACATTCTGCAGTTATCGGCGGCCTGGATCCGCATCCTCAACAAGATGGACGCCATAGAGAAATGCCCCCGCGATTTCGGTTCCGGCGACCTGCTCCACTGCTCGGAAATCCATACGATGATGGTGATCGGGAAACGCCCGGATATCAACATCACGGATCTCGCAGCTGCACTCGGGATCACCAAGAGCGCCATCTCCCAGATGATCAACCGGCTCGCTGGTAAGAACCTTGTCGAGAAACGCCGGAACCCGGACAATGACAAGGAGATCCTGCTCCGGTTAACGCCGCATGGTACGATCGCATATCTTGGTCATGAGCAGTATCATGCAAAGATCTATGCCCGCATGCAGGAGAAACTCGGTGACATGACTCCCGGGCAGTTCCGGTTCATCGCAACATTCCTCAGTGCCATCGAAGAGACGGCCGATGAGTTCTCGCAGGAGCAGTAGTAAATTTTTTTCTTGCGCAAAATGGTTAAGAAACTTAACAAGAGGTGAAGGATATGGGATTCCACACAAGAAAAGAAGGCACCGGGGATTTCTGTCGTTATTCCCCCTGGACCGCACCGTTCTTTGACAACCTGTTCCGGAAGATCATCCAGAACCCGGAAAAGATCGTCGGACCATGTATCCGGCCCGGGATGACCGTTATGGATATCGGGTGTGGCCCGGGCTATTTCACGCTGGCCATGGCACGCATGGTGGGGCCGGAGGGGAAGGTGATCGCCATCGATATGCAGCAGGAGATGCTCGATCTGGTGAAAAGGAAAAGCGACCGGCTTGGCTTGTCCGAACGTATCCGGTTCCACCGGTGCGAGCCGGATTCCCTCGGGATACATGAGAAGGCCGGGTTCATCCTGTCCTTCTACATGGTGCATGAAGTCCCGGACCGGGACGCTCTGTTCCGGGAAGTCAGCGGACTCCTGGAACCCGGCGGAAGATACCTTATCGTTGAACCGTTCTTCCACGTATCAGCGGAAGCATTCGAAGATACCCTCCGTTATGCGGAAAAAGCGGGTCTTGTTACTGAAAAACGACCGAAGGTGCGGCTGAGCCGGGCTGCGGTGCTGATAAAAGGATAACCCGGGGAAGTATCCGGGAAACTATCCGCTTCCCGAAGACCGCTATTCTGGTTCGCACCAACCGATCCGGCAGGGAATGATTTCCTGAAACCACCCGGGGTATCCCGCACAGCCGCGGGAAATGTTCCGGGCAGTGGTTCCCCGCCTCACCGCCCGCGTGTCGCGAGGATCTCGTCCTTTGCCAGCAGGTGCACGTCCAGGCCGGGCATTGCCTCGCCCAGGCTTCTGCTTGCATGTGCAGTGGTTCACGGACTCGACAATCGCCTTTGCACGCAGTGCCGGGTCCTCTGACTTGAAGATTCCCGAGCCGACGAAGACCCCGTCGGCACCCAGCTGTATCATGAGTGCCGCGTCCGACGGGGTGGCAATACGCCGACCGGGAAGTTCACGACCGCAGCCTGCCCCGTTTCGCGGTCCCGGCCAGGGGTCAGATCTGCCGGAAGTTTCCCCGCTGTTTCACGAACCGGTCCCAGTTCCACGGTTCGTCCAGCACGTTGACGGTCACGTGCTCGATGCCGCTGATACCCAGCGCCCTGCGCTGCACCTGGCCGGAGAGGTGATCGGAGAGCGGGCATGCCTTGCAGGTGAGGACCATGTCGATCTCGGCGCTCGTGCCCTTCACCCGTATCTCCTTTATGAGCCCGAGGTCGACGATATCGATGCCCACCTCGGGATCGATCACTTCCTTCAGTGCATTCCGGATCTCGTTCTCGCAGACGAGCTCCTGCCGGGCTGCGGGGGAGATCGGGCCGGGCTGCGCCTGCTCGAACGTACGGAGCCGCTCCTCGAGCTGGTTCTGGCGGTCCAGCAGCCGGCTCACCACCCGGAGCATCGGGTCGGGCATGACCTCTTCGATCGTCTCTTCCGGGGAACCCTGTTCCGGCCCGGCGATCCTGCCCGGAACGCCGACAACCGTTGCGCCGGGCGGGACGGACCGGACCACGACCGACCCGGCACCAACCCTTGCACCCTTGCCGATCCGGATGGGACCAAGGACAATGGCGCCGGAGCCAAGGATCACGCCGTCTTCGATAGTCGGGTGCCGCTTTACATTCTCGAGTGCCGTGCCGCCAAGCACTACACCCATGTAGATGAGGACATCGTCGCCAATTGCGGAAGTCTCGCCGATAACGACTCCCATGCCATGGTCGATGACCACCCTGCGGCCGATCACGGCACCGGGATGGATCTCAACTCCTGTCAGGAACCTGCCTATGTGGGAAACGAGCCGGGCACAGAATTTCAGGTTGTGGGTCCAGAGCCAGTGGGCCCTGCGGTGGAAACAGAGGGCGTGGAGCCCCGGGTAACAGACGAGGACTTCGAGGGTGGAGCGCGCGGCGGGGTCCTTGGAAAAGATTGCCCGTATGTCTTCCCGGAGGCGGTCAAAAACCATGGCAGTCTCACTTATTCCACAAACAGGTCGGGGATGCTTAAGTAACGTTCGCCCGTGTCCGGCAGGATAACGACAATGGTCTTGCCCTTGTTCTCAGGGCGTGCTGCCACTGCAAGTGCTGCAAAGGTCGCGGCCCCGCTGGAGATCCCGACAAGGATACCTTCCTCTTTTGCGAGTCTCCGCGTAGTCTCGAACGCATCCTCATTTTTGACACGGATGATCTCATCCACGAGGTCACGCTGGAGCACCGCCGGGACAAAACCTGCGCCGATTCCCTGGATACGGTGCGGGCCGGGAGCTCCGCCGGAGAGGACCGGTGACGCATCGGGTTCTACGGCAATTGCGCGGAACGCGGGTTTTCTCTTCTTGATCACGTCTGCGATACCGGTGATCGTTCCTCCCGTCCCCACACCGGAAACGAGGATATCCACATTCCCGTCGGTATCACGCCAGATCTCTTCGGCAGTGGTCTTCCTGTGTATTGCCGGGTTGGCGAGGTTATTGAACTGCTGGGGAATGTAAAAGTATTTCGGGTTCTCTGCTGCCATCTTCTCGGCCCTGGCAACGGCCCCTTTCATGCCTTCAGCACCCGGTGTGAGCACCAGCTCCGCGCCAAATGCTTTTGCAAGTCTCCGCCGCTCGACACTCATGGTCTCCGGCATCACCAGCGTCAGCTTATATCCCCGGGCTGCACTCACGAACGCGAGCGCGACACCGGTGTTGCCGCTCGTTGGTTCGAGAATGATCGTATCCTTCCTGATCAATCCCTGCTTTTCAGCCTCATCGAGCATTGCAACCCCGATCCGGTCCTTGACGCTGCTCAGCGGGTTGAATGACTCAAGCTTGGCAAGCACCGTTGCGCCGGCACCGCTGGTGAGGCGGTTCAGCCGCACGAGAGGAGTGTTGCCGATTGTTGCCGTAATATTGTCGTAAATCTTTGCCATATTGTTTCCCTCCAAGACTCTGGAATAACCCGCACGTACCTGCGGGATCCCGTAAGTTAACAATTGTTAATTGTCCGGAGCCAGATATTATACCTTGGTTCCCGGCAAAAAACCACTTCCTTAAACCACTTCCTTAATCCGGCTCTCTTTGTGATACCATTCCTGCAGGGAGATAAGCGTATAGCGTCAGGTCTGGTGCGGAAGGGAAGCATACGAAGAAGATACCGTGGCTGTTCCCTGCGGGCATACATGCGTACTTCCGGGATCTTCCCGGCTTTCATAAACTATTTGGTACGGGCGGGAATAAAAGATCGGTCAGGGTGAAACACGGGATACCCACGGAATTCCCCTCCCCGGTTTCATGGAAGGGCTGCCGTCCGTGATCCGTCCCGGCGATATCGTAGAGGGGTTCCATATTCCCGCTGTTCCAGGAGAGAAACGGGTAGGGAGTGTCTTGGGGATGCCTCTTAAATGTATCAAATCTCCCTGAAGCAGTTACGAGTGCCGAAACGCGGCCACTGATCATTAAACCGGCAATCGGATCGCACCCTGTCAAATTTGGCCTGAATGCGAGGTTTTTAATCGCCTGGATGTTTTATACTGTGCTGGAAAATGGGGTAATCCAGGCAGGAAGATCTCCCCGGTGATCCGGGGGGACTCACAGCAGCATGACAGGAGGTACTGTCATTTCAGAATTCCTGAAGCGGCGGCCCGGGTGAGCCGGATATGTCCGGCAGGAGTGCAGGCATAGTAAGGCAATCGGGAAGGGTTTACGCGACAAAAAGTAGCACCGGGGCCGGTGTGGCAGAACGGTTTAATGCCTTCGCCTGCAAAGCGGATGTCTGGGGGTTCGACTCCCTCCGCCGGCGGTTAGTATCGGGAGATTGTCATGGAACTGTACAGTACGTTATCGAGAACCGTAGAGCCGCTCGTGACCCTTCACCCGGACAGGGTGTACCTCTTCGTCTGCGGCCCGACGGTCTATGATTACTCGCACATGGGTCATGCCAGGACGTATGTGGTCTTCGATGTACTGGTAAAATATCTCCGGTGGACAGGGAAAGAGGTATTCTATCTCCAGAATATCACGGACGTTGATGACAAGATCATCAACCGTGCGAAGGATGAGGGCATATCCCAGAACGAGCTCTCCCGGAAGTTCGAGACCGAGTATCACCGGGACATGCAGAGCCTCGGGATCGATGCGGTCAGCTACTATGCCCGGGCAACGACGCACATTCCGGAGATCATCGATCAGGTTGAGCGCCTGATCGCCCGGGGGGTTGCCTATGTCACGGAAGCCGGCGTTTATTTCAACCTCGACACGTTCGAACATAATGGGGAGCTCTCGGGCCAGGAACGGGCAAAACGCGTCAGCCGCGTAACGGATGCCTCAAAACACAACCCGCACGATTTTGCGCTCTGGAAGACCGGGGAGTACGGTGAATATACATGGGACTCCCCGTGGGGACGGGGTCGGCCCGGCTGGCATATCGAGGATACGGCAATCTCCGAGAAGTACTTCGGGCAGCAGTACGATATCCATGGCGGGGGACTCGACCTGATCTTCCCCCACCACGAAGCGGAGATCGCACAGATGGAGTCGCTGGAAGGAAAGCATCCCATGGTCCGGTACTGGCTGCACACGGGGTTCCTGACCGTGAAAGACGAAAAGATGTCCAAGTCGCTTGGGAACTTCATCACGATACGGGACGCACTCAAGACCTGGAACAAGGACGTGCTCCGCTACTTCATCCTTCTCTCCCACTACCGCTCCCCGCTCCAGGCCACAGAAGAGGGAATGGCCAATGCGGCAAAGGGGCTCGAACACATCCGTGCGATCGCCAGGAAGGACAATGGCGAGAACCGGGAACGACGGAAGGCCTTTGTCGATGCAATGGAGTCTGACCTTAATACGCCAATGGCACTTGCAGCGATCCAGGCACTTGCCGCGAGCGGGGATATCGCCGCCCTTAAAGAGTACGGGGCAATCCTCGGGATCAACTTCCTGCGCGAGACGAGCGCACCGTTGAGTGTCCTCCACGATATCCGGGCAGAGCTGCGGGCCAGAAAACAATTTGAGATCGCGGACCTGATCCGCAAACGTATGGTCGCCGCCGGGATCACGATCACCGATGCGCCCCTGTGATCGATCCCATAAGGAATACACGGGTCTTTAGCATACTGTTTCCAAAGATGGCATCTCTTCTCTCTTTTCCATTTTCAGTCGCCTGGACGATCCGGTGCGATATCGCGCTTCTTTCAGGTATCGTATACTACCAGTTTGCATTTTTCGGGTTCTGCACCCGTCAGGCTGACGTGTCGCCCTTATTATCATCTCGTTCTCCCGGTTTTCCTTCTGGTCAGGAAACAGAGAGATGATCCTGTGAGAACACATTTTATAAGGTCTTTACAATGATTACCTGCTAGAGAATATCCCAGGTAAAAGAGGTACTACAATGGAAACTACACTGAAGGTTTCGGGAATGCACTGCACCGCCTGCAAAATGCTCGTTGAAGATGCCATAAGCGAGATCAAAGGCGCAAATGCCGTTTCGGTCGATCACACCACCGGCGCGGTGACCGTAACGTACGATTCGGATGAGACCCTCGAGAAGATCAGGACCGCAATCCGGGGAGAGGGTTTCTCGGTCTGAACCATAATGCGGTACATTGACAGGACACCATGGACGATACAAAAGATACAACTGGGAAACGAGAGCCCGGCCGTACCCCGGCCGCACCTGCGAAGAAGGTGAAAGCAGACAGGATTACGCCGGGACTGGATCACCCGGATGTATCCTGTACCCCGGAAGCGAACGGGAACTTCACCGAGGCCGACCTCACACTCCACGGCATGCACTGCGACTCCTGCGGGAAGATCATCGGGCGAACCGTCCTGAAATCCGAGGGTGCCTGCATCAGGGAATGCGATAGGGTGAACAACCGGATCGTGCTCGCATGCCGTTCCCGTCACCAGATCGGCGAGATCAGGCGCACGCTTCTTGAAAAGGGGTACCAGGCCCTCCTCGCGGGCGAGGAGGCACAGCAAGGGTTCGAGGCTGGATCCTTCCATCGCGGGATCAGTTTCATCAAGTCTGTATATACCGGTGAGAACGGTTTTGAGACTGAGAACCTGCTGGTCATTTTCGCGTACGGGCCGAAAGCGGGAACTGTCCTCGGGAGTTTCTAACCATGGTGAAGAAAGTTGAGATCAATGTCGAGGGGATGCACTGCGCATCGTGCTCGACCCTCATCTCGCGGGCGCTTAAGAAAGCACCCGGGGTAGTGAATGTCAACGTGAACTATGCGTCGCGGAAGGCCCGGGTGGAGTACGACGAATCGCAGACCGATGAGCAGAAACTCATCGCCCTCATCACGTCGAAAGGGTACCCGTCAAAGATCGGCACCGATCCTGACAGCGAGCGCCTTGTACGGGAGAAGGAGATCGCCAGCCTGAAGTTCTTCCTCGTCTTCAGCGTGATCTTTGCCATCCCGGCGCTGCTGACCGGTATGATCTTCATGGACCTGCCGTACCGGATGCTCGTCCTCTTCCTGCTCGCCACCCCGGTCCAGTTCATCGCGGGAAAGAGTTTCTACCTCGGGGCATGGAGTGCCCTGAAGAACCGGACCGCGAGCATGGACACGCTGATTGCGGTCGGCACGAGCGCAGCCTACGGGTACAGCGTAGCGGCGATGCTCGGGCTGGTGAAGGAGCAGTATTTCGAGACAGCCGCGGTCCTGATTACGCTTGTCATCCTCGGGAAGTACCTCGAGGCCCTCGCAAAAGGCAGGACGAGCGAGGCGATCCGGCAGCTGATGGGCCTCACCCCGAAAGTGGCGACAGTCATCCGGGACGGGACCGAGACCGAGATCCCGATCGGTGACGTGACTGTCGGCGACCTTGTGCTCGTGAAGCCGGGCGGGAAGATCCCGGTCGACGGCACGGTGACCGAGGGAGGATCGGCGGTCGATGAGAGCATGATCACCGGGGAGAGTATACCGGTCGAGAAGACGAAGGGCTCCGGTGTGACCGGCGGGACGATCAACAAGCACGGGGTGATCCGGTTCGAGGCTACCCGGGTCGGCGGCGACACGGTCCTCTCCCAGATCGTACGGCTTGTTGAGGATGCGCAGGGGAGCAAGGCGGATATCCAGCGGTTCGCAGACAGGGTGAGCGGTATCTTCGTACCGGTTGTCATCCTGCTCGCTTTCACGACCTTCCTCGTCTGGTTCGTCGTGCTCGGGCAGCCGTTCTCGTTCTCTCTCATGGTGGCGGTCGCGGTGCTCGTGGTTGCCTGCCCGTGCTCGCTCGGCCTGGCAACGCCGACGGCGATCATGGTAGGGACGGGGATCGGCGCACAGCGGGGGATCCTGATCAAGAGCGCCGAGAGCCTCGAGATGATGCATAAGATCAACGCGGTGGTCTTCGACAAGACCGGCACGATAACGGAAGGGAAACCGAAAGTAACGGATTTCATCACTACGGGACCGGAAACAGAACGCGGGCTTCTCATCGGGTACGCGTATGCAGTAGAACGGAACTCCGAACACCCGCTTGCGGAGGCGATCGTCGACTACGCGAAAGCGGAGGGCGCCATTCACGGGGATGTCACGGACTTCACCGCGATCCCAGGCTCCGGTGTCTCGGCAATAGTGGGCGGGAGGTCCGTATACCTCGGGAAACCGGAGGAGGGCACACATGATGCCGGTGCCGGGAAAACGATCGTCCGTCTCCAGGAAGAGGGCAAGACCGCGATGGTACTGGAGGTGGACGGCGTACCGCGTGCGATCATCGCCGTGGCTGATACGATAAAACCGACCAGCACACACGCCGTGGAGGACCTCAGGGGCCTCGGGATCGAGACCTGGATGATCACGGGAGACAATGAGCGGACTGCCAGGGCGATCGCAAAGACCGCAGGAATCACCAACGTCTTTGCCGGGGTCCTGCCGCAGGATAAGGCAGCGTACGTGAAGAAGCTCCAGGAGTCAGGGCTGAAAGTTGTGATGGTGGGCGATGGCATCAACGATGCGCCGGCCCTTGCCCAGGCCGACATCGGGATCGCAATGGGCTCGGGCACGGACGTGGCGATGGAGGCAGGGTCGGTCGTCTTGATGCGTTCGGACCCGCAGGACGTGCCGCGGGCGATCCGGCTCGGGAGGAAGACGATCAGCAAGATAAAGCAGAACATGGCCTGGGCGCTGGTCTACAATGTTATCGGGATCCCAGTTGCGGCGGGCGTGCTCTACCCATCATTCGGGATCCTCCTCTCGCCGATCATCGCGGGAGGAGCGATGGCAATGTCGAGTGTATCGGTGGTAACCAACGCGCTCACGCTCAGGTGGGCGAGGATCTAGGTGGATCAGATGAAGATCAGCGAATGGATCCGGGAGAACAAAGGGGCGATCGCGTTTACCGTTACGGTGATGGTGATCGGTACTGTGGCGTACTTCGCGCTCGGCATGAATATTCCGCAGTGAATGAAAGCAGGATACCCCTTACACCCGGTAGCTTGGCGTTTTCCTGAGTCATGGCCAGGAAATTATGAATGATGTTGATACATTTTCGTTGTTATTACTATGAACCAATTCATTATGGCAAATTTTTCTCAATAATGCCGGGAATCCGTACCATCCAGGTAACCATGCCCATTGTCCGGGTATTCCTCCTGTCCAACCGGAAACAGGATTCCTGATAGCAAATCTTCAGGCTAATCTTTTGTACATTATACAGAGCTCCTGAGCCGGAACGAAATACTTAACAATTGTGAACTCATATGTGTATATGGTGATCCACTATGAGGGATCGTTTTTGTCGTGAATACCATCGGAGTAACTGAACCAGCAGTCCCATCGATCGGGCACCTGCCACCATCGGCAAAGCTCGTGTACAAAGTCCTGGAAACCAATGGACACCTGACGCAGAAAGATCTCATCCGTGAGACCTCGTTACCTTCACGGACGGTGCGGTATGCATTGGGAAGGCTCAGGGAAAATAATGTCCTTGTCGAGCGTCATTACTTCACTGACGCACGGCAGAGCCTGTATGGCCTGAACAAGCTCCGCCAGGAAGTGGTCCCGGTATGATGCGACGCTGACCCGATATCATTCTTTTAGGTGATCCCCGGAAACCTTCTCCGGTGTTGAAGTCCTGTTGATATATCGGGAATTTTCCCTAAATGAACAAATTCTCAAATTTTCATAGCTCCTTTCTCCTGCTCCTGCACTATTCACCGGGTAGTGCCCCGGGTTCTGTCGCATGCTGTTTTGATATAGCGGAAAAATCTGCCTGAAAAATAATCTATAAATAATGACTATGCGAATGGTTGCATGCGATGTAACAATTGTGAACACCCCGTGCCAAGGTGGCGGAGTGGCCACGCGGCTGACTGCAGATCAGCTACATCCCGGTTCAAATCCGGGCCTTGGCTTTCCGAAAAGTGCATCAGCACCTTGAGGATCATAAGAATTGCGCAGTAATTCTTAGAGCCCGGGGGGAGGGCGATCAGAACCCCGACGCCGGCATATCAGGAAAAACACCATGAGTATCAGGATCCAGAAAACATTCGAAGCACTCTTCGAACTCGAAGAGGTCCGGGGGCTCTTCAGGGAGTCCCTCCCGACCGGGTTCGATACCGAAGAGGAAGCCGCGTTCCGTCAGCGGATTGCCGGGCTCAAGGCAATCGTCGCTGATCTCGAAGCCGGCACCGGCACGCCGAAGGTGACAAAAATTGCCGGTACGCTCGATGTCAGGAGCCGGGAGGAGCAGTACATCAATATCCACCCCATCCAGGCAGCCGGGAGGCTTACCACGGAGGCACGCAAAGCGATCATCTCCTATGGTGACGGATACTCGACCTGTGATGCCTGCAGGAAACCGTTCCGGCTCGACAAGATCACAAAACCGGGGATTGCGGAATTCCACGAAGAACTCGCGAAATGGCTGAACATGGACCAGGCCCGGGTAGTTCCCGGGGCACGCCGTGGTTTCCAGGCTGTAGCGGGTACCCTCGTTGGGAAAGGTGACAGTGTCATCGTCTCCGCCCTCGCCCACTATACCGAGTTCCTTGCCGTTGAAAATGCCGGTGGAATCATTCGGGAAGTGCCGCTGAACGCCAAAAATATTGTTACCGGTGAGGCGACGGCACAGAAGATCGAAGAGGTCAGGCGGGAGACCGGAAAACTCCCGGTGCTCGTCATGATAGACCACTTCGATTACCAGTTTGCAAACGAGCACGAGATAGCAGCAATCGGAAAAGTTGCTCACCAATACGATATCCCCTTCCTCTATAACGGCGCCTACACCGTGGGCATACAGCCGGTTGACGGCAAAAAGATCGGAGCAGACTTTGTGGTCGGCTCCGGACATAAGAGTATGGCATCGGTCGCACCGTCCGGGGTACTTGCAATGACCGATGAATTTGCGCCAAAAGCGCTCCGTACCACCGCGATGGTCGGCGACCTCACCAAACGCAGGTTTGGTATCAAGGAAGTGGAACTGCTCGGATGCACACTGATGGGAGGGACCCTGCTCTCGATGATCGCATCGTTCCCGGCAGTCAAGGCACGGACCCTGAAGTGGGATGATGAAGTGAAGAGATCCAATTTCTTCATCGACAGACTACTCAGGATCAGCGGCAGCAAAGTGCTCTCAGAATATCCACGGAAACACACGCTCACGAAGATCGATACCACCGGCAGCTTCGATACGGTTGCAAAGACCCACAAGCGCCGCGGGTTCTACTTCAGTGATGAACTGTCGTCCCGCGGGATCGTCGGCGAGTTTGCCGGTGCCACCAGGACATGGAAGCTGAACACCTACGGCCTCAACGAAAAGCAGATCCGCTACCTTGCGGATGTCTTCACCGAAATCGCGGAGAAATACGAGATCCCTGTCGGAAAATAATTCTGGCGGGCATCTGCCGTTTACTGACCTGCAGACAATTAGGATTCATCATGACACCCGATATTCCGGGTTTCCTGGCAAAGCGACCCGTTTCGGAAACGTAAAAGAACGCACTGAAGAAAAATCCCCCTTACAAGAAACAACGAAGGAACCCATCATGTCAAAGAAGAAGTTTAACCTTGGAACCCTCTCCCTCCATGCAGGCCAGGTGGCTGACCCCACTACAGGGTCAAGAGCAGTACCGATTTACCAGACCTCCTCGTACGTATTCAAGAGTGCGGAACACGCAGCGAACCTGTTCGGCCTCCGCGAGCTCGGGAACATCTACACCCGTCTCATGAACCCGACCACTGACGTGTTCGAGAAGCGTGTTGCAGCCATCGAAGGCGGAAACAGTGCAATTGCAACCGCCTCCGGCCAGGCTGCTATTACCTACGCGCTCCTGAACATCACCCAGCCTGGCGACGAGATCGTGTCTGCGGACAACCTCTACGGAGGAACATACGAGCTCTTCCACTACACCTTCCCGAAACTCGGAAGGCACGTGATCTTTGTCGATTCGACAAAACCGGAAGCCTTTAAAAAGGCGATTACTCCTAAGACCAAGGCAATTTACGCCGAGACCATCGGGAACCCGAAGCTGGATGTCCCGGACTTCGAAGCGCTTGCGAAGATCGCCCACGATGCAGGGATCCCGCTCGTCGTCGACAATACGACGGGGGTCGGCCTTGTCCGCCCGATCGAGCACGGTGCCGACATCTCCGTTCTCTCCGCCACCAAGTACATCGGCGGCCATGGCAACTCGATAGGTGGCGTGATCGTCGATTCCGGTAAGTTTGCCTGGAACAACGGGAAGTTCCCGGAGTTCACCGAGCCCGACCCGAGCTACCACGGTCTCAAGTACTGGGATACCTTCGGTAATTTTGCAACCTTTGGTAACGTTGCGTTCACCTTCAAGATCCGCGTCTCCCTCATGAGAGATACCGGTGCGGTACTCAGCCCGTTCAATGCCTGGCTCTTCCTCATCGGCCTCGAGACCCTCCACCTGCGGGTACCCCGCCACTCGGAGAATGCGCTCGCAGTCGCTGAGTTCTTAAAGACCCACCCGAAGGTCGCCTGGGTCAACTACACCGGGCTTCCGGAACACCAGAGCCACAAGCTCGCCCAGAAGTACCTCAGCGGAGGATACGGTCCGATCGTTTCCTTCGGAGTCAAGGGAGGCGAGAAGGCGAGCACGAAATTCATCGACCATCTCAAGCTCTTCAGCAACCTCGCCAATATCGGGGACTCAAAGAGCCTGGTCATCCACCCGGCTACCACGACCCACCAGCAGCTCACGCCGGAAGAGCAGAAGAAGACCGGTGTCACTCCCGACCTCGTCAGGTTATCCGTAGGAACGGAAGACATCGACGATATTATCGCGGATCTGAAACAGGCTCTCGAAGCCAGCTCGTAATCGCATATATTAAGGACCGGCCAGAGAAATTATCACTATGAAAATATCCGTTGGCTGTCACGACCAGAGACCCGGATGGGAAGGCGTCTTCCCATGATCAAAGGGTCCATCGGGACAGTAACAACCCGTTTTTACCACCATTCTGCCCCACTCGTACTGGAGAGCGGGGAATCACTCCCATCTCTCACTCTTGCCTACGAAACGTACGGGAAGCTGAACAAGGACAAGAGCAACGCGATCCTGATCTGCCATGCTCTCTCGGGAGACGCCCATATCGCGGGGTTCCATGAAGGTGACGATAAGCCCGGCTGGTGGGACACCGTGGTTGGTCCCGGCAAGGCCTTTGACACCGATCATTTCTTTGTGATCTGCTCGAATGTCATCGGCGGATGCAAAGGTTCGACCGGTCCGTCAAGCATCAACCCTGCAACCGGGAAACCATACGGGGCAAAATTCCCGGTCATTACAATTAAGGATATGGTCAACGCCCAGAAACTGCTCGTCGACCATCTTGGTATAAACCAGCTCTATGCGGTAGCCGGTGGATCTATGGGCGGGATGCAGGTGATGCAGTGGGCGGTGACGTACCCGGACTTCATGAAAAAAGCAGCAGTCATTGCTTCCTGCGGTTATTCGACCCCCCAGCAGATCGCGTTCAATGAGGTCGGCCGGAAGGCAATCATCTCGGATCCCCACTGGAACAATGGCGATTATTACGGTAAGACGCTCCCCACCCATGGTCTAGCCCTTGCCCGGATGGTGGGGCACATCACGTACCTCTCGAATGAGTCCATGCACGAGAAGTTCGGCCGGGCCCTGCAGGGAAAGGACCGGATCGGGTTTGACTTCTCCACGGATTTCAAGGTTGAAAGCTACCTCCACCACCAGGGCGACACGTTCACGAAGAGGTTCGATGCGAACTCATACCTGTATATCACGAAAGCGATCGATTACTTCGACCTGACGCGGGACGGGTCGCTCACAACGGGTCTTGCCGGCGTAAAAGCGGCGTTCCTGGTAATCTCGGTTTCCTCCGACTGGCTCTACCCGCCATACCAGTCCCAGGAGATGATTTCGGCCCTGACCGCACGTGAGGCCGAAGTCCACTACTGTGAGATCCGCTCCAATTACGGGCACGATGCCTTCCTGCTTGAGTCCGGCCAGATCAATTATCTTGTCGGGAAGTTCCTCTCCCATACGGTTGTCGGCGATGTGATGGTGAAGAAAGTCCAGACCATCGAAGAGGGGACTACCATCGCGGTCACCGCCCGGCGGATGATCAAAACCGGTGTCAACCACCTGCCTGTGCTCTCCAGCGGGGGGCAGCTTGTCGGGATCGTCACATCGTGGGATATCGCCAAGGCCGTTGCCTCGAACTTCCTCTGGCTGGACGAGATCATGTCGCGGAACGTGATCACGACAAGCCCGGACGAGCCGATCGAGGAAGCGGCAAAAAAGATGGAAAAACACGCAATCTCCGCCCTCCCCGTGGTAGATGGGGACAACACGGTGATAGGCCTTATCACAAGCGATGCGATCAGCATCCTTGTCGGGAGAGGGAACCCATGACAGATCCTGCCGAAAAACCCATCCCGAAAAAAGCACTCATCGTCCTCGGCTGCCCGGAAGTCCCGGTACAGCAGGCGCTTGCACTCCATCTCTCCCATGTCCTCATGAAACAGGGTTTTGCTGTCCATGCCTCCGGTAATCCCGCGGTGCTGAACCTGCTGAAAGTATCGGATCCGGAAAAACGGTACCTGCCGGAGATGAATGTCCTTGAAAAATGTATCGAAGAGATCGTCGAGAAGAAGCGCGACAGCGACGTATGCATTGTCTTTGCTCACAGCGATGCCGGGATTTCCTATGCGGCAACCATGCGCCACCTCCTGCCATCATCCCGGCTCGTGGTGATCATCTTCGGAAAGGATCCGGAAACTCTGCTCTTGTCGGTTGATTTTCCGTGCGAGAAGATCGTAGAAAAAGCCGTGCACAACCCGATGCAGCTCAAAAAGAAGATCAATGAGGTATTTGGATGGGCTGTATAGAGAACCTCAAATATGAGATGATTTTACCACTTGGCGCCTCGTTCAAGGAATGCCGCGAGTACGTGGAAAAGAATTTTTCAGAATTCTGGTATGTCGACCCCGGCTACAAGATCTTCGATGAATACATCATCGGCCTGCCTCCGATCGCGCTCGGAATCGATGGTGCCCGGATCATTTTCCCGTACACCAAGCCCTGTCACGGTACCTACCTGCTCGCAATCGAGGATGCCGATGAAGCAGCCCGTATCCGGAAAACAGCGCGAAAGAAAAAATGAACATCAGGTGAAATGGCGACATGAAAAAACAATGGTTAGTCCGGTATTCTGAAATCTTCTTAAAATCTGATCCTGTCAGAAGGCAGTGGGAGAACGTCCTCATCACAAATATCCTCGAGGTCATGCCCGGCATCCATGTCAGGAATGAGCGGGGGAGGATCTGGCTCGACGGGGACGTGAAGCCCGATCTGCTGAAAAAGGTCTTCGGGATCGTCTCGTTCTCGGAAGTCGAGCACATAAAACTGGATGAGATTGAATCGTTCCTCCCGGATTACTGCCACCGCCACGGGCTGGATAAGGTAAAGACATTTGCGGTAAGGATGAAACGTGTGGGCAAACATACATTCAGCTCAAACGACAAGGCAATCGAATACGGCAACCTGATTCGCGGGGAGTTCCCTCATCTTAGGGTAAACCTTGCTACACCGGACAAGGAGATACATATCGAGATCCGGGCAAACGAAGCCTACCTCTACGATGCAGTTACAAAGGCGGTCGGAGGCCTCCCCATCGGTGTGGAAGGCACGCTTGTTGCTCTCGTCTCCGGCGGCATTGACTCTCCCGTAGCAGCCTGGATGATGATGAAGCGGGGGTGCCGGATCCTCCCGGTGTTTGTTGCACTCGATACGTTTCTCGACGAAACCACCATCGCCCGGGCGGAACGGGTGGTGGAGGTGCTCGCACAGTACCAGCCCGGTATTAAACTGACCGTGATCAGGGACTCGTACCTGGCAGCCGCAAAACAGGAACTGGTCCGTCGACATCTCGAAAAATACACATGCCTCTTCTGCAAGCGCCGGATGTATCGCGTGGCTACGGCCTTCGCGGTGCAGGCCGGGGCAAAGGGGATTGTAACCGGCGAGTCTCTCGGGCAGGTGGCGAGCCAGACGCTTGACAACCTGGTTGTCCTGACTGATGCGGCATCCGTGGTACCGATCCATCGCCCTCTGATTGGGTTTGACAAGGAGGAGACCATGAAGATTGCACGGGAGATCGGGACCTTCAGTGAATCCACCTCAAAGGCGTCCGGCTGCAAGGCCGTCCCTTCAGGACCATCGACAAAGGCGAAGCTGTCAATGATCCTTGAGATCGAGGAAAAACTGGAGGCGACGAAGATGCCGCTTCCGGTATAATCCATTCTTTTCCGGAATATGTTATGCAGCGGGCCTCCACTCCTGCGTTAAAGGTAATAAAATCCGCACCGGTAACCGCTGTCGCTGGCTAAGGTTTTCAGCAGGCTCACCAGATTCCGGCATATTCTGAAGAGCGGGCTTTCTTACACGGAAATATCCCGCACGGAACCGGAATCTTAATCCGCAAACGGGGTAAATTTAAGCCTGCATAACCTATAAGCGATGACCTCCGCAAAGGGGAGGGTGACACCGTGATTGAATACTACGCCGCGTATCTGATATCGCTTGGGATTGGTATCATAGCTGCCATCATCGGGCTTGGCGGCGGTTTTCTCTATGTCCCCACGCTCACCCTGATCTTCGGGATTGACCCAAAGACGGCAATCGGCACCAGCCTTGCGATCATGATCTTCTCGTCGATCTCCGCTTCGTTCTGGTACCGTAAGCAGGGTGTGATCCTCTTCAAAGTGGCGCTGATCCTCATCATACCCAGCATGCTCGCCTCGGTGGCAGGCTCATATCTCACTACGATCGTCGATGCCCGGGTCCTTGTTGCAATATTCTGCATCATGCTCACCATGATCTCCCTTGAGATGCTCCTCCCGTGGTTCCGGTTCCTCAGGGAAATCCAATGGGGGCCTTCGTTCGTGCTGTCTACGAACGTCCCGCACCAGGGCACCCAGCCGGTCGCCCGTATCTGGTACTCCCACCTCATTTTCTGGGGGGCCTTCGGCGGCCTCCTCAGCGGGGTGACCGGCACGAGCGGCGGAGCCATTTTTGTCCCGGCCCTTGCCACGGCGGGTATCCCGGTGCACTATGCGGTGGCAACGTCGATGTTTACAATTATCATCGTCTCAATCACCGGGGCTACGGCCCACGCCACGCTCGGCCAGATCGCATGGCCGTTCGTTGCTGTATATGGGGCCGGGGCTGCCTTTGGCGCATTCATCGGGGCGAATATCGCCCCTCATATCAGGGAAGACCAGATCAAAAAGGTATTCGGCGTCATTCTCCTGGGTATTGCGGTTCTCATGTTCCAGCAGAAGGTCCTGATGGGTACATGATGATAGCACCAGGGAGATAGACCCGTTGCTCCGGATGCCCCGACTCTCCCGGTCGGAATAGAGTTCAGGAGATTTGCGGCTCATTTCGCACAATAGTCCTGCTTTTTTCATAGTACCGTTGCGGGCCTGCGGTACCCTCCGCACTTCTGCAGGGTTCCATGAATATCACCATTCTAAAAGTTTATGTCGGATCCGGGCCAACAGGTGACAGCGGTATTCCACGGGCCGGTTCTCCCCGTTCCTCATGAACCTGCCCCGGCTGGATATGACGATTCAATCTGCATCCCGGTCTCGTGGAACGGCATCCCCACAACAGATTCCCGGACACGGTCATCCATGGACTTTTTTGCCGTACTTGCATCGATCCTCTCCCTGTTCGTGGTCATTGGCCTCGGTTTCCTTGCACGGCGGCACGGACTTCTTGATGCGGGCCGGGTCCACACGATCTCCCATATCCTCGTGAATATCGCCCTGCCGGCCCTCACCATCAGCAGTATGCAAGTGCCGGATACGAGCCAGGCAATGACCATGGTGGACAGCACGCTCGCGGTCGCCTTTGCCTATTACATTGGCGCATTTCTCGTCAGCCTTGTTGTCTGTCATTTCCTGCCTGCCACCGGCACGGAGAAAGGAGTCTTCCGGTTCATGCTGGTCTTCCCTAACGTAGGATTCATGGGGATCCCGGTGGCGGAAGTGATCCTGGGGCCGGGTTCCCTGTTTTATGTGATCCTGTTCAACCTCCCGTTCAATCTCCTGGCATTCACTCTGGGCGTCTGGCTCCTTGCCGGCGAGAAAGCAGGCAGGCCCGATCCCCGGGTCCTGCTGACGCCCGGGCTTGCTGCATCCATCCTCGGATTATTCCTCTTCCTGGTCGGGTATCACATCCCTTACCCGGCCGATGCGACGCTCGACTGGATCGGGAAGGCGACCACTCCCCTTGCCATGCTTGTCGTCGGCGCACTGCTCGCCACTCTGCCATCGGCACGTCTGGCCGGAGACTGGCGGGTTTACCTGATCTCCGCCATGAGGCTGCTGGTCTTCCCCCTCATGGCATTTGCCATTCTTTCCCTGTTCGTCACCGACCGGTTCCTCCTGTTGAGCGCGGTCCTCCTGATCGCGATGCCGGTGGCAGCAAACACGGTCATGCTTTCTGAGGAATATGAAGTGGATGCAACCCTGGCATCACAGGGGGTCTTCCTGTCAACGCTCCTCTGTCTTGCAACGATCCCCCTGCTGGATTTCCTGTTCTTCTGACCCGGGTGAGGGCCATCTCCTGCATCTGGAGGACTCCTGTAGGCCGGAAAGAGTATTACCGGGAGGGGGGAAGAGAGCGCGGCTGACCGGACGGGGCGCCATGTATTCAGGCTCCGGCCCGGGTGCCATGCTATTCCCCCGGAACGTTCCTCCGGTATGCATACAGGAAACACCGGAATCCTAAAGGATACGCATCACCAGTTCTGCTTATGAGAAAAAAAGGAGTCTTTGTCTTTTTTTGTGCACTCATTCTCCTCGCATGTCTTGCCGGGTGAATCTACACGAACCCATCCGGGGCACCGGTCGCCACCACGGACAGTGCCGTACCGGTTTCGCAGTAGAGAACAATCCTCCTTTTTCAACAGGCCCGTCTTTTTTAAAAACAACCCGGACTGTGCCACTCAGTACTTCCGGGCATACAGGAATTCACCCCGTGGGAACGCTGTTCCGGATTCCAAAACGTTAATCCCTCCCCCGGGGCAACAACACATGCGAGAAACACCATGCTCTTCATGGACTTTTCCCGGTGCTGCGAGAGGCTCGAAGCGATTTCAGGCCGGCTCGAAATGATCGATATCATTGCCAAAGAGCTCCCGGGCCTTACTGACGAGGAACTCCCGGTTTTTGTCCGGTTTATCATGGGCCGTATTTTTTCAGACTGGAGTTCACGCAAGCTCGGGATCGGTCCCAACCTCATGTACGACGCGGTTGGGAGTGTAGCGGGAGTGCAAAAGGAGCAGGTGGTCGAGAAGATCAACAGTACTGGTGACGTGGGCCAGGCAGTCGAGGAGCTCCTTGCGGTCAAGTCCCAGATGACCTTCTTCCACGAGGAACTCGACCTTGTCCACGTCTACTCCTCCCTTATCAGTATCGCAGAGCAGGAGGGGAAGAAATCCCAGCGGGAGAAACTGCTTGCGGTCCGCCGGCTGCTCGGGAACGCCCACCCGCTTGAGGGACGCTACCTTGCCCGGATCATGCTCGAGGAGCTCCGTATCGGCGTGGGCGAAGGAAGCGTGCGGGAAGCGATCGCCAAGGCATTCGGCGTGGATTCGGCGCTTGTGGAGCACGCGATGCAGGCGCTCAACGACATGGGCGAGGTGGCCCGGCTTGCAAAGCGCGGGCCGGACGCCCTCCGCGATGTCCATATCACCCCGTTCCACCCGGTCCGGATGATGCTGGCCCAGCAGGGCTCTATCGCGGATATGATCAAAGAACACGGGGAGATCGCCGCAGAATACAAGTACGACGGCTCCCGGTTCCAGTTCCACAAGAAAGGCAACTGGGCCCGGCTTTACTCCCGCAGGCTCGAAGATGTCACGGCGGCCCTGCCGGACGTGATCCAGCAGCTGATGGGTGCCACCACCCATGACGTGATCCTCGACGGTGAGGTGATAGCGATAAAAGACGGGAAACCGATGCCGTTCCAGTCTGTGCTGCGCAGGTTCCGGCGGCGGCACGACATCGCGGAGGCACAGGAGGCGATCGAGATGGTACCCAATGTCTTCGACATCCTCTACCTCGACGGCGACACCCTGATTGACCTCCCGTTTGCCGAACGCCGGAAACGATTGGAGAGCGTAGTGACGATGTACCTTGCCCCGCAGCTGGTCAGCAGCGAGCAGGCGGCGATCGAGAAGACCTACGATGCGGCCCTTGCTGCGGGTCATGAGGGAATCATGATCAAAGTGCCTGCCTCCCCGTACACTCCGGGCCAGCGGGGCAAGAACTGGATCAAGATCAAGCCGGAGGTGGACACGCTTGACCTTGCGGTGATCGGCGCAGAATGGGGCGAAGGGAAACGGGCGCACGTCTTCGGCTCCTTCCTCGTCGCCTGCCAGGACCAGGGAAAACTTATCCCACTGAGCCGGGTCGCCACCGGGTTCTCCGATGAACAGCTTGCTGAGGTTTATGAGATGCTGAAGGAGGCCGTGATCGCAAAATCCGGCAAGGAAGTGACGTTCGAACCGACGCTTGTTTTCGAGGTGGGGTACGCGGAACTCCAGGTCAGCCCTACGTACGGGGCGGGCTTTGCCCTCCGGTTCCCCCGGTTCATCAGGATCCGTGACGACAAGGACATCACCGATATCGAGACCATAGAGAGTGTCCGGGCCCGGTACAGCCGCCAGGCGAACTCCCCGCAGGCATATCAGAATTGAAAGAGTGTTCTCTGGGTACGCAGTTCGGGGATCAGAGTGCTGTGCCCCACCCATGCACCTGACCCGATCACCGCAACCGCCTGCCCAACCGCTGCGTCGAGCGTGGGGAAGGCAAGCGGTGGTTGGGCCATTGCTTTCCGCGTTGCCTCACGGATCACCCAGGTCCCGAGCGGCGCCCAGTACTCGTTCGAGATGTTCCGGATTACAATCACCCGGGCGCAGCGCCGATTGGCCGCCAGGTACTCGCAGACGGCGAGCCGGGCGGAATAATAGGCACCCGAGATCGGGGAGTACCCCTGTTTTGTCATCCCCTCCCGGTCCTGCACGATCACGTCCTCCTCCCCGCCCCAGAGCGTGTGTTTCCCCCAGATCTCTATCATCTCGAACTTCCAGTCGCCTGGCACGAGAATGCAGGCGATCCGGTTCCCGTAGATCTCCCCGGAGAAGAAGAGGATCTCTTCCAGGGAAGGGTAGCGTGCGATCTCTTTCCTGAGACTGGTCGAGAGAGTGTCGTCAACTGCGGTGATCGCCCAGCGGGTAGGCACAAACTTCCGCTTCCGCCCGAGGAGTCCTGCTGTCATCAGCTTCGAGATCTGGTAGACATCGATCTCCGAAGCTTTGAGGGATATACACGCTTCGGTAGCCCCGAGATCGGTATCGGATGTGACCCGGTCCACCACCCGGTTCACCCGGGCGTTCCCGATCACGTCCATCTTCCGCACAGTCCCGGTCATTCCTACGGGCGCGATCGTACCGTCGAAACTGAGGCTGAACGAGACGGGTTTCTCAAAGGACACGTCCACATCGAGCGGGGTCGCGGAGAGTGCGATCTCCTGCAGGCTACCTGCGACGGACGGGAGTGCGGAACTCCCGCGGAGGGTGCGGGCCCGGATGCCCACGATATCCTCCATGCCTAGGTTCTGCCGGACCCAGTCCGGGGGGTTATCGGAGTCGTTGATCAGCAGGGGGCCGCCCCGGACATCGGGATACCCGAAACTGCCTATTAAGACCGAAGGCGAGCTGCCCTGGTAACTGTCCGACGGTTTTACCAGCGAGGCTGCCTGGGCATGGAACCGGCTGACGACCGGGCAGCGGGGAAGCCCGCAAAGGCCCTTGCCCTTGCACTCGGCGCACCGCATCATGGAGGGTCAGCCATCCGCCGGGAACCGGGAGATGAGCCGGGGTATTCCTTGCAGTCAGGACGGTATTTCCAGCTCAAAAAAAAACAGATCATATATCGTGGATGCCGGTGGTCTTCATAATCCGTGGCTCCGGTTCCGGGAATGTAACCTGCCAGCCGACATCATACCGTGCCCCGCATTCGGGACAGATCAGGATCACGCGGTACACGGTCCTGGTGGACTTGACAGGGTTATCTTTCCCGGCATGGACGCTCTTGAACGAAGTGTGGAACCCCAGTTCATACCCGCATGCAGGGCATATGTGGAGCTCCTTGTCCACGCTGAGGTTCACAATGTCTCCGGGCACTATCATGCATGTCCTCCAGAAGGATTAAGTCATAAAACCGATATTAAGATTGCCTGCCCCGGGCTGTTGCAAGGATGATCTCCGCCGCGTTCTTCCGGCCATTGATGATGGTATGGACAGCACGGAATGACAGGGACGGGAGGAGGAGGGTCTCGGCGATCTTCCGCTCCAGTTCTCCGATGCTGACATCCCGCCCGTCAATGGCCACACCGGCTCCCATATCCACGATCTTCCTGGCATTGTTCTGCTGCTCGGGATGGTCTGGGTCCATGATGATCAGGACCGGTTTCTCGAAGAGCAGGGCTTCGTGCAGGGTAGTGAGGCCCCCGTGAACAATCGCGATCTTCGCAAGTGCGAGGTGCTCGTACAGGTTCGGAACATACCCGTGGGAGGCGAAGTTGTCCGAGGATTCCGGCAGTTCGGACCCGGTATAGAAGACATCGAAGAAGAGCTCTTTGTGCCGGTCGGCAATCTTCCTGAGGAGGACGTACAGCGGCAGCTTATAGGGCTCCCCACCGAAACTGGTGAAGATGGTCTTCCGGTCATAGTGGTACCGTTCCGGGTCGAACTGGTAGAACGGGCCGGTGAAGCTGTACTGTTCCTTCTCGTGCTCAGGGATCAGGAGGTTATATTCGCTGACCGTGTCCGGCTCCGGGTAATCGGGGATGATCACATGGTCTGCAAGCCGCAGGTAACGCCGTATCGAGAGGTTGAGGAAACGCCAGACCGGGTTTGTCGTGCCGTTCGGGCCGTTGAAATGGTTCTGGTTGGTGATAAAGACCACCGGGACCTTCTCGAACCGGGCTGCCAGCACCCCGCCGTACATCGTGTCGCAGACAACGCACTCGAAGCCTTCTTCAAGGATCAACCGCCGGACGCTCAGGGCCGACCGGATCATGTCAAAGACGATATACTTCGAGTACCAGAGGGTCTTCCTGAGGCTGAAGAACCCGTTCTCCCCTTCGAGCCAGACTTCACGGGGGACCCGGTGAAGGAGAGTGCACCCGTGCTGGTTCATGAAATCGTAGGACTTCCCGTAGCCCGCGAAATGTACATTATGCCCCTGCTGCTGGAGGTAATGCCCGAGGTGGAGACTGCGGGAGGCATGGCCGAGCCCCTCGCCGCAGACTACAAAAAGTATCTTCATTGTCCTGCCGGATGGATTTGTCCTCATGGCTGATGAATTATTAGTTCTGCTGATCGGATCCCGGCCTGACCAGCTGAACAGGTGCTGTTTCCCCGGCACCGGGCTCTTCGGGTACGATCACCCACGCAATAATATAGACGATGATACCGATGCCGATAGACAGGAGGGTGACGGCAACCCAGACCAGCCGGATTATGGTAGGATCGACATCCAGGTGTTCCCCAAGGCCGGCACAGACCCCGCCGAGCATCCGGTTCCGTGTACTGCGATAGAGCCGCTTCATGCTGAAAGGTAGGGATTCCCCCCATAAAAATGAACGGGAGCGGGTGCGTCCGGGCGCAAAGGGTATTATGGTACCGGAGTCTACGGCATAATGGAGATGTGCTTTTGACGGGAGAGGAGACCGGTAAGACCGCAACCTTTGGCGGCGGCTGTTTCTGGGGCGTGGAGGAGTCGTTCCGCACCGTGAACGGCGTCGTGAAGACTGCCGTGGGATACATGGGGGGATCGGTGAAGAACCCCGCGTACGAGCAGGTCTGCACCGGTGAGACCGGCCATGCGGAAGTTGTGCAGGTGACCTACGATCCTGCAAAGATCAGTTACCAGCAGCTCATCGACATATTCTGGTCGGTCCACGACCCTACGCAGCTGAACAGGCAGGGACCGGATTTCGGGCCGAACTACCGGTCGGTGATCTTCTACCACGACCCGGAACAGGGTAAAACAGCACGGAAGTCAAAGATCGACGTAGAGACCTCCGGAAGGTTCGGATTCGGCAAGGTCGTCACCCAAATCCAGCCCGCGGGTGAGTTCTACCGGGCCGAGGAGTACCACCAGCAGTACTTCGCAAAGAAAGGCGGCGGGCGCTGTCATATCTGATACTCTTTTGATAAAACGGAACCCGTTTCGCAGGGCTTATTACCGAAACCTGCGCACTAGCAATCATGCAGGTTTCCGATATACTGGAACTGGTCGCGATCCTATCCGAGCTGGCTGTTGCGGTAGTCGCGATATTCATAGCAACCCGGAAGAACAGGACATACGGGTGGTTCATCGCTCTTACGTTTACGCTCTTTGTGATCTTTGACCTGGTCCGCATCTTTACGCTTGACATGTCAGCCGATCTCCATGCCCTCATATTCCTTGTAGCATGCCTGTCGATGGTGTATGCGGTGTGGCTGATAGAGAGAGCGCCGTGAACGGTGGCCGGGCCCGGGAAACTAGGGGATTTCGGGCATAATCAGTCAACGTTTTTATTTCTGCTGACCCCGGGTTAGAACATGGTATTGCTGTTTGCCGCCTTCTCCGGCACATCCTGCAGTACGTCCCAGTGCTCGACAACCCTGCCGTTTTCGAGCCTGAATATATCCATCACGGCCACACCTTTGTCGTCCTTGTGCCGGACAAGGTGGCTGTGAACCACCACGAGGTCTCCTTCAGCGATGAGCCGTTTGAAATTGAAATGGAGCGTAGGAAATGCCCTGACAAATTCCTTAACGAATGCGATGAACGGTCCGGGGCCATCTCCTGCCCCGGGGTTATGCTGCCGGTAATAGGGCCCCATGAACTTTGCCACTGCCTCTTCCGGCTTCTTGAGGTTCATTGCGAGGTTGTAAAAATCCCGCACCGTTGTCTTGTTGGATTCCAGCTGGTCTTTCATGATCGTTCCCCCTGCCTGAGGATGTTCCAGCGTTCCTGAAGATATGCGCACGGATTCTCTTTTTGGAGATCATTCTCCAAACAGGACTCAGGCAAGGAGGTTATAGGCAGGTCGTAAATATATAAACCTATTGAAATAACCAAATCTCCCGGGAACTGGCTGGTACACCTGGCTGGATCCACAACCCTCATGAGGGGACTTCTTGCACGCTGCAAAAGCTATCCCGGGTTTTCCTGTCAGAACCGGATCCGTAAAGAGTGGGGCCACCGGTCCTGCACTCAGGGTGCACCGGGCTTTCCTCCGGAACAGCTGCCAGCCTTTTTTTTCCTGAAGGCTTCCATAGTTTCGCCGATACGACGCGCGAGCCAGCGCTCATCAAACGCCGAAGGGTAAACGAATTTCACCTGGTTTGAGACTTCCCAGTCATCCCATACTGCAGAGCCGGCTACCCGGGAAAAAAGGGGTGTTCCGGGAAGGGGAAGCGGTATAGTGAACCAGGCTTCATCCAGAGGGAGAGACAGGGCGAGGGAAAAGGTCATCTCTATCGAATCGATCGTCTCTTCAGGGTACCCGACCATGAAAAACCCGGCAGTGCCGATGCCTGCACGGGAAAAGAGATGTACTGCCAGGACTCCCTGTTCAACGGTTACCCGCTTGTTCATGAGCCTGAGGGTATCATTGCTCCCCGATTCAAGACCCAGGTAGACCCGTATGCACCCGGCGCGCTTCATAAGTCTGACAAGTTCCGGTGTGAGCCGGTCGACCCGGGACAGGCAGGTCCAGCCAACAGGTACATCCCGCCGGATCATTTCGCGACAGAATGCAGTAAGGTACTCCTGGTCGAGCGTAAAGCAGTCGTCTGCTATCCAGAGACTGTTGTAACCAAGGGCAATGAGCTCTTCGATCTCCAGAAAAACTTTTTCAAGCGGGGGTTTCCGGAACAGGTCACCCCATACCGGTTTTGAACAGAAATCGCACGAAAACGGGCATCCCCGGGTGACGATCAGACTGGTCTGCTTAAGACCGGTACTCTTTTCCATGGTTTCCTGGTATTGGCGGTGATCAAATCCTGAACGGTCCGGGAGAGGAAGCCGGTCAAGGATCTCTGAGGGGTGGTGGACGGGTGGCACAGACCGTACCCTGCCCTCACGATTCCTGTACATTCCCGGGTAGGAGGCGGGATCCAGGAGTTTCAGGTCAGGGGTACTGCCCGCTGAAAGGTAATCCCGACAGAATCGCGGGAAGGTCAGGTCCCCTTCCCCGCAAAATACTACGTCAAACCCTTCTGCAAACATCGCGGGATTCACGGTCGGAAGCGGCCCCCCGGCAACAAAGAGCGTCCCGGGCAGTCGTTCCCGAAGTTCCACGAGCAAGTCAAATGCATTCCTGCTCATCGTGACCATGACAGAAATACCAATAATGGCGGGACGGGATCCTGCAATCCGATCAGTTACTGCATCAAAGGTCTCAAACGTGCAGTCTGCAACAGTTACCGGGATCCCGAGGTCCCTGAGCTGGCTGGCAAGGTATGCAATCCCGAGCGGGGGAAACAGTTTTTCGACCGGGTCCCTGCTCCGGAAGTAGGGGTAGACGAGAGTGACACCCGATCCGGATGAGGAGATCATGATCCTCCAGGAGCAAAACCGATACTATACCGTATCTCGGGTACTCCCAGCGAAGCGTCAATAGGACCCAGTTCAATGCAGAAACCCGCCCAGCTGAGATCCCCGGTACGCTCACGGCCCCGGTAGATAGTGACGGGCACGGGCGGTTGGACAGTTGGCCGGCCCATAAAGAACCGGATCCCATGCAGTGGATCGATGAAAGACACAGGCAGCTCGCCGGGCCTGACCTGTTCCCAGCCGGGAGGGGGTGGCACCGGCCGTTCCCCGTCCCAACCGGCAGTAAACCAAGCTGCACCGAGCTCGTTCAACAGGCAAAGGGTATCGTGCGGCCCGACCGTCATCTCAATTCCTGCCTTGACTTCCACAAGAGGCCCGTCCACCCGGTACGTGAAGCTGACCTTACCGCGGGGTGGTATGGTTTCAAAAAGAGGGTGGATGCCAAGCAGGTTGCGCAGGGGGAGTACCGGCCGCATGATAACTCCCTGTAAAAAGGGGAGCTTCATATAAGCACGGATACCGGATTCAATCAGGCGGGTGAAAAGGCCTGACGGTTTTCCCCTGATAGTCCATCTCATGCGGGTATCGATGGTAAAGGTGCGTCTGCATAATCCCAAATCGTCCGAGTCAGTCCATGACCGGGAAAAATAGGTGTATTCCTGGTCCCGGAGAGCAATACTTCCAAGGCCCATCCCCTCACCGGTCAGGTTGCAGTCTCCGTAGTACACCAGCAGGCCGCGTGCCAGGCCCCGGCTGATCCCTTCTCCTGAATATTCTGTCGCGGGTACGATTCGGAGATTTTCCATGCTTTCCCGGTGTGAACATGTGACCATGCATGATATATAAGCTCCCTGCAGGGGAGCTGTCAGGGCCCGTTTGTCTCTGGCTGGAAAAATTTCGGATTACGCAAGGGTTCCCGGGAAAGACGTTACTTGCGGAATCTGCAATGAAAAAGAAATGATGGGCCCGCTGAGATTCGAACTCAGGACCTCCGCCATGTCAAGGCGACGTCATAGCCAACTAGACCACGAGCCCGCTTAATGTCTGATGCTCTATAGCATCTGTTCTGGTATTATTAAAAATTAGTGCACTGGTTCCCTGCCCGGGCGCCCACCGGTGCCCCCGGGTTATAAGCCGGATCCTTTATGAGACAGGATCGCCTATCTGGAATGGTAATCATGACCGAAGGAACACCCGCACAGAAGCAGCTCTTCTTATTCGAGCACGACGCCGGCCGGCTCGAGCTGCTCATCCGTATCGTCTACTGGATCCTGATCGGCATTGTCCTCTGGGTCTATGGGTTCATCACGTTCATCGTCCTGTTCATCCAGTGGTTCCATATCCTGATTCTGGGATGCAGGAACGAGGGCCTCTCCGGATTTGCAAAAGGCTACCTTGAGTACATGGTGCACGTGATGCCGTACACTTATGTAATGACCGACAACCGGCCGGACATCCTGCCGGTGACCGTGAGGATCTTCGAGGAATCGTAAGACCGGGTCCCTGCACCCGGTCAGGGAAACTATTTTTTATTTTCTATCAAAAATGGAAATTAATATACTAAAAAATCCGATTTTTTGAGCGAATACATATGATTACAATCGTGGTTGTGACACGTGCGGGGCTCTTGTCCCGAGTACAGAACTGCTGGGTCCCCGATGCGGCAATGCCAACGGGGCACCCCTGTCCGGACCGAAGATGTTTTCCCTGAAGAAGAACGGGTGCGCCATCTGGTCGCCCCCTGTTCCGAGGCAGATCAGAACATTCTTTTTTCCTCGTATCTGTGCATGAGTATCTCACTCGCACACAGGCGCCAGCTTCCCCTTAAGTTTCGCCTCGGCCCCGAGCCGCATCAGCTCGACCACATTGTTTGCCATGCCCTTTGTCTTGCTCACCACCAGCGGGTCCGTCCGGAAGAACTCCGCGTCCGTGATAGTGTTGAACTGGGACCCGTGGTTCCGGTAAGAAATGCCGAACGGTGCAAGCAGGTATCCCATCTGCTCAAAATAGAGGAAAATCTCCATGGCAGTCTTGGTCGCCCCGTCCTCGTGGCCCGAGACTGCGATCCCGACCACCTTGCCCTCGGTCAGGCCGGGCTTTTTGAGGAGGTAACGGTTCTGGATACAGTTGAGCCGGTCGAGGAAGTCCTTGAGCCGTGCCGACATGTTGTTCCAGTTGACCGGCGAGGCCACGATGATCGCCTTGGTCGCGACTACCATCTCGTGAAAGGCCGGCATGTCATCAAGCTGGTCCCGGCACGGGTACGTGCAGGCCGCATCCCGCATGCTGTAACAGCACCAGCAGTGGTTGATTGCATACTCGCTGATGTTGAACCGTCGGTAACTTATCCCCTTCTCGTTGAGCACCTCCTCGACAAGGTCTGCCATGTACCCCGTGTTGTTTGCCCGGTGGTTGCTGCCGTTGATGAGGAGCACATCGAATGGCCTACGATCATACCGCAGTCGCGTCTTTTCGGAGAGTGCAATAAATTCCCTGAGGGTTCCCGCGCACTGCGGGCATTCTTCCGGAGGGTTCGGGCCGTGCGAGATGTACCCGCAGATACTGCATTTCCAGGCATTTGCCACTTCAGTGCTGATCGGTCTCACACCCCCGGGTGCAGTAATAGACATGCTGGAAGCCTTCCTCCCCGGTCACCGGGCAGCCGGGGTAGAGGCATCCCGCCTCTTCTTTTATGCATCCGCTCTTGCCGGTCGCCGCAAGACAATACGCGATCTCCTCATCGCACGGAATATAGCTCGGGCACATCCCGCAGATACAAAGCCCGATTCCTTTCTTCCGGTCCATGAAATGTCACCATTCTGATAATGGTCTATTACGTTTCGGGGTACTTAAAACTGCATGAAAGATGCAGGAGCGGGGTGTTTTTCCCAAGTGATCGGGCTCCTCCCGGATACGCCCGCATGAGGCTCCGTCTGGTCATTTACCGGTAAATTTTGTCTCAGTTTCGGGAAAAACCATGTCAGTTGTTTCCGGGACCGATATCCCCGGGATTGGCGCATATCCGGGCAATATGGTCCCGTAAATATGTCACTCCAGGTCTGCTTGCGGGGCGGAAAAAATGGGTAACACGTAGTTCAGGTTGCAGGGCCGGGGCAGGATGGCCGGGATCCGGGGTGAGACAAGAGCTTTCTTCATGAATAATGGCAGCCGGGTCCGGGGAGGGTGCCGGGATTTTAAAAGAGAGAGGGGCAGTTCAGCCCGTGTCAACAACATTATCGACAAAGGTAGTGAGCTGGGTCATCAGCATCGGGTCAAGCCCTTTCTCAACCGCAAGGAAGACGCCGGACACGTCCATGAGACGGAGTTTGTTGGTCACAAAATGGATAAATTTCGAAATGTTTGCCGATGAGAGATAGATCAGCATCGTACTCACAGAGTCGTACATGATGCACACTTTCTGGCCGGAATGTTCCTTGAGAACTTCTGTAACTGCGATGCCCATGTCCGTAAGGTTCGCCGGGTTATTGATATAGCGCACGACACCGGGAATATTCTCGGCAGTTCCGACAGAGTTGCGGGTGACCGCATCGATGAATGAGACGCTGCCAGGGGGGATACTGCACTGGGCATACATCTTGGAGAGCACACTGTAGGGAAAGTTCGTAGTGATAACAACCGTATGATAACCCAGAGCTGAAATTTCCCTGATTATATCACTGTTGCGCTGGCGGATCATCCCGGGGGAGGCCAGGATCAGGAAGATCTTCTTCTGTTCGAGTTCATGGGGATCAATATAGTCCGGCACATCATCACCCTTCAAGGAATTTCCGGTACGCTTCGGGAATCGATTTGTTCTTCTCAACGATTGCCTTCTGGAACTCCTGGATATTCGCCTCGATCTGGGCCGCGTTCCTGGCCTGCCCTTCGAACACCATGATCGTCTCATCCTTGTCGAGCAGCCCGTTCTTCATGAGCTGTGCCGATTCCAGGAGGGTGCTGCTGACAATGCTTACCGGCTGTTTCAGCCGCATGGTCATCTCGGTCATATACGCGACCAGCGCCTCCTCTGCCTTGCGCTGGTCGGTGATATCCCTCCCTATGGCGATCTCGTGGAGGGTTCCCCCGGTACCGATCTGCCTGGTGTTCCACGAGAGGATCCGCTCCTCCCCGTTTTTTGTATGGATCGTTGTCTCGATATTTTCGAAACTGTTATGTTCGGTAATTACCTGAGAGATTTTCTGCGTTACGCTGCGTCGGTATACGGTATCGGGATAGATTTTTTTCCAGATGTCGTGCCGGCCTATCACTTCACCGGCGGAGTACCCGGTGATCACTTCTGCTGCCTTGTTCCAGACCTGGACCGTACCTTTCGGGTCGAGAACGGCAATGAGCACGTTGGCATTGTCGATGATGCTGTTGCGGAATAATGTGGCCTCCCGTTCGGTCGTGACATCCATACCGACAGCAATGGTCCTTGGCATCCCCGCTTCAAGGATCGTTTTGGTATTCCAGAGAATGGTGTGGGAATCACCGGAACGCGTGCGGATAACGGTTTCGAGATTCTCAAAATAATTTTTTGTTTTGAGGATATCCGCGATCTTCTGTGTAACACCCCGGCGGTACTCTTTGTCAGGATAGAGATGTTTCCAGATATTTGCGCTGCCGACAACCTCATCCCGGGAATAGCCGGTGATCGTCTCGGCGGCATGGTTCCATGAGATGACCCTCCCTTTTTCGTCAAGGACCGCAATCAGGACAAGCGCATTGTCGAGAAAGCCCGCCTCAATACAGGATTTTTGATCGCGTGTCTCCATCAGAACGTTTCCCCCGTTAACCCCGACCGTACTCGTTACAGAGAATGCTTCGTGGGATTATATGAATATATAGTGAACGTTTGTTGAAAGGAGTACGGACCGTGGATCGGGAGACCCTGTTTTCCGTGTGTCACCCGGCATATACCGGGTTACGGGGTTCCCGGGAAACGGTACCCCTTCTCAGGCACGGTTATCTCGAACCGTGCCCCCGTACCGGGAATACCGGTCTCGGTGATCGTGATGCCGGTAATCAAGAGGATCTCGCGGGAGAGGAAGAGGCCAAGACCGGTATTTCTGCCAAACCCTTTGGTGAATAAGTATTTTTTATCCTCCATGCTGATGCCGGTACCATCGTCCTCTACAATGATCCGGAGAGCCGGACCCTGTTCAACCGTGGTGACACGGATGGCGGTCATGGCATTCCCCCCGTAGTGCAGGGAATTGTCGATGAGGTTGTAAAACACCTTTTCAAGGAGGGGATCGGCACACACCTCAAGGCCGGGGCACGCGATCTCAAGCCTGATATTTCCGAGGGGGAGGGCCGCCCCGGCGATACTGACAAGCGCACTCACGTCCTGCCAAACCGGGGATTTCGCACCAATATCCTCGTAGTCCTTGGTGAAACTGATCTGCTCAGCAAGGACCTCGGTTATTTTCAGCTCTTTTGCAAAGAACTCCCTGAGTTCTGCCGGATTATCGATCGCATCGGTGCTGAGCTCGATATACGCATTCAGTGCCATCAGCTGGTTCCTGATGTCATGGCGGGTGATCCCGGAGAGCAGGCTGAGTTTCTTGTTCAGCATGCGCAGGTTGTCATCCGCCCTCTTGCGATCGGAGATATCAACGACAAACAGTAATATGCCGGTGACTGTGCCCTGTTCATCCTTGATAGGGATCTTGTCGGTCTGGACCCATAGGTGTTTTCCATCTGCGGTGATCATCGGCTCGATGATCCCCATCTTTGGTATTCCTGAGTTGATCACGTCCAGGTCATCCTGGTAATATTTATCAGCGAGATCGGGAAAGAGATCGTAGGCGCTTTTACCTTCAATCTCGTCAATAGTCATGCTGAACGCCCGTGCTCCGGCAGGGTTGACCCGTACGAAGGTATTCTTCGTATCCTTGTACCAGATCATTGCCGGTGCATGTTCGATGATCGCCCTGTGATCCGCGCTCAGCCTGCGGAATGCGGCCTCACCGCGTTTGCGCTCGGTGAGATCCCGGATAATGGCAAGCCCCATTCTCCTGCCCTGGATGGTAACGACCCGCACACTCACTTCTACCGGGACGATCCCGCCGTCTTTTCTCCGGTGTTCAGTCTCGAATATGGCAGAACCCCGGGTTTTTATCTCCCCCCCCAGGTCTTCGAGATGGGGGCTGTGGTAACCGGTCACCAGATCGAGCGGGTTTTTTCCCAGCAACTCCTCCTTGCTGTACTGGAGCATGCGACAGGCCACGTCATTGACATCAATAATCTTTCCCGGGAGTCCCCGCTTTCCTACCTCGTGCAGCTGGATAGCGTCATTTGCCGCATTGAAGATTTCCCGGAATTTTGCTTCGCTCTCCTGAAGGGCGATCTCCATTTTTTTCTTCTCGTTAATATTACGGATCGTCCCTTCCACGCCGGTCGGTTTTCCGGAATCGTCATAGATCAGGTGGCTGCTGACAGAAGTCTGGATATCCCGCCCGTCCCTGCCCCGGAGGGTAATCTCGTACCCTTTCACCTCGCCGTCGTGCTGCAGGCGTTCGAGCAGGCCCGCCCTCTGTTCCGGGAACGGGTACTGCTCGGTAACCGGGTGACCGATCAGCTCTTCCGGTTCCCACCCGGAACGCTTTACAGATGGGGAGAGCGTGGTAATGATCCCATTCAGGTCCGTCTGGTAATAAACATCGGGGAAGCTGTTGAATATCGAACGGTATTTCTTCTCGCTCTCACCGAGCGCTGCTTCCGCCCGCTTGCGCTTGGTGATATCATGGGCAATAGTGGATACCCCGGTAATTTCGCCCACGCTGCTGAGGATGGGAGAGAGCGAGAGCGAGATCTGGACAAGGGTACCGTCTTTTCGTATCCGCTCGGTCTCGACCCGCTCTACCGTTTCTCCCTGCCGGATCTTTTCGAGCATCTGTTGTTTTTCTGCCAGCCGCCCGGGCGGGATGATAACCGATGTAGGGGTGCCGATTATTTCATCTGACAGATATCCGTACAACTGCTCAGCGCCATAATTCCAGTCGGTGATGATGCCATCGATATTTTCACCGGTGATTGCATCGCCCGATGAATTTACCACCGATACCAGCCGACGGCACATCCGGGCGTCCTGGTGCATCCGTCCGCTCAGGAATGATACCACTGCCGCGATCAGGATAAATACCCCGGATCGTGCGATTGCAGAAAGGATGTCAGGCATTGCCAGGGTAGCTGCCGTAAGCGACAATGCGCAATAGCAGAACGCGAGAACAGACGCAAAAACGACGCCTCGTCGCGGGTAATAATATGCGGTAAGGATGATCGGGATGTAAAACAGGTGCGGGAGCACATTCGTGATACCGAGCCGGAGCCCGTACACATTGATGAGAAGGAACAGGATTGAACTCACGAGGATAAGGGCAGGAATCAGGAGGGATTTCTTCCGTACGTCATCGAAGAATAAAAAATCCATTCCGTTGACACCCCGGGTGATACTTCCTATAATTTTCACAAGAGTTTAAGCATATGGGTCATCCTTGCCTGAGACGTGAAAGGGACGGCCCAGCTGAAAAACCCGTATCCCCGGGGGGTTTTGAGGGAGCCATCCGGCCCGGGAAAACGATCATGTGCCGGAGGTCCCCGGCCCTGGAAACAAATCCCATGGGGTTCCATGCAGTATTTCCCCGCAGGGAACCGGGCAGCCAACGGATAAAAAAAGAATTCTCAGATCTTCTCTGAAGATATCCTGGCAAACGTAGCAGTGAAGATGCCGGGCATCGAGCGGATCTCGTCCATCACGGCAGAGGGAACTTCGCTGTCCACGTTCAGGACCATGATCGCTTCCTCGCCGGGGTTGATCCGTCCGACCTGCATGCCCGCGATGTTGATATTGCACTTCCCGAGGATCGTTGAGGCACGCCCGATGACACCCGGCTTGTCGAGATGGCGGGAGACGATGACATAGCCCTCGGGGATCATGTCCATCGTGTATCCGCCAACTGCCACGATCCGGCTCCGGCCCTTGAAGAAGACGGTGCCGCTTACGGATTCTTCGCCTTTGTCCGTCTTGACCCTGATCGTGATCAGGTTCTTGAATCCTTTCGCTTCCTGCGTGACCGTCTCGCTGACCGTGATGCCGCGTTCTTTTGCAATGTACTCCGCGTTCACGATGTTGACCGGTTGCTGGAGGATCGGGTCAAGGAGCCCTTTGAGGGCAAGGCGGGTGACGAACTTCATGCTGCCCGCATACGCGGAGAGTTCGCCGCCATAGATGAGCTCCACGGAAGAGAGCCTGCCGCCGGCGATCTGGATCGCGAACCGCCCCATCTTCTCGGCGAGCTGGGTATAGGGTTCGAGGATTTCGGCATGCTCGGGAGGGACCATGGGTGCATTGACCACGTACTTCGCCGAACCACCTTTCAGCACCTCGATGCACTGCTTGGCCACTGAGACTGCCACATTCAGCTGGGCCTCGACCGTACTTGCGCCGAGGTGCGGTGTGACGATCACCTGGTCGAGGGAGAGGAGCGGGGACTCGAGCGGGGGCTCGGTCTCGAAGACATCGAGCGCAGCTCCTGCCACCTTGCCGCTCTTGATCGCGTCGTAGAGCGCCTTCTCGTCGATGATGCCGCCGCGGGCACAGTTGATGATCCGGACGCCGTCTTTCATGGTCGCAATGCTCTTCGCGTTGATCACGTGCTTCGTCTCGGCGATCAGGGGGGTGTGGACGGTAATGACATCAGCAACCTTGAACAGGTCGGCCATGGACATCATCTCGACGCCGAGCTGGGCTGCACGTTCCTTGGTGATGAACGGGTCGTAGGCAACGCACTTCATGTCCATCGCATTTGCCCGCTTTGCCACCTCGCGCCCGATCCGGCCGAAGCCTACGATACCGAGCGTCTTCTCGTTGAGTTCCACGCCCATGAACTTCGAGCGCTTCCACTCCTTCTTCTTGAGGCTCGCGTTTGCCTGCGGGATGTTGCGGGCGAGCGCCTGCATCATCGCCATGGTGTGCTCGGTCGCCGCAAGGGTGTTGCCCTCGGGGGCATTCGCCACGATGATACCCTTGCGGGTTGCCGCTTCAACATCGATATTGTCGACACCGACACCGGCACGGCCGATAAACTTCAGCTTCGAACCTGCCTCGATCACCTTTGCCGTGACCTCGGTGCTGCTCCGCACGAGCAGGGCATCATACTCCCCGAGGATATTGCAGAGCTCGTCTTCCTTGAGCTCCGTTTTGACGTCAACGTCAACGGCCGCCCGGAGGATCGCAAGCCCTTCTTCCGCCAGCGGATCGCTGACGAGCACTCTTGCGTTTGCCATAAAAACCCATACAATATCTGCACTGTACTTAAAGAGGGTTATTCTTTCCCTGCGGAGAGTTCGCGCGTACAGCCACAAACGGCCTGGCAGGGTCCCGGGTGTTCCGGGAGGCGTGTGCGGAGGGGTGGAACAGGGTATGATAACCCTTAAACAGGGTGGCGATAAGATCATAAGTGGTGCGAGCATGAAAGAAGTGCCCAATATTCTGTGGCTCGAGGAGATCCGCAAGGAGGATATCACATCTGTCGGGGGCAAGGGAGCTTCCCTCGGCGAGATGGCCTCTATCGGACTCCCCGTTCCGAAAGCCTTTGTTGTCACGGCCCAGGCCTTCCGCAGGTTTTTAGTCGAGACCGGCTTAGAGAAGAAGATCTTTTCCTCGTTCGATAAGCTCGACGTAGAGGACAACGAGGCACTGGAGAGAGCCGCCGATAATGCCAAGGCACTCGTGATGAAGGCGAAGATGCCGGCAGCAATCCGCGACGATATCAAGACATCCTACAAGAAGATGTCGGCGGGAGACCTCATCGTGGCAGTGCGCTCGAGCGCTACTGCCGAGGACCTGCCCGATGCAAGCTTTGCCGGCCAGCAGGAAACGTACCTTAATATCAAGGGTGAAACGGCAGTCATCTCCTCGGTCCAGAAATGCTGGGCCTCGCTCTACGGTGCTCGGGCAGTCTATTACCGGGCAAAGCAGGGGTTCGACGACAATACCGTCAATATCGCCGTCGTGATCCAGCAGCTGGTCCCTTCCGAGAAGGCCGGGGTCATGTTCACCTCCCACCCGATCACGGGCGAGTCGATCACGATCATCGAAGGCTCGTGGGGCCTCGGGGAAGCGGTCGTCTCAGGCACGGTTTCTCCTGACAAGTACGAGTTCGACCAGCGGGGCGAGAAGGTAGTGGACGTCTTTATCGCCAACAAGAAAGTCGAGATCATCGCCGACGGCGACCATGGCACAAAGATCGCTGACGTATCAAAGGACCGTCAGGACAAGCGGGTATTAGTTGACGACGAGATCGCAAAGCTCGCCATGTATGGCAAGATCGCCGAAAACCACTACGGGGTTCCGCAGGATGTCGAGTGGGGTGTTGTGGAGGGGACGATCTATATCCTCCAGTCCCGGCCTATCACCACGATTGGCAAGAAGGAGGCAAAGTCTATGGACGGGCACAAATCAAGCGCGAAGATTATTCTGAAAGGCCAGGGGGCGGCACCCGGTATCGCTTCCGGCAGGGTCGTCATCATCCGGGATGTGAAGGACACGGGAGGGGTGAAGCAGGGTGACATCCTCGTTACGAAGATGACAAACCCGGACATGGTGCCGGCCATGCGGAAGGTCGCCGCGATCGTGACCGATGAGGGCGGGATGACCTGCCACGCGGCGATCGTCAGCCGCGAGCTCGGCACCCCGGCGGTCGTGGGCACGAAGAACGCGACGAACGTGCTGAAGAACGGCCAGCTCATCACGGTCGATGGCGAGATGGGTCTGGTTTACGAGGGCGAGGTGGCCCATGCAGCCCCGTCACAGGCGGCGGCACTGCAGGCAGTCGCGGTCAACGCCCCGATCATCACCGCCACGAGTGTCAAGGTGAACGTTTCCATCCCCGAGGCAGCGGCCCGGGCGGCAGCGACCGGCGCGGACGGTGTCGGCCTCCTCCGGATCGAGCACCTGATCCTCGGCCTCAACAAAACCCCCGGGTGGTTCATTGCCAACCACAAGGAAGAAGATTTCGTAGCGGAACTCCACGACGGCATCAAGATCGTGCTCGACGCGTTCCCCGGCAAGACAGTCTGGGTCCGCACCCTCGATGCCCCGACCGACGAGTTCCGGAACATGCAGGGCGGCGAAAACGAGCCCCACGAGCACAACCCGATGCTCGGCTGGAGAGGCATCCGCCGCGACCTCCAGAGTCCCGACCAGTTCCGGCTCCAGGTGGAGTCCTTCAAGCGCCTCTGGAAGGAAGGCTACGACAACCTCGGGATCATGTTCCCGATGGTCTCCCACCCCGACCAGTTCATCAAAGGAAAAGAGATGATGCGGGGCTGGGGCGTTGATGTCGACAACGTTACCCTCGGTATCATGATCGAGATACCCTCGAGCGCGATCATGATCGAAGACTTCATCCGGGCCGGCATCAAATTCGCCTCGTTTGGCACCAATGACCTGATCCAGTACACGCTCGCCATAGACCGGAACAACGAGAACGTAGCCGATATGTACAACCCGCAACACCCGGCAGTCCTCCACCTGATCCACAACGCGATCCAGACGTGCCGGGCCTACGATGTGGAGTGCTCGATCTGCGGCCAGGCCGGCTCCGACCCGAAGATGGCGGTCTGGCTCGTGGAGCACGGCATCACGAGCATCTCGGCAAACATTGACGCCATCGCGAAGATCCGCGAAGCAGTCGCACGAACGGAGAAACGCATCATCCTCGAAGCCGCGAGAACAAAAGATGCTGAATAAGGGTCTGTCCGAAGACGAACTCTTCACTTTTTTCTCCCATAAGAAGCGGGAAGATCTTGACCACGATTATATCCTGAGCTCCATGTGCACGATCCCTCACTCCGTGGCGGTGCGGGCACACTGCATGTTCATGGAGACGAACCTCGGCGACCCGGGCCTCTTCCCCGGCACCGCCTCACTCGAACAGCTCCTGGTGGGGAGGTTTGGCTCGCTCTTCCACTGCCCCGAAGCAGGGGGTTATGCAACGAGTGGAGGCACCGAGTCGAACATCCAGGCCCTCCGGCTCGCAAAGGCGATCCGGTGCAGCGATGGCCACGGCCACACCGGCCAGCCCAACATTGTTGTCCCCGAATCGGCGCACTTCTCGTTCAAGAAAGCCTGCGACATCCTCGGACTCGGGATGCGCCGGGTCCCCCTCCGCAAGGACTTCCGGATGGACGCTGACCGGGCAGCAGAACAGATCGATAACAACACCATCGCGCTCGTAGGGGTTGCCGGTACTACCGAGTATGGTATGGTCGATCCAATCACCGACCTTGCTACGATCGCACTGGAGCACGATCTCTTCTTTCACGTTGATGCGGCCTTTGGCGGGATGGTGATCCCGTTTCTCGACGACCCAGTCCCGTTCGACTTCGCCCTCCCCGGAGTCACCTCCATTGCAGTCGACCCGCACAAGATGGGGATGAGCACGATTCCCTGCGGCTGCCTCCTCACCCGGGACCCCGGGATCCTAAACACCCTGAACATAGACACCCCGTACCTCACGGTGAAGCAGGAATACACGCTTGGCGGCACACGCCCCGGGGCGCCGGTCGCCGGGGCGCTTGCAGTCCTCGACTACCTCGGCGTAGAGGGCATGAAGGCCGTGGTAGCCGGGTGCATGAAGAACACGGAGCGCCTGATCGCAGGGATGGAGACGCTCGGCATCCCCCGGGCCGCAACCCCCGACGTGAATGTTGCGACCTTCACATGCGAGAGGGGCCGGGTGCCCGGGCCATGGAAGGTCTCATGGACCTGCCGTAAGCACCTGCGGATCGTCTGCATGCCGCACGTGCACCGGGACCGGATCGAGGCATTCTTAAAAGATATTGGTGAAACCCATGCTTGACCGACTCGTAGAATCGCTTGAGACATGCCCGATGGTGAAACGGGGAGAGTACAATTACTTCATCCACCCGATCACCGACGGCGTACCGATTGTAGACCCCGCACTCCTCCGCGATGTGGCAGCGGCCATGATCAAGGTGATGGACTTAAACAGCGTGGACAAGATCGTCGTCGTGGAAGCGATGGGGATCCACATCGGCTCTGTCCTCTCCACGATGACTGACATCCCAATGACGGTGATGCGGAAACGGGAATACAAGCTCCCGCACGAGGTCCCGGTCCACCAGACCACCGGCTACTCGAAAGGGGAGCTCTACCTTAACGGGGTCTACAAGGGTGACCGTGTAGTGATCATCGACGATGTCGTGAGCACGGGCGGGACGATGAAGGCGCTCCTCGCGGCCCTCGAAATTGCCGGTGCTGAAGTCGTGGATGTCTGCATTGTGATCCAGCGGGGTGACCCGGATATCGGCCGGCCGTACAAATCCCTCGTGAAGATCGAGGTGGACGACAGGGTGCATGTTGTCAAGCGATATCTCTGACCTCATCAGTCAGCTGAAGGAGCGGGGGGCGAAACGAGTTGCCCTCCAGTTCCCGGCCGGGCTGAAGCGGAAGGCGGCGGGGTACGCAGCAGCACTCCGTGATGCCGGCTTTGAGGTGAACGTCAGCGGCGATCCCTGCTACGGCGCCTGCGACCTTGCGCTCGGCCTGCTCCGGGACGCCGACGTGCTGGTCCATGTCGGCCATGCCCCGGTCGACCGCCAGCCAGATGTCATCTTCCTCCCGTATCCGGTCGGTTTTGATATCGATGTGCTGGGCAAGGTCCTGCCACTCCTGAAGGGACCGGTCACCGGGCTCGTCACTACGGTCCAGCACGCCCATCTCATCCCTGCGATGGAGGAGTATCTCCGCTCCAAAGGCATCGACGTCCGTGTGGCAGACGGTTCGGGCAGGACTCCCCTCCGGGGGCAGGTGCTCGGCTGCTGCTTCTCCACAGCCCGGGACACCGGGGCGGGGGAATGCCTCTTTGTCGGCACCGGAGTCTTCCACCCGATCGGGATCGCACTCAGCACAAAAGCCCGGGTTATCGCACTCGATCCCGTCGCAGGAACGGCGCAGGAAGTGAGCGGCAATGCTCTCCTACGGAAGCGTTTTGCCATCATCGAGAAGGCCCGGGATGCAAAGAGTATCGGGATCCTTGTCAGTACAAAAACCGGGCAGCGCCGGATGGAGCTGGCCCGGAAACTTGCCGCCGTCTCCCCGGGCGCTGTGATCGTCCCCCTCCAGGAGGTCACCCCGGACGAGCTGCTGAACCTCGGCTTCGGTTGCTATGTGAATACAGCCTGCCCACGGCTCGCATACGACGACCAGGTCCGGTTCCCGGTCCCGGTCCTCTCCCCGCAGGAGTTCGAGATCCTTTGCGGCGTCCGGAGCTGGAACGACTATGAGATCGACGAGATCCGATGAAACTCAAAAAACTTGAGATGGCCCTCCAACGCCTCTCGGGATTCACCCGACCGCGGCCTTCGCTCGAACAGTACCAGACCCCGGCTCCCCTCGCGGCCCGGTTGCTGTACCATGCACTCATGAACGGCGACATCGAAGGCAAACGGATCTGCGATCTCGGGTCCGGCACAGGAGTGCTCGCAATTGGCGCCGCACTTCTCGGGGCGGCGTCGGTGGTCGGGATTGAGATCGATGAGACGGCGGTCGGGACTGCCCGGGCGAACGCGGACCTGCTCGAAGCGGACGTGGAGTTCATAGTGGCCAATGCAGACGATCCCTCTCTCTTGGACAAAGTGGGACCCTGCGACACCGTGATCATGAACCCACCGTTCGGTGCGCAGAAAGCCCATGCCGACCGGCCGTTCATCGACCTTGCCCTCCGGCTCGCCCCGGTTACGTACGGCATCTTTAATGCGGGATCCACCCCGTTCGTTGAGAGTTACACAGAAGGCCGCGGGAAGATCGCCGACCGGGTCGGCGGATCATTCCCCATAAAGCGGACCTTCGCGTTCCACACCAGGGACGTGCAGGAGATCGAGGTCGAAATCCTGCGGCTGAAACGGACACCATGATATAGCCCCACAGCGTGAAGAGTACCATCACCGGGCTCACTGCGGCCCATATGATCACCGACATCTACATACCGGTACTGCCGGCAATCCTGTCACTCATTATTGCAGACAACGGCTACTTCTCTCTCGCGGCAGGCCTGCTCGTCACAACCTACAACCTCACCTCCTCCTTCACCCAGCCGGTTATCGGCTGGCTCACCGACAAAAAAGACCTGACGATCAGCGTCAGCAACGCGTGATCCGCTCAATATGTTTATGGGTTCCTGAAAAAAAGAGGATATGAGGATATCTGCATATGGATAAAATGGGTAGTATCACGCTGGTAATCGGTCTTGTGCTGTGCGTACTCGGGGGTTATGCCATCTGGGCATTTATCCCCGAAGTGATCAGTGCTGTCAAAGGTCTCATCGGTATCGCAGTGCTGCTTGCAGGGCTTGTGCTGGTAATTTTTGGTGCACTGATCTTAAGGGATTGAAGTGTCTGCAAAAGAGAGGAAAAACCTGCATTGCCACAGCACCTGAATACTCCCCGGGGCAGGTGCCGGTATAAATTTTTTTTAAACTGGTTTTAGGTTATACCTTAACGACAAGGCACTGTGACCCGGCAGTTTCGAGGACCGGCTCGGTCCTGCCCTCAAAGAAGTCATCGAATGCCTTCTTGACACCGGGGGCGGTGATATAATCGTGGGAGAGGATGATCCCGCCCGGGCTCATGCGGGAATAGAAGAACTCAAGGCAGAGCTTCGTGCTCTCGTAGCAGTCCACGTCCAGGTTCACCATCGAGAATGTCTTGTCCTGTACGGGAGCCGAAGTGTCGGGAAAGATCCCCTTGTAGAAGTGAACATTGCTGTCATCCTTGAGGTATGCCTTCACCGAGTCGTATGACGCGGCGAACTTACCTTCGTAGAACGGCCAGACCATGTCGATGTCGTCCACCTTCGGCAGGCCTTCGAAGGTGTCGAAGAGGTGGAGAGACTTGTCGCCCTTGGCCGAGCAGATGATCTTGGCGGATCCGCCCTTGTATACTCCGACTTCGGCGATATCCCCAGGGACTTTCTGCGTCCGCTTCACGGCCATGAAGATATAATAGGCCTCAATGTCCTCGAGCAGGAGCTCGGTCTCGGACCGGATCTTCCTGAGCCCCTTGGCAAATTCCTTGCGATCGTCGTTGCCATAATGGGAAAGCCTGCCCCGGTTGGCAATATCATTGCCCATGAACGGCTCAAAGAAAAAGGCCTTGCGGAACTTGAGAAGATACCTGCTGGGGACAAGGGAATCGAATGCCCAGAAAATGTTCTTCTTCGGGAACAGACTCATGCTGAATACCATACGCGTTCAAGTAATTTATAAATCACGGATCACCGGAACCCGAGTTTCCGCATCAGACGCCGGTTCGTTGCAAGCCAGCCGATGAGAATCGCGGCAAGCAGCAGGACAAGCGACATCTTCCACAAGAGAAGAATCGATAGGCCGGCCACGTACGCGAGGATCACCGCAACAAGACCGGGTACGCGGCCCTTCTTCCAGGACTGGTAGATCGAGAGCAGGAGCAGGACCGAGGGCAGGATAACGAACAGGTACCTGATATCCGGGTCCGGGTAGAACGTATCGATCGTCCTGCCGACTAGGGTGAGGATCACTCCTTCCGGATCGAGACCGACCGCAGTCCAGAGACCGGACAGGAAGCCAAAGCCGATCACGGACTGCCAGATATATGCGTGGGACTTCTTTGCCATACGGGGTCGGGTCCGGGGATTCGGGTCGGGTTCTTGGCGGGTTCCGGGTTCTTTTTTGCAGTTCATCTGCCTGCAGGTTCACCGGTTCGCTGGCGGCAGGTGGTGCAGGCCAGGCCGGGGAGATTCGGCGCTGAAGTCCAGCTCATCGAGGAAGGGCATCAGGCAGGTGACATAGGGAACGGGCGTTGTGCTGGTATCCAGGGCAGCCTCGCCGATCGTGATGATCCCGACCATCAGCGGGAATTCCTCCATTGTCTGCTCAAAGGACGGGTCGTTCTCCTGCGTAAACCGGAGGAAGCTCCCGACCGGGATCACCGGGCGCTCGTACTCAGGAACCTTTGCAAACCCGGAAAGCACAGACTCAAGGCTCTGGTTCCGGGCAAGATCTTCCTCGAAGAAGAGGTAAATTGGAACCCCGTAGTTCTCCGCGATCATCCCGAGTTTCCGTATATCCGCTTTTTTCCCGGGAGCAATGCCCAGAGTACCAAGTTTTTCGGCCGGGGTTTCGCCCCGTAGGGCGGCCCATGCGGTCTTTTTCAGCATAGGAATAATGTTGTTGCGCGAAGGGTAAAGAGATTGATTGCCGGAGGGGTTTTCTTAAAAACCCCGAAGGGGAGAAGGGAGGCACAAGCAAACCTTCGA
>Ga0074046_10000009_pt1 | contig 188982 bp, 152 predicted proteins | sample BogForMeECP23OM3_FD_94441 | JGI IMG/M metagenome (GOLD analysis project Ga0074046, IMG submission 94441) | Bog forest soil microbial communities from Calvert Island, British Columbia, Canada - Bog Forest MetaG ECP23OM3 | ecosystem: Environmental > Terrestrial > Soil > Wetlands ... | reverse complement strand
TGCTTGCCGGCACGTTCGTGGGGTTCATTTACGACCACATCGGCATCGGCGGAATCCTGCTCATTGACGGGCTCACCTATTTTGTTTCTGCGTACTGTCTGTCCTCGCTGCGCACGGGGTACGTTTCTCCGCTTATGCACCGGCAGTATCCGCGTGAGTTTTCCGAGTCCTCGGAAGGAACGGCGCAGGCGCTGGAAAGCGGCGAAAACCCGGAAGTTGCGGAAGCGGGTTTGTCACTGGCGGTGTACACGGACATGAAGGCGGGTTGGGCTTACCTGCGCGAGCAGCCAGTCGTCGTGGCCTTGGGAATCACGCACGCCATGTTAATGGCCAGCATTGTCAGTTCGAACGTTGTGTTGGTGGCGCTCGCCAGCGAGATTCTGCACTCCGGCGCGCGTGGATTCGGCTTCATCGAAGCAGGCTGGGCCATTGGCGCAATTATCGGCGGCTTGATCACCAGCCAATTACCGCAGCGCTTGCGCCTGCCACTGTATGTTTTAGCAATCGCGGGAATGGCGCTGGGGCACGTAGCTGTGCCGTTTGTTGTGGTGCTGCTTGGCGCGACTATTTTGCAAGGTTGTTTCGGATTTTTCCGCGCGCTCGCGGGCATTGTGGCGCAATCGTCGCTCATGGCCATCGTGCCGAAACAATTCATGGGACGAACGCAATCCGCCTTCGCCATCTTTGCCACCATTCTCCAACTCGCCATGAGCTTTTCTCTTGGTTGGATTGCCCAGCGTTTCAGCATTGCCATCGGCTTCTTCCTTCTGGCCGCGATGTACTTCGGGGCAACGCTGACGGCCGGCCGCGCGCGCAAGCTGCTTCAAGGCTCCGTGCCCTAAAGCGAATGCTGCCGGCACACAATTCCTGTTAAATTACGATCGTCCTCATGTCAAGCGAGGTCGTCCATGGAAATTCATACCATTCAGCCATTCATGCAATATTTTGGCAACGTGCGAGAGCGAACTATGCGCGTAGCGAGGTGCGTTCCGCCGGACAAAATTGATTGGAGCTACGCTCCCGGGAAATTCACGCTGGGCGACTTGCTGCGGCACATTGCGGTCACTGAGCGTTACCTGTTCGCCGAGAATATCCAAGGCCGCCCGAGTCGCTACACCACGCACGGCAAGGAACTCGCCGACTGCCGGGACGCCATTCTCGCGTTGATGGAACGCCTTCACGCCGAATCGATGCAGATTTTCTCTAACCTGACCGACGCCAGCCTTCAGGGAAAATGTGTCAATGTGGGTGGAATGGAAATTACCAGATGGAAGTGGATGCGCGCGATGGTTGAACACGAAATTCACCACCGGGGGCAAATCTATTTGTATCTTGGCATGCTCGGCGTGCCGACACCGCCGCTCTATGGCCTGACGTCGGAAGAAGTGCGCGCCCGGAGTAAATCTTAAAACTGGGAAATAAAGTCGATTAGCCACGCCGAGCGGAGCGAGGAATCTGCTTTTCGCGGAAAGACCGAAGCAGATCCCTCGGGCAAAACCCGCCCTCGGGATGACAAGTGCGAGAAAACGTCGTCAAGCTTCTAAGTCGTGACCGCCTCGGGCTTTGCGCCGAGAAGTTCCACTGCTGCTTGATTCAGCTTGTTGCGCAATGTATACCGGTCGTTCGCGCGTGTCACATAGCGCACAGCGACCTCGATGCCGCCCACAACCGGTTTGACGCTAATGGCGGGCGCCGCGGACAAGCCGCTCAGTTCGCGCGAGGTAGTGGAATTCTTCCATTCCTGCTCCGCTTGCTGCACGGTTTCGCTCGTGGCTTCGATCACCTTTTTGTGGATTGCGTCGAGCATGGGGTATGGATCTTTACCTGCCGGGAGCACCACGGCCAATTCGTCCCAGAGCCACTGGCCAGTGGTCGAAAAATTAAAGTAATGGCCTTCAATGGCGAAGCTGTTCGTGAAAGTCACGCGACGGCCAGTGGGATGGCCGCTGTCGGTCCAGTTCCCGGTCTCCAGCAGGACCGTGTGAAATGGCCCAATCTCCACGACTTCGCCGGTGACCCCGTTAATCTCCACCCAATCGCCCAGCCGCATTCCATTTTTGCCCATCAGCACGAACCAGCCAATGAAGCCGATAATGAAATCTTTCAACGCCACCGTAAGTCCTGCGCCGGCCAACCCGAGGAAGGTGCCAAGTTGCCCCGGCGGCCCGAGGAACACAAGCAAAATCAAAAAAAGAGAAACGATCTGTAGCGATACGCGCGCGACCGTGCGCAGAGACTCAATCTGCCGGCGATCCATGCTCAAACGCTTAACGAGCGAGTCCATCCATGAACTGAAGAAAAGGCCCACCAACGCAATCAGCAGAATGATACCGATACCGATAAGCGCGCGATGCACCACCGCCCGCTGGTGCGCGGCAACCAGGTCGATCCACTGGGCATACACACCCGCCAGTTCCTTCTTTGTGTCGATTCGCTCGTCGTATGCCGAGAGGACCTTCTGGTTCTCCGCAATGGTTTCTGTTTTCTTGAGCAGCCCTGCGGTATCCACCTGGCTCGCGCCCACGGAGGGGGCGCCAGCATTGGCGACATTTGTTTTGAGCTTTTTGGCATGGTGAGCCAACTGCGGTACCGCCAACTTTTCGGCGTCGATCTGCGCGTCCAACGCATTATGCTTGGCGACCAGCTCCGCCAGGCTGGCTTCGGCCGCAGATTTGGCCTGCCAAAGCTGGAGTTGTTTTTCGTGGAGGCCTCGCCACTGGATGGCGCGATGAATCAAGCCAACTTGATCGGGAACTTCGGGTCCGGATGGAACGGCGGACATCGTGCCGTGCGCTGCCTGCTGGTGTTCTGCTTTTAGCGCTTGGAGACGGCCAACCGGGTCGCCGCCCGCTCGCTCCAGATCATGTTTGGCGTCGTCGACTTCGTCCTGAGCCAGTTCGCTATCCGCTTCGGATTGGATGAGGTCCGCTTGTATCGCATCTTGTTTGGACGGGGGAGCCTTAGCCAACTGCTCGGAAAGCTGCTTGGAGCGTTCCTGCTCGGCCTGCAGAACAGCTTCGGCCTTTTGCTGGCGTTCCTTACATTCTTTGGCCTCTGCCGAGAGCGCCGGCGGATGCAACCGTGCTTGCCGGATGGCATTTTCAAAAGCAATATCGACGTCGTAGTCCGCGAGCCGTAGTGCTTCCTGCGCGAGAGAGCGCTCGTCGTGCGTGGTGGCCAATTGCGCCAACTGCTGAGCGGTGGTGAGAGAACTCTGGTCGACTAATGGTTTTTCCGCCGGTCCGGATTGTTTAGCGCCAGCTGTCGTGAGGGACGGCAAAGGCTGTCGCGTCTCCCAGAATCCATAAAATGTAAATCCGGCCAGTAACACAATGACAATTGCCGCGACCTGTTGTGCTTTTCTCATAGGAATTACCGCTTCTCATCCTATCGTCAGTTTGGCTGGGATTCCTTCCAATCTCGGCGATTCCTTCGTGAAAGGCAAGCACTTCCTGAGCACATTGATGCGCGAGATCTCTTGCTCCCAGATTTCCGCGCGCCTAATCTTACTCATAAGGACCCGCCATGAAAGACCCGCGACTTCCTACGCTTCTCTATCTCCTCCTGGTTGTGTTCGCGCTGCTGCGGTTTGCTCACGTGTATCCTCTGTTGCCCGACGTTATGGCCTCGCACTTCACCGGCCACGGCACACCAAACGGCTGGCAACCAAAACAGGCATTCTTCGTCTTGATCGCAGTGGTGATCGTCACTTCCGCGATTTCTACGTTTGTCGTGCCTCGCCGTTTGCCCCTAATGCCGCCTGAGAAGATCAACTTGCCAAACAAATCGTACTGGCTGGCTCCGGAGCGTCGCGAGGAAACCTGGAGATTCTTCCGCACGCAGATGGCCTGGTTCGGTTGCGCGCTGCTTTTGCTGTTGCTTTACACAATGTCTCAAGCCATAAACGCCAATCTTCCCAGCATCGGCTTTTTCGATTGGCGTGGAATGTGGTACGCCCTCGGCGGATTCCTGTTCTTTTCGATTCTCTGGGTGATTTACTTGTTGCGTCATTTCTGCAATGTGCTTAAATCGGAATTTGTTTCGTCAGCCCACTGAGGAGACAAACGCGTCTAACGCATTGACGCCGAACACTCCGGGGATTAGTGTAGGTATTAATACGGTTGCGTCAGAAATTGCGAGACACCTGGTTCCGCTCCGAACTGCAATTCACCCTTTCCGTGAGAGATCAGTATTGACGAGTCTTCCGCCGTCGCACACGTGTCGTAGAACTTTCGCTCCAGAGGGTTGCGGGTTATCCGTGGCATCATGAAAAAATATCTCATCGTCGTTGAGGAAACCGGATCAGGTTATCTTGCGTATTCCCCGGATATGCCGGGCTGCGTTGCCAACGGCCGGAATCGCAGCGAAGCGGAACACAATCTGCACCGCGCGCTGGTTTCGCATCTACAGAACCTTCGCGAATGCGGCGAAGTGCTGCCGTCGCCTCATACGTATTCCTCATATGTCGAGCTTCCCTGAATCCCGATTGTTAAATTCGAATTGCCGTTAACGAAGAGCAGGTGTGAGGTCTGTTCGCCGGAAGTCATCGCCTTTGAACAGTATCGGCTCGCGCATCTCTTTCGCCAGGGCGTAGGCAAAACACTCTCCCAGGTTCAAGGCGGCCGGCTGTCCGCTCCCTTTTCCGAAATCGCGGTAGGCGTCGCGGGCCACACGCGCTTGCGCCTCGGTCACCGGCTCGATCGATATGTTTGCTTCTCGAAGGAGTTCATCGAACCGGCGGGTGGCCACTGGATCGCGGCTCCCGTCGATGACCGCTGCCGCTTCGGCGAAATTCACCGCGGAAACTCGCCGGTTCCGCGCGCCGGCGATCGCTCTTGCAAACGCCTCCGCCTCTGGCTCCGCTCGCAGAATGGCCACAATCGCAGAAGTATCGATAATCATCGCGGCAAGCCCTCTTCGTCGTAGAGCAATTCTCCATGGTCCTTGCTAGGAAACGGTTCCTTCAGACGCGCCGCGCAGTCTCTGCCAATCTCCAACATGCGGTCTGCAAGACCACTTCCGCGCTGATTCCGCAGTCGATCCAAGCGCTCGCGAACGGCTTCGGTTACTGCGGTGGTCAGGCTCTCGCCCGTCAGCTTCGCCAATTGATGAGCCAGTTTGTGAGTTTCATCGTTCTTGATATTGATCGCCATATGGTCCACCAGTCTACCGTTGATATTCTACCATTCTACCACGATCCGCAGGCATAGTTGATTTCTTGTATCCCCAGACACCTGCATCGCGCTGGCGGTCACATCATTTCTGGAGGCTCGGTGCTATCTCCTGCAAGGTCGCGCAGTGATGGATGCGGGCTCATCTTGAAGGAGCTAACGCGGCGCGGCAGTCAAACCGCGAAGGGGACTTCTATGCTTAAAGGTTGCAAGTGGTTTTGTGTTTCGTCGATGCTGTACCTCGTTCTTCTTGTGATCGCTGCGAGTGTGGTGTCAGCGCAAACGCCACTGAAATCGGTCAATTCGCCTGAGGGGGGCAGAATCATTTACGGCGTGGTAGACGGGGCCGCCGGTCAGGCGGCCGCCATGGCCTCCGTGTTGCGCGCGGTACATAGCAACTGCGGCGAGCGGCCACAGGTAGGTCAGGTTTTCCAATTTCGCGGTACCGATACAGTGGGAGTCTTCTTTACCGTGGTGAATCACCCGGCCGGAAACGTAAAGGTTGCGGGGTTGGTTATGGCTGCCATGAACCCGTCGCAGCGAGTGGAAGCGGCTCTGGTGTCGGATAATGCCACGCGATTTGGCAACACGGTGAATGCCATGCTGAAGGAACTGTTCAGGGAGTGGCATCCGGGCTCGGCGGTCGCGGCGACCCCGAGCACGCCCAAAGCGACTAGTACGGTTCCAGCCGCGGCGAGCGGACATTCAGCGCCGGCTGCTAAGCTGCGCATGGTCACGGCCACCGACAACTCGGCGAGCATCGGCATCCCCGATGGATGGACGCTGGATCCTCGCAGCGCCGGCGGCACCATGCTGGTCACCGGGCCGCAGGGCGAACAGATCGGTCTGAGTATGACGCGCATGGCGATCGACCCGACGAATCCGAATCAACGGAGACTTCCGCACGTTCCAGGCACGATCGTCTATCCATTCCGGGGGGACCTGGTGAAGTCCTATCCGGACCTCTTTCAGGCCTGGAGGCGCGCCAACGGGAAACCGCCAGCGCAGCTTCAGGTGGACACGATCAAACCAATGCCTGCACCGCAGGGCAACCACTGCATTCTGGCAAACGGGCACATGGATCCTGACGGAAAAGGGATGCAGACATTCAGCGATTACATGTGCGCCTTCGATCCCGGAAACTATGGCGCATACATCGTCACGCTCAGTCACATGCTGGTTTCCAATACCCTCGCCGAGCAGGAACATAACACCCTGACCGCAATCATAGACAGTTGGAAGGTCAATCAGGAAGTGATCAACCAGCAGACGGCAGCGGCCAGTCAGCAAATGGCTGCCAACACCCAGGCATTAATCCAGCAGAGCCAGCAGTACGTAAACCATATACACCAGATCGGGGCGGACGCCACCGCGCGAATGAACGCTGCACAACAGGCCCACGACATGCAGAACCAAGCCTTTGAGCAACACGAGGACGCCATATCCCGCAACGGCCAAGCCTTTAGCAACTATCTGCTGGATCAAACCGTAGTTCAAGACAACAACATGTACAACAACGGCACTATCGGCCACGGTACGCTCTGGAACTCTACCGCCGACGCATTGGTGAAGGCCGATCCCAATCGATTTGAGATCGTGCAAACTCCCAATTTCTGGAAAGGCATCGACTACTAACGCAGGGGTGTGATGGATGTCTCACAGCCACTCAGTGGGAGGGGACACTCTCGCGATCGTGGTGACGGTGAGATTTGATGAGGAACATGAAGGGGATCATCGCAAGGCAAACGACGCCGAGAAGCCAGAACACATCGATGAAAGCCAGCATGGCAGCTTGACGCTGAAGTTCTCCGTAAAGGACTGCACTCGCTTGCTGCGCAGCGTACGCCGCATTTGAACCTTTCTCCTGAAGGCCGGCAGCAAGCCCATGGAGGGCCGCGAGATAGCGTGAATTGAGCGGCGTCATGTGAGAAACGAGGTCGACCTGATGTTTTTGCGTGAGGCGTGCCTGAATAGTGGTGACCATTGAGATGCCCACGCTGCCCCCAATATTGCGCGCTAAATTGATCAAGCCCGTGGCGCTGTTCATCTTTTCCTTGGAGACGAAGGAAAACGCCACCACGTTGATGGGCACGAAGAGGAACCCAAGGCCGCCGCGAGAAATCATCCAAACATAGACAAAGGTCCAGAAATCGGTCGTCAGATTAATATAGGCGAGTTGAAACATCCCGAACGACAGAACCAGCAAGCCAAAAATGACCAGCCAACGCGGTTGGTACCGTGCCAGCAGCCAACCCACCAGCGGAAGTGAAAGCAGCGTAACAACCGCCCCGGGAGAGAGCACCAAACCACTGAGTTCGGCTGTATAGCCAACCAGCGTCTGCAAGAGTACAGGCAGCAAAACGGTGCTGCCGTATAACACCACGCCCAACAAAAACATCAGCAACGTAGCGGTCGCGTAGTTACGGTCCTTGAATAGACGCAATTCGACGACGGGATCTTTCTGCCGAAGTTCCCATACGATCGCTCCAAGCAGCCCAACGGCACAAGCAACTGTGCACCACACAATGAAACGAGAACCAAACCAGTCGTCGCGCTGCCCCTTATCGAGAACAACCTGCAGGAACCCCAAACCCACACTCAGCAGGCCGAGGCCGATGTAGTCAATCCGCACGCGATGGCTATTTTCGTTCTTCGTGACGTGCGCCGGGTCGTGGATCAACGTCGAGGTAAGAAAAATGGAGAACAAACCCACAGGAATATTGATAAAGAAAATCCATCGCCAGGAATAGTTATCCGTGAGCCAACCGCCCAATGTGGGCCCAACGATGGGAGCAACTACCACTCCCATCCCATAAACCGCCATGGCCATACCCTGCTTCGAGCGCGGAAAACTTTCCACGAGGATAGCTTGCGAGACCGGCTGCAAACCCCCGCCGCCCGCTCCTTGCAGCACTCGGAAAAACACCAGCAAAGGCAGGCTGGTCGCCACGCCGCAGAGAAGCGAACTGATGATGAAGATAAGCACGCACGACATGTAAAAATTCTTGCGGCCGAATAGCTTGGAGAACCAGCCGGTCAGCGGAAGAACGATGGCGTTGGAAACCAGATACGAGGTGAGCACCCAGGTGCTTTCGTCGACTCCTGCCGACAAACTACCGGCGATGTGCGGCAAGGCGACGTTCGCAATGCTGGTGTCCAGCACCTCCATGAACGTAGCGAGCATCACCGTAAAAGCGATCAGCCAGGGATTTACACCGGGGCGGGTGAAGTCCGTGACGGGCAGAGCCTGAGATTGAGCCAGCGTGCTCATCGGCAGCAGCGAGCGGTGACCGAAGTCGGCGGGAGCGAAGGTTTATCGAACGAAATAAAACGGTTGCGTCGGAACGGTCACCTAAGCAGGATAGCGCCAGGGAAGCAAGTGGAACAGTGGCGTGCGTCACACCGCCAGATCGCACGAATTGGGCGCTACCTACGAGTCACCAACTACTTCGGTGGGAAGAGCGATAGGAATTCTGGATCGCTATGCAGAGAGATAAGGTCGGGATCCTGGCGAGGCCAATCGGCGTTGGCATATCCAGCCGCGAGAGAACGCCGTAACAGGGCGAGAGCTTCCGCCTTTTTGTCCAGCACGGCGTAGGTGCAGGCGGCATTGTAGAGGATGTTGGAATCGTTGGGACGAAGCGCCACCGTCATTTCTAGATGCCTCACAGCATCATCAATTCGGCCCATATTGGCGTAATCGGCGGCGAGCAGGCTTCGCGCGCGAACATCTTCGGGAACGATTTCGAGTTGGTGTTCCAGAGTGCGCATTTCCATTTCGCGGTAACGTTTGAGCTCATTAACGCGCCCAAGGCGTTCGAGCGCATTCACAATGGGGACGAATACGTTGTAGTCATCGCCATTCGCTTCCATCGCTTTTTCAGCCAAATCCGCCGCTTCCTGGAACCGGCCCGAAGCGAAGTACACACGTCCCAAAACGTTGTAGACCCCTTCGCAATCTGGCTTCAGCGCAATCGCACGCTTCGCAAACTCGATGGCTTCCTCGTGCTTGCGCTGCGAATACGAGATGCGCGCGCGCGCCACCAGCGCCTCAGCGAGATTGGGATCCAGTTGAAGAGCCTTGTTGCAGGCCTGATCGCCTCGCTCCACCCATTTGGGATTGTGTTCGCGGATTTCATGAATGACCGCGCAAATATAGGCAATGCCGGCGTGCGCGAGGGCGAAACTCGGGTCCAGCTTGATGGCTTGCTCATACATCTGCAGCGCAAATTCCAGGCTCTCGCGGCGGGCATAACTTCGACCGCGAAGAAAATAGTCGTAAGCCACAGAATTTTGGGTGGGCTTGGAGGCGATCTTCTGCTCCTCCTGCGGGGAAAGGTTGATGCGAAAGGCTTGCGCGATGCTGCGTGCGATTTCGTCTTGCACTTCGAACACGTCATCCATTTCGCGGTCGAAGCGCTGCGCCCATAGTGCGTGGCCTGTGCGGGTTTCGACGAGTTGCGCGGTGATGCGCAAGCGGTTGCCGGAACGACGGAGGCTCCCGCCAAGGACATACGCCGCGTTCAGTTCGCGGCCAACCTGAGGTGCGGTGACGGGCTTGTCTCGATAAGGCAGCAGCGCCGGGCGGGGAAACACTTTCAGATTCTTTATGTTCGCCAGCTCGGTGATGATGTCTTCGGTCATGCCATCGCGGAGATATTCGTCTTCCTTGGCGCTGCTGAGATTTTCAAAATAGAGAACCGCGACGGAATTTTCGGAGCGACTCACGGAGGCTGGGGAAGGAGCAACATAGGAAGCGGTTCTGCCAGAAAGAGCGCGCTTCCCGGAATCCAGGTCGCGTTTCAGACGCTTGAGGTCGGCGCGAAGCTCGGCCGCGGACTGGTAGCGCAGATCGCGGTCTTTTTCGAGCGCTTTGAAAATAATGGCGTCCAGCGACTCCGGCAATTCCCGATTCAGCGAGGCGGCGGGCGGGGGATTGCTGTTAAAAATGGCATCGAAGATGACTGCCGAGGTTTGTCCACGGAAAGGTTGTGATCCGGTGACCATCTCATACAGGACCGAGCCAAAGGAGAATAAATCAGAGCGGGGATCGAGTGGATCGCCGCGCGCCTGCTCCGGAGACATGTACGCGATCGTGCCCATGGAAGTGCCCGGCGTGGTCAACGTCTCGTCGTGTACCGGAGTACTCTTATTTGTAGAATCGGACGGCTCGGTCTCCGGAGAGACAGCGAGGACTTGGGATAGCTTGGCAAGCCCGAAATCCAAAATCTTGGCCTGGCCCGTGCGTGTGACAAAGATGTTAGCGGGCTTAATGTCGCGGTGGGTGATGCCTCGAGCATGGGCGTGGTCGAGTCCGTCGGCAACTTGTACCGCAATGTCCAGCACCCGGTCCGCGCGCATGGGAGTTCCTGAAATCAGGTGCTTCAGCGTTTCGCCTTCGAGGAATTCCATCACGATGAAAGGATGGCCCTCGGCATTTTCCCCGATTTCGTGAACCGTGCAGATATGCGGGTGGTTGAGCGAAGCAGCGAAGCGAGCTTCACGCAAAAAGCGATCGAGGGAAAGCTTATCGAGTAGCGCCTGGGCCGAAAGAAATTTCAGAGCCACGCAGCGGTCTAGAACGGTGTCTCGCGCGGAATAGACCACACCCATCCCACCGCCTCCGAGCTTCTGGAGAATCTGGTAGTGAGAGATGGTCTGACCAATCATTTCGAACGAACGCCTAAACCAGGCTCAACGAGGATATTGAGAATTGCATGCAGTGTCAAAGAATCACTAAACCGGGCGGAAATGCCGGTCAGCGACCACGGGAATGCTACGTAACGTAGCGGCCTAAACAACCCGCCGGATATCAGGCATCCACCTTTTTTGACGCTTAGGGGCTGCTTTCCTTAGCCTGAGGAACCCAAGCACAAACAGAATTCCAACAAGCGACCCTATCAAAAGAAGTTGATACATAAGACCGCCTTATTTTGCATTCAGGATAGGACGATCCCACGAAATCGCCCGGCTATACCTACAATAGAGCGAGCTTCGCGCGGCGCGAGCGACTATTTGGGGTCGTGTTATGGGCTTGTAAACACGGCCAGGATTGACGGGATTTATGCACAAGCCGCTGTGAATTTGCGGATGACTAAACAAGTAATTCTATAAACTTGGGCTTGACGTATGGCGAATGAAAGGCGAACATTTCCATGACTGCCTCGGGCCAGCAGCAGGATATGACCGCAGACAAATTCTCCATAACGTTGAAGCGGTATTGGGGCTATGACGGCTTCCGCCCCCGGCAGGAAGAAGTCGTGCGTGGTTTGGCATCTGGACGCGATGTCTGCGTGGTCATGCCTACAGGTGGCGGCAAGTCTCTGTGCTACCAATTGCCGGCGGTGCTGGACGAACGGCGCACGGCTGTGGTGATCTCACCACTGATTGCGCTCATGCAAGACCAAGTTGCGCAATTACGGCAAATGGGCATTCCCGCCGTGTTTCTGAACAGCGCCGTGGTGGAGGCCGACCGACACGAGGTGAAGAAAAAAGCCACCGACGGGGAGTATCGGTTGATTTATGTTTCGCCCGAGCGCGCAGTAATGGAAGGCACGGCCGAGTGGCTACGGAAAGTGCCGGTATCGTTTTTCGCCATCGATGAGGCGCATTGCATTTCGGAGTGGGGCCACGATTTCCGGCCGGAGTATCGCCAGTTGAGCAAACTGCGGGCGATGTTTCCAGAGCAGGCTATCGCCGCGTTCACCGCTAGCGCCACGCAGCAGGTGCGCCACGATATTGTGCAGCAACTGCGACTGAAGGATCCGCTGAAGTCCGTGTCCAGCTTTCGCCGCGAGAACCTTCGCTATTTTGTAACGGAATGCAAAGGCCGGATGCAGGATGAGTTGCTTCTGGAAGCTGTCCGGCGGGTCAAACAGGGAAACGTGATTGTGTACTCGCCCACCGTGGCCCGCGTCGGTGAAATCATCGACATGCTTGGAGAAAACGGAATTGCCGCGGTTGGTTATCACGGGCAAATGGATAGCAGCACCCGGCGCGAGAATCAGGAAAAGTGGATGACGGAAGAGGCCCGAGTGTTGGTGGGCACGATTGCGTTTGGGTTGGGAATCAACAAACCCAATGTTCGCGCCGTGGTGCGCCTCGGACTGCCAGACAGCATCGAACAGCTCTATCAGGAAACCGGCCGCGCGGGCAGAGATGGATTGCCGGCCGACTGCTATCTCCTATGGGAGAAGAAAGACAACGGGCTGCGAGCGTTTTTCATTAACCAGATCGGCGACTATGAAGAGAAAGAAAGAGCGTGGGGCCGCTACCATTTGATGCAAGGATTTGTGAACGGCAAGCAATGCCGCCAGAAACAGATCTGCGAGTATTTTGGCGAAACCGTGAAGTGGCAGGGATGCGGAGTCTGCGATGTTTGTGGGGGCTTGCCATCCTGGATGCGAGTAGCGCGCAAACCAAAGAAAGAAAATGGAAGAGAAGTCCAAGCAGCGCAATCGAGGAAGTGCGATTTGAGAGGGCCGCTGCGACTGGGGCGCCCAGCATCCCCGTGAATGAGGAGTTGCGCGAGTTTCTGCGGGAATGGAGAAGAACAACCGCGCGAGAAAAGATGATCGCAGCGTTCATCGTGCTGCATGACACCACTTTGGATGAACTGTGCCAGAAGAAGCCAAAAACCATGCGTGAACTGCGCCAGATCTCCGGTATGGGAGAAAAAAAGTGCGAGATGTACGGCGAAGAAATCCTCCGACTGTTCCCACGATTTGAAAACGGAGAGCGGGCCAGCGAGCAATCTCGTGCCAAGCCACCGAACGCTTCGCTCGAAACTCTGGAACTGCTGCAGCAGGGCCACAGCTTTGAGGAGATTGCACAGATTCGCGGGAGAAAAGTGACGTCGGTGGTTGCCCTGGTGGCCGATCTAATCGAAAAAGGTGAAGTGGGATTCCAGCAACAATGGATGTCGGTGGGCCGGCACCAGCAGATTCGCGAAGCGTGCGCACGCGTAGGGCTGGAGTGGATGAAGCCCATCAAGGGAGCCCTGCCAAACGAGGTAACCTTCGACGAAATCCGCCTGGTCCTCGCGGAAATGAGACGAGAGAAAACAGCTCAGGAAGAGGTGCATCTGTAGGGGTCCAGCACTGCTGGATCCGACGTCCTCATCAACATCAACACGAAGACAGCGGAGCCATCTCTATTTCAGAGGAGCGTGGCCGTCGAAACGGGCGGCGGAGCCCAGTTCTTCCTCGATGCGCAGCAGTTGGTTGTACTTGGAGATGCGATCCGTGCGCGAGGCAGAACCAGTCTTGATCTGACCGGCGGCGGTGGCCACGGCCAGGTCGGCGATGAAAGTGTCCTCCGATTCACCTGAGCGGTGAGAAATGACGGATTTGTATCCGGCTTTACGTGCCAATTCAATCGCGTCAATGGTTTCGATGACGGTGCCAATCTGATTCAGTTTGATGAGGATGGCGTTGCCAATGCCCTCGTTGATGCCACGTGAGAGTCGTTCAGTGTTCGTAACGAAGATGTCGTCGCCGACGAGTTGAAGTTTTTTCTTGGAGGTTTTCGAGCCGATGGATTGCGTGAGCACTTTCCAACCAGACCAGTCGTCTTCGGCCATACCGTCTTCCAGCGACACGATAGGATATTTTTCCACCCATTTGGTCCAATAGTCCGCCATTTCCAGGGACGAATGCGTGGACTTGTCTGATTTCTTGAAGACGTATTTACCGCTGGCCTTGTCGAAAAACTCACTAGCAGCCGGGTCAAGCGCAATAGCGACCTGTTCCCCGGGTTTGTAGCCAGCCGCTCCTATGGCTTCCAGAACAATCTGGATGGCTTCCTCGTTGGATTTGCAACTCGGCGCGAACCCGCCTTCATCACCGACGGCCGTGGAGTAGCCGTGCTTCTTCAGCGCCGATTTCAGGGAATGAAACACTTCCACGCCCCAGCGCAGCGCTTCGGAAAAAGTCGGAGCGCCCACGGGCATGGCCATGAATTCCTGGAAGTCGACGGAACTGTCCGCATGAGCGCCGCCATTGAGAATGTTCATCATGGGAACAGGCAGGAGATTGGCGGAGTGATCGGTAGAATAGCGCGCCAGATACTTGTAGAGCGGTTCCTTGGCAGCCACCGCAGCGGCGCGAGCAGCACCCATTGAAACGGCGAGGATGGCGTTAGCGCCAAGGCGCGATTTCGTGGGCGTGCCATCCAGCAAAATCATTTTGTGATCGAGGGCGCGCTGGTCGGCAGCATCGGAACCGACGACGGACTTAGCGATCTCCGAATTGACATTGGCTACGGCCTTGAGCACGCCCTTGCCAAGATATTTGGATTTGTCGCCGTCTCTGAGTTCGAGCGCCTCGTGCTCGCCCGTGGAAGCGCCAGAGGGAACGATAGCGCGGCCAAACGCACCTGATTCGAGAGTAACTTCGGCTTCGACAGTGGGATTGCCGCGTGAATCGAGCACCTGGCGGGCATGGACGCGGGTGATTTTGGTGGACATGGTAGTTGGTTCTCCTGTGTGGTTTACAGAAGGCAAATTGTAGCAGAGGAGGGCGAAACATCACGTGACGGGCGACACGTTTGCGACCCCGAGTTAAAGACCGAAGATTACGGAGACGTTATTTTTACTCTACTTTGCCGTTGGCTCCTTTGGGAGAGCAAAGGCTACGTACACGCCACCCGATTTGGCTTTAAAGTCCCTGCCGCCTCCGGCTGCAATGACGATGTACTGGCGGCCATCCACGGAATACGTGGCGGGTGTAGCATTCCCCGCGAACGGAAGTGTGGTCTCCCAGAGCAACTCACCGGTGGATTTGTCGAAGGCGCGGAATTTCTTGTCGTAGTTCGTGGCCCCAATGAAAAGCAATCCGCCCGCAGTGACGATAGGCCCGCCGTAATTCTGCGAACCGGTATTCTTCATGCCTTGTGCCACCAGTTCCGGGTATTCGCCGAACGGAATCTTCCAGACATATTCGCCGGTATTGAGGTCGATGGCATTCAGCGTGCCCCAAGGAGGCTCAACTGCGGGGTAACCGTCAGGATCGAGAAAGCGCCTGTAACCGGTAAGGTGATACTTCATCGCCGGCAAGAGTGGGCCCGTGGTGGTCAGGTCTCTATCTTTTCCGGTCGCCAGAAAATTCATCAGGGCATCCAGTTGTTCCTCGGAAAGGTTCGGGAAACCAGGCATCCGCCCTTTGCCTTCCATGATAGTGGTGGCGATCTGATGTTGAGACAGCCGGTCGGCCACGCCGATAAGCGAAGGAATGGCCGGCGGCGAACCGGCGAGATTTTCCCCGTGACACATGCCGCACTGGCCCAGATAAATTCCCTTCGCGCTTTTCTGGGCCGTGGTTTCCGCCAGGGCTCCGGTCCAGACAATGTCATTGGCATTTACATAAAGGATGGCGGTATCCGGGTCGACCGCGGAGCCACCCCATTCCGCCCCGCCATCAAATCCAGGAAAGACGACGGTGTCTTTTCCCACACTGAAGGGAACAAACTGACCTTGATTACGAAAGGTCTTGAATCTTTCGAGCGCCCATTGGTGTATTTCGGGCGTGCGTTTGGTCAGCATATCTTCGGTGAGGGTCTGGCGGGCGAATGGCGCTGGCTTTACGGGGAGGCCCTGTTGGCGGGCCGTAACCTCGCCGGGCAAGGAACTCTTTGGGTAGTCGCGATACTCGATGGGAAAAAGAGGCTGGCCGGTCAAACGGTCAAATAGAAAAACGTATCCTTGCTTCGACGGTTGCGCCACGGCATCGATGGATTTGCCGTCATGGCGGACGGTGACAAGCACCGGAGGCGACGGGAAATCGCGGTCCCACAGATCATGGCGCACACCCTGAAAGTGCCAGAGGCGCTGACCGGTCTCGGCATTCAACGCGATAAGACAATTCGCAAAAAGATCATCACCAATGCGGTCAGGCCCATAGAAATCGAATGCAGCAGAGCCGGTGGGGACATACAGGATGCCGCGAACGACATCGACGGACATGCCCGCCCAGTTGTTCGCGGAGCCGCTGGTTTTCCAGGCATCTTTGGGCCAGGTGTCATACCCAAACTCACCGGGGTGCGGGATCGTGTGAAACACCCACCGGAGTTTGCCCGAACGAGCATCGAAAGCGCGAACATCTCCGGGCGGTGCCGGTAGCGATTCGGGATTGCGCCCACCCACGATAAAAAGATCCTTGTACACGATCGGGGGAGTGGTAAGAACCACAAATTGCGCGGACGCGGGTTCGCGGCCAAGGCCTTCGCGGAGATCGATGCGGCCGTTCTGGCCGAAAGAAGGGATAGGGTTGCCAGTCGCGGCGTCCAGAGCGTAAACGAAGTTCATCACACCGGTAAGTATGCGTTTGTCGTGGCCATCACTCCAATAAGCCAGGCCGCGATCTGGCTGGGTCCCACGAATGCCAGAGTCAAATTTCCAGAGAAGTTTTCCCGTGGCGGCGTTCAAGGCAAAAATTTTCTGGGTGGGAGTGATGCCGTATAACACACCGTCAACAATAATGGGGCTCGTTTGTAGGCCGCCGGTTTCACCGGAATCAAAACTCCAGGCGAGTTGTAGACTCTTGACGTTAGCGCGATTGATCTGCACGAGCGGCGAATAGTGGGTGCTGCCGGCCGAGCCGCCGTAAACCGGCCAATCCCGCTGTTCCTGCTGTTCCTGAGCAAGCGAGGGATTCGCCACACAGAAAACTACCAGATGAAAAAACAGAGCGAAACGATGCGCAGTGCGGCCTCGCACGAATGAAACAAGATCAACTGCAGCTGGAGAAATCCCGCTCACTGAGATTCCGGCTCTTCGATCAGGGATTCCTGGCGCACGACGACCACGATGCCAGAAGGAGTTACATGGAAACGGCGGCGGTCCGCTTCGATGTCAAAGCCGATTTCAGTATGCTCCGGAAGGCTGACATGGCGGTCGATGATAGCGCGGCAAATCTTGGAATGACGGCCAATGTTGACGTGGTTGTAGATGATGGACGCGGTTATTTCGCAGAAACTATTCACACGCACGTCGTAGCCAATCACGCAGTTCTGCACCCTTCCGCCGGATAGGATCGAACCGCCCCCGACGATGGAATCAAGAGCGACACCCATGCGGTCTTCGTCGGCAAAGACGAACTTGGCGGGAGGATACTGCTGCTGCCAAGTCCGCAAGGGCCAGTGTTTGTCGTAGAGGTTAAAGACCGGCGAAACGCTGACGAGGTCCATGTTCGCCTCGTAATAGGCGTCAAGGGTGCCCACATCCCGCCAATACAAGGATTCCTTGCTGTTTTCATCCACAAAGTTATACGCAAAGACGCGATGCTTGGAAATGATGCGGGGAAGGATGTCCTTCCCGAAGTCGTGGGCGGACTTGGGATCTTCAGAATCCGCAAGGAGCACAGGAATCAAGAGTTGGGTGTTGAAAATATAGACGCCCATGGACGCGTTGCAGTGCGTACGCTTGTGGGGAGAAGGTTTGGGCGCGGCAGGCTTTTCCTCGAATCCCTGGATCCGCCAGTGTTTGTCCGTCTCAAGTACTCCAAGTTGCTTAGCAGCTTCTGTCACAGGGATTTCTATGGTAGCGACGGTGACGTCGGCGGCGGAATCAATGTGCTGCTGAAGCATTTTGGCGTAATTCATCTTGTAGATGTGGTCGCCGGACAGAATGAAGACAAACTTCGAGCGCTCGCTCCCAATCGAATAGATATTCTGGTAAACGGCGTCGGCGGTTCCCTGATACCACTGCTGGGAGACGCGCATCTGTGGGGGAAGCACTTCGATAAACTCACCCAATCCCATCAGCGGTGACCATCCGGCGCGCACGTGGCGCGAAAGGCTGAGCGCCTTGTACTGCGTGAGGGTGAAGACGCGTCGAAGGCCAGAATTGACGCAGTTGGAGAGAGTGATGTCAATGATGCGGTAGAGCGCGCCAAACGGTACGGCAGGCTTGGCGCGGTCGCGGGTGAGCGGCCAGAGACGTTCGCCCTGTCCGCCGGCAAGTAGGACGCCAATGGCATCGCGCATGTCGGGCATGAGAATCGGCTCCCGAGGCAGGAAGTATGAAGCAACCCAGTGTACCAGCCTATGCAAGCGAATGGAGACAAAGAGAAGTACAGTGGAATACCGAGAAGGGTTAGGCTCAGAGCAAGAGTAACTCGAGAGATAACAAATCCAAGCGATACCCCGGGCGACAGAAAGAAAGCTTGACTTGCAACGAGGGAATTGACTACAAGAAGCCAGCTACCCCGTGAGATAATGTACTCAGGCGTAGCGTCGCTGCTGGTGGTAGACGCTACAAGCAACCAATCCGAACCGGAATAGAGGTGAAGTTCATTGGCAGAGGTAATTATTCAAGAGAGTGAGTCTCTTGAGAATGCACTGCGGCGCTTTAAGCGCAAGGTGCAGCAGGAAGACATCATCAAGGAAATAAAGAAGCACAGCTTCTACATGAAGCCCGGTGAGAAGCGCCGGGCAAAAGAAGCGCTTTCGCGGAAGCGACTGCGCAAGAAGCAGCGTCGCGAGCAGGACTAAGCTACTGCGCGAGACGCGGCTCGGCGCCGCACTTCCGGGATCAGGCCCCAGTCAGGCAGAGATGTTGGGAATTCGTTCAGGTTCTTCGCCCGCCGGCCCAAAAGACCTGCGCCCGGTGACCCCGGAGCATGGGTCTAGCTTTCAGTCCAGGCCCATGGTGAAAGACGAGCCCGTCCACCCTGCCCGAGAGGGGTCCAGGGGGAGCGGGTCATGGAATTCCACGATAAGGTCCTGAAATGTTCGGAGTGTGGCGCCGAGTTTGTATTCACTGCCGGCGAACAGATGTTCTTCGCCGACAAAGGTTTCAAGAACGAGCCAAAACGGTGCAAAGCCTGCAAGGCCAAACGAGCCGAAACCGGGGGCGGGGGAGGTGGCGGCGGGCAAATGCGATCCGAAACCAAGACAACGTGCTCGCAATGTGGCAAAGAAACAACAGTCCCCTTTAAGCCAACGCAGGGCCGGCCGGTGTTCTGCAGGGAGTGCTTCCAGGCCAGAAGGTCGATGGGAGCCGCGTAAAAAAAGAAAGAAAGATTGATTGGGAAGGATTGGGAGGGCTATCGGAGTCGATGGCCCTTTTTTATTTTACGGGGTGAGTTGTGAGCCAGGACTCAACCTGCGCGAGGGCTTCCGGCATATTCCGGCGACCGTAGCCAAACCGAATATGACGAGGTTCATCGTAAACCGTACCGGGGAGCAGGAGTACACCCGCCTGTTGAACGAGTTGCTCACAGAAGGCATGGACGTCCTGTTGCGGCTTATAGCGAGCGAATCCGATGGTGCTGGCATTCGGAGCCGTCCACTCGAACAGTTCAGTGTGGTGCGCGAAAAATGCGGAGAGCTGCGGAAGATTGTAGAGAACAATCTGCAGATTGCGATCGATGAACTTCTGACGATGGCGGAAAGCCAAGGCGGTCAGGAATTCGCTCGGGGCGCTGGAACAGATGGTGGTGTAGTGTTTGAGCGAGACGATCTTTTGCAGAAATGCGCCGTCGCGGCAGGCCAACCATCCCAGGCGCAGGCCTGGCAGGCCGTAGGTTTTGCTGACAGAACCGAGGCTGAGAGCGCGTTCATAGAAATCGCATGCGGCAGGCAAGCGGACGCCGGGATCGTGTTCCAGTTCCCGGTAAACCTCGTCGCAGAAAACGTAAATACCATGCAGCGCGGCGAGTTCCAGAACTCGGCGAAAGATCTGCGGACGCATGAGCAAGCCGGTGGGGTTGTGGGGAGTATTGATATAGATTGCGCGGGTGTTCGGACGAATCAGCTTCTCGAGAGCCGAGAAATCGTGAGCCCAGCCATTCTCCGGCTTGCGATGCCACTCGCTGACCGTAGCACCGGTGCTCTTCGGAATTGTCAACGCACTCTCGTAACAGGGCGTTTCCACGATGGCGTGGTCGCTGGGCGTAAGGAGCGCGTGGTAGAAGAGGAAGATGGCCTCTTCGGCGGCGGAAGCAACCACCAACTGGTCAGGATGAATCTGCTGGTAGATGGTGGCGAGAACTTCGCGGAGCCAAGGCGCGCCGGGCGATTCCGTGTAGCCACACCAATGTTTCAGGAACGCATCGTGGGCACCCGGCTCAAGAGCGAGTAGCTCCTCGATAGTCTGCGACTCGGCATCCGAGGAGGACAGCAAGTACTTTGCAGAAAATTCATGCTTGCCCATGTACTCTTCGATCCGGAATGGTGTGATTTGCATGAACAGGAGTTTGCCAAGGGCGGAGGGCGAGCGTCTAGAACCAAATTGACTGCGGGTGGCCGCTAGAGGGATGTGTTTTGAGGGATGACGGAGTATGATACTGGCTCCGAAGTCCCCTGTAGCGATCACGCTATCCGGAGGGCCACGCATGGCTCACCGCTTCACCATCGGTGTCGAAGAGGAATTCCAAATTATTGATCCAGAGACGCTGGAGTTGCGCTCGCACGTGGTGCAACTTCTGTCGGCCGCGGCCTCGCGCGGGCTCGGCGACCAGGTCAAGCAAGAAATGCACCAATCGATCGTCGAAACGGGGACAAAGATCTGCGAGAACGTCAACGAATTGTGGCTGGAAATGCACCGGACGCGAAGTGAACTGGTGTCTGCCGCGGAAAGCACGGGCCTGCAAGTCGCCGCCGCTGGAACGCACCCTTTTTCAAGCTGGATCGACCAGGTGATTTCCCCAGGTGAGCGCTATCAGAACATTGTGGAGGAAATGGGACAGCTCGCGCGATCGCTGCTAATTTTCGGGATGCACATTCACGTGGCCATGCCGGACAAGCAAACCACCATCGACATCATGAACATGGTGCGCTATTTCGTGCCACACCTGCTGGCGCTTTCGACAAGCTCGCCGTTTTGGATGGGAAGAAACACCGGGCTGAAATCGTTTCGAACAACGGTTTTCCGGCGCTTTCCGCGGACAGGGATTCCCGAACAGTTCGATTCCTGGAGCGCCTACGAGCATTACGTGAATCTGCTGATCCGGTTGAATTGCATCGATAACGGAAAAAAAATCTGGTGGGACGTCCGGCCACACCCGACGTATGGAACACTGGAGTTTCGTATGTTTGATACCACGACGAAAGTGGAGGAAGCCGTGGCGATTGCCGCGCTGACTCAAGCGATTGTCGTGAAACTGCACCGACTGTACACGGGCAATATGGGCTGGCGAATGTATCACCGCGCGCTGATCGAAGAAAACAAATGGAGAGCGTCGCGCTATGGTATCGAAGGCAAGATGATCGATTTCGGGAAGGAAGAAGAAGTCCCTATGCGAGATTTGATTCCCGAACTGTTAGAGCTCGTGGACGATGTGCTGGACGACCTGGGTAGCCGCAGCGCGGTAGAATACATTCATACCATCTTGAACGAAGGCACGAGCGCGGAGCGCCAGGTGCGCGTATATCAACAAACCGGCGACCTGAAAGAAGTGGTCAAGCACCTGGTGAGGGAAACGCGTGCGAGCGCAATGGAAAGTCAGTCCAACTCCGCAGGCGCGATGCACTAAAATCATTTCTTTGGGCCGCGAGCAAAGAGGGAGGAAACCATGGTGAAGGTGGGATTGTTGTGCGGACGAGAATTCAGTTTTCCTCCGGCGTTTCTGGAACACGTGAACAAGTTGGGTCAGAGAGACGGTGTGACCGCCGAGCTAGTGAAACTGGGCGGAACGAAGATGGGAGAAGCGGCGGAATACCGGGTGATCGTGGACCGTATCTCCCACGAGGTAGAATATTACCGTGGGTACTTGAAGCACGCGGTGTTGCAGGGAACCTACGTAATCAACAATCCGTTCTGGTGGACCGCGGACGACAAGTTTTTCAATTACGCACTCGCCGCGAAACTCGGATTAGCCATTCCAAAAACAGTACTGCTGCCGCAGAAAGGCTATCCCGCCGACGTGGATATCAACTCGGAATCGCTGCGCAACCTGAAATATCCGATCGATTGGGTAGCCCTGCTGGACTACGTGGGCAGGCCGGCGATATTGAAGCCGTTTTCTGGTGGCGGGTGGAAGCACGTCTACAAGGTGAATAACGAAGAAGAATTGCTACAGGCCTATGACCAGACGTCACCGTATTGCATGACGCTGCAAGAGTTCATCGATTTCGAGCAGTATGTGAGGTGTTTCACCTTCGGCAAATCCGATATTTTGCCGGTGGCGTATGACCCGAAGGAGCGCCGCTATCTGGTGGAGCACAATTACCTCAAGCCGGAGTTGGGCACGCGGGTGGTGAAAGACGCGCAAACCATCAACCTGGCGCTGGGTTACGAAATGAACACCATCGAGTTTGCGATTAAGGATGGTGTGCCGTACGCGATCGACTTCTTGAACCCGGCGCCGGACTTCGAGCGCGACCGCATCACGGAATTCTATTTTGAGCACGTCGTGGAGAGGATGGCGCGCTTAGTGATCGACCGCGCACTGCACGGCAACGTGGCCAATGCCTGGCCGCGCTGGGAAGAAATGCTCGGCATTGGCGCGCCAGCAGGATTTACAGGTGCTCCGCGCACTGTCCAGAGCGCACAAGCAGCGCCTGGTGCGCCTTCGGCAAGTGTTCACCGATGAGAACCGCAAAACCACGAGCCACCGGGAACCCGGATCCAGTTGAGTATTGGGATGAGTTGCTTCGCCCGCTGGTCAAAAAATCTTCGGAACTAGCGAAACACTTCCTGGAAGAAGTGCGCGCCGCAAACTTGACATTCGGCAACCGGGTGCACTGTCCGTTTTTGCGGCCGGTATTCCTCTCCCCACAAGACGAAGAACGCGTACGTAAAGTGGCAGAGACTATCGCCGCGATTGCGGAACGGTTGACGAGCGCGGCGCTGGAAGATACTTCACTTTTCGAACAATTTCATCTGCGCCCCGAAGAAGAGCGGTTGGCGCGCATGAATGGCGGCTATGCTCCGGCAAGCGCCGCATCACGCCTGGACGCGTTCTTGCTGCCCGAATCGCTGAAATTCACCGAATACAACGGCGAATCGCCGGCGGGTGCGGGCTATTCGGAATCGCTTTCGGACATTTTCCGCAGACTGCCGATGATGGAGGAATTCAAGAAGCGTTTTGAAGTGCACAGCTACCCACTGACGGCCAAATTGCTAGACGCTCTTGTGACGACCTACGTGGATTGGGGCGGAAAATCGAAACGGCCGCAAATAGCGATCGTGGATTGGAAAGAAGTGCCCACCTGGAGCGAATTTGAGATTCTTAAGGACCGCTTCGAAAGGTTGGGCATTCCCGTGGAGTTGGCCGATCCGAGCGAACTGGAATTCGACGGCAAGCAACTGCTGGCCAATGGAAAGACAATCGAGTTGTTGTACCGGCGCGTGCTGATCAATGACATTGTGGCCCGGCCAAAGGAATGCGAAGCGCTTGTGAAGGCCTACGAGAGCGGGATCGTGTGCGTCGCGAATAACTTCCGGTGCAAAATTCCACATGTGAAGGCATTCTTCGCGGTTCTGACCGACGAAAAGAACGCACGTTATTTCTCTACGGAAGAGCGGGAGTTGATCCAGCGACATATTCCCTGGACGCGGGTGGTCGCCGACGTTAAAACCGAATATGACGGCGAAGCAATTGAACTGCTCGAGTACGTGCGCAAAAACCAGAAAAACCTGGTGATGAAGCCGAGCGACGAGTATGGCGGCAAAGGCGTAACCCTCGGCTGGGAAGTGGAAAAGAAAGACTGGACAACGGCTATTGAACAAGCGTTGCCGGGCGGAAAAGCGGCAAAAGAGCAGGGGTGCTGGATTGTACAGGAGCGTATTCCGATGCGGCGCGGAGCGTTTCCCCATATCGGCAAGGGAAATAAAGTGGAGTTCAAGAATATGCTGGTGGACTTTGCCCCCTATCTGTTCCGCGGGCGAGTCGCGGGCTACCTGACGCGTCTCAGCAGCACCAGCCTGGCAAATGTGACCAGCGGCGGAGGCCAAATCCCGTCGTTTCGCGTAGAGCCGAAGCGGGTAGAGCGGCGTGCTTCGCTCGCCAGATCGTAGTCTCAAGGGAATTGGCAGAACATAAAAATACGGTAAAATATAAGGATGTCTTTCGGACACGCACCTGTTGAACTGATGGCCGGCGCGGAAAATGCCGTAGACGTGTGCTTGGGCGTGCGGCCCGCCGAGAAAGTGCTGGTCATTGCCGATGAAGTCAGCCGCAGCGTAGCCGCCAGCCTGCAGAGCGCGCTAGAAGAGCGTGGCGCGAGATTCACCGGCATGTTGCTCGAAGACTTTGGACGCCGGCCGATGAACGAGGCCCCCCAACCTGTCCTGGAGGCACTTGAGAAAACAGACGTGGGCGTGCTGTGCATGACGCCCCAACCGGGCGAATTAGGCGCGCGCATGGCCATTGTGCACGTGGTCGAGCGCCGGCAGATCCGCTATGCACACATGATTGGAGTGACGCCGGAAATCATGCAGCAGGGCATGCGCGCCGATTACCGCAAGGTCGATGAGTTGAGCGACCGGTTGCGCGAACGCATGGTGCATGCGGAGACGTTGACGGTACAAACCGAGGCGGGTACGTCGTTCAAAGCGCACTTTAGTCCAAAACTGGATTGGGTGAAGACCAGCGGATTGATAAGCCCACGGTATTGGTCGAACTTGCCCGCAGGTGAAGTATTCACCACGCCGGCGTCGGTGGACGGCACCTTCGTTTGCGATGCCACGGCGGGAGATTACTTCAACGGGAAATATGGAGATTTGCAGGCCACCCCACTGGTGATGGAAATTGGGGGCGGACGGCTGAAGCACGTGGAATGCCCGCGGAAAGATCTGGAAGAAGAATTTTGGGAATATTGCCACACGGATGAGAACAGCGACCGGGTAGGCGAACTGGCGTTCGGCACCAACCTGGGCTTGTCGCGCATGATCGGCATTCTATTGCAGGACGAGAAATTTCCGGGCGTGCACATCGCGTTCGGGGACCCCTACGGGAGCCAGACGCACGCCGATTGGAAGTCGCGCACACACGTGGATGTACTCACGCGCAATTGCGATGTGTGGATTGATGAGGACCAAGTGATTGAAAAGGGCCATTACCAGCTAGAACACCTCGGTCTCATCTGAAACAACAATCAAAATAATTTGGACAGGTATTCGCGCATCTCGTCTTTCCAGAAGGGCCAGTCGTGTCCTCCTTGGGGTCCCCAATTGTCGACGGAGTGGCGGATTCCTTTGCTGGAGAGCACTTCGGAAAGCCGATAGGTGGGGCCGCTATGCTCCCAGGGACCCGTGCCAGTGATGAGATGGATGTCGCAAGAAGCGAGTTGGTCGTAATACCAAGGATCGGAAAGATTCGCGAGATAGTCGACAGGATTGTTAAAGTAAAAATTGTTGTCGTACATCCCATCCATAAAACTCCTCAGATCGTAGACGCCGGACATGGCGAAGCAGCGCTTGAACACATCGGGGTGCTTGAAGAGAGAATTGGCCGCGTGATAGGCGCCAAACGACGAGCCCATCGTGGAGATGGCCACCTGGGATTGGCAATTGCTCCAGATGAAAGGGACAACTTCTTCGCGGAGATAGGAATCGAAGATGGACTGCACATAGCTGCGATGGAACGGATGCGCGCCTTTGTTATAGAAGCTGAGGCCGTTGATGGAATTGACGCTGTATAGCTTGACGCGCCCCGCATCAATGAAATCGGAAATCGCGCCGACCATGCTCTGCCCCTCAAGTTCCCATTCGTCGCCGGCGCTGGTAGGAAAGCCCAGCAGCGGCGGACCCCAATGACCGTAAACCACAACGCCAAGCTCGAACCCAAGGCGAGATGAGTACCAGCGATGATATTCACGCTTCATGTGTGGAGTCCTTCCGAACTGCGGCAATGCAGTATGCCAGCGGGGACGTGCAGGGAGCAATGAGTTTGCGCTAGATAACCACCTGCATTTATAGTGAGAATCAAATCTCAATATCACAAAGGAGAGCCAAACGCTCATGGCTTCTACTTCCAGTGCCCGCCGGCCATCGCCGGAGCACATCTTTCAAACCCTCAACGCCCATCAACAGACCGCCGCGCTAAAGACGGCGATTGAGATGGATGTATTCACCGCGATCGACGAAGGCAATCACCGGGTCGAAGAACTTGCCAAACGGCTGAACTCCGCCCAACGAGGCGTGCGCATCCTATGCGATTACCTGACGGTTATGGGCTTTTTAAGGAAGGAAGACGGACGTTACAGCCTGACGGAAGACGCCGCGTTGTTTCTGAGCAAGAGTTCTCCCCATTACATGGGTACGATTGTCGGGTTTTTGACCAATGAACAGCATTTCGAAAATCTTGCGCGGCTGGGTCACGCCGTGCGCCGCGGTGGCGCGGTTAACGATAAAGGTGACAATCGCGAACCGAACGACCAGCTTTGGGTCTCCTTTGCCCGCTCCATGGCTCCTCTAACGGTTCCAACGGCGATATTTGTTGCGCAGTTGCTGGAAGCGCAAGAAAACAGGCCGTTGCGCGTACTGGACATTGCAGCAGGACATGGCATGTACGGCATCACCATCGCGCAACAAAATCCCAAGGCACAAATCACCGCTGTGGATTGGCCTGCGGTATTGGAAGTCGCCAAAGAAAATGCAGTGAAAGCGGGAGTGGCGGACCGCTATACCGCACGTCCCGGAAGCGCCTTCGAAGGGGATCTCGGCGCAGGATATGATCTGGCGCTGCTGACCAACATTTTCCACCACTTCGACAAGGCGACCTGCGTGCAACTGATGCGGCGCGTGCATCAAGCCCTGAAACCCGGAGGGAAAGCGGTGACGCTTGAGTTCGTGCCGAATGAGGATCGAGTGAGTCCACCGACGGAAGCGGCGTTCAGCCTGAACATGTTGGTGGGCACGGATGCGGGCGACGCTTATACTTTTTCGGAATACCAGGAGATGTTCCATGAGGCTGGCTTCGTGCAAACGGTCCTTCATCCCATTCCCACGATGCCGCAGGAAGTGTTGATTTCCGAAAAGCAACCATAACTATTCGGCCGTGAGATATTGCAAGGAACAGGATTGCGCGTAGGATAGAGGACAGCCAAACACGGATTTTTATCGATTTTCGTCCATTGCAATGCCAGGTGACACCATGATCCAGATCGAAAATGTCAGCCGACGTGGTTTTCTGAAGGGAATCGTAGGAGCGGGCGCGTTTGTGCTTGGCGCGCAAATTCTACCGAAGGGGCTGTTGGGCACCACGGTTACCACTGGCCAAGACCCGATCACAAAAGCCGTGCTACAGCCGAATTTATTTGTGGCCATCGACACGGATGGAACGGTTTACATTGTGTGCCATCGCGCGGAGATGGGAAGCGGCAACCGCACGGGATTGCCGCGGATTGTGGCGGATGAGTTGGATGCGGACTGGAATCGGGTGAAGGTGGTGCAGGCCACGGGAGATGCGAAATACGGAGATCAGGATACCGACGGCTCTCACTCCGTGGTGAGCTTCTTTGACCCGCTGCGGGAAGCCGGCGCTAGCGCGCGGTTAATGCTGGTACGAGCGGCAGCACAAGGTTGGAAAGTGCCAGAAACAGAGTGTACGAGCGATTGCAACTTTGTGCTGCACAAGAGTAGCGGTAAGAAGCTCGGGTACGGCGAACTGGCAGCAGCGGCAGCGAAACTGCCAGTTCCTAAGAAAGAAGACTTACACCTGAAGCCGCGCAAAGACTGGGTGTACATCGGGAAGCCTGCGCCAACTTACGATTTGAAGGACATGGTGACCGGAAAAGCCACGTATGGGCAGGACACGCATTTGGATGGGATGCTGTATGCGTCTGTGCTGCATTCCCCGGTATATGGTGGCACGGTGAAAAGTGTGGACGATGCCGCGGCGTTGAAAGTGCCGGGAGTTAAACAGACCGCCACCATTGATTCATTCAAGCCTCCGGTGAACATGCAAGCGTTAGGCGGCGTGGCCGTGCTCGCCGACAGCACCTACGCAGCATTTCAGGGCAAGAAAAAACTGAAAGTGGAATGGACCAAGAGCGAGCACAGCGTATGGACTTCCGGCAAGTTCCGAAAGGACCTGGAGGAGACGGCGCGGAAGCCATGCAAAGTTGTGCGGGAAAACGGGAACGTGGATGAGGCGTTTGCGAAGGGCGGGAAGATTGTCGAGGCGGAGTACTACGCGCCGATGCTCGCGCACGCTGCCATGGAGCCACCCGCTGCGCTCGTGGATTATCGCGGCGGAAAAGTCCAAGTGTGGGCTCCGACGCAAAATCCACAAGGTGCGCAGGAGGCTATCGCCGCAGCGGTGGGAGTGAAGAAGGAAGATGTAACCGTGTATATGACGCTGCTGGGCGGAGCGTTTGGCCGAAAATCATTTCCTGATTTTGCCGTGGAAGCAGCGGTGCTTTCGAAGAAAGCAGGCAAGCCCGTAAAAGTGGTTTGGAGCCGCGAGGACGATATTAAGTTCGATACGTTCCATTCGGTGGCGGCGATGTATTTCAAGGCGTCGCTGGGAACGGATGGAAAGCCGACGGCATGGTTACAGCGCAGCGTGTTCCCGCCCATTGCGTCAACGTTTGACACTGCGGCCCAGTATGCGGACGCGGGAGAAATCGGGCTGGGCTTCAGTGATATTCCGTTCGCACTGGCCAATCACCGCGCCGAAAACGGGCCCGCACCCGCACACACGCGGATTGGGTGGCTGCGTTCCGTCGCGAATATTTATCACGCGTACGGCGTTCATTCCTTTGTGGGCGAATTGGCCCACGCGGCGGGGAAAGATCAGGTTGAGTATTTACTAGGGTTGCTTGGTCCAGACCGGGTCATACCAAAATCCGAACTGCCGAAGGATTACACCAATTACGACGGGGATTATGACAAATATCCCATCGACATTGCGCGTTTCCGGCGAGTGGTACAGATGGCCGCGGAAGAATCCGGATGGGGCAAACAGAAGTCGGGAAATGGTTTTGGTATGGGAATCGCCGCGCACCGAAGTTTCCTGACGTATGTGGCAACAGTGGTACAAGCCGAAGTGAAGGATGGGCAAGTGCGCATTCGCCGCGTGGATACGGCGTTGGACGCAGGGACTATCGTGAATCCGACAATTGTGAAGCAGCAATTCGAAGGCGCGGCGGTCATGGGCACCAGCATCGCATTTTACGGAGAGATTTCCGCGACGAATGGCGTGATCGAGCAATCCAACTTCGACACGTTCCAAGTCGCGCGCATAAATACGGCGCCCCTGGAAACGAACATACATATCGTGGAGAGTGAAGCACCTCCTGCGGGAGTTGGGGAGCCCGGATTGCCTCCTGTGGCGCCGGCGATTTACAACGCGATTTTTGCGGCCACGGGCAAGCGCGTGCGCGAGATGCCGCTCACCAAAACGGGGCTGGCGTGACACAGTCATAAGTTATTGGTTCTCCGGTTAGGTAACGATCGATTCTCCGCGGGGCGCGGCAAGGCTGCGCCCTTTTTTATTTTGGGATAGGATTTGGACTTGCGGAGGAACGTTGGGAAGAACTCTGGGAATCGTGTGCTTCGCTTTGGCCTGGATGGCGATTCCGGCCGGCGCACAGCGGCGCCCGGTGCTGCCACAGATTGACGAGCCACATCCTTATTACTTCCGCGAATTATATGTGCCGCAGCTGACGGCTGGGCCGAGCAGTGTGAGTTGGGCACCTGATTCACAGGAGTTGGTGTATTCAATGGCAGGCTCACTCTGGCGGCAAAGGCTCGATTCCAAAGAAGCAGTGCAACTGACGGATGGCCCAGGTTACGACTACCAGCCGGACTGGTCGCCGGATGGGAAGAGTGTTGTGTACGTTTCGTATCAGAAGGATGCAATGGAATTGTGGCTGCTAGACCTGGCGACTAAGAAGACAAAACAACTGACAAAGGGGGCTGCAGTAAACGTGGAACCACGTTGGTCGCCCGACGGGAAAAAGATCGCGTGGGTTTCGACACAATACAACAAGCGATTTCACGTTTTTTTGGCGGACTCTGCTGACGGTGAACTGAAGAACGTGACTCGCCTCACCGGTGAGACCAAAAGTTCCCTGCCCCGGTATTACTACAGTGCGTACGACCTGGAGATTAATCCCGTCTGGACACGCGACGGAAAAGACATTCTATTCGTATCGAACAGCGGGCATATTTACGGCACCGGCGGATTCTGGCGGATGAAGGCGGAACCCGGAACCGAGGCGCACGAGATTCACTACGAAGAATCAGGCTGGAAGGCACGGCCCGATTTTTCGCCCGACGGCTCGCGAATCGTGTACAGCTCCTATTTGGGACGGCAGTGGCACAACCTGTGGGTGATGCCAGCGAAGGGCGGCGATGCGTTTCCGATTTCGTATGGAAGCTGGGATCAAACAAATCCGCGTTGGTCGCCTGATGGAAGAAAGATCGCATATGTTTCCAATTTCACGGGTAGCACTGCAATCGAAGTGCAAGAGTTTCCCACAGGCCAAATCGAGCAAGTGACCGGCTTTGAAAGCAAAAACCTGAAATTTCTCAAACCCGTGGGAACGGTGCGCGTGTTCGTGGAAACAGAAGACGGGCAGATGACGAGTGCACGGGTGTCCCTGACGGACGAGATTGCACGTTTCTGCTGGCAAGATAGCGCTACCGTTCACGCGGATGATGGTTTCGATCGAAGCGAAATGCCACTTGAACGTCACTATGTGTATGTGAACGGGAGTGACAATTTCGTGGCGTCCGCGGGCCGGGTGACCTTGGAAGTGAGTAAAGGCCCTGGCTATCAGCTGAACAAACGGACTCTGGAGATTGGCGCGGGCGAAACAAAAATAGTTCGAGTCCGGTTGCAGCCTTTGCAATCGCCGTGGAAACCAGCAGATCACTGGAGCAGCGCGGATTTACACGTGCACATGAATTACGGCGGCGCGTACCAAAATGACCTTGGCTGGCTGCATTTCATCGCGGACGGCGAAGGGGTGCAGTTCGTGAACAATCTGGCGGTCAACAAAGAGCAGAGATTTCCGGACATTGAGTACGTCGACTTCGAAGAGAATTTTGGCGACGAGACCAGTTCCCGGATTGTACAAGGCCAGGAATTTCATACGAGCTACTGGGGCCATCGCGGAATATTGAATTTGAAGGACCATTTGTTGCTGCCGGGTTATGCCGGGTATCCGAATACGGCGGCGGCGAGTTTGTATCCGATGAATGCAGACGTGTACGACATGGCGCACTTGCAAGGCGCGCTGGTCGGCGCCGTGCACCCGTTTGACGAAGTGCCGGATCCATTTGCTCATCCAGCGCAACAGATCACAGACGAGCTACCGGTCGATGTAGCGCTGGGAAAACTCGATTACATGGAGATTGTGGGCTTCAGCGATCACAAATCCACGGCGGCGGTGTGGTACAAGCTGCTGAATCTGGGATTCCGGATCCCGGCCGGCGGAGGAACAGACGCTACAACGAATTACGCGGCACCCATTCGGGGGCAAGTAGGATTCGACCGCGTGTATGTGTGGACTTCCGGATGGCCGGTGCGCCTGGAGACGTGGTTGGATGAACTGAAGCAGGGGCGAACGTTCGCCACAAACGGGCCGCTGATCGAGTTCAAACTCGGCGGAGAGATGGTCGGAAGCGAATTGAAGTTTGATGCAGCACAAGCCGCAGTTCCTTTCACCGCAAAATTACGATCATTCGTGCCAGTGGATCATCTGGAAGTGGTCTGCAATGGAAAGATCGCACAGACCCTGCAACTGGACGGCACGCGGGACTCGGCCGATACCTCAGGCACGATTCCGCTCTCGCAGAGCGGCTGGTGCGTACTGCGCGCGTGGAGCGAGAAGCCCGAATATCCCGTCATGGACAATTACGCGTACGCAACGACGAGCCCCGTATATGTAACGATCGGCGGCAAGCGAGCCTACGCGAAGGAAGACTCCGATTATTTTAAGGCGTGGATCGACCGTACCATCGAAATCACAGAGCGATATCCCGACTGGAATTCCTCCGAGGAGAAACAGGGAGTGATGAAGACGTTGCGGGACGCACGAGCCATCTACGAGGGCATGAAGTAGAAGAAGGGCGGCCTGCTTGTGGCCGACGGGAGTTTAAGGATAGAATCCACGGGTCTTTTCAATACGTTGCTGTTCATGCCGTACGCGTGAAACGCATGACTGCCTTTTTGCTCCAGAGGGTCCATCGCTCCGCCCTCGATTCCGGGAGCTAATGTTTCGAACACCACTGCACTCAGCGGCAAACGAACGCACAACTATGAGCGCCTCAAGATCACTCGGAGAATTCATCACGAAACGCGAAATCGGTTTCGAAGAGAAGTCGCAGCGGTTTAGGAAGGAGGGTACATGATCGTTGGTGTGCCCAAAGAAATTTATCCGAAGGAACGGCGCGTGGCGCTGGTGCCCGCGGTGATTCCGAACCTGAAGAAAGCTGGCCTGGAAGTTGTAGTGGAGGCTGGAGCGGGGATAGCAGCGGGCTATCCGGACGCAGAGTATGTGGAGAAGGGTGCGAGGCTGATCGCGGGTCGCGCGGAGCTATTCCAAACCGCAGACATCATCGTGCAGTTTCTGTGCCATGGCGCAAATGACAAGACCGGGAGCGCCGACCTGCCGCTTCTGCGAAAGGGGCAAGCCCTGCTCGGGTTCGTGCGGCCGTTAGGCACCGTGAAAACATTGGAAGAAATTGCTGAGCGTGGCGTAACCGCGTTTTCGGTGGAGTTGATGCCGCGAACAACGCGCGCGCAGAGCATGGATGCGCTTTCGTCCATGGCAACCATCTGCGGATACAAAGCAGTAGTGCTGGCCGCCGACACTTTGCCGCGGATGTTTCCGATGTTGACGACGGCCGCGGGCACCATTGCACCCGCGCGCGTCTTGATCATCGGCGCGGGAGTAGCCGGATTGCAGGCCATCGCCACAGCGCGGCGACTTGGGGGCGTGGCTTCCGCATACGACATGCGCCCAGCTGCAAAAGAGCAAGTACAGAGCCTGGGCGGACGCTTTGTGGAGTTGCCCATCGAAGCGAAGGACGCGCAGGACGCACGCGGTTATGGCAAGGCTCAGGACGAAACGTTTTATCAGAAGCAGCGCGAACTCCTGGGAAAAACTGTGGCGGAAAGCGACGTAGTGATTACCGCGGCGGTGATTCCAGGAAAGAAATCGCCGGTCCTAGTTACCAAGGATATGGTGGAGAAAATGGCGCCCGGTTCGGTGATCGTGGATCTGGCGGCAGAGCGCGGCGGCAATTGTGAGCTGACGAAACCCGACGAAATCGTGGTGAACCACAACGTGACGATCATTGGTGAATTCAACCTTGCCGGGGCGGTGCCCTATCACGCCAGCGCGCTATATGCGCGAAATGTGAGCGCGTTTCTGCAGCACCTGGTGAAAGACGGCAAGCTGCAATTGGACATGAAGGACGAGATCATCCGCGAAACTATGGTGACGCACAACGGGGAAGTGGTGAACGCCCGCGTAAGAGAGTTTTTCGGGTTACCCGCGTTGCAATCGACACCGGCAGGAGGAGGCGCCTGATGAAGCTGGATCTACTAACGGGCTTATACGTATTCATGCTGGCGGCGTTTATCGGATTTGAAGTGATCCGGCGTGTCTCACCGCTGCTGCACACACCGCTAATGTCGCTGACTAATGCGCTAGACGCAATCGCCGTCGTAGGCGCGATCATCCTTGCGGGCGAGGGAAAAAGCACGCTAGCCACGATTTTAGGCACCATCGCAATCGTGGCGGCCACAAGCAATATCGTTGGCGGCTTCATCATCACGGACCGCATGCTGAAAATGTTCAAGGCCAGCGGCCCCAGGAAGCCGTGAAGCCATGATCCCGGCCGACACCATTATCGAAGTGACTTATCTGATTGCGACCGCGCTGTTCATCCTGTCGCTGAAGTGGCTCAGTTCCCCCGCAACCGCACGGCGCGGTGTCTGGGCAGGCGAAATCGGCATGTTCCTGGCGGTCGTGGGGACTCTGATGCACCATGGCCTGAACTATCGCTGGGTGGCGATCGGCCTGGTGTTGGGAACGATCATTGGCGTGCCCCTAGGGAAAGTGGCGATGACGGCGGTGCCACAGCGAACCGCATTGAGCCACGCTTTCGGTGCGTTGTGCGTGACTCTGGTGGGAACCGCGGAGTTTTACCTGCGCGCCCCGGATGTTCCGAAGTTTATGATGGGCGTGCTCTCGCTCGAAGTCATTCTAGGTGCGTTGACGTTCACTGGCAGCTTGATGGCCGCGGGAAAATTACAAGAAGTGCTTCCCCAGCGACCCATCACGTACAAAGGGCAAAACATCGTCAACCTGGGAATGCTGGCGGTGGCTATTGGAATCGCGGTGATGCTGGTGCAGCATCCCGACAAAATGTACCTATTCCCGGGGATGATTGTGATCCCTCTTATCTTTGGGGTCATGATGATCGTTCCCATCGGCGGAGCAGACATGCCGACGGTGATCTCGCTCCTGAATTCGTACGCCGGACTCTCGGCGGCGGCGATGGGGTTTGTGCTGGGCAGCAAGTTGCTCATTATCGCTGGAGCGCTGGACGGTGCTTCGGGCTTCATTCTCTCCGTGAACATGTCGAAAGCGATGAATCGCTCGTTCACCAATGTGCTGTTCGGCGCGTTTGGTCAAGAGCAGGTGAAGGCCGGCGGGGTAGCGGAAGCGCGGCCCGTGCGCAGCGCTTCGCCGGAAGAAGCGGCAGGAATCTTGGCAGCCGCAAGCAAAGTGGTGATCGTGCCGGGATACGGCATGGCCGTGGCGCAAGCGCAGCACAAAGTGCGTGAACTGTACGATGCGTTGACCAAGAAGGGGATCGATGTGAAGTTCGGCATCCACCCGGTGGCGGGACGCATGCCGGGGCACATGAACGTGCTGCTGGCCGAAGCGGATATTCCGTACGACAAACTGCTCGAGATGGACGACATCAATGGAGACTTCCCGCAGACCGATGTCGCGTTGATCATTGGCGCGAATGACGTAACGAACCCCGCCGCGCGCGAAGACAAGAGCAGCCCGATCTACGGCATGCCGATCCTGGACGTTGACAAGGCGCACACGGTAATGGTCATCAAGCGCAGCATGGCCGCAGGATTCGCGGGGATCGAAAATCCCCTGTATTACCTGGACAAAACGTTGATGCTGTTCGGTGATGCCAGAAACTTCGTGGGATCAATTGTCCGTGAGCTGACCGGAGGCCACGGCTGATCAGACTGTCGTTCGGCTTATTAGGACTTACCAAAAAAGGCAGGTGCCATCGGACTGGTTGAGGCACCTGCCTTTTCTCTGGAGGCAACGCGCGGGGATAAACTCAGGGCCGGTCAGGACTCTCCAAAGCTTTCCAGATGCCAATGCCCGTGCCCGTACCAACGGCGAGCGCCGCCACCAAAAGAAACCGGCTCTGGCCTGGGGCGATAGGCGCGTGGCCTTTCGTCATTTCCACCGGGGCACAGGGACGATGCTCGTGGTAATCGTGGTAATCGTCCGCATCTGGAGAAAGATACTTGCGATAACTGATTTCATGTTCGGCGCGCACGCGGTAGGCCTTGCCGGTTTCAACCAGGCGGTTCTCTGAACCTACCTGAACGTTGGCTTCCCCCCGCTGGCTATACACCGTGATGTTGCAAGGATCATCCATGCTGACACGGCCAAAATCCGCTGTGGAAAGAACGGGCGTGACGCGGACGTCGGAAGCAACAATGACCAGGTTCTGCTGGCCTCCCGGCGTCGTGTACAGCACGGTTCCGTGGTTCAATTCCACAATTGCGCCATAGGGTGCGCGATAGATGTGCACCGTCGTGGAACTCTGCAGTTCCAAGGAAAGCGTGCCAATGCGCACGAGCAATGAACCATTATCCGTCGTAGAGAGATAGTCCCCCGAATAGATCGAGGAACCTTCCGCGGCCGGCGCGGTGCCGATCTGCCCACCAGAAACTTTCGCGACCAATCCGAGTGCAGGCGTCTGAGGCGACGACTGGGCCTTGAGTGGCGCAACGGCACACGCGAAAACGAATAAAGCAATGACGGGCAACGAGCGAACGATTTTCAAGCTCATTGATTCTCCTTTGGACACGAGAGTTCACGCGGGCAGTGGTTTGGAGGATTCCTGGGTGGCCTTGAACTGCGAACGGGACCCGAAACGGGGACTGACGAGACATAAGGCGCGAAATGGAATTTCATGGAGGGATCTCCGAAGAGAATCCAGGTGCGCCGAACATCGCTGTCAGTTGTATTACTCTTGGCGCGGAGGATCATGAGGCCAATTGGATCGTCCGGATGCGCGGCCACTTCATGGAGAAACGCCAGGTTCATGGCGGCTTGCGGGGGTTCGTCGGTAAATCCAGACGAAGCCCAAACGGCGACCGCGCCCCCGTTGGGGGCCAAAATCAGGGACTCGGCAAGACTCTGCGCGTAGACGTCCTGGAACAATCCGTTGAGACAATCGATGAGCAAATAGACAGGGAGGCGTCCGCCATTCGTGAGGGCGGTTGCATCCGTAGTGTTGAACAGATCGGCGAAGGACCATTGCTGTTCCGCGCCGTGACCGTTGTAGTTGACCAGCAGCGCGCCATTATTGAGAGCAGCAAGGATCTGGGAGTGTGCCGTCGACGGATCAACACCGTCTGCCAGTATCTGGGATGTCTGCAAGGAAGAAGGCAATGTCGCTGCAGCGGAAGTGACCGCGGCGGTAAAATTCGCGTCGACATTCTGATCCGCAATCAGGAGCGCTTGCGCGTTCCAGGTGCCGGAGTCCCTACCTTCCTCATAGTTGATAATCTTCGAAACGAGAAGATCCACGTCCGACGCAGTACGGACGGGCAAGCGGCCGGTAGGGATGGTGGCAAAACCGGTTTGCCCAAAGTCCGTGAACCAGTCGTCCGAGGCGGTTTTGAACGCCGCGGTTTCGATAATGCGCGTGGGCACAAAATCAAAATCGCCAAAGCCCAAGTAATTCCTCGGATCCATGGATGCGTCGCCCACAAGAAGTACCGCTTGCGGTTTGCGTTGCCAGCGTGAGGCAGCGTCCTGCAAGAAACTGCGAATGGCAAACGGGCTGCGTTCGCCGTAGTTATAGTCGTCAAATATCTGGTCTGTCGTGACTACAGAAACCCGATGGCCTTGCGATTCGCGGTGCCGCACGAACGGCATCAAGTGCGCCGAAAAATCCGGATGGGTAATGACCACAATGTCCGCGCCGGCGCGGCGATCGTCCAGCATCGATGGTTTGTGAGGCACAATTGCGACCGGGGACGCGAGGGCATCGTCCGCAAAGGACAAGATGGTACGCACAGTCGTAGACGACTGGGGGACTGCCACGGTCACGCCGTAGGAGCCGGATTCTGGTGCGATTTTGCCGTTGAGCTCGGAAATGTTGAGCGGATCGGTGGTGTCGAAAACGCGAATCTGCGAATTCGAGAACCCGGAGATGTGCACGTCGGAGCCGGCCGGGGCCGTGGCACGCAGCCAATCGGAGTCCACAATATAGGTATGCAAAAAGTGGAGCTGGATCGATTGAACGGCGCTGACATCATTGTCGCCTTCGAGTGCAGTCAAGGTGACCGTGTTAGCCCCGTCGAGAACGACTCCGGGGTCAATCGAGAAACTTTGCGTGGCAAGAACCTGGCCATAGAAATTAACGGTGCCAACTGCGTTGCCATTGAACTCAACGGACACGGCGTGCTGTTGAGCGTCGGTCACACCTTGAAGCGTGAGATCGAGCGTGAGGAGCTGAGACAACGAAGTATCTCTGTGCACGACAGTAAGGACCTGATCGACAGGATCCGAGGTAACGACTGCGCCGAAGAAATTGTCGTTGTTCTCGCCATTCGACAAAGCGGCGAAGTAAACGGTGCGATCTTCGCGAATGACGGTGAACGGGAAACTGCCTGCAGACGGGGCATACGAAGCAACGCCGGGAGCGGAAAAAATCCGCTTGCCCGGGTCGCCTTCAACCACCAGCCAATAGACTCGGTTTGCAGAGAAGGGCGTGTCGATGCCGGTACCATAGAACTCCATCGCGTCAGAAGGTGAGGCGATGCCCGCGGTGTGCCCGGCGAGGAGAATCGGTTGCTCAATTCCTTCGGCGTATAGGTGCAATCCGCGTAGCTCGGTGTTTGAGCTGAGCCCGGCGGAAAAAAGCTGCGAGAACGGAATGTGGTACCAGCCTTCCTGGTCCACGGAGATTTTGACCGCGAAATGATCCGCAACATTAACGCGCGGCACGCCGGCCGGAGGCATTGGAAAGATTGGCTGCGGCTGCGGATGCAGTCCGAACATCGGGCGACCCGGAGCGTTTGCCGACGCGGCGTTTGCGTGAAGCTGCGCAAGTGAAGGAGACACGGGCAATGCACCCGCCGTTTCCACCTGGGCTTGCAGTTTGTACTGATCCGCAGTTACGGATTCTGCATAGACTGGCCCATGCAGAGTCCTTGCGCCGTTGATGTCCACATCTTCCAGCCAGTAAGCTGCATTTGGAGCAGGCTGAGCGTCAATCGCCGCATAGGTTTTGGCGGCGTGCTGTGGTTTTGATCCTCGGAGCAGCAGCGCCGAGCCCGCGATTAGCTCCGGGTCGACACGATGGCGGCCCAGTCCGTCTTCGCGATACACATGGAATCCAAGATTGCGCGACTCTTCCCGCGTGTGCCAAACCAGGCGAACAGTACCGTCTGGCTGGGCATAAGCATTAAACGCGGAAACATCCACCGCGGTCGTCGCCTGAATTGTGGAGGTGAATGAGGACGTGTTGTTGGACAGGTTTGGATCGAGTGTGGAAGACGCGACGGTGGCGGTATTGATGGAATAGGAGCTGGAGCTAAAGACAGCCGCATTCACGTTGATGGTGATGACGGCGACGCTGCCGACGCCGAGACTGCCGAGGTTACAGGAAACGGTCGTCGTGGCGGCTATCCACGAACAAGAGCCCATGGTCGTGGCGAAGGAGGGTCCACCGGCAGGCCAAGTTACCTGAGCTGGCATCTGGTCGTTCACCACAACGTTTTGCGCCACTGCGGGGCCGGCATTGGTAACGATCAAGGTGTACGTGAGATTGGTGCCCTGAGTGACAGGGTCGGGCGAAGCAATTTTGTTGATGCTGACGTCCGCTTGCGTTGGAGAAGCGACAATAGTGCTCACTGTTGCGGTATTGTTCGCCACGTTGGGGTCAGAGACTGTGCTGGCGATGTTCGCCGTATTTGTGAGCGTGGTGCCGGGCGCGATTCCGGCAGCGACCTTAACCACCAATGGGAATTTAACGATGGCGCCAACCGCGAGTGTGAAGGTCGAATTTAGATTACAGGTGATAGGTCCCGTGCTCCCTACGCCCGCGTTGAGGCAGGTCCAGTTTGCGGGGACCGCAAAAGAAGCAACCGAAGTATTGGCGGGCAAAGTGTCGGTAAAGGTGACCGTGGTCGTGCCGGAAATCGTGATAGCCGCAGGCCCGTTGTTTGTGATGGATTGCGTATAGGTGATGGTGTTGCCGGGCGTGACCGGGTTGGGCGTGCCAGAGCTCGTCACTGCCAGATCGGCTTGGCCAGCGGTAGCGACGGTAATGGATGCCGTGGCAGCATTGTTGGCAGAATTCGGATCGGGCGTGGTTGAAGTGATGTTCGCGATGGCTGACAGAATCGTGCCAGTCGGCACAGTGTTCGCAACATTCATGACGACGGGGAAGGTTGCGGTGCCACCGGCGATCAGAGAGTCGGTCGTGCAACTGATGTTGCCCGTCATGCCTGGTGTAGGGGTCGTGCAAGTCCAACCACTAGGCGCCGCCAACGAGACAAAGGTGGCGCTGATCGTGCCCCCGGCGTTGCTTGCTGTAGGTTCGGTGAAAACCGCCGTCGAGGCTGCGGCGGGGCCGTAGTTGGTGACGACCGCGGTCATGGTAAAGTTGGAGCCAGGCGCAACAGTGGGAGATGACGGCGTGTTTGTCACACCGAGATCGGCTTGGGTACCGGTGCCGACGCTGTTGATGGCGGTCGCAGTGTTATTGATAAGGTTGGGATCTGTGGTGCCGGAAGTGATGTTGTCGACGTCGACGATTTGCGTGCCGCTGGGCGTTCCATTCCCAACCTGAACACCGACCGTAAAGGTAACAGGGCCGCCTTTAGGAAAGTCAGGATTGCTACACGTGATCGTGCCCGTGCCACCAACGGCGGGCGTAACACAAGTCCAGCCGGCGACGGTATTGATCGATTGAAAGGTTGTATTCGCCGGGATGCCTTCATTGAATACGGCATTGACAGCATCGAATGGGCCGTTATTCGTCAGCGTTTGAGTGTAAGTGATGTTGCCACCGGGAAGGACGATTGCTGGGGCCCCGGAATTGGTTACAGCAAGGTCGGCACCCGCGCAGTAGGCGCCAGGCTGCGTGCCGGGGGTTTCGGTAATGACGTGCGTGGCGACTACAACGCCGGGCTGACCGGGAGTGGAGCCGTAAGAGTCTTGCACTGTGTTGGTGTAACCGTTGCTGCCACCTGAAACACTGCTCGATGCAGGCGTGCCAGAGAGGAATATGACACCGCCTCCGCCGCCGCCACCGGGGCCGTGGCGTTGGCCAGGAAAACCACCAGGCGCAGTTTCCGGCCAGGCATTTCCTGCGCTGCCACCGTTGGCGCTAACCGTGAGTCCGCCAAAATTGCCGCTGTTGGCAAAAAACAGGATGGACCCGCCGGCACCCGCCCCTCCGGTGCTGTCATTGTCCGTGCTCAGAGTGGATTGGCCATTCGCAGTAATAGTTCCGGTGCCAGCGACCGAGCCAGTGTGGACGATGATGATTCCGCCACCAGCGCCGCCGCTGCTATAAATTCCCGTACAATTGGCGCCGCAATCGGCACCATGGTTGGTGCCAGAGATGTAGTAGGAGCCGTCGTTCGTTGTACCAGCCCCACCGCCACCGCCCATCACCAACGCGCTGGTGGAGGCAGGAAAGACTGTTCCCCCGAAACCGCCATCCGTGGTGTTAAGCGCAGTAAAACTGTTCCAGCCGTAGCCGCCAAGACCACCGGCACCACCATTTCCACCTGCGCCACCGCCCGAGTTTTCATTATTGGCTGGCGGATTGCCGTCGGTGCCGCCACCTCCGGCGTTGCCCGGTGCTCCTCGGGCATAGCTACCGTTCGGATACCCTTCGACACCGGTGTTAGTGGCTGTTGTGGTGATTGTGATGGTCGCGGGAGCAAGGTAGCGGGGCGTGCCTGCGATGCCTTCGCCCTTGGAGGCATTCGTCGCGTCCGTGGAGAGGGTTAAGTAATCGGTGTTTGCGCCAGTTCCCCCGCCTAGTATTCTTCCACCGGCCCCGCGAAAACCCAGAGCATCGGCCGCGACTGTGCCGCCCAGCGTAAGCTGCGAGGAGACATCGATGGCGAGGACGCCGCCCACCGAACCATTCCAGGCTAACGGCACAAGTCCGGAGCTCAGCGTGGCCGATGTGTATTGTGGAACGCGGACCACTTGATAAGTCTGCTGTCCTTGCGTCCCGGAATACGCGCCGAGCGTGTAGGTATTCAGAAGGCCTCCCCCCGAACCGGAGCCCGTGAATTGAAGCGTGCCGCCAGTAGTCGGAACGGCGCCTGTGGCGGTAACGAATTCGAACAGGCCGGAACTCGCCAGACTCGTCGAGCCGGATCCCACGCCGGCCGCTCCGCTGCCATACGAACTCGTGTTGGTGCTGTTGATGGCTGCGTCCTGCATCTGGATGATCAGCAGCAAGTCTCCAGCGGCGATGGCATGCGCCAAGCCTGAAGCTGCGCCAAGAGCGACGGAGGTGGAACCGGCGGCAATGTTTCCAGCAGCAGTAGGGGGATAGTAGGCGTTGACGATGCCGGTCAGAGTGCCGCCAGCGCCGTCATTGCCAGGAGTGGCACAGACCAGCGGCTGAACAACGGTAACAACAGTGGCGGAGTTGTTCAGGGGGTTGGGATCCGTGGCCAAGTTGATCTGCGCGGTGTTGCTCAAAGCCGCAGCCCCCGCCGGAGTTGTCACTGTGATGGTGAACGTGGCGGTCTGGCCCATGGCGAAAGAACCAGTCAATGAACATTGAACAGTCGCCGTTCCTGCGCAGGACCAACCGGACGGAGCACTTGAGGACACAAAGCTCGCGCTGGCAGGAAGTGTGTCCTGGACAAGATTGGCTACGCTCGTGAGCGTGGCTTGGCCAAGGTTCTGCACGGCGATGGTGTAGGTGAGAGTGGAGGAAACAAACGCCGGCGTGGGAGACGCCGTCATCGAAATGGCCAGGTCAGCCGTGGCTACCGGCTCAACCAGAATTGTGGAGACAGCCGTATTGTTGGACGGCACAGGATCCACTGTGGTGGACGACGTTACGGTGGCCGAATTCAGCACCGCCGTACCCGCCGCGGTGCCTCCGGCGATTTGTTCGGTAACCACGATCGAGTTTGTGGCGGCGTTCACTGCAAGAGCGTTGTTGAAGGTGCAGATGATCGGCCCGGTATAGCCCACAGTCAGAGCACCGCCACTCGCGTTCGTGCAGGTCCAATTGGTCGCAGCGATTGCCCGAAATGTTGCGTTTGGGGGTGTCTGCTGATAAACGACGATCGTGCCGGCGGCAGCGGCATTGGGACCGTTGTTCGTAACGGTTTCGGTGTACGTATAGTTCGTACTGGTGGCGACTGCCGTAACCGATGGGGTCTGGGTGAGGGACAGGTCTGCCTGCGCGTGAATTGCAGAAGCGAAAAACGTGGCACACACGAACGAGAGTGTGACAATTCCCGTCAGAAGCAGTCCCAAACGCCGTAGGCGCAGCTTCGCTGCAGCGCTCGCCCGGCGAACCACAACGCGTAAGGGATGAACGAAACGCGTTTGGAACACGGTGAGGGTGTGTTGCTGAGAACCACGGCTCCGCGCGACAACTTTGCCGAAGACACGAGTGGAAGGCGGATCGAATTCGAGGCCGCTGTCGCTGCGGAGAGTAACTTCGTTGGCGGAGGACTGAGGCGCATTTACGCGGTGAACACGGAGACCATCGAAATTTTCCGCGAGCACCACATCCCCACGGCGTAGATCCGCCGCACTTGCTGGCGCGACCACTACATCATCGCCATCCAGAAGGTTGGGTTTCATACTTTCCCCATTGACGCGAAACTGGACGGCATTGCCACGGCGAAGCACGGCCTCGCATAACTCCTCGAACAACCGGGAATCCCTACGAACTTGGGGCTCAGACACGCGCATAACGGACGGCCTCCACTGCGCCGGATGTTGGGGTGAAGCGCAGGATGGAACAGGGCACGGAGCGTGTGATCTGGTCCAGAAAACTTAATGTGAATCGAATTCCGCTTTCCAAATAGTGCGGAACAAAGGCGCGGGCAAACAGTTCGGCAGCGGCTTTGGCCGGGCTGAGCGGTGCAAGTTCGTTGGCCGGCCACTGTTCCAAAAGAAATATCGCCGTGAGAGGAGCACTGCCGGGCGAAGCTACACCGGCATCACCGTGCCAAGGCGTGCCATACATCCAGATTTTTTCGTCGTGCTTGCGAAGAATGATGCGGTCATCGCTCAGCAGATTTACGCCAGGCTGAGCCATCCAAAGCCGAGCAGTCGTGCTCTTTCCCGCGCCGGAGTGACCGAGAAACAGATAACCACTGCCATCCTGGTCGGCTAACCCGAGCGCATGGACTTCCACACCTTCACCAAGAGCCAGCCGGTGCATCATCACCAGTTCGTCGAGCGGGTACTCGAGCGGAAAGATAAGACTCTCCGCCGGAATCGCCGCTCGGTTCAAAACCACATGGCCACGTTCGAACGCAGGATCGAACCATGCGGCCTTATAAGGCCTAGGGCCAACGGCCGGGCTGGAAAAATAAAACTTCGTTCCCGTTTCCGAGGCATAGGCGGACCACAAACCTCCGGAGGAAAACGACGGTTGCATCTTGGGAAGTGCCAGACTTTCGGCCCACGCGATATCCAGTTCAAAATGGCATGCGTGATTAGCCGTGGAAGGCAGCAGGAAAGGTTCGTGTTCCGGGTCCAGTGCCACGGGCACATCCCCGGAGCACCACATACCGAACGAAAACCCTCCAATGTAAACGGCCAGGCGCGTGGCCTCGGTGAGCTTGATAGGAAGATTTTCAGCAGTGCGAGTCATTGGTCCTTCCTTAGCCGCCCTCATCAGGATCCAAAAGTTCGGCAGAACGATGTTCTGCAAGAGCCAGAGACAGGTCCGGTTATGCCTGCAACTTTGCAATGTCCGAGGACGGCTTCCTCCGGGCGCAGGCTCACGCGCACAACCTGCGGGGGTTGGTAGGGGAGCTTGTTATCGTTCTCGGGTTTTGGTGTCTCTTTCATTGCACTTTAATTCCAATCTGGGCCGGCATTAGGGTCGTGCGCCGCAGGACGTACAGCCTCCGGTAGAGCAACCTCCGCGAGAATCAAGCACGGGAAGTAAAGAGTTGGAGCGCGGCAATGGCAATGGAATAACGTTCGTGAGAACGACAGAATCTTTGTTGATGCGCCCGGCGGATTCGCGCAGGTCATCATGATGGCTGCCACCTGCACAGCAGGCGCAATCGCCGTGTTTCGGGACCGCAACTCCCAAAGCGAAGGCGCGCAGGTGCGCAATCTGGCACAGAAAATCCACGGGCGCTTCGGCATCGCCGCCTTCCAATTCACCGTTCGCGGCACACATGCTGCAAAGCGTACGAATGCGGCAGTTCGTGCAGATGGTTTCCCTTGTCGTTTTGGTGGCGCGAATTTCTTTCAGCCGGCCATCCCAGCCCTGCTGAAAACTGCCAGAGCGAATGTCATAACCGTCGCGATGCGACAACACGCAGATGGTCATTTTTCCTGTTGGATCCACGGCACAGCCGTTGTGCCCGCCTCCACACGTGTAGCGCTTGGTGGAAACGGGAAGATTCGCGGTAAGTTCGGCTTCGACCAGCCGCAGATACTCGCCCCGACGAACGGGATCGCGGAATTCCAGCGCCACCGCCTGCTCCGGGGTCAATCGCACGGCGAGCGGGCTCTGGGAACAGTCGGTCCGGGGATTCACCAGGGGATCGAACTTGAACTCCACTCCCAGGTCCTGCTCGGCGAACCGCTTCATTTCGTAGACTTCGTGGACATTTACCGAAGTGGGGACGGTTTTGAGCTTGAGTGGCAGGCCGCGTTCGAGCAGCAGCGCGATTCCCCGCATGCAGCGGTCGAATGAACCTGGAATTTGCGTTAAAGCTTCATAGGTTTCCCGGGTCGCGCCATAAAGAGTGATCTCAATATTGAACGGCCGGTATTTGACCAGATGATCCGCCACCCGTGGCGTGATCATGGTTCCGTTGGTAAACAATGTGATCAGGAATCCGCGCTTTTTCGCCTCCGCGTAGATCTCCAGAAAATCCTTGCGCGCAAAAATTTCCCCACCGGTATAGAGCAACCACAGACAACCTAGATCGACCAGCTCATCCAACAAACGAACGTGCTCGTCAAACGTCAACTCCTGGTTGCGCGCATCCATGTCGCTCATCGGCCGGTTGTTGTAGCAGTGCTGGCATTCCAACGGACAGCGATGCGTTACCTCGATGGAGACTTCCACGGGCACACGTCGCCCTCCAAAGCGCTCATGAAGGAGGCTGGAGAAGTCACCGTAAGTCGCGGTCTGAACCATCCGAAACCTTTCTTTCTGCGGCAATTAGGCGGCGGACAAAACGAGCTTTTCTTCCAGCAGCGAACCCAGGAATGTCTCGATGTCCTGCTCCGCCTGCTTCCTTGTCACTTCAAATTCGTCACAAACGCGCTGCACCATTTCACCGACGGTGTGACCTTCAGCCATGAAGTCCCAAAGAACGGAACCAACCGCGTTGAGCGTGTAAAGAGAGTTGAGGTCACCCACCCCGCTGCGGATGGGAACGATGATGAGTTCGCCTTCGATTTTTCGAGAGACGACCTCCCGATTGCGGATAAAACGAACGTGGTTTGAGAGCATAGAGATTCGGTAAACCTCCGCCAGGCCGCTAAAATATCGGTATGAGCCCTTGGGAAAAGTTTGTAGTACCGTTACGGGGGTGTCATGAAATGAAACAGGGGGTGTACCGTAAGGGTATCCATTAACGGTTTGGGCATACTTAGGGGTTACAATGCCCCGAAATGGTTGCAAACTGAGGGTTTACTGGACGGAACGGGAGCCCCAGCTTATGTTCACGGTACGTTCATAAACAGGTAAGAACGACGCGAGGTGCATCCGAAACAGCACGATTCTTCCAGATTCTAGAGTTTGGAGGGCCGCGCCAAACGCACGGTGTCAATCAGAGCTTTTGCCATATCCGTGATCTTGGTTGTTTCGTTTCGCCGAACAGCCGCTAGATCAACCAAGTCAGCACCCACTCCCAGTGCGAAAGAACCGGCAGCGAAGTATTCCGCCGCATTCGTCAAATTCACGCCGCCCGTGGGAATGAGTCTCGTTTCGGGAAACGGGGCCTTCAGTGCCTTGATGTGCTTGGGACCCCCGGCGCTACCGCAAGGAAAAATCTTGATTAGTTTTGCTCCGGCCTCAAGGGCGGCCATCACTTCCGTAGGGGTGAGCGCGCCCGGAATCGCCAAAATGCCGCGCCGAGCCGCCGTTTGCAGAACGGCGACCGATAAACCAGGGCTGACCAGGAACTGAGCTCCCGCATCGAGACAAATCTCCGCTTGTTTGGCGGTAGTTACCGTACCAGCGCCGGTTAACACGTCGGCTCCATAATGACGTACTAATTCTCCGATCATGGCCGGAGCATTCGGCACCGTCATCGTGATTTCAATGATCGGTATCCCTCCCGCATGGATGGCGTCTACCGCCCGTCGGGCTTCGTCAACGTTAGCCGCGCGAACGACGGGAATGATGCCAATTTCGTGGATTTTGCTGCTAGCGGTTTCGATGGTCACGGGCAGCTCCTGGAACTGCGGGAACAAATAATTGGGTTAAGTCTATTTTTGGGCGAACGAACCCGGATGTCACGAGGAACTTTGCGCGGGGCACTCCAGGTTTCTAGCGGGATCGACGGCCAGCCAGGCCACGGCACCGAGAGCACTGAGGATAGCAGCAAACACAAACGGATACGTCCAGCCGAGATGCACGGCGATTACGGGAGTCAATACCGCCGTGACGCCTCCTCCCAGTTGCGCGCCCATGTTCATGAACCCGGAAGTGGAGCCCGCGCGTCGGCCAGCGATATCGGCGGTGACTGACCAATAGCTGCTCTGTGCGAGATACAGGGCGCCTGCGCCACCTGCCAGCACCAAGCTAGCCAGTTGGGCGCTGACAGCCCGCGAACCGAGCACGAGAAGAACGGCTGTGAGGAATAACGCGAAGGCGGCAATTCCGCAGCGCCCTACACGCTTTCCATACGCTTTGGTCAGTCTATCGTTGATCACTCCTCCCAGAAGGCTGCAGGCTACCATCGCTAGGGGAGGAAGCGTGCTATAGAAGGCGCTGGATTTCAGATCCAGCCCACGAATTTTGAAGAGATAGCGGTGAAACCAACTGAAGAAAATCCAGGCCACATACCCAAAGCAAAAATAGCTGAGAGTCACGAGCCATACTTCTTTACTTCGGAGGATGACGCTCCAGGGGAGAGTGGCGGAGTCTGAACTCGGCACATCGGCCTGCTCAGAGGCGCGTTTTTCCACCGAGGATCCGCCTGTCGTTCGACCACTTTGGATATGTTGGAGTTCCGAGGGCGAAACGCTGGCGTGTTGCTCCGGCGTGTCGCGTGCCATCAAAAACCACACAACGCCTACCAGCAAACCGAGCAGCGCACTCAACCAGAACGACCATCGCCAGCCATAGTGCACCATGATGTAGGTAACGATCGCTGGAGCCGAACCGGCGCCTGCGCCCACGCCGGCAAAGATTAGCCCATTTGCGACGCCGCGCTCCTGCGTGGGAATCCAGAGCGACACAAATTGATTCGACGCGGGAAAAATGATCGCCTCTCCCGCGCCAAGCAGAAATCGCACCAACACGAAAAAAAACACCGCCCCGGTCAGACTCGGAGAAACGGCTGCAGTGAGCGCGGTGAAAATTCCCCACCACACGACGCCGCCGGTAAGAACGCGCCGTGGCCCCAGTCGATCGGCTAGCCACCCACCGAAGGTCTGGAAAAGCGCATAACCCCAAAGAAAAGCGCTGAAAACCCAGCCCAACTGAACATCACTGAGCCGATATTCGGAGGCAATAGCGCTGGCCGCGACCGAAATGTTTACGCGATCCAGAAACGAAACGGCGCTAAGGATGAACAGCCAGAAGACCAGGAACCACCGCACATTACTTCTTCGCTGCTCAGACATGGACGCCCACTGAGCAGAATGTGGACCGCCAGCACTCATGCCGAGTGCGCTTTCAGCAGTTGATAGAGCTTGTCGGCGATAATCGCGTCTTCGCCTGGTTGCAGCATGAAGGAGTTCATGGAGAGCGCGCCGCGCCGTTCCCCAGCTGATACCACAATCGAAGGACTCCCCTGGCGCAACGCCGCGCTGGCATCCTTCGGCGTAATCTTGATGCGCTGCGGATCCCACTTAATTTCCATGTGCGGCACATGGTTGGCCATGTCCGGCAAGAAATACGAGATGGTGACAGAGGGCAGAGTACTTACTTTCGCGGAAATGAGCTCGAGGCGTTGCTGCCACTCCTTGTTGAGTGCGTCGTGATCGTCGTTCAGGTATAGCTCCAACGCTTTCACCATGCCGACGATTTCTTCTTTTCCTACTTTTTGGCTGCGGCCGATGACGTCTTCGTGCGGGCTGTTGTTGAGCAGGGCATAAGCCACCAAATCCTGCCGGCCAAGCAGGAGTCCGGCGCATTGTGGCCCGCGCATCGCCTTGCCACCGCTGAAGGCGATCAAGTCGTAACCCATATTGGCGTAATCCCAAAGATGGGAAACCGGAGGAGTGTCGGCGGCCGCATCAATGAAGGTGGGAATCTTCAATTCCTTGCCCAGTTTCACCCATTCATCCACCTTGATCTGTCCGTCTTCATTGGCGAAATTGGAAAAATGCATCATCGCCGTGTTGGGGTTCACCGCTTTACGCAGTTCGTCACGCGTCTCGATCACGATTAGTTTCACACCGGTGTTACGCAGTTGATGATCGAACGGGTTGCGATGCGTCTTCTGGATGATCACCTCGGATTTCATGCCGGTAAGATCGGGAATTTGCTGAATAAATTTCGGATTGTCGCCTGTCAGAATTCCGGCGAGCCCCGCCTCCATTGCCGCAGCCGCACCGGAGGTCACAATCGCGGAATAACCGGCGGGAAGCTTCAGCATCTCAGCGATACGTTTCCCCGCGGCCACTTCCAGATCCGTGATGCTGACGAAGTGCTTACCGGCAAGCGCCATGACAGCCTCGACTTCCGGGCGCATCAGCGACCCGCCCAGATACGTCATGGTGCCCTGGCCGTTAATCACGGTAGTTACGCCGAGTTCGTCATACACGTTTCCGGTCGAACCGAACCCGGTGATCTTTGAATCGGGTATCGGAAAGGAAGAGGAGAGCAGCTTCCTGGGATTCGACATTGCCGCTGTGAGCGCGCCGAGGCTGCCCATGAACGATCGGCGGGTCCATTTCAAGTTGAGTCCCATGATTGCTCTCCTTTGCCTTTGTTCTATTACTTCTTGACCACCGCAGCCGTGCAATTGATTTCAACGAGGGACTTTCCTGGAAGAGCCGCGACCGCGACGGTGGTTCGTGCCGGACCACCATTCGGGAAATATGTCTTAAATACATTGTTCATGCCTTCGTAGAAATCGATGTCCGCGAGATACACGGTAAGCTGCAAAATACTGTCCATGGTGCCGCCTCCGCGCTCCACCAGCGTCTTCACATTCTCCATCACTTTCTTCGTGTGGGTTTCAATGTCCATCGGGAAATCGCTGGAATCGTGGGAATGCGCGCCTTGCCCCGCAATGTAGATTGTGCCGTTGTGGATGATCAGCGGGGTGATGAACCCATTGCCTGCAGTCTTCCCTTCATAGTCTAACTTCTGCACGCCACTGGGCGCCTGCGCGGCTGCGGGTGCGGAATTCGAAAGCAAGCTGACGGCCCCCACACCGGTGAAGAGCGAAGCGAGGCGTGCGGCAAAGCTCCTGCGAGAACTGAGATTCGAAAACATGGCGTTTCTCCTTTAGTTGGATTCGACGGATTTCTTCTGCCCAAAGCAAAACTGAGAATATCGCTTCCCGACGTCGCAAACCCATGAAATCTTCTGCGGGTCAGAGCCGTCCAAACTTCTTAACGGCCTCCTGGATGGATTTCAACTTTTCGATGTATGCATACATGGAATGCTCTTTGAAGTCCATGTCTTGCGCTAGCGTCAGCACCTTCGCTGCATCCGCACGAGGCACCACCACCACCCCATCCTGGTCAGCCGCGATAATGTCTCCTGCTTTCACTTCCACGCCGTCGCAAACTACTGGAATATTGGATCCGGCAAACCGGTAATGATGAATGGAAGTGGAAGGTACGATGCCAAGCGAATACACGGGAAATCCAATTTTCTTCAGGTACGCCACGTCTCGAACGCCGCCATCAATCACCGCCCCGGCATATTCACGCGAATACATGGCCGTGCCCATAAGTCCGCCCATCCCCGCGATGTCGTTGCCATCTTCCACCACCATGACGTACACGGAATCCTTGGTACCTTGGTCGATCGCCGCAAGCATCCCGTTCAACGCGTTCGGATCCTCATTGGCTTCTTTTTTCAGCAGTACTGTAACCGCAAACCCCGCAAACTTCGTCGGAAAGATCGGCCGCATCCGGTGAGACATGTACATCTTATGCCCGGTGAGTTGCTCTAGGGCATCCGAGACCGATGCCACCTCCACGTGCCGATAGCCCTCCAGCAAAGCCGCAGCATTATCCGGCGGCGCTTGTGCGCGGGTGCGCGCGGAGGGACGTCCGGCAAACGCCAAAAGTCCGACCAGGAGCAGCGCGAATGCGACCAACCCTTTGCGAATCGGCCCACGCGGGCCGAGGTAAAAACCCTTGTTCATAGATCCTCCCATCCAGCAATTGAAAAGGACTTTACCACCGCGAGGGCGAGAGACGAAACACTTTTGAATCGATTTAAGGTTGGACAAATATGCGGTGGAGGCGGAGAAAGAGGTTGACACCCAACCTCCGATGGAGTATTTGAGAATTCAAGTAGGATTTAGCCACTCCACATGCTAGGTGCTTGAACCTGCCGGAGTCCTTCCGCGCTGTTACGGAGCGGGGTTCAAAGTTCAAAGTGTAAGTGACTTGAAAGGGGTGTAGCTATGCATCTTCGCTTTCGTTGCGTTCTTTTTCTCCTATGCGCGTTGATCCTGGGGACAGCCGTATGGGCCAGCATCACCGGAAGCATTTCCGGCCTGGTCACAGATCCAACTGGAGCCGTAGTCGTGGGCGCGCAAGTTATCGCCATCGAAACGCAAACGGGCATCCGCACCGAAACGGTGACCGATTCCAGAGGCTTCTACAACTTCCCTACGCTGCCAATCGGCACATATGACGTGGAAGTCCATCAAGCGGGCTTCAAAACGTTCCGCCAGACCGATATCAAAATCGACGCCAACTCTGCGTTGAAGGTAGATGTGGCTTTGTCCGTAGGCGCTACCTCAGAAAACATCGAAGTGCGTAGCGATGCGGTACAGGTAGAAACGCAAACGACACAGATGGGCGAAGTCATTACCGGCACGCGCATGACCACCGTACCCCTAAACGGCCGATCTTATACCGACCTTCTCTCGCTGCAACCGGGTGTGGTGCCCTCGGCTTACGGGTCAACCGCGCCGGGCATGGGTGATCGTTCCCCTTCCGGAGGATTGAATCCTGGCAACCAGTCCGTCAACGGTCAGCGCGAAGCGGCCAACGGCTTCATGGTGAACGGAGCGAATGTGGAAGAAGGGAAAAACAACGGCGCAGGGGTCATCCCCAATCTGGATTCGATCTCCGAATTTCGAATCATTACCAATAATTTCGATGCCGAGTATGGCAACTACAGTGGCGGCCAGATTAACGTGGCCACAAAATCAGGTACGAATGAGATTCACGGCAGTGCCTTTGAGTTTTATCGTAACACCGATCTCAATGCCCGCAATTTCTTTAACCCAGGGGTCGGTCCCAGCGCCGGTCCGAAAGGCGCATTCCACCAGAACCAGTTCGGCGGCACGGTCGGTGGCGCGATTAAGAAGGATAAGATTTTCTTCTTTCTCGATTATCAAGGCACGCGCCAAACTCAGGGTCAATCCGTAAACACACAAGTGCCGACCGCTGCGGATCAAACCGGCGACATTACGGACCAGCTGGGATTACTCTCTAATGCTTATGCGGCGTCTCTGCAGCCGGGAGGGTCTCCGGCCGGGACGGTTCAAGGAACTCAGCTTGCCCAGAATCTTTCCAATGCCCTTGGATATACGGTAACCCCTGGTGAGCCCTACTACTATGGGGCCAATGTTCTTGGCCCCAATACTCCGGCCTGCTCGAGTTCCACGGGAGCGAACTCCTGCGTGTTTGCGAACCCAGCCATACTGACGAATTCCGCAATCCTTTCGCAGCTTTCTCCCGTATCCGCAAAGATACTCAGCGGCGGTTTCATACCTCTGGGAGACGGACAGGGCAATCTCGTGACCTCTGGGTATTCGACGTCGCTGAACGACGACAAAGGCGGAATCCGCATCGATGGAAACACAAAATATGGCCTGCTCTCTGCTTACTACTTCATCGACGACTACAACCGCGACGACCCTTACCCCAATGGAGGCGCGACCGTGCCAGGTTATGACGCGCTTTCCCATGGCCGCGCGCAACTCATTAACCTGGGAGACTCGAAAAGCTTTGGCGCGACCAGCGTTAACGAATTCCATCTGAACTACGTCAGGAACGTCGCCATCCTGTTCCAGCCCAAAGGAGGCTTGGGCACCACTCTGCAGTCGCTCGGTTTTCAAGTCCCAAACTGTCCTGCCAATCAACCGACCGCCGGCTGCCAATTCAATGGCGGCATCGGGCCTGTGGCCACATCGCTGGAAGGCGTGCCCAATATGAGTTTTAACAATTATGCGATTGGAGTTCCCTCAGACACCGTCAACCAGTACAACAACACCTATCAGGTGATCGACGTGTTCTCGAAGGTGCTGGGAACACACAGCCTGAAATTCGGCGGAGAATACCACTACAGCCAGATCAATGAACGAAATTACTATGGAGAGAATGGTTCCTACGCCTTCAACGGAAATGAAACCGGCAGCGATTTCGTCGATTTCCTGATTGGCGCTCCAAACAGCTTCATTCAAGCAAGCCACCAGTTGTTGGACTCGCGAACAAAATACTTGGGATTGTTTGCCCAAGATAGCTGGCGCGTGAAACCCAGCCTTACGTTCAATTACGGATTGCGGTACGAAATCAGCCTGCCATGGTATGACACACAAAACAAAACGGAAACAATTATTCCTGGCGTGCAATCGCTGCTGTTTCCCGGCGCTCCCGAAGGCTGGCTGGTTCCAGGCGATCCTGGCGTCCCCCGCACCTTGGCGCCGATCAAGTACAACGCCTTTTCGCCGCGGCTTGGCTTGGCTTACTCCCCCGATGTGAAAGACGGGCTCCTCGCTAAACTCACCGGTGGTCCCGGCAAGACCAGCATCCGCACTGGATTTGGAATCTACTACACTTCTGTCGAAGATCTGAGCCAGTTCCTGGAAGTCGGCGATCCCCCCTATGGGATCTTCTGGGTGTCGAGTGCTCCGCCATTTCTCGCGACGCCGTTTTTGTCTCGTGCGGACAACAGCGTGGAAACCGCATCAGGAGCTAATCCGTTCCCCTTCGTGTTCCCGTCGACCAATGTGTCGGCTAAAAATCCAAACACTACGTTCCCCTGGGGGGATGTGGAACCCATCTCCAGCGGTTTTGTGTTCTACCACAAGAACCGGCTGCCATATTCAGAACATTACGAATTCTCGTTGCAGAGACAGTTCGGTTCGAGCACTGTCCTGACCGCGAGCTTCGTGGGAAATCAGGGGCACCGGCTGATCACTTCGCTGGAGGCAAACCCTGGCAGCCCTGCACTTTGTCAGTTTTTAAGCAATGCGGCCAATCTCGCTCCCGGTGCATCAACCTGCGGCCCCAACGGGGAGAACACCACATACCAACTGGCTCCGGGTGTGACGGTGCCTTCGAATATCGGCAATGTGTTTTACATTCCGGGAACGAACAACACGGTTGTCGCCGGGACCCGCACGGTGCTCAATCCTCAGTTCTTCGGCAGCAATCCCTACATGCAGGAGACCGCGAATTCAGCCTATAACTCTTTTCAGCTCAGCCTTCGTCACAACAGCAGCCGCGGGGACTTTCTTGTAGGTTACACCTATGGAAAGTGCTTGGACAATTCTTCTGGGCTGCAGGATTCGACCAATCCGATTGATCCACGGCTAAGCCGTTCGTTGTGCTCATTCAACGTGCAGCAGAATTTCGTGGCGAGTTACAACGTGAATTTCCAATTGGAAAAACTATTTCATGCGGACCACGGATTTTCCAACAAGCTTCTAGCGGGCTGGTCGCTCTCTGGAATCACAACCTTCGCCACGGGCTTGCCGATCACCCTTTCGGAAAACGATGACAATTCACTCCTGGGCGTAGGAACCGCCCCAGTGGATGTGCCGCAGCTTTCTGGCGCGGGTAAGTTGTTCGCCGGAGGGACGACGAACAGCAAAAACCCGCGAAGCGGCTTGCCTTATTTCAATGCGAACTATTTCATGCCTGAGACGCTCGGGCAGTTTGGCAATGCTAACCGTCGCTTCTTTTCCGGCCCCGGCTTGAACAACTGGGACATGGCTTTGCTGAAGAATACGACCATCAGTGAATCCAAGATATTGCAATTTCGCTTTGAGGCGTTCAACATCTGGAACCATGCCCAGTTTCAAAACCCCAACGGCTCGATCAACTCGGGTTACCCAAATATCGTAAATGGTGTGAACCAGGGTGGGCTGTTTGGCATAATCACAAGCGCGCGTGATCCGCGCGTCATGCAGATCGGAGCTAAGTTTCTGTTCTAACTCGACTGTCCGGACAAGAGCCGGCGTGCCCTGATCCATACCGGCGCTCCGGCATAACAACTACAATGACATCGCTCCGATTTTCATTTGTACACAAACGCGGCCACCTCCATCAGGCGGGGAGAATTTTACTTTGCCTAACTATGGCGGCCGTTTGGCAAATTACGAATGGCCAGCCAAACAACGACGCGGGCGTTCAAACTCAATCGGAGAATGGCACGCGCCAGCTGTTCGAATCCAGTTGCGCGGTCTGCCACGGCCTAGATGGGCGAGGAGGCGAGCGCGGACCGGATATCTCCACCCGCCAACAAGTGGTTCAACTGTCCGACACGGAAGTTTTGGGAATCTTGCGCGGCGGCAGGCCCACAGCCGGGATGCCGCCCTTTGATTACCTTGGGGACTCGAAGCTGAAGGCCCTAGTTGTTTACATTCGTACGCTACAGGGCAAAGGAGCGTCCGTTGCCGCCCCCGGCGATCCTCGCAATGGAAAGACGCTATTTTTCGGCAAGGCTCGCTGCTCGGAATGCCATATGGTTCAAGGCGCGGGCGGCTTTCTGGGCCGCGACCTTTCTGAGTACGGCGGGACCCTTTCCTCCGTAGACATTCGCACAAACATTCTGAAGTCCGGAGACACGGCGAACAAAGCAAACAAGACTGCGGTGTTTACCATGCGTGACGGACAGAAATTCACCGGAGTCATTCGCAACGAAGATAATTTCTCGATTCAATTACAATCGCTTGACGGCGCATTCCATTTCTTGACCAGATCCGACGTCACACACTTCGAGTTTCTCCCCAAACCCATCATGCCCAACGATTACGCCACCACCCTGAAGTCTTCCGAATTGGATGATCTCGTAAGTTATCTTGTCAATGCTGCAAAGACAGGCAAATCGAAGAATGAAGCAGAGCGAGAAGATGACAATTGAGAATGGGACAGTTTGAATGGCCAGACTCTTTCGCATCGCAGCAATGCTACTGATCGCGGGATTCTACTTCCCTGCGGTGCAAGCCAGCGGTCCCTCACGCGAATTCCAGTTGCGCGCGGAATTGCCACAATTCTGGAAGCTCTTCTCGCACGACGCAAAGCTCGAAACACTGGTCACGGGATTTGGATTTACTGAAGGACCGGTATGGGATCCGGCTGGTTTCGTCTATGTCAGCGATGAGGAGATCAACAAGATCTATCGCGTTTATCCCGATGGCCACAAAGAGGAACTCATTGCCCTCGGTGATCCCGACGGGAACACATACGACCTGGATCAAAAACTGCTGGACTGCGCCAGTGTCCTCCGCGCAATCATTCGCATTGATTCCGACGGCAAGTACCAGGTGCTGGCGGACCGCTTCGAAGGCCGGCGCTTCAATAGTCCGAACGATGTGGTGCTCGGTCCCGATGGCGCAATTTATTTTACGGATCCCACACTGGACCTGCCGCCCGGCGAGAAACAGGAAATTCCGTTCCAAGGGGTCTACCGCTTGGACGCCAAGGGAGAGATTCGCCTCGTCACCAAGGAATTAACCCAGCCGAACGGCCTGGCCTTTTCTCCCGACGGAAGGAAATTCTATGTGGACGATAGTGAACAAAGGAACATTCGCGTCTACGATTTCCATCCTGACGGTTCGCTCAGCAATGGGCGCATTTTCGCCAACGAAGCGGGTCCAGAAAAAAGCGGCGTTCCCGATGGAATGAAGGTTGATCGCGACGGGAATTTATATGTCACCGGCCCCGAAGGAATTTGGGTATGGGACGCCGCAGGCCAGCACCTGGGCACAATTGTTTTGCCAGAGCAGCCCGCGAATCTCACTTGGGGTGATGCGGACTACGGCACCCTGTACATCACGGCGACAAAATCCGTATATAAACTCCGCACAAAAACACAGGGATTCGTCCCCTATCTCCGGAAAGCAAAGTAACGAAACCCGGAAACAGAAACCGCTAGCGGCCCAGCTATTGGATTCAGTCCGTAACTTTTTTCCACGAGCTGTCCGGATTGTAATCGGTCATCGCTTTGGCCAGCTCCGAGGTGTTCTCGCCCAGGTCCTTCTGATACACAATACCGTCCTGGTTGACAATGAACGTCATCACGCCGCTGCTTTTATACTGCGCGGGATGGGCCACGAGCGCCACGCCACCTTTTAGCTGGCCGTCCACCAGATAGCTCTTCGCGCCACCTGGCGCTGCCGGGCCTTGGGCCTTCAAGATTCGGTAGTAATAACCGTGATACGGATCGCTCTTTTGATAACCTTCTTCGCCGGCCTGCGCCAGAAATGGACCAGCAGGACTCGGAGGCTCTCCCTCTTGTGTTTGCCAATACAAACCGTTTTGTTTTCCTGGTTCGCTCACGAGCTTCTGAGCGTATGTGCCCGCGGGCAATCCATCATGCCCGACGGCCGCATAATCTGTCTCCGCTGCAATGAAGCCGCGGCAGACCGCGATGGCGCCTAATTCGTTGTCACCTATGCGCCGGTAGATCAATTCCTGTTTTCCCGCCGCGGTATCGAAGCGCCACTTGCCTCCCTCCTGCACGATGGGGATGGGCATCTGCCAGTCTTTCGCACCCACCTGAAGCAGACGGGTGTTTTCATCCACTGTGACGATGGCGTGTTTGGTTTTATATGCCTTCACAAAGCCGGCGCGACCCGCCTTGTCCTGCACCGCATCGCCGGACGAGATCAGATCCTTGCCGTCATCGCCGAAAACCGCCAGAAGAGCATCCTGATCCCCTGATTCCACCGCAGTCATGAGTGCTTTCACGGCTTCAGCTGGCGATGAAAATGTTTTTTGTTCCGTGGCGGATGTCGCCGCACCGGAAAGTAGTAGGCACATTGCGAATGTAAGCGTAAGTCTCATTATTCTCATGGTCGGTTACCTCTTCCTCGTGCCGGCGGCTTGCTTATTTCCGCCTCCACCGCTCTTCTGTTGTGGCGCTCCCATGCTGGCTCGCCCGCGATTGCTCGCCGCGCGATCCGTGCTGGCATTGCTAGCGCCCCCAAAGGCTCCCCCGCCGCTCGATTGCGGTCGGCTAGCCGGCTGAGCTGCGGGACGAGTTGCAGGTGCATTCGTGGTCGCGGGCCGCGCCGCTGGTGCGTTCCCCGGAGCAGGCCTAGTGGCGGAGGCGTTTCCGGTTGTGGGCCTGGTAGCAGGCGCATTTGCAGTTGCCGGCCGAGTTGACGGCGCCGTGCTGCCCATGTTCTGTCGCCCGCCCGTGCTTTGCCCGTAGCCGCGGTCGACGCTCTTATTGCCGAACTTGTTGTTCGCGCCGCCTTGTGCCACCGCAGGATTCCCTCCACCCGGACGCGCAGCGGCTCCAGTATTCACGCCGCCGCCTGGACGCGCCTGCACGTTGCCGGTGGTCGGACGATTCTGCGCGTTGGCGCCACCTGGCTGCTTTCCTTGATACGTCGTCTGCCCCTTCCAGTTGTTGGCATTGTTTCCAGCACCCGGTTGTTGCGTATTCCCCGGGCGAGGCTGCACGCCGGTGTTTGCGGCATTCCCGGGCCGATTTGGCTGAGTGGCGGGGCGGGTGTAATTCACGCCTTTGTTTGCCCCTGGCCGGTTCCCCATACTGTTGGCATAAACCCCGTTGGGCTTGTTGCTGTAGGGCGTTGGCATCGGCTTATAATTCGGCTTGAGATTTGAATTGTTATTGAACCGGTTATAGTAGTTATTGTTGCTGTTGTTGATATAGATGTTGTTGTTTCCATAGTGCACGGGCCGGTTGTACCCGTAGCTGGGCCCCCACCCGTATCCATAATGAGGATAGTACGGCGGCGGGTAGTAAGGACGGCCTCCGTAGTAGACGCCACCATAGCCCCAGCTTGGGTAATAGTAATTGTTGTTATTGATCGCTGCGCCCACGGCAATTCCCGCGCCGAAAGAAAGCAGCCCGATCATCACTGCGGTCCCGGTGCTCACTCCGGATTTTTCTTGAACCACCACCGTGCTGTTGGTGCTCGTCGCCGGTGCCGCACCGCTCGTCGTAGTAGTGGTCGTCGTCGTTCCGTTAGCTGAAGTTGTAGTTGTCGTCGAACTGTATACCTGTTGTGGGTCGTATTGTGGAACGTATACGACTTTAGGATCGGCCGGTTTCAGTTCTACAACTTGCTGCCCTTGCTGCTGGCTCACATCCACTTTCATCTGCGGCGAGCTCTTCAGTGCGCCGTTGTCCACCGCCACTGCGCGTAACCGTTGCACCGCATCCAGAACCGCTTTGGGATCCGCCTTGTAGGAAGCCCCAAGCTGTTTGGTCCAATCGAACTGCTGGCACATCAAGTCGACCACTGTCGGGTAGTGAAGTAAAGCCTGCATCACCGGGGTGAAACCCGCCTTCTTAGAGGCTTCATCCAGCGCAGCCTCTTTCAAATTCTGGTTTTGATCCAGCGCCAGCCAATTGCCGCCGTCCATCACTTGCTGTGGATCTACGGACGCCTGCAGCATAACCGCCAGCACTGGGTCCGGATACAGCGCGATAGGCGCCAGAATTTCGTCCAGTCCTTCGGGCGTTAGATTCACACTGGGCAATTCCATCTGCTGCGCCTGGTCGCCAGCCGGTTGTTGGTCCCCCTGCTGATTGGGTGCTGAAGCAGCAGATGCTTGCTGGACTCCCGCCGCAGCGGGTGCTTGCTGCACGACCGGCGCGGCTTGATCGTTTTTTGAACCACACCCTTCGAGTCCCATAGGACCGAACAGCAAGGAGATTGTCGATAACCATGCGAAATAAATCCGACCATATTTCATAAACCCTCACGTACCAGTAGCGCCCTGGGAAAGGATTGTCGCTTTAAGTGTGTTGGTTGGAGCGAGTACCCGGGCGGGGCCCGACCTAGATATAAATTGTCCTACAACACTGCGGAGAGCTTACCATACCTTTCCGCGCACCACCATTCCTCCATCTTCACGAACGTTGGCCTGTAGTTCGGTGAAATGATTCGTCCTACCGACCGAATCCGCTGCTTCAGGCGACGACTGATCCCATGCGTCTGGGAGCGTCCTAAGCCCTTTACCGTATAGCCCCGGTTCCAGTGCCCGTTTAGCCTACGGAAAGCGAACAAAATCAGCTCGCTGTTGCAGCGTACTGAATCATATGCAACGAACGATTGAAACCAGCAACACCAGGGAGGATCACATGGATGTCAACAATCAAGAATCTGCCGCGGACGTCACCTCAACCTCAGCAATTCCGACGGCCACAGGAACCCGAATGAAGAAGACTATTGCGGACCGGGCGGCCGACGCCAAGGAGACCATCGATAATTTTGGCCGGATGGCCGCCGACAAATTAGAGAATTCGCGCGAGTCTACGGCTACTGCGCTGCATAAGACGGCCTCTTCGCTGCATTCCGGTGCGGATCAGGTTTCTGATTTTGGCCACACAGCCGCTGAAAAACTGCACGCTACTGCGGACTACGTGCGAAATACGGATTTGGACCTGATCGTCCAGGATCTTCAAACTACGGTCAAACGCTATCCAATCCAGTCGCTCGCGGCAGCGGCCTTCCTCGGCTTTCTCGTTGCTCGCGGATTCAGCCGCCGCTAAGTCGCTCCCTCGCAGGAGTCCGCTATGGGCGCCCCACAAACGCAACGCTCCGTCTCCGATGTTCTGCAAGACATCGTGGCGAATCTTCAACAAATCATCCGTGCCGAATTTCGCTTGGTAACGGTGGAAATTAGGGAAAAGGCGGATCGCGCTTCCAAACCCGTCATGGTTCTGGCGTCAGGAATCGTGTTGGGCTTTTTCGGACTTGGATTCTTGCTGCTGGCCGCAGTTTACGGCCTTTCCCTCGTCATGGCGCCCTGGCTGGCTTCTCTCCTCGTGGGAGGCGCCTTGGCCATCACGTCTGCCGTCCTTGTGGGTTCGGGCCGAAACGCTCTTGGGCAAATCGAACCCGTTCCCGAAAAAACTATTCGGACCGTAAAGGAGAATGTCCAATGGGCGAAAGAACAGATCAAATAGAACAGCAGATCAACCAGACGCGCGAAAATTTAAGCGACAATTTCAGCGAACTCGAAGAGAGGGTGAAAAGCGCCTTTGACTGGCGTGCTCAGTTTGAGGAGCGCCCCTTTACTCTCCTGGCCGTAGCCTTTGGTGGCGGCATTCTTGCGTCAGCTTTATTGCCCTCGCGCGCCCCTCGACGCAAACGGCGCGTGATCGATTACGCTACCGACTCTAACGGAAGAAATGCGCGAAAGGCTGCCGAAAAGCCCGCGGCTGTTGGCAACGGAAGGCCGAACCAAAGATCCGAAAGCCTCGATGCGCTGAAAGGCGCGTTGATGACAGTCGCAGCCGGAAGGCTGGGCGGTATCGTGGGCGATTTCCTCGCGGGCTACAAACAAGAACTCCACAAAGTGCGCCAGAATTGCAAAGACTCCAGCCTCTAACGCAATTGGACGTCTACGCCGGTCAAGTTTTCGTTTTCCCTGGGATCTTTGAGCGACCCGACACATTGGTTACCCATGTGTCCGGGTCGGACCCTATAGGTTTGGTGGGCCCGCCAGGATTTGAACCTGGGACCAACGGATTATGAGTCCGCTGCTCTAACCGCTGAGCTACGAGCCCCACGAGTGCCAACGCCTCAATTTTATATGATTTCGTGGGATTCAGCGGAAGATTCCGCCAGCGCTACAGCTACGCGGGGGTGGTTTGCTATCGGGAACAGAAATGCAAAAAGACAAGCAGTTCCACTCTTGGAACGGAATGAGCCTCAGGCCCTCAATCGAGATGTCGCGGCCAAAATTCGGAAAGATCTTCTGAGCCAGTATCCTTCGCAACTGGCCGCCGTTCCCGGAAAGCAATCGAAGTGTAGATAAGCGGACTAGCGTTTTTTGGGACGCGGGTACTGAAATTCAGAAAGAAGAGCGCGCGCACCGGCGAAGGACGTCATGTGGCCATCGCGGACTTGGGCTTCGATCTGTGGCAGTCGCGTCGCGATGTGCGGATCGTGACGAAAAGCCGAGTCCAGTTCGGACTCGATCATCTGGCGCATCGCGGCCAGCGCTTGTTCGCGACGGATTTCTGCGCGAAGCCCTTTTTCCATCTGAAACGCTTCGTGACGCCGCACGCACTCCCAGATTTCCGTGATTCCTTTTCCTGTGGCAGCGCTGCAGAGGAGCACCGGCGGAACCCATCCTCCCGCGCCCGGCGCAAAAAGGTGCAGCGCACTTTCGTAATCGGCGCGAGCAAGCTGCGCGCGTTCCAGTTGCGGGCCATCGGCCTTGTTTATCGCCAGCGCATCAACTAATTCGAGATTGCCGCGTTTGATGCCCTGCAGTTCATCGCCGGCACCCGGCAGCAACAGCAAGAGAACGAAATCGGTCATAGAGCGCACGGTGATTTCCGATTGGCCAACGCCGACGGTCTCAATCAGCACATTGTTGAAGCCCGCCGCTTCGCACAGCAGCGTCGTCTCGCGTGTCCGGCCCGCAACGCCACCGAGCGAACCGCGAGAGGGCGAAGGGCGGATGAAGGCGTTCGCCTCCGCGGAAAGATTTTCCATGCGCGTTTTGTCGCCGAGGATACTGCCGCCAGTGACAGGGCTGGAGGGATCGACGCTCAGCACGGCCAGTTTTTCACCCCGATCGCGCACAATGTGCAAGCCCAATTTGTCTAGGAACGTGCTTTTGCCCACTCCGGGGACACCGGTGATGCCGATACGGCGGGATTTTCCAGTGTGTGGAAGAACAGAATCGAGAATGCGAGCCGCAAGTTCGCCGTCCGACGGCAAGTCGCTTTCAATTACTGTTATAGCTCTCGCGAGCGTGGTGCGGTCGCCCGCCAGGACTCCCGATACGTATTGATCAACGGCTAATCGGCGTGTCCGCACTCCGCTCCTCCAGCAAGGCACGCAGTATATCCTGCGCGGAGAGCGGAATCCTAGTTCCAGGGCCGAAAATGCACGTGGCGCCTGCCCGATGAAGTGCCTCGAAGTCCTGGGGCGGAATCACGCCGCCCACTACAACAAGAATATCCTGCCGGCCCAGCGCCTTCAATTCCGCAACCACCTCCGGCACGAGCGTCATGTGCCCACCGGCAAGCGTGGAAATTCCCAACACGTGCACATCATTTTCCACCGCCATGCGCGCCACTTCTGCCGGCGTCTGGAAGAGCGGCCCGAGATCCACGTCAAATCCGAGATCTGCGAAAGCGGTTGCGATGACCTTGGCGCCGCGATCGTGGCCGTCTTGTCCCATTTTCGCCACTAGGATTCGTGGACGGCGGCCTTCCGCTTTGGCGAAGGTCTCCGTCAGAGCGCGCGCTTTGGCGAACTCAGGATCCTGCCGGCTTTCCGCGGAGTAAACGCCAGAGATGGTGTGGTGTACCGCCTGGTAGCGGCCAAAGACTTTCTCGAGGGCGAATGAGATTTCGCCGAGGGTCGCGCGTTTCCGCGCGGCAGAGACCGCGAGTTCCAGTAGATTGCCTTCGCCACTTCGGGCGCATTCCGTAAGCGCGTTGAGGGCAGCATCCACATCCGCTTGATTGCGTACGGCACGTGTGGCGCGGAGACGCGCCAATTGATTCTCGCGAACCGCCGCATTGTCCACAACCAAAACGTCGATGGGCTTTTCGTCGGTGACCTGGTATTGATTGACGCCGACGATGGTCTCGCGCCCGGAGTCGATGCGCGCCTGACGGCGGGCGGAGGCCTCTTCGATGCGCATCTTGGGCAGGCCGGTTTCAATCGCGCGGGTCATACCGCCAAGTTTTTCCACTTCCTGAATCAAGGTCCAAGCTCTGTTCGCAAGCTCGGCGGTGAGAGATTCCACGTAATAACTTCCACCCCACGGATCGACAACCCGGCAAATCCCGGTTTCTTCCTGCAAATAGATTTGTGTGTTGCGCGCGATACGCGCGGAAAAGTCGGTGGGCAGCGCCAGGGCCTCGTCCAAAGCGTTTGTGTGCAGGGATTGCGTGCCGCCCATTGCGGCGGCCATGGCTTCCACGGCCGTACGAATGACGTTGTTGAAGACGTCCTGAGCTGTCAGGCTCCAGCCCGAGGTTTGCGAGTGCGTGCGCAGCGCCATGGACTTCGGATTTTTGGGCTGGAACTGCTTCACGATTTTCGCCCAGAGCAGTCGCGCCGCGCGCATCTTGGCGATTTCCATAAAATGATTCATGCCGATAGCCCAGAAGAAACTGAGCCGCGGCGCAAAACTGTCGACATCCAGGCCTGCATGGAGTCCTGTACGGAGGTATTCCAGCCCGTCCGCCAGCGTATATGCAAGCTCGATGTCGGCGGTCGCGCCCGCCTCCTGCATGTGATAACCGGAAATAGAGATGCAGTTGAACTTCGGCATGTTCGCCGAGCAGTAGCGGAAAATATCACCGATGATGTGCATCGAATGGCCCGGCGGATAGATATACGTGTTGCGGACCATGAACTCCTTGAGGATGTCGTTCTGGATCGTGCCGGTAAGTTTCTGCGGAGCCACGCCCTGCTCTTCGGCAGCTACGATGTAGAAGGCCATGATGGGTAGGACGGCACCGTTCATGGTCATGGAGACAGACATCTGATCAAGGGGAATCTTGTCAAAAAGGATTTTCATGTCCTCGACACTATCGATGGCCACTCCGGCCTTGCCAACGTCCCCTCGAACGCGCTCGTGATCGGAGTCGTACCCACGGTGCGTGGCCAGATCAAACGCAACGCTGAGACCCTTTTGCCCGGCGGCAAGATTGCGACGATAAAACGCGTTCGAATCTTCCGCGGTAGAAAACCCCGCATATTGGCGAATCGTCCATGGCTGCATGGCGTACATCGTGGTATAGGGGCCGCGCAAGAAAGGTGGCAGTCCAGCCGGATAATCCAGATGCTCGATGCCGGCGAGATCGGCTGCGGTGTATAGCGGTTTGACGTCAATGCCTTCGGGGGTGGACCACTGTTCGCGACTCATGCGAGTGCCTCTTGCCAGCGGGAGAGCGTTTCCACGGCGTTCATGCCGAGATAGATAAAATCGCGAATTCCCGCCGCTTTCAGCGCCTCGATTTCATCTTTGGGATTCCCCGCGACCAGGACCGGCGCTTTGGTTTGCGGCACAATTTCCTTCGCCAGAGCGAGATATTCAGGATCGGAACTGCACAGCACCACCAAATCGGCCGGTTCCAGTGCGTCAGACACTTTCACCTCGAACCCCGCACAACCAAAAAAGTTCAGGCAGAAATTCGCGCGGGCCATGCGCATCTTCACCTGGCCCCGCGAAAGTAGCAGCACCCGGGGACGCTTCCCGGATTTCTCCACACGTCGCCGGATGTCCTCGAAGGGTTTGGCCATGCGCCACGGCGTATCGGGCAGAGTGGCACCGGGAGGCAAGGTTTCGTTCAGGTCGGGATAATTATTGACGCCGATGAGAGTGCGTTTTCTTAGCGCCACAGCTTTATCCTTCGCTGCGCGCGAAGCGGCAATCGCAGCATCACGTCCAGCAATGCCGGACTCGCATACTTTCCAAGCCTCTGCCGCGATTGATGCAGTCAGAACTTCGATGTAATAGGAACCGCCACCGGGATCGGAGACCTGGTCAAAATGGGATTCCAGGCGAAGAATGCGCACCAGGCTGTCCGCAAGATGTTGCGGAAAGCGTGCGGGTTCCACGATCAAATAGTCGCAGCCGCCGAATATCGCGCTCATGGCCTCCGTCGTGCAGCGAAGCAGGTTTGCTGAGGGATCGTAAAGACTCTTATTCGCATACGAGGTACGTGACCACAGCACCAGACGATCGTTCGATAGCCGACCCCATAATTGACGGACGGCACGCAGCTTCGCGATTTCGAAGAAATAATTGCTGCCGATCGAGAATACAATTTGAGACCGCTTCCCACCGGATTCGGCCAACGCATAGCCGATTTCCTGCACAGCGGTGGCACCATGCTCGTGCAGCGCATCCCCGCGAACCGCGTCCTTGGGAATGTCTGCGTCCTTTGCCAATTGCCATTCGCCCGTGAAGCGGGCCAAGCCGGTGGTGGCGGGCAAATTCTCATTGCGATAGTAGGGCCGGACCGTGATGCCTTCGTCGGTGTGCCAGACAAGCTTCTTGTCGTAATCGGCGCCCTTCAGATCGGCTTTTATGGCCGCTTCCCATTCCGCTGTGCTAGTGTGTGGAAACTCTTCCCACATGGCGTTCAGCCCTCCTGGACAACCTCAACCAGATAACCCAGTGCCACAGCCTCTGTGGTCTTTGGATGCAAAAAGAAAACGGTGGTTCCCCGCGAACCGGGGCGCGGCGCAGCGTCAATGATTTGGAAGCCGTGCCCTTTCAGGTACTCAAATGCCTTGTTAATGTCCGCAACCCGCAGAGCGATGTGCGCAAAACCTCCGCGCCCTCCGTTTTTCTCGATCTGCTTACTTACCGGTGAGTCGGCGGAAAGCGGCTCGAGTAGTTGGATGAGGTTGGGTCCATCGCCAATACGCAGAAGCACTTCTCGCACCATATCCTTGCCGTGGACATCTTCCCGATGAATTTCCGTGAAACCCATGAGTTTGTAGGCAGCCACCTGCTTTTCGAGGTCGCCCTGCTTCACGGAAATGGCCACATGATCAAAAAAGAGAAAGCCCGGAACTTTTTGGAGATCGCCAGCATTTATTCCCATTCGAGCACCACCTGGCCGCTTTTGACGCTATCGCCGGCGTTCACTTTGACGGATGCCACTTTGCCGGCGATTGGCGCGGTAATTTCGGTTTCCATTTTCATCGCTTCCAAGACGAAAAGAATGTCCCCGGTTTCGATGGTTTGACCATTGCGCACGTTGGACTTCACCACGATACCCGAGACCGGGCTGCGGCAGACCTTGGTTTCGTCCGCAGCTTCCTCCCCGGCCGGTGCACTCCCCGTAGGAGCTGCCGGAATAATGGCTGGAGCTGATTGCGTCAGAAACGTGGGCAGAACCGGAGGTGGCTCTGGGGCAACTTCCACTTCTACTTCGTAAGTTTTACCGTCGACCGTGATCTTGAGTTTCATTTTTTCCCCGGTTTAACGAAGTCCTCGAATAATCGCATGGGAGGCTTGGACTGTGGCGCGACCTTGTGCCGCCCACGCGGATGAACTGGAAAGATGAATCTGTCGAATCGTGGCGCGCTTGCCGAGGAACGCGGCAACCGCTGCGGAAATGACCAGGACGATGTCCGGAGCGATCTCCGGTTTGGCTTCCGGCACAGGGGCTGACTGCGCGGCGGCGAGCAAAGCCTCCAGTTTCTCAACGCGCAGGCGGAGCTCAGTAATTTCGTTTTCAAGTGCCTCGGCGGTTCGCTTGTTCATTGTGGTTGCCTTTAAAGCTTATAGAGGAATCAGGCCATGCTTCTTGGGCGGCCGCAGATCGCGCTTGGTATGCAGAATCTCCAGGGCTTGAGCGAGGTACCTTCGCGTGTCCGCAGGTTCAATAATGTCGTCCACCAGGCGTCGCCCTGCGGCGACGAACGGCGTGGCGAAGGCCTCGCGATATTTTGCGATCATCTCCTTGCGCTTCGCGGCTTTATCCTTCGCCGAATCAATTTCCTTTTTGAACACAATTTCGGCGGCGCCTTCGGCACCCATCACGGCCACTTCCGCGGTAGGCCACGCAAACACGCGGTCGGCGCCCAGATCCTTGCCGCACATCGCAAGATAAGCTCCTCCAAACGCCTTGCGCAGAATCACGGTGATTTTTGGAACCGTCGCCGCGGAATATGCGAACAGCATTTTTGCGCCATGCCGAATGATGCCGCCGTGCTCCTGATCGACACCCGGCAAGAACCCCGGCACGTCTACGAAAGTGACCAGCGGAATATTGAACGCGTTACAGAAGCGCACAAACCGCGCGGCTTTGTCGGAAGAATTGATGTCCAGAACGCCAGACATGGCCGAAGGCTGATTGGCGATTACGCCGATGGTGCGCCCGACCATCCGCGCGAAACCGATGACGATGTTGGGCGCATACCCTGCCTGCACTTCGAGGAAATCGCCGGAATCGATGACATTGGCGATGACCTCGCGAACGTCATAGGACTGTTTGGGATCTGTAGGAACAATTTCATTTAGACGAGGATTCGGATCGACACGCCCCTCGTTTGGAACTTCAGGAGGATCTTCGGCGTTATTGCCCGGCAGGAAGCTAAGAAGCTTTTTGCAAATGAGCAGGGCGTGCTTGTCGTCCTCGGCGATGAAGTGGACGACGCCAGAGCGAGTCATATGCGAATCCGCTCCGCCCAGTGCCTCCGCTGTCACATCCTCGCCGGTAACCTGCTTGATGACGTTCGGGCCGGTGATGAACATCTGCGCCTTGCGCGTTTGAATAATGAAGTCGGTCAGGGCTGGAGAATACGCCGCACCACCCGCGCAGGGTCCGCAAATCAACGAGATCTGGGGAACCAGGCCGCTCAACATCACATTCTGGAAAAACACGTTGCCGTACCCCGACAGCGAATCAATCCCCTCCTGCACCCGGGCGCCACCGGAATCATTAATAAAGATGAAGGGCGTCCCTGTTTTCAGCGACTGCTGCATAGTCTCGGCAACCTTGAGCGAATGCACTTCCCCGGCCGAACCCCCCGCAACCGTGAAATCCTGGCTGGCAAGATGCACGCGACGGCCGAGAACTGTGCCCGCGCCAGTGACCACTCCGTCGGCGGGGAATTCCTTGCCCTCCATGCCAAAAAGCGTGGAGCGGTGCTCGGCAAAGAGCCCAGACTCTTGAAAGCTGTGTGGATCGCACAGTTCACTAATGCGCTCCCGGGCGGTCAGCTTGCCTGATTTGTGGTGTTTGGCAATTCTGTCTGCGCCGCCACCGGATTCCACTTCCGCCCGACGGCGCCTTAGTTCTTCGATACGGTCTTCCATGGTCTTCATGGGACGGTCCTTTATGCGGGCGAGATGGTCACCTCATGATTTTTACCATCCAGCTTCACTTCGTATTTAATGGTTTCGCGGACTGGGCCGCTGCCCGGCGCTGCGGTATGGGCGCCTGCCGCGGCGGCAGCAGCCTGGGGATCCTTGGCAACACTCTTTGGACCCTTGCTACGCGCCGGAAAGAACGTAGGAGCCACTTTGGGGAACATCGCACACGTCAGCACGTCCTCGTCCGAGCCGTTACAGCCGTCAATCGCGATGGCATTTTCCCGCAGGTGTTCCCATTCGGGCTTCAGGAAATCCGCCGGACGCCGCGTGATGGGCGGCTTTTTGGCCTGCTTCTCGCACTGTTCGATGACTTCCCCGTTTCGTTCCCCGATCGTTTTTCCGTAATAGCCAAGCATCAAGTCCGCAAATTCAGCGGTGATCACTTTGTATTTGCCCATAATCACGTTGAACACCGCTTGCGTACCTACAATCTGACTGGACGGAGTGACCAGAGGCGGATAGCCCGCATCCTTGCGAACGCGCGGTACTTCCTCCAGCACTTCTTGCAGCCGATCAGCGGCGCCTTGCTGGCGTAATTGGCTTTCCATGTTCGAGATCATCCCGCCAGGGATTTGGCTTTTGAAAATTTCCGTGTCGACTCCGGTGATGTTGGACAGGAATTCCGTATAACGCGGCCGAATGGTGGCAAAGTGGTCGCGAATCTTGATCAGACGTCCCATGTCCAGCTTAGTTTCATAGCCCGTACCTTCCAGCATCTCCATAAGGCTTTCCGTGGGGTTATGTCCCGGACCAAGGCTCATGGAGCTGATGGCCGTATCGACGACGTCCGCCCCTGCCTCGATGGCTTTCATCAGCGAAACCAGCGTGACCCCAGTGGTGGCGTGTACGTGAATGTGTATGCGGACGCTCTCGCCCAGTGATTCCTTGATGGCCTTGACGATGTCGTAGGCTGGCTGAGGTTTCAACAACGCGGCCATATCCTTAATGCATAGCGAGTCGCAACCCAGGTCCATCAGTTCCTTCGCCTGTTTTACGTACCCCTCGACCGTGTGAAGCGGGCTTACGGTATAGCAAATCGTGCCTTGAGCGTGTTTGTTCGCGTGCCGTACCGCCGCGATGGCGCGCTTTACGTTGCGAACGTCGTTTAAAGCGTCGAAAACCCGAAAGACGTCCATGCCATTGTCGGCAGCCTTCGCGACAAACCGGTCGACCACGCTGTCTTCGTAATGGCGATAACCAAGGAGGTTCTGACCGCGGAGGAGCATCTGGAGACGGGATTTGGGCAGCAACTTCCGGAACGTGCGCAGGCGCTCCCAGGGATCCTCATTCAGAAACCGGATGCACGCATCGAAGGTGGCGCCCCCCCAACACTCCACGCTCCAGAAACCCGCATTATCAATATCTTCACAAGCGGGGACCATATCTTCCAGAGCCATACGCGTCGCGAGCAGACTTTGGTGTGCGTCGCGCAGAATAAGCTCGGTAACTTCGATCGTTCTTGCCATTAGCTGCTCCTTTTGCGGGATCAACTCGGAGCGAGAGAAGGGGGCCCGGCGCACACTGGAGAATTAAACCAGCACGACTATCACCATTATAGCATTGGAGGTGAAGGTTGCAGGCGAAAACACCAGAAAAATGGCAAAAGGTACGAGTAAAAACGATTCTCGTTTCAAAATGAACCGCGTCGAACGTTCGTACGACTTCTTCTCGTCGCCGCCTCATGAATCATATCAGCAGCGGCACCACCTCAGTGCGAGTCATCAAAACGATACCTGATTCCTCGAAGCGCAGGATAGACCTTTCCATATTCCTGATATTGGAGGTTCATCTTAGCGACTGTTTTGGGATTTGGCTGCACCGATTTGGCAACGCGCACCGCAGTTTCACACGCGGCTTCCACCGACGGCCAATTCCCGACACCGACGCCCGCAAGCAGCGCCGCCCCGTAAGCCGCTCCTTCGTCCGCTTCAATCAATTCCACGGGCATTCCGTAGATGTCTGCCTGGATCTGTTGCCACAGCGGAGAGCGCGCGCCGCCTCCACCCAGACGGATGGACTCGATCGGAACGCCAAGCTCTTGAAATAGCGTAAGCGAATCCCGCAGGCTGAACGCCACTCCCTCCAGAATGGCGCGGATGATGTGCGCTCGCGTGTGTTGCGCTGTGATTCCCACCAACGCCCCACGCGCATTGGGATCGAGATGCGGAGTGCGTTCGCCCATCAAGTACGGCGCCCACAAAAGTCCGTCTGCTCCAGGCGGCGTTTTCGCTGCCTCCTCAGCCATTCGGTCGTACGGGTCGCGGCCGTCGTCTGAACCCGCGCCGAACTGGTCGCGGAACCACCGCAAAGACAATCCTGCGCCTTGCGTAACGCCCATCACGTGCCAGCGATTCGGAATTGCGTGGCAAAACGTATGAATCCGCCCACCAGCCTCGAGCACCGGCGCGCTTGTCGCAGCAAACACCACGCCAGATGTGCCGATTGTCGCGCTGACCGCACCGGGCTTGACAATGCCCATGCCCACCGCGCCCGCAGCCTGATCTCCGGCACCTGCCACAACCGGAATGCCCGGGCGCAATCCCGGCAAACGCGCGCCTTCTTCATGGACATGTCCACTGATTTCCTGCGATTCGAAGACCTTGGGCAGAAGGCTATCGTCGATCCCCGAGATTTCCAGCATGGAACGAGACCACCGCCGGTTCACCACGTCGAACATCAGCGTCCCGGAAGCATCGGCGACATCGATCGCACGCGCCCCGGTCAGCCGGAACCGGATGTAATCTTTCGGCAGCATCAACGAACGCACGCGCGCCCAAAGTTCCGGCTCGTGGCGTCGCACCCACCAGATCTTTGGCAACGTGAATCCGGTAAGCGCCGGATTCGCAGTCAACTCAATCAGCCGCCGCGCGCCTACCTGTTTTGTGATTTCCCGGCATTCTTCTTCGGTGCGTTGGTCGCACCAGAGGAGCGCCGGGCGAACGACGTCATCCTGTTTGTCCAGCAGCACCAAGCCGTGCATCTGACCAGTTAGTCCGATGCCGGCAACTTCTTGTGTGTTCGTGGAACTTTTCGCCAGGCATTCCTTGATTGCCTGGCAAGCCGCCCTCCACCAATCTTCCGGCGATTGTTCCGCCCACCCGATCCGCGGTGAGCTCATCGGAGTGTGTTCGGCGGTAGCAGAGCTGATGACCCGTCCACGAGAATCGATCAGTACCGCGCGCGTCCCTCCCGTGCCGACGTCAATGCCTAAGAGGCTCATCAGTGGGAGCTGCAGGGCAGCCTAACGCGCCGAGAACCGGAAAATAGTTATGGAATGGAAGGTGCTGCCGGGTTTGAGAACCGTCGTTGGAAAAGCCGGATGATTGGGCGAGTCCGGAAAGTGCTGCGTCTCCAGGCAAAGCGCGGCGTTCCTCGGGTAAGCCACACCACCTTTGCCCTTGATCGAACCGTCCAAAAAATTGGCGGTGTACAATTGCACGCCCGGTTCGGTGGTCAGCACCTGAAGCACACGCCCGCTCGCCGGATCGTAAACTTCCGCCGCCTGTTTCAATTCCTTGCCACCACCATCGATCACAAAATTGTGGTCATACCCGTTGTGACCAAGCTTTAGCTGCTCGTCGTTCGCATTAATCCGCTCGCCCACGGCATGCGGCTTCAGAAAATCAAATGGCGTGCCGACAACCGATTTCAGCTCGCCCGTTGGAATCAGCTCCGCATCCACCGGAGTAAAACGCGACGCGTCCAATGTCAGTTCATTTGCAAGGATCGTTCCCGTTCCTTGACCAGAAAGATTGAAATAGGAATGGTTCGTTAGATTCAGCACTGTGGTCTTATCGGTGGTTGCCGAGTAATCTATCTTCAGATCGTTGCCGCTCAGCGTATATTTCACCGTGACGGACAAGTTCCCGGGGAAGCCTTCCTCACCGTCCTTGCTTAAGTACTTCAACTCCACGCCATCCGGGATAATGTGACCGGTCCAAAGATGGTTGTGAAAGCCGTCCGGCCCCCCGTGGAGTGTGTTCTCACCATCATTCTTGGGAGTGGTATATTCCTTGCCATCCAGCGAAAATTTCGCATGCGCAATGCGATTCGCGTAACGCCCCACGATCGGCCCAAAAAACGGATTGCCTTTGGCATGATTGCTTGCGTAATACTGCGCGGGATCATCGAAACCAAGGACTACGTCGGCAACCTTCCCGGTTCGATCCGGCACTCTAATCGAAAGCACGTAGCCGCCATAGTTCATCACTTGCACTTCGACTTTGTCGCTCTTCAGAGTGTAAATCTCGACCGCCGATCCATCCGGTAATTTTCCTCCACTTCGCTGGCTCACTTCAGTTTTCGCCATCAACGCACCTGCCATTCCCGCAAGAAAAAGCACCACTGCCACAACATGTTTGAAGTGTCTCATGAATCCTCGCTTGCACACATTCTATGGCCACTGCGGAACTCACACAACCGTTGATACTCTCGCTGCCTTGTCATACTTATTCGCGGCCTGTTCTTTTCGCATCATCTCCAGATAGCCGGCCGCATGTACGCATGTACATTGAAGCGCGATAAGCAATTCGACAGGAGCCCCACCGCCGAAGCCACCGCCTTGCTTTTGCGATCTACGAAGACAACGCTGGGTGCCGCTGGCTGTTCGGCTTCGATCCACTTAGCGCAAAAAATAAAATGTAGAGATAACAAATCACGGGTAGGAAGAAAGCGTGGTGGATGCCGATTTTGTCGGCGATCCAGCCCTGAGCAAGTGGCACAATCGCTCCGCCTACGATCGCCATGATCATGATTCCCGAACCGTCTCCAGTGAGCGGCCCTAGCTCCGCCACTCCCAATGTGAAAATACTGGGGAACATGATCGAATTGAAGAAGCCCACCAGGATGATGCTCCACATGGCCAAGTGCCCTGTGCTTAACATGGAAATCGCAACCAGCACGCTTGTCGACATGGCGCAAATCCCAAGCAGCAGTCCGGTATTCGCCGTGGCCTTGCCGCCGCTCAACGTGGCAACCAACGCAATCGATGCTGTCGCGACCGCAACCAGGACGAACAGCGGCCGCCCTTGAAAAAGCAGCCACGCAAGCCACATCAAATTCGGCACTCCCGGTTGGTATCCGGCCGGTATGAGATTTCCTATCGGATAGGATAGGAAAATGAGCGCAATGCTAAGAGCTGATACCATCCACATGTACTTTGCCTTCGCCCCGCCAAGGAAATTCGATCCGATGAACCGGCCCAGCATTGCACCGCCCCAGTAGAACGACACGAAGCTCGCCGCAACTTTTTCGGCAAGACCCCCGATCTCCTTTTCGTGGAAGTAGTTCACCAGGAAGCTTCCGATAGAAACTTCCGCGCCTACATAAACGAAAATCGCAATCGCGCCAAACACGAGGTTCGGGTGCTTCCAGATCGAATCGGCCACCTTTTCACCGACTTTGTGTTGCGCGTGTTCGATTTTTGGCAGCTTAAAAAGACCGATGGCAATGGCCAGCACCACCAGCGCGACGCCAAGGCCCACGTAAGGCGTCTTGACCGTGGCCGCTTCATGCAGACGGTAGGCTTGCAGCGCGTCCGGCAGCATCGCACGAATTTCGTCCATCGCCTTCGGCGCGGCGCTGAGAATGAGAATTCCCCCGAAGAACGGTGCCAGAAATGTGCCCAACGAATTGAAGGCCTGCGTCAGATTGAGGCGACTCGAGGCAGTTTCCGGCCTGCCCAGCACGGTCACGTAAGGATTCGCGGCAACCTGCAAACAGGTGATTCCCGCCGCCAGAACAATCAGCGCCCCCAGAAACAGCGGATAGGAAGGAACGCTCGCCGCCGGAACGAATAGGAATGCTCCCAGTCCCATTGTGAGCAAACCGGCCACCATCGAACGCTTATAGCCAATCCAGTCGATCAATTTCGCCGACGGTATCGAGAAAACGAAATACGACCCGAAGAACGCGAACTGAATCAGCATCGTCTGCGCGTAGTTCAGATCAAAAATCGATTTTAGGTGTGGAATCAGAATGTCGTTCAGGCAGGTGAGAAATCCCCACATAAAGAACAACGTGGTCACAACTGCCAGTGCCACTCCATAACTTTTCTGCGTACCCGTTGCCACCGCGCGCTCCGGCACTGCACTCCCCGTGCTTATGTTGGGCATCGTGAATCCTTTTCTCCGCTGTTCCGCGGCCCCCCACCCGACCTAGATACTGCCACACTCTTTCGTTAACCCAAAAGGTATCTCGTCACAAGCCTGCTCCGTAAAAAATGGTATAAGAATGTGCCGTATCGTTATTCTTCCGCCGAATGTGAGGACTGTCCATGAACCACCCCTCCATTATTCTCTTTGCGATTATGCTTCTCCTCCCACTTGTCCCCAGCGCTCTCCATGCCCAGCGAGTACCCACCACGGTGATCTGGTCTGAGCCGGGCCTCCCCTCCGCCGATAGCGCTGCTGCTTCTCCCGCGCAACTTGCTCAAATTTTTCCTGATGCACGTATTCTTCCCACCGATCAACTCGCCTCCGCGCTGGGCGATTCGCAAACCCGCCTTCTGATCCTCCCGCAAGGCTCCGTCATTCCCGAATCCGCCTGGTCCGCCATTTCTGATTTTCTCCACCGCGGTGGCAATCTGCTTGTTCTCGGCGGACGCCCCTTCACGCGCGCCGCCTATCGCGATGCCACCGGCTGGCATCTGCGTGACTACAACACCCGCTTCTCGCGTCCTCTCCAAATCGATCAATATCAAAATACCCCCGGTTCCTATGGCTCCACATTCACTCCCAATCCCGATATTCCCATTGATCTCCCCGCCTTTTCCTGGAAAGAAGCGTTCAGCCCCATCATTCGTCTCAGCACTAGCGACCTTTATAGCCGCGGTGGTACCGCCGGCTCGCTAGACATTAATCTCGACGCGCTCGTTTGGGGTGTCAGCAATGGACGGCGTCTCTCCGCTCCTCTTCTCCAGATCGATCACTTCTCTTCTGGCTTCGATGGCGGCCGTTGGATTTTTCTCGTCGCCGATCTCGCGTCCGATTTCTATTCCTCGCCCGACTCCACCAAACTCCTCCGCGCGCTTGCCGAGCGCGCGCTCCAGGGCGCACTGCAATTTTCCGTGCGTCCCGTTCTACCTTTATATTTGCCCGGCGAATCCATCGAGCTCGAATCCATTGTCCATTTTGCGAACAAACCCGCCGGCCCCTTAACGGTTCAAGTCACCTCGTATCCCGAAGATCAGCCCACGCAAAAACAATCCGCAACCATTTCTCTTCCTTCTTCCGAGACCACTGTTCTACCGGCTCCGCGCGGCAAGGGCCTACAGATAATCGAGGCACGCCTCCTTGAAGGCAGCACCGTCCGTGCCATCTATCATTCCGCCTTCTGGATTCGCGATGAAGCTTTCCTCCGTTCTGGCCCCCGACTCGGTGTTAATTCGAACTACTTTACGATCGATGAAAAACCTCTCGCCGTCGTCGGCACCACCTACATGTCCAGCGAAGTGCAGCGCCTCTTCTTCGATCATCCTAATGTTTACGTTTGGAACAGTGATTTATCCATGATCCACAGTGCCGGCCTCAACATGATTCGCACCGGATGGTGGACCGGTTGGGACAAATTTTGCGACGAATCCGGCCGCCCCTACGAGCGTACTCTTCGCACCCTCGAAGCCTACTTAATGACCGCCCGCAAGTTTAGTCTTCCCGTGCAATTCAATTTCTTCGCCTTCCTTCCCGAAATTCTTGGCGGCGCCAATCCGTATCTCGATCCTGAAGCCGTCCGCAAACAACGAACACTCGTCAGTTCCGTCGCTGCGCGTTTCCATGACGTGCCTTTCCTCGCTTGGGATCTCATCAACGAGCCCAGTTTCTCCAAGCAACTCTGGAAAATGCGCCCGAACTACGATCCCATCGAGCTCGCGGCTTGGACCGCCTGGCTATCCCAAAAATATCCCGATCGCGCCGCCCTCGCCGCTGCCTGGAACCTGCCGCCAAACGCGGTCGCAGGCACCATTTCTCTTCCCGCGGAAGAGGAATTCACTCCCCGCGGCATGTACGTCGGCATCAACTCGCTTCGCGTGAACGACTACTTCTTGTTTGCTCAGGAAAGTTTCACCAACTGGGTTCGTGGCATGCGCGAAGCCATTCGCGACACAGGCTCCAAGGCGCCCATCACCGTCGGCCAGGACGAAGGCGGCTACCTCGATCGCCTTAATCCCGCTTTCTTCGCCCCCTACGTCGACTTCACCACCAATCACTCCTGGTGGCAGAACGACTACCTCCTCTGGGATTCTCTCGTTGCCAAGCAGCCCGGCAAAGCCATGCTCATTCAGGAAACCGGCCTGCAACGCGAACTCACTCTCGACGAAATTGCCCGCCGCACTCCCGAACAGGAGGCAATGCTCTTCGAACGCAAATTTGCCCTTTCCTTCGTCCAAGGCTCCGGCGCCATTGAGTGGCTCTGGAATTCCAACTCCTACACCACCGAAAGCAATGAAACTCCCATCGGCGCTCTGCACGCCGACGGCACCGAAAAGCCCGAAGCCACTGTGCTTCGCGACATGGCCAAATTCGCTGCCGCCGCTTCTCCGTATCTCGTCAATCCCAAGCTGCCCGAGATCGCTATCGTCACCTCGCAAGCCGCGCAATATTCCGTGCAGGCCGATCTGCAAATCGCCGCCCAACAAAACGCCGTCCGCGCCCTCGGCTACGGCTTGCAGCAACCCTGCTACATCATCGCCGAAAACCAAATCGACAAACTCGGTTCCCCCAAACTAGTCATCCTGCCCTCCGCGCAGGCCCTGCGCGAATCCACTTGGCAAACCCTGCTAACCTACGTAAGAAATGGCGGGAACCTCCTGGTGACCGGGCCCATCTCTCGCGACGAGCACTGGCACCTGGTCGATCGCTCCACTCCTCTTGGCATCAAAGCCGCCACCGAGCCTCTGACATTTCACAGTGCAACTCTGGTTGTTGACGCCGTGGACGCGCAATCCGTCCGCAAGGTGCAAGCCGCAATCCCGCTTTCCTTCGACCACCAAAATCAGCAACTTCTCGAGTACCTGCGTTTCAATGAAGGCTCGACATTTCAGGAAACGCACCTTGGCAAGGGTCTGCTGTTCTGGGCTGCCTTGCCCGTTGAACTCGCCGAGGGCTCGCACGCAACCGCGGAAACGTATCAAGCGATAATCGGCAGGGCGCCTTTGCCGAATCTCCCCGGCGCAAGCGGCCGCGTGCAGATCAAGCCCGTTTTCTCAGTCACTGCTTCCAGGCCCCAGCTCATGCCGGGACGTGCTTTTCCGCCAACGGACATTCTCGTATATCCGATAGAATTACAGGATGCGCTTCTTTACGTTGTTGAATCCGAATCCGATCAAGACGCGGATGTTGTTGTGACCGACACGATGACCAACGCCAAGCTGGAGCTGCACCTGCGGTCCCAACGTGCTGCGCTCGCTCTTATCGACAAGAAGATGAAACAAATCGTCGCCAAGTACGGCTTCTGATTTCTGCTAACACTACGCGTCCATGCATCCTTCAATTCTGCTCGATGCCCTCGCGTCTACTCGATTAGAGGCCTTCTGAGAACTGTTTCAACACGGTGTGCTGCACGCACTTCCACCTTGCCACGCAAAGGTCTATACTCCGGCTCATAAGACCTGGCCGAAAGGAGTACTCCATGAGTGTTCCTCAGCGTCTGAAATCCTACCTGGATTCCAATTACGTTCCCTACGAATCGCTCCAGCACCCGACAACCTATACCGCTCAAGGTACGGCCACCCTCATGCAAGTTTCAGGCAAAGAGGTCGCCAAAACCGTGGTGCTCCGCGCCGGCGAACACGGAGAGGAAACGATTCTGGCGGTTCTGCCTGGTTCCAAACACATCAAGTTCGACAAACTGGCTGCCGTTGTCGGAAAGCCCGTGCGTCTGGCCACCGAGGAAGAATTCAGCCGCCTTTTCCCTGATTGCGAACTGGGCGCTATGCCGCCCTTCGGCGCTCTCTACAACCTGCCGGTTTACGTCGATGAATCGCTGGCACGGGATAAGGAAGTTTTGTTCAACGCGGGCACGCACCACGACGCGGTGCGCATGGCCTACGAAGATTTCGTGCGCCTCGCCAAGCCTATTGCCTCCTTCGCTTGACGTCGCGCCGTCGTTCTATCCGTCCGTTCGCTCCGTAATCTTTGGGTGTGTTATCTGGTGCGTCAGGTTCAGGCGTGCGATACCACCGCCTGCTTCTTCTTTATGATGTGGGCGAGCCCTGCTTCGAGCACATCCAAGCCCTCGTCAAACTGTTCGTCCGTGATTACCAGCGGCACAAGGAGCCGCATGATGTTGTTGTTCGTTCCTGCTGTAATCGTCATCAGCCCGTGCTCGTAGCAGAATTTTCCCAACTCCTTTGTCTCCGTGTCCGCCGGTTGCTTGCTTTCGCGGTCACGCACCAACTCCATCGCGCACATTCCTCCCAGACCGCGCACATCTCCGATCAGTGCCCACTTCTTCTGCCAGGAATGCGCGCGTTGTTCGAAACGTTTCCCAATCGCTGTCGAGCGCGCCAGCAGTCCATCCTTTTCAATTGTTTCCAGCGCCGCCAGCGCCGCAACGCAGGATAGAGGATTGCCCGCGAACGTGCTCCCCAATCCACCGGGATGCGGCGCATCCATGATTTCCGCGCGGCCCGTAACTCCCGCTAGCGGTAGCCCTCCGCCCAGCGATTTCGCAGTTGTAATCAGATCCGGTTCCACACCGTAATGTTCGATCGCAAACATTTTTCCTGTTCGTCCGATCCCCGATTGGACCTCGTCCGCAATGAACACAATGCCGTATTTCTTGCAGATTTCTTTCACGATCGGGAAGAACTCCTTCGGTGGCGCAACAAATCCGCCCTCACCCAGCACCGGCTCCGCAATTATCGCTGCCACTGCATCTGGCGATACCACCCGTTTAAATGTGTCCTCCAGATGATGCGCGCAAGTCACACTACACGATGGATACGTGAGGTTGTACGAGCACCGGTAACAATAGGCGTACGGAATCCGGTAGACGTCGCTGGCAAACGGCGCAAACCCCGTCTTATATGTAGTCTTACTGGTCAGCGACATCGTCATCCACGTCCGCCCATGAAACGCGTCTTCAAAACAAATCACCGCAGGCCGCTTTGTGTATGCCCGTGCGATCTTCACCGCGTTTTCGACGCATTCCGCCCCGGTATTTACAAAAAAGGTTTTTTTCGATCCGCTGATCGGCGCAAGCGCATTCAGTTTTTCCGCCAGCGCGATATACGCTTCGTATGGTGTAACCCCGAAACACAGGTGCAAGAACTTCCCGATCTGCTCTCGCAGCGCAGCTTCTACTCGCGGAGCGCGGTGCCCGCTATTCAGGCAGCCGATCCCACCGGCAAAATCCAGGTACCGGTTCCCGTCCACATCTTCGATCCAAGCGCCTTCGGACCTCGCTGCAAAGATCGGCGACACCAAGTGTGGTCCTCGCGGGATCGCCGCTTCCCGCCGCGCCAGTAGCGCTTTCGATTTCGGACCAGGTATTTCCGTGTGCAATTGAATCGTTTTCATGGTTCTCTTTCCCTTCTCGTCTCCACTTCCTGCCAAAATCTCTTTTTCCTCCGCCTCTTAAGGACCACGTTCCGCGGCAGCCCGGTCCCCATTAGAACCCAGCTTCCCAGGTCGCGGAAAGATGGCGATTCTTAGATGGGCGTTTCAGCTCCATCCAGCGCGGGACGCGCGTTAGAAATTAGCCCAGCCCGTAAGGGCTGGGGAACCTATGCGACGCAATTTCGAGCGCCGTAGGTGCGCCACCACCAAGAGGATTCCCTCCGCGCCAACCGTCAATACCAACCAATCGGCGTTTCATCCAGATTCACGAACACCTGCTTGGTTTCCAAATACTCTTCAAGCCCCCATGGCCCCAGTTCCCGGCCAAACCCAGACTGCTTATAACCGCCCCACGGCGCTTCCACATACGTCGGCTGCATATGATTCACCCAAATAATTCCGGCTCGCATGGATTTGACCACGCGAAATGCCTTGAAAATGTCCCGCGTCCATACCGCTCCAGCCAGGCCATACGGCGTATCGTTCGCGATCTTGATGGCGTCGCCTTCATTCTCGAACGGAATCACCGAAGCCACCGGCCCGAAAATTTCCTCTCGCGAAATGCGTGCGTTATTGTCCACGTCGTAAAAAATCGTGGGCTCAACATAGTAGCCCTTGGCGAACGCTTTCGGCCGGCCACCGCCAATCGCAGTTTTCGCTTCTTTTTTACCTAGTTCCAAATAGGAGTTAACGCGGTCATATTGCTCCTTGCTTACCAGCGGACCCATCTTGGTTTCGCGCTCTAGCGGCGGCCCTAACTTGATTCGCTTGGCCTTTTCGCTCATGGCTTCCACGAACTTCGAATAGATTTTCTTCTCTACCAGAATCCGGCTTCCCGCGCTGCACACCTCGCCCTGATTGATGAACACGCCAAACAGCGCTCCGTCTACCGCCGCTTCCCAGTCGGCATCGGCAAAAAACACATTCGGTGATTTGCCGCCCAATTCCAGCGTGACGCGCTTCAGCGTGTCGGCCGCGCCCTTAACAATGACCTTTCCCACGGCCGCGCTTCCCGTGAATGCAATCTTGTCCACGCCCGGATGCGCCACTAGCGCCGCCCCCGTCACTTCCCCAACACCATTAATAATGTTGACCACGCCCGGTGGTAGCCCCACGTCCTCAAAATAGTTCACAAACTCCAGCGCCGTCAGCGGTGTTTGCTCCGCCGGCTTGAGGACGCAAGTGCAACCCGCCGCAATCGCTGGAGCCAGTTTCCAGGCCGCCATCAGCAACGGAAAATTCCATGGAATGATTTGCCCCGCCACTCCCACTGGTTCACGCAGAGTAAAACTCAACGCGTTAGCCGGAACCGGCATCACGCTGCCCGTCACTTTGTTTGCCAGCCCGCCGTAATATTCGAAGCAGGTCGCTACGTCCGAGATGTCAAACTCCGCTTCGACAATCGGCTTGCCGCAATTTTGCGCTTCAATCTCCGCGAGCGCCGCGGCATTCTGCCGAATTTTTTCCGCCAACTTGAACAGAATACGTCCGCGATCCTGTGCCGTCGTTTGCGGCCATGGACCTGAATCAAACGCCGCACGCGCTGCCTTGACGGCTTTGTCAGCGTCCGCCGCATTGGCCGAAGCCACGTGCGCGATTACTTCTTCCGTTGAAGGATCGTAGACCGGAAATGTCTCATTCGAAGAACTGCCCACCCACTGCCCATTAACATAATTCTGGTAGGTTTTCACGGTTGATTTCGCTGTACTGGACATCGTACCCTCCGAACTCTTGCGTCAGGACACGGCTTTCAGCCGTGCCGAAATTCGCACAAACTCTGCGGGCTTTAGCCCCTGAGGTTTCTCCTATGCGGCCGTTCCCTCCGCCAACTTTCGCGCCGCCTTCCGGCTTCCATAAATGTAAAAGAAAAACGCCGCCAGCCCGATAAATAGCAGCGTCCCGCCGACCATCCAAATCTCGTACGACAATAGCGATGTAATCTGCTGAGCAGGGAAAAAAGCCAGGGCGATACCCAGCGTCGTGGTCACCAAACCGCTGAGACCCGCGAATATCAGCGTCCCTCTGCCATAGTGCCCGCGCACAAATTTCTCTCCGAATGCAATCTTCAGCAGGGCCCCAAAAACATACAAGAACGGGATCAACTGCAGCACCACCGCAAGTGACAGCAGCCGTTGAAACGATTCCTGCACCCGCCCTGTCACCATGAAATTGGCAATCACCAGGATCAACGAGACGCTCGCGTGCACGATTAACGCAGCATACGGCGTCAAATACTTTGGGTGAATCTTCCCAAGCCATGACGGCATGTAAGAATCCAGCCCCGCCACAAACGGGATTCGCGCCGACCCACCCAGCCACGCCGACCCGATTCCCGCAATCGATACGCTCAGCAGAAAAGCAAACGGCACCACGATCCAGCCCACGCCCACCTTAGCCGCCATATGGCTTACGGCCTGCACGATCCCCTGCAACACGCTGATGCTGTTCTTGTCTACCGCCACCAGCAGCGTCAGCGTAGCCCCTATATAAAGGATGCCGGACAGCACGCCGCCCCAAGCCACCGCGCCGGGCAACGTCTTCCTTGGATTCTCGATTTCGTCGCCCATAATGGACGCCAGTTCTAAGCCCACCAACCCGAAGCAAATCACGCCAAACGAATTCAGCACGAACCGTGGATTCGCCGGGACCTGGAAGTCGGACCAATGAATGTCGGTGCCGAATCTTGCGCACACGGTCACCCCAAGCCCCATCAGCAAAAACGCCGCGATGAACGTACCAATCCCACCCAAATTGTTAATCCACTTCCCCACGCCAAGTCCCACTACGTTCAGAACAACCAGAAGTGTCAACAGCACCACCGAAGCGATCAGCGCAAATGCGCGGTTGTCCGCCAATCCTTCGTGTCCCGCGCCGAGCACAAATACGGACACGCCGACGAAATACAGCATTACCGTCGGTACGTACATCATGTTGTTCGTCCAGTAGCACCACCCGGACAGAAACCCGTGGAAGTCGCCGAACACTTCCTTGGCCCACAAGTACACGCCACCTTCACCGGGATACCGATGGGCCAATTCGATCACCGCAATTCCTTGCGGCCAGAAAAAGAGGATCAGTGAAATCAGCCACAACCAGATGGTGACCCCACCATTCGCGGCGATGGATGGCAAAACGTTGAGGTTGAAGACCGCCACCACAAAAAGCAAAACGAGGTCACGCCTTCCGAGCACCCGCTTGAGATGCGGTTGCTCCGCGGCGGAAGCGGCGGCTAGAATCGCCGTTCCCTTCGTGACCTCGCTGCTCAATCTGCGTTCTCCTTAGTGCCCCGCAGCGCCCACGAACTGCAGTCCGCGTTCTTTCTGCGTCTTGGCCAATCCCGGCGCCACTTCTTCAAACACCGCCAAATGCTTGTCGATGTCCGCTTCCGTGTGTTGTACAGAAATGGTCCACTGCTCGTCCCACCAGTACGGCATCGCCAGCACGCCGCGGTTCACCATGCCAAACCAGAATTGCCGCCACAGGTCCACATCGATCTTCGTCCAGTCGCGATAATTTCGAATTTCCTGCGGATATAGCATCAGCGCCCCGTTCACCCCGGCCTGCGCCACGTATGCTTCCAGTCCGGCTTTCTTCAGAATCGTTCGGTAGCCTTCTGCCAGCTTCTTGCCGAGTTTGTCAACGTGCGCGTAATTCTCTCTCGTCAATACTTCCCGGAACGTCGCCAGCCCCGCTGCCATCGCGAACCGGTTGGTGTTGTACGTTCCGCCGTGGAAAACCTTGTGTTGCACGATCAGGTCCATTACCGCGCGGCTCGCCCCAAACGCGGCCAGCGGAACGCCACCGCCAATCGATTTGGCCAGTGCGATGATGTCTGGCTTTACCCCAAAGTATTCGCTCGCACCACCCCAGCAAAGTTTCGCCCCGGTCTTTACTTCATCAAAAATCAGCAGCGCGCCATTTTTCGTGCAAATATCTCGCAAGCCTTCCAAAAATCCCGGCTGTGGCATGCAGATGCCCACATTCATCATGATTGGTTCCAGGATGATTGCGGCAATCTGACCTGGGAACTGCTTAAAACGGTGTTCCACGCTCGGTAGATCATTAAACGTAGCCACCGTGACGTTATCCAGCACTGCCTGGATCACGCCGAGACCGCCGGGCACCGAATTCGGTGCGTTGATGTCGCCGTAATCCTCTTCCTTCGGCTTCACACTGACGAGCGCTGTGTCGTGTAATCCGTGATAACAGCCTTCGAACCGCAAAATTTTGTCGCGACCTGTCGCCGCGCGCGCAATCCGGCAAGCGTGCATTGTGGCTTCCGTTCCGCTCGAACCGAATCGCACCATTTCCACCGGATACCGCGCGCAAATCTCGTCCGCCAGTTCCAGTTCCATGCCGTGCGGCATTCCAAACGTCGTGCCGTTCGCCAACGCCCATTGCACCGCCTTCACTATCGCGGGATGCCCGTGCCCGGCCATCAACGTCCCAAAGCAAAGGTTGTGATCCAGGTATTCGTTCCCGTCGATGTCCTTGATCTGGCTCCCGTGCCCTTCTGCCACAAAGATCGGGTAGGGGTCATACGCGCGGTAATTGCTCGCCACTCCCAGCGGGATCCGTTTTTCCGCCTTCTTGTGCGCCTCCGCGGACTTCCGCGTGCGCTTCTCATACAGAGCGATTTCCTTCTGTAGTGCTTCGTGCATTTTAAACTCCATCCAGGTAGCCCTTCCTGTGGTCACCTGTGGCAGGTCTATTCCCTGCGGTCAGTATCAACGAGGAAAACTTCGCGGTTTCTGGGCGGACTACCTTTCCAGTTTACGCTAACCGTTTACCGCCGGGCACCTGCCTCCAGCAACTCCAGACGATCCGACGAGACGAACTCTTTCGTTCAGGGAAAACGCAACCCTTGCGGCCCGCGCTCCCGAACGCAACTGGCACTCGTCACTAGAACCGCAGCTTCAGCGCAAATTGCACCAGTCGAGGATCGTGCACGTGCTGAACCTGTCCGAAGGTTGTTCCCTGGTTGGATGCGTTTCCATCCACCGTGTAGAACTGCGCGTGATTCCAGATGTTGAACACGTCCCCACGGAATTCCAGCTGGAACCGCTCAGTCAGTTGCGTCTCCTTCAGAAAACTCATGTCCCAGTTTTGCAACAGCGGGCTGCAGCAAATTGTCCGCGGTGCATTGCCAATCGTCCCGAGTTGAACAGGATTCGGCCCGGGAGAGCTGGAAGCACTGTTTGTGTTGTCGAACAGGTTCGGATCGAACGCATAGCCGCTTACGGGGCTGCACGGTGTGCCCGTATTCGAGAGTGGCCCGGTTCCGAATGCACACACTGTGTGCCGGGGATTCGTCGTTTTGAACGGCGCAACCAGGTTCGGCTCGCCGGCAAACTCGAACAGATACGATGCGTCGTACAGCTCGTTGTCCGCCTGAGACGTGATTCGAATCGGGAATCCGCTTTGTACACGGATAATCCCGGAAACCTGCCAGCCGTTCAGCAACTTCCCCTCGAATCCTTGCATTTTCGGAACTGGAATATCCCACACGTAGTTGAATGAGAAAATATGTCGGGTATCGTAAAGCGACGGTCCATAAGTCGCGTTGAAGTTGTAGGGATTCAGCGTGTTTTCGAAACTGGATGCATTGTCCAACGATTTTCCGTAAGTATACGCAGCCTGGAATTGCAGCCCGTGCGTATAGTGCTTTTCCACCATCACCTGCAGCGAGTTGTAGTTAGACTTTGCTACGGTGTTTTCTGTAAAGATTCCGGAGAACACCGGCGTGCCGTCCACGGGACAACCCGCGCCCGTCAGCGGGTTGCAATTGGGGGAAGAGTATCTCCTCAATCCAACGAGCGTAATCGGCGCGCCACCCGTGTTCGAGCCCACCACGTAGCCCGCGGGCAGCGTCACCGGACCATTGGTCGCGCCCCCGGCTCCGTAAGGCAGATACAATCCACCCGCAGGAATGATCGTTCCAGCAGGAATCGTATAGCTGGAGTCTTCGCCGTACGGCCCGCAAGTGCCCGCGCCCAATATCGTGTTCAATTGCAAACACGTCGTTGGCAGCGCAGGATTCAATTCATAATCAGCCAGCAACCGGTGTCCCTGCGAGCCTACGTACCCAACCTGAAAAAGGATATCGCGTGGCAATTCCCGCTTGATCGTCAGGTTGTATTGGTCCGAATATTGCGGCCGAAGATTGGCCGGAAATTGCCCGTAGTACAAACCCGGCCGGTAAATTGACCAGTCGACGGGACTTCCGCGCGGCGGATTCAAAATGCCATTGAATGGATTTGGATAGGTGTTTCCCGATTGATCCACAAACGGTGTCTGCAGCAACGGATTTGTGATGCTGTTGCTTCCGCCGAAGGGAGGCTCGGCGCTGAACTGCTCGAGCACCAGTTGTTCGATCGGATTGTAGAACATGCCGTAGCCCATGCTGATCGTCATTTTATTCGGCCCGCCGGAAATCGCTTTTAGCAGTCCGTCGTTCCAGCCAGGACTCCAGTTCAGGCCCAGCCGGGGTGCGAACGCCTTGTAATATGTATTGGTAAGTCCGTTCGGCACGCCCTTATCTCCAGGAAACACGAGTCCCGCTGGCTGCACCCCGGTGTTGTTACAATCCGGATTGGCGATGCCGTAGTTGTTTTGAAAGTTTGCGATGCTCGCGGCCGAAAGCTGGCATGGGTAAATCGCTGAGTTTTCGCCGGGGCGGAACGTCTGCACTTTCTTTCCGATATCCGTCAGTGGTGTATTCATCTCCCAGCGCACGCCATAGTTCAAGGTGAGATTCGGCTTAATCTTCCAGCTGTCCTGCGCAAACAGGTACACGGAAGTGCTGCGCACCAGTTCCTTCTGTGCCGACCCTTGCGAATAGGTGTACGGCAAGCCCAGAAAGTAATCCGCGTATGGATTGCTGATTCCCAAGTCATTGGCTCCGTTGAACGCACCGAAAGTCAACCAGCCGTTCACGTTGTAATAGAGCGTCTGATCAAAACGCTGGTAACGAACATCCCCGCCGAATTTGATGCTGTGAGGGCCGATAATCTTGCTGTAGTTGTCGCTCCATTGGAATGTGTTGCCAACCTGCGGCAACTGCCCCTCCCAGTTATTTCCGATCGAGAAACCGCCGCTGACTTGAATGTACGGCACCCCTTCTTTGCTCGCTGACAGATTCGGATGGATGCCATAATCCGGGTTCGTGCCGAGCGACGCCCCCGCATCGTTGATCAAACTCGTGTCCGAAGTTCCGGTAAAGCAGAACTGTGACGCGCTTCCGCTGCCACACGATGCGGTCACTGGCCCGTTTACCGTCGGAGTGTTGAATTTCATCTGTCCTTCACGCAGGTAGGCGAAGCGGAATTCGTTGACCGCGGTCGACCCGATCGTCCACGTGTGCGAGGCGGTCAACTGCTGCGTCCGGGTAGCAAATTCTCCGGGGAAGTTACCCAGCGTGGCGCCCGCGGCCTGGAACTTCGCAAATGGATCGAGTGTGTCATCGTCGTCGAAGTAGTAATAAACCGATAGCTTTTGATTTTGTGTCAGCGTCTGGTCGAAACGACCTTGAAATTGATTGCCGAAGTCCGTCTTTTTCGGGACCGCTAGAACCGTCGAATTGTTGCCCCCCGCCCCCGGCACATACTTCAGTAAACTGACTGCCACGGGATCAAAACACTGGTTGGGAATGGTGGCGTTTGGGAAAACAGAGTTCCAGGATTGCGGCGCTCCGCCGATCACACTTTGCAACAGGCTTTGCTGCCCAGAGTTAAGAACCGGATTGGCGCTGCCACTGCCGCATCTGTTTTGCAAAATATTTGCCACCGTGGCGTCGCTGAGCGTTCCCGTAAACGCCGGTTCGGAGGCGGTCGCAAACTGTCCATTCACGTTGCTCGCGGTTGGTACGATCACTGGTTGGGAGACAATTCCCTGAACAATTCGTCTCCCTTCATAGGCCACAAAGAAGAACGACTTGTCCTTCTTGATCGGTCCCCCCAGTGTTCCCCCGAATTGGTTCTGGTTGAAAGCCGGTTTTGGGGCTGGCGTGAACGTAAAAGGATGCGCATTCAGTACTGTGTTTCGGAAGAATTCATACGTGCTCCCGTGAAACGCATTTGTGCCGGATTTTGTTACCACGTTGACGACCGCGCCGGAATTACGCCCATACTCCGCATCAAACGAATTCGTGATTACGCGAAACTCCTCGATGCTGTCCGGCGAAGGTTCCACTGCCGGCAAATTTACGAACAGGTCGTTGGCTTCGCCCCCGTTCACTGAATAGTTGTTGGCGCGGCCCCGGCCTCCATTCACCGTCACCACCCCTGGCCGGTCGCTGCCGTAGAACTCGTCGTTTCCCAACTGCGACTGCACGCCTGGCTGCAACTGCAGCAATTGGTAGGCATCGCGCTGGTTCAACGGCAATTGCGTTGCCGAACGGTCATTCACCACCGCGCCCAGTTGCGTCGATGTCGTGTCAACCACTGGCGGCGCTCCTGTGACTTCCACAGTTTCCGTCGCGCCACCTACTTGCAGCGCAATATCCACGCCCACGACTGCGTTCAGGTCCACCCCAATGTCTTTTCGGAGAAATTTCTTAAAGCCCGGTTGGTCGATCTCGATTTGATAGCTGCCCACCGGCACTTCCAGGAACAGAAATTCACCGGTCGCCCCTGTGGTTGCCTCCCGCGTCACGTTGGTCGCGGTGTTGATCAGTGCCACCTTCGCTCCCTCCACTGCGGCTCCGCTGCTGTCCGTGACCGTGCCGCGGACTCGCCCGGTAGTGCCCTGGGCGCCGGCTAACGCTGACGCAAGTAAAGTGACAATTGCCAGAAACACTGTGGCGCGCATGCTACGGCAACACAACGACCTACACTCCACGCGAAATGGCTGATTCATTTCCATCACCCCTGTCCCCCGAAAAACCGTTCCCTGATGACGGTTCTTCGTGGTTGTACCCGACCCAGAACCTTACTATAATCCAGCAAACTCAGAGAAAGCCGGGACCCATGTCAAGCAGAAAGAATTTGTCCACCGCATCGGATTCTTTAGCGCCCCAGCGTCTCTTGCGCATCTCGGAAGTCGCTCGCCGTCTCGGCATTTCTTCTTCTGCTTTGCGAGCCTGGGAAACCCTCGGCCTCGTCTCTCCTCAGCGCACCGTCAGCCGCTACCGCATGTACACAGAATCCGACGTCCGTCTGCTGCAGCGGGCTCTTTTCCTTCGCCGCGCTCGCGGCCTCAATCCTGCCGCGATTGTACACGTCCTGAAGAAACAGGGAGTAGTCACTGCTCCCGCTGATGCCCGCCAGTCTCCCGGCCATAGATTCCGGCGCTTGCGCATGAAACGCGGCCTCTCTCTCGCTGCAGTCGCGCGGGCCACGAAAGTTTCCGTGGGTTTTCTAAGTGCGCTCGAGCGCGGCCAGATGCGTTCTTCCGTCGCGACGCTCCAGCGCATCGCCCGCTTCTACAAAACCAATATCCTCTCCATGTTTGAAACCAACGGCGACGCCCACCCTCTCGTTCGCCCTTCCCAGCGCAAAGTTCTGGAAACCAGCCCCAAGGTCCGCATGGAACTCCTTGCCTGGGGCAACACCGCCATGGAACCTCACCTGTTTCGCGTTAAGCCCGGCGGCGGCAGTGGTGAACCCTACACCCACGAAGGTGAAGAATTTCTCCACGTCCTTCGCGGTGAATTCGAGATTTGGCTGCACGATCAGGGACATTACCGTTTACAGCCCGGCGACAGCCTCTATTTCGAAAGTTCCACGCCGCATCGCTGGAAAAACCCTGGGCGTTCGGAAGCCTGGATTTTGTGGGTCAACACCCCGCCCACATTCTGATTTGTTGTTGCGCGTGGTTGCCAGAGTGGTGGCACCACCGAAAGAGGTTTGCGTGCTCCTCCGCCGTCAGTCATTTATGATCTTGTTCTTCCTGGCGTTGCTTTTCAGCGCCTCCACTTCACGTGCACAACGCTCTGCACGCATCGCTCCTGCGGACATTCTGATCGTTCACGCAAAGATCTATACCGTCGACGAGAAGCAACCTTGGGCGCAAAGCTTGGCGGTTCGCAAAGGCAAAATCGTCGCCGTCGGTTCCGATGAACGAGTCGGGCGTATGCGCGGCATCGGCACAAAAGTGATCGATGCTGGAGGTAAGCTCGTTCTTCCGGCGTTCACTGATTCTCATATCCATTTCATTGAAGGCGGATTCAGCCTCAACCGCGTCAATCTGGAAGGCGCCAAAAATGTCCTCGAAATCCAAAATCGTCTCCGCGCTTATGCCGACAAGCATCCTGACGATAAGTGGATTCTCGGCCGTGGCTGGAACTATGCCATGTTCGCCCCGGAAACCTTGCCCGACAAAAAATATCTCGACCAATTATTTCCAGTGATTCCCGTTTTCCTCGAGGGTTACGACGGCCACACCTCCTGGGCTAACTCTAGAGCTCTCACTCTCGCGGGCATCACGAAAACCACTCCCAATCCTGCCCAGGGCGAAATCGTTCGTGATCCCTCGACCGGCGAACCCACCGGCTCCCTGAAAGAATCAGCCGGCGAACTCGTCAGCAAAGTCGTTCCAGATTCTACCTATGTCGAGAAGCTGACCGCGCTTCGCGCCGCTATGAAATGGGCCAACCAGAATGGCATCGCCCGCGTGCATAGTGCTGGCGGTGATTTTGAGAATCTCGATCTGCTTCAGGAATTACGAGACGACAAGCAGCTCTCCGTTCGTTTCCACATCGCGTACAATGTCGACTCTCCCGAACTACGCCCTCAGGACCTCGAAAAGATCGAAGCCGCTCGCAGGAAATTCCATGACGACTGGATCGACGTAAACAGCGTCAAATTCTTCCTGGATGGTGTGGTCGAGTCTCACACCGCTGCTTTTCTCGAACCCTATTCTGATGAACCCTTCACCAAGGGCTCTCTTTTCTGGGATCCCGAAAAATATCAAGCTGCAGTCGCCGAGCTCGACAAAAAAGGCTTTCAGCTTTATACCCACGCCATTGGCGACTACGCCGTGCGTACCGCCTTGGACGCCTACGAATTCGCCGAAAAGAAAAATCACGATCACAACCACCGCAACCGCATCGAGCACATCGAAACCATCTCCCCCGCCGATATTCCCCGCTTCGCCAAACTCGGTGTCATCGCGAGTATGCAGCCTTTGCATGCCTATCCGGATGAAGACACTTTGGATGTTTGGGCGCGCAACATCGGGCCGGAGCGGGCTTCTCGCGCTTGGGTCTGGAAAAGCATTGCGCAACACGGCGCTCACTACGCTTTCGGCAGCGATTGGCCGGTCGTCACTCTGAACCCTTGGCAAGGTATCCAAACAGCGGTCACTCGCCAGACTTCCGAGGGCAAACCTGCCACGGGTTTTGTTCCTTCGCAAAAATTAACGGTCGCTCAAGCCGTGGAAGGCTACACCATCGAAGCGGCCTACGCTGGACATCTCGAAAAAACCGAAGGTTCCCTGGAAACCGGAAAAGTGGCTGACATCATCATGGTCGATAAAAACATCTTTGAAATCGATCCACATACCATCGATCAGACAAAAGTCGTTCTCACCGTCGTCGGAGGCAAAATCGTCTATGAAGCCGGCAATCCCTGAAGTGCTGCGCGTTAGGAGGATTCATTCCCATGGCTCATTCGCGTCGTGATTTCATAAAATTTGTCGTCGCCGGCTCCATCGCTTCCGGCTGTCCGGTAGACAAAGCGCTTCTCGCCGACCCCGGCGCCAAGGCTCCTGATACCAGCGTCGAAAGCGAACGCTTTGCCATCTGCCATCAAATCCGCGACGGTCACTCCTTCCCCAAGCCCGACGCCACCCGCAAAGTCGATATCGCCATCGTTGGGGGCGGCATGGCCGGACTCTCCGCCGCCTACTTCCTTCGCGGCAAAGATTGGCTCCTCATCGAAAAAGAAGATCACTTCGGCGGCAACGCCTATCAGGAAGAGTTCGCCGGCCAGCCGTATTCCACTGCCGCCGCTTATGATTTCCGCGACAGCTACAGCGATCATCTCGCCAAGGAAATCGGTCTCAACCTTCTCCCGATCGACATGCCCGACCCCACCATCGACAACAGCGTCTACACTCCAGACACCTGGCGCACCGGCCTTTCCCAACTCCCTTACTCCAAAGACACCATCGCCAGCTTCAAAAAATTCACAGAAGACATCATGCAAATGGATCCCCATAAAGACATGGCGGAGCTGGACTCCAAGCCATTCACCGACATTACCCGCGCCTACGCCCCGGAAATCACCAAGTGGTGGGACGCTTACGGTCCTTCCAACTGGGGTGCGCTTACCGAAGACACCACCGCGTTTATCGGCGTGGTCGATGCGCAATACCTTATCAAGGGCGAAGACAGCACCCGCGTCATCCTCCCCGGCGGCCTGGGTTGCATCACCCACAAGCTGGTCGAAGTGATGAAACCAAAATATGGCGAACGTATGCTCGGTGGTGCCACCGCAGTTTCCGTCGTTCCTGACGCCAATGAAGTCCTCGTCACCTACATCCACGAAGACCAGCTCACCACTGTCTCCGCCAAGGTTGTTCTTATGTGCTCCCCAAAATTCATCAGCTCGCGCCTCGTCGCCGGTTTGCCCAATGACCAGAAGCAAGCCATGCATCGCATGCGCTACGCCCCTGTCCCCATGATCAACATGATTTTCGACAAGCAGGTCTACCGCAAAGGCTACGACAATTGGTGCCCTGGGAATTCCTTCACCGACTTCATCGTCGCCGATTGGACTATGCGCAATCAGGCCGGCTATAGCCCCAAATACGAAATCCTCACCTTCTATTCCACTCTTCGCGAATCCGAGCGTTCCCTTCTTTTCGAAGAAGCCGATTGCAAAGAGTTCGCCGCAAAAGTCCTGAAAGACTTCCAGAAATTGCTGCCCGAGTTCAATGTCGATCCTATCGAAATTCATCTCTACCGCCGCGGCCACGCCATGATGATGGCCGTCCCGGGGCAGTACACAAAAAACCGTATGATCGCTTCCCGCCCGATGGACCGCATCTTCTTCGGCAATTCCGATTCTGGCGGCCCCGAATCGCTTTCCACAGAGGCCGTCCGCATTTCAAAAGCTGCTGCGGAATGGGCCAACTTGGTCCTGGCCGGAAAGCCCGGCGCAGCCGAATTGGCCCACAAAGCTCTCACCGCCGTCACTTTTTAATGTCGATGCCCCAGCGCTGCAGGTGCGGCACAAGTTAGCCCAGCCCGCAAGGGCTGGGAACACGTCCCGACGCATTCTCAAGCGCCGTAGGTGCGGCACTCACGGTTAACTCAATATTTGTCACCTTACCCATCAACTCCCATTCGTCCACGCACATTGCGATAGAATCGAACACACATCCGTACCGTGGGGGTCTTTCCATGTCTCGTGCCACGATGCTCGCTTGCGTCACCGCCGTGTTGTCTGGCGTCATCTCTGCTCAAACGCCCCCGCGTCCCAAAATCACTGGCCTCTCTTTCGTTCGCGTCAAGGCCAGTGATTTCCAGAAATCCTCGGACACCTACACCAAAATCCTGGGCCTTCGCCCGGCCACAAGCGGCTGCATCCACACCCAGAATCCTTGCTTCACCGTCAACGCTTCCCAGACCATCGAACTCGCCCCCGCAATTTCCGGGGATTCCGGCTCCTGGCTTGACGAAATAGCCTTCCAAACCAGCAGTGTTCCCGACATGCGCGCCTACTTGCTGGCGCAGCGCGTCTCCGTCTCGGAAATCAAAACCGCGCCGCACGGGACGCCCTTCATCGAAACCCAGGATCCCGAAGGCAATCACATCGCTTTCGTTCAGCCTCCTGCACTCATTTCTGTATCTCGCCCCCTCCCCAACCGCGTCAGCGCCCGTATCTTCCACGCCGGCTTCGTCGTCAAAGATCTCAACCTCATGAAACACTTTTATATGGATATTCTCGGATTCCGCCTCTACTGGAAGGGCGGCTTCAAGGATCTTCCCCGTGGCACCCCGGAAAAAGATTCAGACATCGACTGGTTTGAAATTCAGGTTCCTAACGGCTCGGACTGGGTGGAATTCATGTTGAACATTCCCGCCAACGCCGATCATCAGGAACTCGGCGTGCAAAACCATTTCTGCCTCGGCGTCCCCAATATGGAAAAAGCTCTCGATCAGCTGCACCAAAACGGCTTGGCCCTCGATTCCAAGTTCGCCGACGATAAATCCGAAATCGGCCGCGATGGCAAATGGCAGTTCGACATTTTCGACCCCGATCTGAACCGCATTGAATTGATGGAACCGACCCCGACCAGGAAGCCGTGCTGCAATCCATACACCGCGCCCCACGCAAAGCTGTGAACGTCTCATCTGGTTCTGGCGGGACGCTTAGAATCCCAAATTCGTCGTGCCGAACCTGCCTGCGGCGGGCAGGCGGAGTCTGCGAAGTGAAAAAACCCTCTTCCCCCGGTTTGATTTGTCGCAAACTCATCATGATTCTTTCGCTGTTCGCATTTTCCTTAATCGCGCTCGTGCCCCTCTTCTCCCAGCAAACATCAAATTCCTTCCTCATCGTGAACGCTCAACTCGCGGACGGCACCGGCGCTCCGCTGCGCAAAGCAAACGTCCGCGTTGCCTACAGCCACATCGTCGGTATCGGTGAACTCGATCCAGAAAAGGATGAGCCTACCATCGACGCCAAAGGCCTGGTCCTCGCCCCTGGCTTTATCGATATCCACAACCATTCCGAAGATGGCATCCTCACCGATCCTCTGGCCGAGACTCAAATCGCCCAAGGCATCACTTCTCTCGTCGTCGGTGCCGATGGCGATTCCCCCTGGCCCATCATCAATTGGGTGCGGAACGTGCAGCAGCTTCACATTGCACCAAACATCAGCCTCTTCGCCGGACACGCTACCATCCGCGAACAAGTCATGGGCAAGGATTACAAACGCACCGCCACGCCCCCAGAAATCAAAATGATGGAATTGTTCCTGAGCCAGGCCATGAATCAGCAAGCCCTCGGCCTTTCCTCCGGACTGGAGTACGAGGTCGGTGGCTACTCCAATACCGACGAACTCGTAGCCCTCGCCAGGGTCGCCGCCGAGCATCACGGCATCTACTTGACCCACATTCGCGACGAAGCCGACAAATCCTTCGAAGCCCTCGAAGAAGAGATCACCATCGCCGAACGGGCCCACATTCCTGTGGAGCATTCCCACATCAAGCTCGCCACCGTTGGCGTGCAAGGCAAAGCCGCCGCTTACATTAACGTGATCAACGATGCCCGCAAGCGCGGAGTCGATCTCATGGCCGACTGCTATCCCTACGACGCGTGGTACTCCAACCTCAAAGTCCTGGTGCCAGACAAGCAGTACGAAAATCCCAAAAGCGTCGCGAGAGCCTTGGCCGATGTTGGCGGAGCCTCGCACATCACTATTGCGCAGTTCAAACCGAACCCCGCCTACGCAGGTCACACCCTTGCCGATTTAGCGAAGGCCGCCCACATTTCCGATTTGAATATGTTCATCCGCCTGATCCGCGAAGGAGACGCGGCCAGCACTGAAGCCACAATCATCTGCCAAGCGATGACCGAACCAGATATCAAAGCCTTCTATCAGCAGCCCTGGGTCATGGTTGCCAGCGACGGCGGCATTGGCTCCGATCATCCCCGCGGCGCGGGCACATTCCCTCGCGTTCTCGGCCTGTACGTCCGCGAAAAACAATGGCTCACTCTGCCTGAAGCCATCCGCAAAATGACTTCCCTGCCTGCCCAACGCCTCGGTTGGAAAGATCGCGGCATCATTCGCGAGGGTATGTTCGCTGATCTCGTTCTCTTCAATCCAGAAACCGTGATTGATCGCTCCACCTACACCAATCCCACGGCTCTCCCCACCGGCATCGAAAAAGTCTTCGTCAATGGCGTCCTCGTCTGGAATAACGGGAAGCCCACTTCCGTCCACCCCGGCCATTTCCTGGGCCGCGGCGGTTCCCCTCTCGACCTCCTGAACTAATGCTGTGTCGTTTACCTTGCGATGAGAATTTTTCTCTTCTCTGTGAACTCTGCGGCTACTCTGCTAACCCTGTGTAAGACTTTTTTCTTTCCTCTGGTCTCTATTCTCCTAATTCTCACCCACCGCTATCTCTTCCTCGACGTACCCCTCCCGATCATCCTTTAGCCTCCACGATCTCATTTCCCGAGCCTCACCATTCTGCACACTGACAATGATGTAGCTGTACCACGGCCACGCATTCTCCCGGTCGTACTCACTCGGCCTCGCTGGATGGTCCGGATGCGAGTGATACCACCCCACGACCACCAGCCCACGCGCCGCAGCCGTTTTCTCCATCGCTGTCACGTCCCGCGTGCTCACCGAAAACCGGTTCCGCGGCGAATCCTTCCTCCGATTCACCAGCGGAACCACCTCCAAAATTTCCCGCAGCTTTCCAGCCACATACGCACCGTCGCCATCCCGCCCCAACAATGCCCCGCAGCATTCATGAGGATACGTCTCCACCCCATGCGCCCGAATCCTTTTCGCGCACTCTCGCTCCAGATGTACAATTCCTTCTGCTTTCAGCGCCAAAAACGCCTCCGCACCCGAGGACCATTATGAAAAAATTGTGCCTGCCTGTCCTTTTCTTTTCTCTCCTCTGCCAGATTCCTCCTGCTGTTGCCGCAGACACTCCGGACGCCCCTGCCAAAATCGATAAGCTCATCGCGGAATACGCCGAGTGCTGCTCCTTCACCGGCACCGTGCTGGTCACAGACCACGACAAAGTCATCTTCAAAAAGGGCTACGGCCTCGCTGACCGCGAATGGAACATCCCCAACACCCCCGACGTGAAATTCCGCCTCGGTTCCATCACCAAGCAATTCACTTCCTTGCTCATCATGCAGCAAGTCGCCAAAGGCACCATCAAGCTCGACGGACACCTCTCCGATTACCTTCCCTACTACCGCCAGGATACCGGTTCCAAAGTTACCATCAGCCAATTGCTCAGCCACACTTCCGGTATCCCCAGCTATACCGACGATCCCAAATTCTTCGCAGACGTTTCCCGCAACTACTACGCCGTCGATGATTTCGTCAAAAAATTCTGCAGTGGTGATCTCCAATTCGAACCCGGCTCGAAATTTCATTACGACAACTCCGGCTATTTCCTGCTCGGCGCTATCCTCGAGCACGTCACCGGCAAAACCTACGAAGCTCTCCTCAAGGAAAAGATTCTCGGCCCTCTCGGTATGAACGACTCTGGCTACGATCACTACGCCGATATCCTCCCGAAGCGTGCCTCAGGTTATCAGCAGGAATTGGCCGGCGTGATCAACGCTCCCTACCTGGACATGTCTCTCCCTTACGCCGCCGGTTCTCTTTATTCCACCGTAGAAGATCTGTATAAATGGGACCAGGCCCTCTACAGCGACAAACTGATCCCCAGTGACCTGAAGCAAGAACTCTTCACTCCCAATCTGAATAACTACGGTTATGGTTGGGACATTCGCACCATCCCCGCGGAGGAACCCGGCGCCGGCCAAACCCTTATCTCTCACGGCGGCGGCATCAACGGTTTCAATACCCTGGAGCAGCGCTACATTGGCGATCACGACCTCATCGTTATCTTCAACAACACTCCCGGCGCACCTCTCGGCGAAATGGCCAAGGGCATCCGCGCCGTCCTTTATAACCAGGAACCGCCAGTCCCCAAGCGCTCTCTTGCCCACGATCTCGGCCTCACCATCGTCAACCGTGGTGTCGATGCTGCGGTCGCGCAGTACCACGAGCTCAAGGCCACTCGCCCCAAGGACTACGATTTCAACGAACCTGCCCTCAATAATCTCGGCTACATGCTTCTCGAAAAAAATCGCAATTCCGACGCCATAGCCATCTTCAAACTCAATGTGGAGGAGTATCCCAAGTCCGGCAACGTCTATGACAGCCTCGCCGAAGCCTACGCCAAGAATGGCCAGAAGCAACTCGCCATCGACAACTATCGCAAATCCCTGGAATTGGATCCCAAAAACGAAAACGCCGTAAACAAACTCAAAGAGCTACAACAATAGCCATGTCGTCGCCGCAGGGGGCATCAGCCTCGCGAACGCAATCTCGTCAGCACTCGTGTCGCGACGGTAAGAATTACAATCTAAAGCTCATAGACAGCACGAAGTTTCGTACTAGCCCACCCTTGGTTTTCTGCTGTTTTTCCCCATCAAATCCCTATACTCCTTCTACTTAGCACATTGGTGCTTGGCGTGCTCCCCACAATTTCGCGGGAGGGAGTTATGCACTCTCAACGTGAGTTTAAGACCGCCATTTGCACCGATTACGAAACACTTCTCTTCGCCTGCCAGAAAGCTTTGGAGAGCTGGCGCGCCCGTCGCGAAGAAGTGGTCACGCAAGGTTCTGCAAGCAAGGAAACCGCCAACGAGTTAATGCGTTTGCAGGCCAACTATGCGCGCGCCTACTCCCGTCTGGAGTCGCACGAAGATCGCTGTGACCTTTGACGCTTCGTTTCCAAAATTGGCGGCCGGAATCATTCGGCTATCTCGACTTCTGCTTTGGAGAAAAATCATTCTGTCTAAGCAACCAGTATTCTCGTCTGCTACCGGGAAGGTCGTGGACCTGACCAATCCTTGGGCCTTCCCGGCGCAGTAACACCCATCTCCCGGAGGGACACCTTGAAGTCGCCTATGGAAATTCTAAGCTTGATTGCCTTTCTTCTCGGCGCGCCGCTCTACTTGCCCGGCCGCAGCGTCGCAACCTCCCTGCCGCAGCCGGTTCCGGTTCAGACCAGGGTCCCGCCAGCCAATCAGGCAGCACCTTCGCCGCTTGAGTAACATCGCATCAAGCGTTCACTTCGCATCTGCACAAATCCACACTCCGCATCCGTGTTACAGTGCCTCGCACCATCTTCTCCACGGAGGAACAGCGATGCACAGACGCGCCTTCATGAGCCTCACCACCGGCGCTGCCACAGCTTTGGCGTTCGATCCCCAAGCCCTCGCTGAGCAGCAAGAACGGAAAACTCCCGTCGTTTATCCCGATTCCGCCGTCGAAGTCCTCGATCCTCGCTTCGCCAAATACAAAGTCGGCAACGCCGCCGTCGAGCGCCTTTACACCGGCGCGCGCTGGGCGGAAGGTCCCGTCTGGTTTGGCGACGGCCGCTACCTCCTCTTCAGCGACATCCCCAACAATCGCATGCTGCGTTGGCTCGAGGATACCGGCGAGGTCAGCGTTTTCCGCAGCCCTTCCAACTATAGCAATGGCAACTTTCGTGACCGCCAGGGACGCCTTCTCACCTGCGAACATGACTCCCGGCGCCTTACTCGCACCGAACACGATGGCACCATTACCGTGCTCATGGACCAATTTCAAAACAAGAAGCTCAACGCCCCTAACGACCTCGCCGTCCATTCCGACGGCGCCATCTGGTTCACCGATCCCGGCTACGGCATCATGTCCAATTACGAAGGCCACAAAGCTAACTTCGAATTGCCCGCCAATGTCTACCGGCTCGATCCCAACACACGCGAGGTCACTGTTGTTGCCGCCGACATGGATAAGCCCAATGGCATCTGTTTCTCTCCCGACGAGAAAAAACTTTACATCGTCGACACCGGCGCCCCAAAACATCCCGGCGATCCTCATCCTATTCGCGTTTACGATGTCGAAGATGGCGCTCGCCTCAAGAACGGTCGCATGTTTGTCGACATGGCTCATGGCTCATCCGATGGTATTCGTTGTGATATCGATGGCAACGTGTGGTCCGCCGCCGGATGGGGTGGCGAATCCTTCAACGGCGTGCATGTCTTCGCTCCCGACGGCACCCTCATCGGCAAGATTCACCTCCCGGAAACCTGCGCCAATCTCTGCTTCGGTGGCGCCAAGAAAAATCGCCTCTTCATGGCCGCCAGCCAGTCGCTCTACTCGATCTACACTGACGCCCAAGGCGCCCAAACCCCCTGAACGTTGGACTTAACCGTGGAGTGTTAAAAAGAGGGTCGATGCCACACCCCTTTGGTTTGTAATCCCACTCCCCGCCCGTGCTACGCTCAATATCCCGGTTTCGGAGGGGAGCATGGCTAACACTCTGGACGAGTTTCAGAAGTTTCGCGCCGAATTGAACGACGAGATCCTCAACTGCGGCCACGTCGGCCTGAAGCGCTTCTTTGCCTTGGACCACCAGACGTATGAGTCCGGCGCGTTGGACGCTAAAACCAAGGAACTACTCGGCTTAGTGGCTTCGACCGTGCTTCGTTGCGACGATTGCATCACCTACCATCTGGTCCGCGCCGGCGAGCTGGGCTGGACCCGCGCCGAAGTGATTGACGCACTCAACGTGGCGCTCTTGGTCGGTGGTTCGATTACCATTCCGCATATTCGCCGCGCTTTTTCACGAATGGGAGAGGTGCCTGGCCTGCAACCTGAGGTAAAATAGCCAGCTTGGTAAACCCATGAGCACGACACCAAACGTAATCACCGTAGAGGAAGAAAACCTGCTGCAGCGCATTAAGGGCGCTTGCGGCGCGGCCCTATTCCTGGTTATTCAGAGTTCCCCGAAGATCCTGAACCTGTATCGCAACGAACAATCCTGGACCCTGTTCCGCTTCGCTCTTGGCTGTTTTGGCGCCGCTCTCGTCGTTCTGCCCCTCAGCTTGTGGCACGGCTATTTCACGGCCGTCTTTGGACTGTTGTTTTTTGTGCTTTCCATTCTTCTGCCGCCCGCGGAACTGGAATCCGCTACCGACCGCAAAGCCCGGGAATTGGGCGCCCAAACGGTGGTCAGCGGCGGAGACTATCAACCGGGGAATGCTCCCGCCACCGGGGTGCAACTGTTTATTTCGCCATCGCACACCTGGGCGATGGACAAGAATCACGATCCCCTGGTCGTAATTACCACGGCGGAAATCGCCAAGCTGGATGTGCTTGCCCAGGAGAATCACTGGCTGTTGGTGGTGCGCTGGGGCGACCACAAAGCCGAGTTCCTCTATAAAGGCATTTTCGCCGAACGCTTTGCGCGCCTGGCAGAAGAATCGCTGCGCCAAGCCAGCCTTGCCTCGCAACCGCCTGCACCGAAGAGCCGCGCCGTCGGTCACGCCTGAGTCCACGTTTCGCAGGCCGCCACAGTGCTGTTCGCCATTCCTAGTGGAGTCTGCAGAGCGAGGAATCCCTCTTCCTCTTGATCCAATGAAAATTTCTTCCGCTGCTTCCCGGGCCGTCGTTTGTGCGAAAATAGAGCTATGGCACGCGGCTGGGAAAGCAAAGATGTCGAATCTCAGGTGCAAGATAGGAAAATCGTGGCAGACAACTCAGGGAAGCAAAAGAGCCCGGAAGATTTACGCCGGGAATCGGAGCGGCGCGGGCTGGTTCTTTCTCGCACACGAATCAAGAACGATCTGGACAGCGCGACACATCCGAACCACCGCAAGTCTTTAGAGGCCGCGCTGGAGCATTTGGATAAGAGGATCGCCGAGTTGAGTTGACGTTTCCTGGGTTTCGGAGTGCTAGCGGCGCGAGGTCGGCGCTGTTCCGTCAATCTGTAAACACGACACCAACTGCCGTTGTTCCCTTCTCCACTCCCGCTTCGATGCGCACCACGTAGCCGCGCAGGCACATCGTTTGCACGCCATTTGGACCCGGCGTTTCCATGACCACTTGAAGCTCCGACTGCAGTTGCGGGCTATGCTTCAGGGAGATCAGCGCGCCTTGAAGAGCCAGATCGCGCACCATGGTTTCCTCCTGGAATTTGTGCCCGTCGGACGCGAGCCCGGTAACCACCGCGCGAAAGTGCGCTTCTCGGCGCAACGCCGTGCGTGAGCCCGGCAAATGCGCGTGCACCGGCTGCCCCGGAGCGCCAAGCGTAATCACCATGCCTTCGCTGGCGGCGAATACCGAATCGAACTCCTCGCGGGCATCTCGCAGAATGCCATCGACGGCGCGATCGGTGGAATCCGGGTCGTGATGGAAAAGCACCAGTGTTTTCGCGCCCACTTCACGGGCGATGTTTACCCCTTCCTTCCAGGAAGAATGGCCCCAACCCTTTTTGCTGGTTGCGAGTTGCGAAGGTGTGAATTGCGCATCGTTGACGAAGATGTCCGCGCCGGCAGCGAGTTCGCACAGGCTCTTTTCCAGCGCCGGATCACCAGGCTCGTTGTCTGTGGCATAGACGATCGTTCCCGCGGGAGTTTCGATGCGGAAGCCGAGGCAGCCCTGAGGATGGTTTATGTGGCGCGCCGTGACTTTATTCTCCCCGACTAGAAAGGTTTCGCCTCCTTCCAGTTCGCGGAACTTCCGCTTGGCGCTCATGGAGGAAAAGTCGACGGGAAAGTAGGGCAGCGCCATTTGCGTTTCAAAGACCTGCCGCAACGAATCGCGGCCGAGGAATTTGGAGCGGAAGCTGTAGAACTGGAATTCGTTTTTGTCGACGTAGAGCGGAGCGAAAAAGGGCAAGCCCTGAATATGGTCCCAGTGATAGTGCGTGACGAATATATGGGTTTCGACGGGACGTAAGGAGTTTTCAGCGTTCCAGCGATTGCCTAACATGCGCAAACCTGTGCCGCAATCGAGAATGAATTGCGTGCCATCGGGAGCCACAAGGTCCAGGCAAGGCGTGTTGCCGCCGAATCGCCAGGTGGCCGGATCAACGGTGGGCGTGGAACCGCGAACGCCCCAAAAACTTAATTTGGCAACAGGAGAGCTCATTTCGGTCGGTTCAGCGGCGAATCACTCCCTGGTGAAAGCGCGTAACACGCACGGATATATCTTTCCTGATAGTGGCAGCGGCTGGTAAGGCCGTCAATGAATTCACCGGAGCGTGTTGTCAACAATCCAACAACTAGAGAAGCCGAAGGGCTGCATGCGCGGTGTGGAACGACGTAGAATACAAAGGAATGCACACACACGCTCACTCTCATGACGGACATACACACAGCCACGCCCATGAGCACGGGCATGGGCACAACCACGCACATCCGGCCATGAAACCGGCGGTGCTGGCGTGGGCGATGGCCGCGACGTTGGGGTTGGTGGTCGCGGAGGTGTTTGGCGGTTTGCTGGGGCATTCCGTAGCGCTGTTGAACGACGCAGTTCACAACCTTTCCGACGTGCCTGCACTCGGCATTTCCTGGCTGGCGATGCGCTGGGCGCAGCGGCCGGCAGATTCCGAAAAGACCTACGGGTATCATCGCGCGGGTACGCTGGCGGCTTTCACGAATGCCGTGCTGTTGATCGTGCTGGCGCTTTGGCTGGGTTATGAGGCCTTCGAACGGCTAAGGAATCCCGTACCGGTGGTGGAAAGCTGGATGATCTGGACCTCGCTGGCGGCGCTGGCAGTCAACGGAGGCATCACGCTCTCGCTGATGCGGGGACATAACGACCTGAACCTGCGCAGTATCTTGATACACAACTTTGGCGATGCACTGTCCAACATAGCGATTATTGTAGGTGCGCTGCTCATGCGGTATACACATCTGAATTGGATCGACCCGCTGCTCGGTCTGGCGATTGGATTGTTGGTGTTGTACTCCTCCATTGGCATTTTGCGAGAGTCCGCGCACATTCTGCTCGAAGGACGGCCGCGAGGAACGCAAGTCGAGGAAGTGGCGCGGGCCATCCTGACAGTCGATCCCGTAAAGGAAGTCCACGACATACATATATGGTCACTGGGTGGCGAACATAATGCATTGAGCTGCCATGCGCGGATTCCAGACATGCATATGGACAGGTGCGAAGAGGTGATCGCCGCAATCGCCCTTAAAGTGAAAGAATTCGGGATCGAGCATAGCACCGTGCAATTGGAGCGAGCTGGATTGCCCGCTACGTCAGGGTATGTGATGCCCGAACCGATGAAGAAGGCCTGAGGGCGTCACTGCAAAGCAGCCGGTGAAATACTGAGAGCTACGCCCGAGGCCGGCAAATTGGGAAGGTTAATGGTGTTGCCCAGTTGTTCGTTGGATTTTTGCGTTGCGTCCAAATCCAGGGAATCCAGGGCCACGCTATGGCGCACACCTTCTTTCGTGACGTACTGGAGTTTGTTGCTCATAAAGCTGTATGCGACGGCGTAGAGCTTGCTGCCATCCCGCTGAACAAACACAAATTCGGCAAGCGAATCGTTGAGATTGTTGGCGACCGGGCGCTGAGATGCCGTAAGGCTAGGTTCCTGATCGATCTGCTCAGTGCCTGAATCCGGCTGGCCATTTGCGGCTGATTGCTCCACTTCATCCTGAGTCTGTGCCTGCTCTTGTGGTGTTGAGTCGACGTAGTAGGGCACTGGGATGTAATAGTCGCCGCCATAAAAAGGAATCAAACCACCTCCAGTTGGGGGACAAGCGTTAAGTCCCGGCAGTACATTGGGGCCTCTACCATGTTTGTTGCAAGTGCCAGTTGCGCCGGTGACGGAGTTAACGAACCCCCCTAGCCCAGAGGGAACCGATTGCGCAGCCGAGGTGGTTTTGCGAGAGACGCCTGGGAGTGGGTGCGCCGGCACGGTATTGCTACCAGGATGAACAACATGAGCGGGTGCGGATGCATGCGCTGGTGCAACATGTGCCGTAGCGATAGGAGCCGCGGGCGAAGGACGCGCCATGGCAGGCGGGGCTGAGGTGGAAACAGCAACACGCTGCTGGGCACTGAGGGTAAAGGCCAAGCCGAAAGAAAGCATTGCCAGAATGGATAGTTTGCGCATACCGCGCTCCGGAGAGGTCGACAGCCCCTGCCTCTCAATACCTTAGACGCGAGGGAACCCGTGAGCGATACACGGTGTGTCCTCTACTGCGCGATTCTGCGCCAAAAACCATTCGAAGAGAAGAACAATTCCCGCGGCGAATTACGCAAATCAGTATTTCCAGCTCATATCCGCCCCGGAGGGGGCGGTCGCCGTCATGTGGCGAGCAATTTGGGGCATGATGCGCTGATAGACGGTGCCGTAGCTTTCGATGTTGGAGATATCTCCTCCGCCCATGTAGCAATGGGCCTTGCCGGGGCTGTACTCGAAGTCGGCAATGCGGAAGGGGTTCTTGGGCGAGTCCACAAAATCCTGCATCAAGTGGACCGCATTGTTGAGATACCAGGTATCCATATCGCCGACGGCAAAGTGGAGTTTTCCTGCCAGTTTGGGGCCGAGTGTGGCGATGTCGCGCTCGAGGATATAGCGCAGGTCGTAATGTTCCCTCCAGTAGACAGCCACGTCTGAGTCGATCGCGCCGGTGGAAGGATTCCAGATCGGTTTGGGGTAGCCATCCGCGCCCACGGGGCTGAAGACCGCTTGCCAGATGCCGAATTGTTCGGTCGAGCGGCCGTGAGTGCCCATGACTTCTTCGCGGCGGACCGTTGGTTCCATCAAGGCGAGAATCGTGCCTTTAGGACCGCGCTCTTCGCCGCGAGGAATCTTGGCAAACGCCCCTTCAACCCAAAAGGCATTTCTGTCCTCGTAAATATTCACCAGTTGATAGGCCCGAAAATCGATGGGGTCGGGACATGAGCAGTAAGCGCCGTTGTAAAAATCGGGATATAAGATTTGCGAAGCAGTGGCTTCCCACCCGCCGGTGGAACCACCTTCAAGCGCGCGAGCCCAGGGTTGCCCGATGGCACGAAAGCGCTTCTCGACTTCGGGAATCAGCTCTTGCGTGATGGCGTCACCGTAGGGACCCAGGTTGGCGGAATTCACGGCGTAGGAATCATCGTAATAAGGATTCGCGTGCTGGATGCTCATCAGGAGCATGCGAGGAAGACGGCCGTAGATCCAATCCTGATAGAAGCGATTCGCAAATTGCAGGAACTGCAGTTCCTCGCCCTTGGCGGATTCCGGCACAGTCTCTTTGAAAAATTCCCAGTCCGGCTCAAAGTGGCCTTGATGAACGAGCAGCGGGTAGTGTGCGGAAGGATGTTCGTCAAAGCCTTCAGGGAGGAGCACGGTAGCACCGAGGTAGACAGGGCGTCCCCAGAAACCGGTGAGGAGTTTGCTCTCGATACGAATGTGCTTGAGATACTTCGTGTCCTTGGCCGCCTCGATAGGCGGGATTTTTTCCGTGAGGCTGATGTGGATGACATTGGTCGATTGTGGATCGAGGTGAATGAGTTGGGGCTTGTTTAGCAGATTGCCAGGCTTGTTGAACCATTGCTGGCCTTCGCCCATGTCGGGCGGCAGCTTAACGGTGTGACCATCGGAGCGATGGAAAGTTTCGTAGATATTGAGAACGGCTTGAACGTAGTAGTCGCCGATCGGGAGTTGATCCAAGGAGACGACCGGATAGCCAAGCGCGGTAGCGTCAATGACGGCAGGCGTGCCGGGCCTCCAGGAGTCCACATCGAGGCCGAAGAATTGCGCGCTGAAGGCTTCTTCCTCGCGGAGCTGAAAGCGAGGCTCGGTGGATTTATCGGTGGCAATGCCGAGAAGGATATGGCCGTCCAGAGGTTTGCCACTTTGCGAATCGGGGAAGGAAACTTCGAAGCGAAGTCGAGCGGGAGGTTTGGAAGATTGCGCGAGTGTACTGCAGCAGAAAATGGCACCTAAGCCCAAAAATAAGAAAGCCCGGCGAGCGCAGATATTGGGATTTCGAGTCATGCTGACAAAGAAATTCAAGACAATCCTCCGAGATTTAGCTGGGACAGCATATAACAAGAAACCGGGTTTGCAGCCCTACGTGAGTAGCAGTCGTTTGCTACAACGCAAAAGCAGCAGCAGGGCGGCCGCACTCCAAAGTCATTATCGATTTTCGCTGGGCCATCCACTTATCGGTGCGGGCTTCGAGCATCTCGAGGGGCAGGGGGAAGGCACGAATGTCGCATGGGTGGGAGAAGCAAAGACCGCAAATTGCGGCTATTCAGATTCGCCGGGCCCTGTGCGACAGCCCGGGGCAGTGCCACGCTGGGCATCTGGAGGGTGGGGAGCACGGAGTTCGAGTTGCAGGCGGGCATTATCGGAACGAATACCGACGGGTCCATTGAAGAGAGCGTCCGGGCCGACGGCGCCTTCCCAGACCAGCACGTTGTCGACGAAGACTTTCATCTCGTCGCCGTTCATATCCGCGCGGAGATCGTGGGTGTCTCCGGACCGCAGCAGCGGGACAGGTTTGCTACGTCGCGGCTTGATATTGCGGTAGCCGTGGTTGGCGCACTCTGCGCTGGTGTGCTGGCCGGGATTGCTCTTGACCGAAACGACTAGCTTCGATTCCGGCTCGATACGCCACATGGCGTAGACCAGGTTGCAGGCATCCTGTGCGCGGAGTTTCAGCCCAAACTGACGCCGGAGTTCGCCTGAACCGAGACGTGCTTCGTTTCCAGTTGAGCCCAGGTAGGTGAAGTGGGCTTCTACGGATGGAGGGGTGAGGGCATTCACATAGGCGCGCATTTTGGGAACAGCGACGGAGAGCCGGCGACCTGGTAACTCCTCGATGGCGCCTTCGGTGACGCAAAGATTCGCGCGAGAGACAGACACGAGATTGGGGCCAGGAGAGTGGGCGGCTGCGCGGAGCGTGAAGCCTGCCAAGAGGATGAGAGCCGAAGAATAGAGATGTTTTCGTTCTCGCACGAGCATCCTCGTAACGACATGCCAGAGGCATGAGACACCAATTCCCGGGGAGCAGATGATAGAACGATTCCGGGTAGACCGCATTGGAAATAATCGCGGCCTGCACGGGGAGATGTGGCGCCTGCGCTTTCCTGCGAAGGGGGGATGTGCTATAACCGGAGGGCCGTGAAACAGGACGGAAAGCAGGAGATGGTCCCGGAGAGCTTTCCGGGGGCGGCTGTTGCTGAGTCACCGGCAAGTCAAATGCCGGCGGACAAGGCAGCGGTTGAAGTGCAAGAAGATCCGTCTCGGTTTTGCCCGGTGTGTTCGCAGCGGCTGGAGTCGAGAAGGTGCAAGCTGGTCTGCGGCGTATGCGGGTATTACATGTCCTGCGCGGATTACTATTAACGCGATGTGGTCGTAGTCAGGGTCCCAAGGCCGCTTTGCGGAAATGACCAAAAACGGATATGCTTCGCGGTTCCGGCCGGGGTTGCCGCCGGATCCGTGTACGATGAGGAGGAACTAAACGTGGCATTAAAGATTACAACTCGCGAAGTGGACGGCGTGACCGTGGCAGCGTTGGACGGCCGGATCGTGCTGGGAGAAGAAAGCAACGCGCTCCGCGAAAAAATAAAATCGCTGGTCGCCGAGGGAAAGAAGAAGATCGTGCTGAATATGGATAACATCACGTTCATAGACAGCGCGGGGCTGGGCACGCTGGTGGCGTCGCATCACAGCGCAAAAGCGCAGGGAGCCGCGTTGAAGCTGTGCCATCTGGGCACGAAGTTCCAGGAAGTGCTGCAGATCACCAAGCTGATGACCATCTTCGACGTGTACAACACGGAAGCCGAAGCGGTGGGCAGCTTCTCGAAGTAAGCCGGCGATTTCTCTAATCCTATTTGCGAGGAAAGGGCAGGATTATCCCTGCCCTTTTTTTATTGCGGGATGCGGTACATGGTAATGCCGCTGAGAAGCTTAGGGTAAAAGTCGGTAGACTTTTGCGGCATGACTTCTCCGGCAGTGGCCACGCGGATAACCAGATCGACATCGACGGGGTTCAGCAGGAAGGCGATTTGCGCCGCGCCGCGGTCCACTACATCAAGAGCCGTGGAAACTTCCCGCTCGTAAGAAAGATTTGCTTCGGACGCGACAGCTTGAGGTGTGATGCCGAGCGACGGTTCCAGAATGCCTTGGTGCAGAAGAACGACGTCGAGTTCGCGCTGTAAGGGCGAAAGACCAGGCAGGATTTGCGCGATCTCCGCCTCCGGCCGCAGGGTGAGGAGATAAAACGCGCGGTTGTTGCCTTCCGGCGTTGGGTAGGCGCCGATTGCGCGGCGGGCCTTGTTCGCCGAAAGCTGTTGAAGGAATTTTGCAGCCGCTTCTTGGCGCTGCGTTTCGCCATCGAATGCGACAACCTCCGTGGCGAACCAAGGCTCGAGGTAGCGGCGGATGGAACTCCAGGAAAAATCACGCACGTTGGCCACCACGCGGTGAGTGGGCAGAATGGTGAGGCCTTCGCTGCGCGTGTTGATAAAGGTCATCATCGAGAATTCATAAGGCGCGTCGGGAATCAGTTTGCCGGCGCGGGTGCGGCTTTCGTTGCGAAAATTCAAGGAAGTTTCATAGCGATGGTGGCCGTCGGCGATGACGAGCTTTTGATCCGCCATGGATTTTTGAATGGACGAAATGCGATGCGGTTCAGCAATCAGCCAAAGGCGGTGGATTACGCCGTACTCGTCCGTCAGTTGGGTAACGGGCGGATGCGATGACTGAACTTCCTCAAGCAGTGCATCCACCAAGCGATGCGGCTCGGAATAGAGCATGAATAACTGGCCGGTGTGCGTGCGCGTGTGGCGCAACAACTCGAGACGATCCGCTTTGGGGCCGGACAGTGTGTGCTCATGGCGAAAGATCACGCCAGCAGAATAGTCTTCGAGTTTGCCAAGGCCAATGAATCCGCGGCGCGTGCGGCGAAGTGACGTACCGGGAACGTCGTATTCCTGGGTGTAGGCATAAAACGCCAGAGCATTATCCTGTTGCACGACGTTTTCCGCAATCCACGCGTTAAGACTGGCCGCGCCACGGGTATAGACGTTGTTTTGGGGTGTATCGTCCTTCTGAATGCGCCCTTTTTCAATGGCAATCAAATTGTGAGGGTCTGATGCGTAGTACTTGTCCTGCATGGCAGGAGTGATCTTGTCGTACGGCTGCGTAAGAACTTTGTCGAATGACGCGAGACTGGGATTATATCGATAAGCGCGGAAGGGTTGCACCAGAGCCATGATCTCTCCACGTTAACTTTCTGCTGAGCGGGCAGCTTTCTAGTGTACGCGATGTGAGACCGAACTTGAAAAGACGTTCGCAACTGCCGGACCAGAGCAGAGCCCGACTAAAGTACGTAATACAATAGAAGTTTGTGAGCCGGGAAAAGAAAAAGTGCGTAAAGGCGTTTGTCTTCGATCTCGACGGGACGTTGATTGATTCGAAGATGGATCTGGTGCATTCGGTGAATGCCATGCTGCGTGAAACCGGCCGCGCCGAGCAGCCGACGGAGGTGGTGGCAAGCTACGTCGGCCACGGTGCGCCGCAACTGATTGCTAGCGTGCTCGGCTCGGACACCAATGAGAAGGAGCGACAAGAAGCGCTGGCGGTTTTCCTTGCGCATTACCAAGTACAAAAATTGAACCTGACGCGGCCCTATGCTGGCGTGGTGGGAGGGCTTCGCGCGCTGGCAGATTATCCGATGGCGGTGCTAACGAATAAACCAACCACGTTGGGCTTGGAGATTCTGGAGGGATTAAAGCTCGCGCAATATTTCCGCTGCATTTATGGCGGAGACAGCTTCGAAAAGAAGAAGCCGGATCCCAGTGGTGCGCTGACGATTGTGAATGACCTTGGCGTCAAACCCAGGGAGGCGGCGATGGTAGGCGATTCCGATGTGGACATCCAGACCGCACGGAATGCGGGAATGCTGGCCGTGGGAGTGACATACGGTTTTGGCCGGCACAACCCGCAACTGTGCCCAGCAGATTTGTACGTCGATACGTTGTTGGAGCTAAAGCCGCTGGCAGCCACACGCCGGTGAGCCTTCCCTTTAGCCAAAACCAAACAGCAGGCGCTATGCCCTTGCGTTTAGTTGGTGCGGTTTGTCAGACTCAGCGCGTGCTCATTGGACTGTTTCCTGAACTGGACGCGCCCGGCGGAATCCAGCGAGCGGGTCGGCACATGGCCTTTGTGCTGAGCGAATTCGCAGCGTCGAAAAAAATGGAGTATCGCTTCCTCAGCCTGAATGATACGCAAGAACTGCATCGCATGCGCATCAGCGAGCGCGAATTTGTATTCACGGGAGCCGCGCGAGGTAAAGCCGGGTTTGCGGTGGCAGCAATGAAGGCGGCGAGGCGAAGTGCCAAGCTGGTGTTGGCGGCGCACCCGAATCTTGCACCCATCGTGCGTTCGATGGGTCTGGTAGCGCCACGGATGAAAAGCATCATCTGCACGCACGGGGTGGAGGTGTGGGAACCATTATCGCGAATGCGGCGAACTTCGTTGCAGCACGCCACGATGGTCCTCGCCCCGAGCCGTGCGACGGCAGATCACTTGGTGTCCTTGCAGGGTGTTGCTTCAGAGAAGGTGCGCGTGCTGCACTGGGGCCTCGACCCGGATTTCGAAACACGAGTTTCGGGAAATGACTCGGCACGGGTCCCGGCAGAATTTCCGCCGGGACGCGTGATTCTAACCGTGGGCCGATGGCTTGCCACCGAACGATACAAAGGAATGGACACGTTGATCCAGGCCATGCCGCGATTGTTGCTTCGTTGGCCGGACGTTCAACTGGTGATGATAGGTGCTGGAGACGACCGCGATTGGCTGGTGAACATCGCGCGGGATAGCGGCGTGCAACGACACGTTCATTTCTTGAGCGGACTTACATACGGCGAACTTTCCGCATGCTTTGCGGCGGCAGAATTGTTTGCGCTTCCCAGCCGTGGGGAAGGATTTGGCTTTGTATATCTGGAAGCGATGGCGCGAAGCAAGCCAGTGATCGGAGGAGCCCACGGCGGAGCACCGGAAGTCATTCAGGATGGCGTCACAGGATACTTGGTGCAACATGGCGACACTGTGCAACTGGCGACCTCCGTCGATGTGCTGCTGTCCAATCCGGAACTGGCGCGAGAGATGGGGTCGCGCGGGCGAGAACGCGTGGAGAAGGAATTCCGGTTCACGGTATTCGCTAAAGCCTTCAAGAGAATTTTGCGCGAACTATGCGAATCCTGAATGTGACTCAGAGCTATGCGCCCTTCTTCGAGTTTGGTGGGCCACCGGTAAAAGTGAAGGCCCTAGCGGAAGGGATGGCGCGGAGAGGGCACGAAGTCACAGTGCTAACGGCAGACTGGGGATTAGAGGCTCGCCTGCGTGCTTCGCCGGACGAGACTCAGTCCGAACCGAGTCCCTTTGGGCGACGAAGAAAGGTAAACGGAGTCACGGCGGTATACTTGGCGAACTGGTGGCACTACCATGCGACCAGTTGGAACCCGGCGCTGGGGCGATACTTGCGGGCACGATTGAAGGAATTCGACATCGTACACATTTTCGGCTTGTACGATTTGTTTGGACCTCGGGTGGCGAAGGAGTGCCGCCGGCGAAAACTCCCTTACGTTGTTGAACCCATCGGAATGTTTGTGCCGATTGTGCGGAATCTTTGGCTGAAGCGGATTTATCACGCCCTCTGGGGGCGCGAAATGCTTAACAGGGCCGATGCCATCATCGTGACGTCGGAGCAAGAGCGCGACGAAGTGCTTGCCGGAGGATCTGCAGAGGAGAAAGTCGTTCTGCGCCGGAATGGGGTGGAAGTGCCGGCGAAGATGCCTGAGAGAGGGCGGTTTCGCGAAACGCTAAAGATTCCCGTGCAGGACAAACTGATTCTATTCCTGGGGCGGTTGTCGCAGAAGAAGAGCCCGGACCTGCTGCTGAGGGCCTTCGCGGGACTGGGAAATGCAATGATCGGCGGCGGTCCGGTGCCTCACTTAGTTTTTGTGGGGCCGGATGAATCAGGGATGAAAGCCCGTTTGGAACAAATGGCCACCGGGCTATCAGTGTCTGACCGCGTACATTTTTCACCACCGTTGGAGGGCGAAGCCAAGTGGGCTGCGTATCGCGATGCGGATATTTTTGTGCTTCCTTCGCAGAATGAGAATTTCGGAAATACCGCGGCGGAGGCGGTTGTGGCGGGGACGCCGGTCATCGTCACCGAACGGTGCGGCATCGCCCCGTTGTTGAAAGATACGGCGGGGCTTGTTGTAAGGCATGAAGAATTGGAACTGCGGAATGCACTTGCACGTCTACTTGAGCATGAGGACGTTTACAGGAGGCTGCTGCAGGGTTGCGCGACGGCGATTGATAAGCTCGGGTGGGATCAGCCACTTGAACAAATGGAATACAGCTATTCTCGGCTTGCGAGACGAACCGCATCATAGGACAATTCGAGTCCCAGAGCACGAGGATTACTTTTGAGGGCCCGGCTGATCTTCCGTTCCGCGTGGTGGCTGAGCAATGTGTTGCTCACCGTGGCGTTGGTGGCCACAATCTGGTGTGGGGTGTGGGAATTTTCGACGCGGCAGTATCTGAAAGGGTTCTCCGACGCCATTGTTTCAGAGACGGCTTCACCTCAGCAGAAGGCGGAAACCATTTTGTCGTGGATGCGGAACGGGCCACCCCGGTTGGAAGCCCAAGACCCGACAGAACTTTCCTCGCGAGACCCGCAAAATACCCTGAATTACAGACAATTGTTGGCAGTCTGCGGCAGCGCGACCAATGCATTTCTGAACTTATCGCGCAGCGCGGGACTGAATACGCGCCGACTGTTGCTGTTGTCGCCAGACCGCACAGCGACCCACGTGGTCGCGGAGTTAGAAGTGGACGGTCGTTGGGTGATCGTTGATCCGACGTATCGGACATTCATGAAAGATATCCAGGGCAATCTGCTGACCCGGAAAGATCTACAAAATCCGGACATTTTCCGCCAAGCAACCAGTGAGCTGCCTGGATACCATCCGGAGTATTCGTACGATCGCTTCGCGCACGTGAGAATGGGTGCTCTGCCGTTCCGTGGTGCGCAATTGCGGCGTTTTCTGGAGAGTGTGTTTCCCACCTGGGATGAATATCTGGACTGGAGCCTGCTGCTGGAGCGGCGGTCCTTCATGTATCTGTTTTTATCTGTCAGCTCGCTGATCGTGCTGATGCTCGTTCGTGTTTTTCTAGGATGGCTGGCGGATCATCGTCTGAAAATCCCGCGATTCCATTTGCGTACCAACCTCAGCCGTGCCACGGCTACTTTCTTTACGACGCCGGAGATCAAGTAGCGCGTGTGCGGAGTCTGCGGTTTCGCCTACGCGACAAGTTCTGCTGAAGCGGAAAGCCGCGTGCGCAAGATGGCGGCGGCGATGGTGCACCGCGGGCCCGATGAAGACGGGTTTCTGGTGAACGATGCGCGGGCGCCAGGGGCGGCGCTGGGCATGCGGCGGTTGAGTATCATTGATTTACCGGGCGGCCACCAACCCCTCTGGAACGAAGCTCGGAATGTCGCCGTGGTGTTCAACGGCGAACTCTACAACTACCGTGAGTTGCGCGAGCGCTTGAACCTGGCGGGCCACCGGTTCAGCACCAATTCAGACACTGAGATTCTGGTTCACGGCTGGGAGGAGTGGGGTGAAGACCTGCTTGGTGAACTGCGGGGAATGTTTGCGTTCGCGCTGCTGGATTTGCGCAAGCATTTCGCCACAGTTCCGGTCTTGTTCCTTGCGCGCGATCCGCTGGGAATCAAGCCGCTCTATTACGCGCAAACGGCGCAGGGCTTCGCATTCGCGTCTGAGTTGCGCGCTTTGCTTGCCTCGGGAGCAGCGGAGCGGAAACTCTCTCCCGATGCGCTGACGTCGTACCTTCTATTTGGCAGCGTGTCCGAGCCGGTCACCTTGCTTGACGGCGTTTTCTCCCTTCCACCGGGACACGCGTTGTTGCTGCACCTGCCGGATCGCCGCCGCACACCGCGCGTGCGCCCGTGGTGGGACCCCACCTGCAGCGCGGCGGCACGGGACCCGAAACGGCCGCGCGATTTTGCGTCAGCTTCGGCACGCTTGCGAACGTTGCTGGAAGATGCGGTGCGCGCACATCTCATCGCAGATGTGCCGGTGGGATTATTTCTCTCCAGCGGGTTCGATTCCAGCGCCATTGCGGTGCTCGCGGGCCGCGCTCAGCGGGGGATTCAAAGCTTTACGCTAACTTTTCCGGATACGGCCTACGACGAAGGCCCTCTGGCTCGCGTTGTGGCGCAACGGGCCGGGACTCACCATACTGAGGTGCCACTGCAAGGAAAGGACATGCTCGAGCGTGTGGACGAGGCGATTAACGCCTTGGATCAACCGACGATGGACGGGATCAACACGTATTTTGTTTCCTGGGCGGCGCGAGAAGTGGGATTGAAGGTGGCCTTATCCGGTTTGGGCAGTGATGAGCTTTTCGGCGGCTACCGGACGTTTGCCGATACACCGAAGCTAAGGCGACTGGAAGTGGTTTCGCGGTTCGTTCCCGGAGCGTTCCGGCGAATCAGCACGCCATTGGTAAACTCGCTGCTGGCGCGCAATGGTTCGTTGGATGCTGCCCGGAAGGCCAGTGACGCGTGGTTGATGCCGGACGCGCTGCCTCATCCCTATTTCTTCGCGCGCCTGCTCTTTCCTCCCTCGGAGGTTTCCCGTCTGGCAAACGCACACTACCGCAAAAGCAACGTTGCCAATGACGGTGTGACCTTGGAACCGACGTGGCTGGGTTGGCTGGAGCGTATAGCAGACCAGGCACAAGCGCTGGAACCGATTGCGGGAATCTCGTGGCTGGAGATGCGGACCTATATGGCGAGCACCCTGCTGCACGATACCGACAGTGTGAGTATGGCCCGGTCCCTGGAGGTACGCGTGCCCTTTCTCGATACACCGCTGGTGGAGTTCGTCACTGCGTTACCGGACGCGGCGCGAATTGAACCAGGTGTCTCAAAGGGATTGCTGCGCGCGGCGCTCGCCGGGCTGATGCCGCCGGAGATTCTGGACCAGAAGAAAAGGACCTTTACGCTGCCGTGGGAAGAATGGATGCGCAACGCGCTGAAACCAAGAGTCGAAGCGAGCCTGAAAGAGCTCGCTCCCGTCTTGACCGGGCAGTTGCATGCAGCGGGCGTGAATATGGTATGGGATAATTTTCTGAACGGCCGAACGACGTGGTCCCGCCCCTGGTCGTTGTACGTGTTAAATGAATGGTGCCGCCGCCACCTCTGCTGAATACCAAGAACGCTGTAGTTTTCTACTTGGTTACTGCATATCAGGAAGTACAAATTTGAGGTAAACTTCAGGTTGGATCATGAATATTCTGGGAATCAACGCGTACCACGGCAACGCCTCGGCGGCGCTGGTGTGCGACGGGAAACTGATCGCCGCGGTGGAAGAAGAGCGCTTCAACCGCGTGAAATATGCGGCGGGTTTTCCAGCGGCGGCCATCCATTACTGTCTGCAAGAAGCGGGAATCACCCTTTCTGATATCGATCATGTGGCGGTACCGCGAAACCCCTACGCGCGGCTGGGGACGAAGCTGTGGTATGCCCTGCGCATGCCATCGTTCGCACGAGAACGCGCCCGGGTGATTTCGAAGTTCACAGGAATTCCTTCGGCGCTGGCGTGGGCGTTTGACAGCGATCCTGCAAAAATCAAGGCGACCTTTCACCGCGTGGAGCACCACCAGGCTCACCTGGCCAGCAGTTACTTTGTTTCCCCATTCGAAGATGCCGCGTTGCTGTCCGCGGACGGCTTGGGCGATTTCGCCAGTTCAATGTGGGGAGCAGGGCGCGGCAATCGCATGGAGATCGACAACGCGATCGCGTTTCCGCATTCGTTGGGACTGTATTACAGCGCGGTCACGCAGTATCTCGGTTTCTTGAAATTTGGGGACGAGTACAAGGTGATGGGGCTGGCGGCGTACGGCTCCCCGGAAAATATGGAAGCGTTTCGGGACATTGTGCGGTTCAGCGCGAATGGCGGAGAGCTGGGATTTCGGTTGGGGCTGGATTACTTCACGCATCACAGAACCGGGCCGGAGATGTCCTGGGCAGAGTCCGATAAGACGCCCGTGATGGGCAAAATGTTTTCTGATGCCATGGGCAAGCGACTCGGAGGTCCGGCGCGATTGCCAGAAGAACCTCTGGAGCAGCGGCATCGCAATCTCGCAGCGTCATTGCAGGCCCGGCTGGAGGAAGTTTATCTGGGGATGTTGAAGAAGTTGGCTGCGAAGACCCGGGCGAAGGCAGTGTGCCTGGCGGGGGGTGTGGCATTTAATTGCGTGGCCAACGGAAAGATTTTTGACCAGACGCCGTTCGAAAAAGTATACGTACACCCGGCGGCAGGCGATGCGGGGCTGGCGGTGGGAGCGGCGTATTACGTGTGGCACCAATTGCTCGGGAAACCGCGAACGTTTGCGATGGAGCATGCCTACTGGGGCCCGGGCTATTCAGCAGAAGAGATTCGGAACGCCATCCAGTCCAGCGCTGTTTCCAATGGCGGTTACGCGTTAGCCGAGCTGGATGAAGCAGAATTGCTGCGGCGTACCGCGACAATCATTGCGGAGGGAAGAATTCTGGGCTGGTATCAGGGCCGAGCAGAATGGGGCCCACGCGCGCTGGGGAACCGCAGCATCGTGGCAGACCCGCGACGGCCCGAAATGAAAGAAATTCTGAACCAGAGAATCAAGCACCGGGAAATTTTCCGGCCATTTGCTCCGTCGATTCTGGCGGAAAGGACGGGCGAATGGTTCGATAAAACTCACCCGTCACCGTTTATGACCCTGGCATATTCCGTGCGACCGGAAAAGCGCGACAAGATTCCCGCACCAACACATGTCGATGGCACCGGGCGATTGCAGACGGTAACTCCCGAAGCGAATCCTCGCTACCACGCGTTGATCAGCGAATTCGAGCGGCAAACGAGCGTTCCAGTGGTGCTAAACACTTCATTCAATGACAACGAGCCGATCGTTTGCCGTCCACAAGAGGCTCTGGACTGTTTCCTGCGAACGCGCCTGGACGCGCTCGTTCTCGGCAACCATCTCATCACGCGTGCCTAATTTTTCCACCGCCGAATTGCACCCTGAGCTGAGGCCACCATTTCGCGGCTAGATGCTTCCGATTCAACGAAACGCGAATGGAAGGCGGGTGTCTATGGGGAGAGTCTTCATCAGCGCGCTGCTGGTTGTTGCCACTACTCTCGGGACACCGTGGTCGTTTATATCTCAAGACAAGGCTCCCTCGTCGGCACAGCAAGTGCGAGCTGCTCAAAAACCGAATGAAACGCAAGAAAAGATTCGGGTGAATTCCGATCTGGTGGTTCTTTCAGTATCCGTGAAGGACCGCAAGGGCAATCTAGTGTCCGACCTAAAGCGCGAGGAATTCCGAGTGTTCGACGAATCCGTTGAACAAAAGCTGCAGGTGTTTAGTGAAGAAGGTCTTCCCTTGTCATTGGTCATCCTGATCGATAACGACCTGAAGTGGAAAGAAGGCACGGCGATGGTCAAGAGTCTGCGCGCCGTCATCGGGGGAATGAGCAGCATGGACGAAGTGTCGGTCTGTCGTTTCGATATGTTGTTTTATCCGGGTGAAAGCTTCACGGGAAACACGGATAAACTGCTTGCGGATCTAACGGAGGCGCAAGCGGAATCCCAGCCGACGCCTGAATATGTGCCGCAGCCTGTGAAAAGCGGTTCCAATTCCACTACTGGGCCGCCGTCGCTTGCGGCCCCGACATACCCAGGTGCCAGACCGAGCAAGGCTCTGGACGATGCCGTTTATTCCGCAGCTGAGCTGGCCAGTGGTCGTGGAGCTGATCGGCGCAAGATCATTCTGGTGGTGTCCGACGGGTTGAACGAGCCCAAACTGAACCATCGAACGTATGAGCAGGTCGTCGAGACTCTTCTCCGCGACAATATTTCGGTATTCAGCCTGGCGCTGGGCAGCGACACCGCGAAGAGAAAATTCTCGCGCTTGGCGAGCTATGCGAGTGAATCCGGTGGCGACATCTACTACGCTAAGAAAAGTGGCGCGATCGAGCAACTCTATTCGCGGATTACAGAAGAGGCCCGCCATCAATACACGCTGGCCTATGTACCTGCGGGAATTCGCGACAGTTCCCCATATCACAAAGTGGAAGTACGTGTGTCTGAGGGCTTGGTTGCAAAAACGCGTGAGGGGTACTACGCCGCGGGCGCAGAAGACATTCTGAAAAAGTAGCAATGCACCAATTCGGAATATTCCCGTGGCAAACGCTGTAACCGTCGACTTACTTGTGGGCAGCCACTAAGCTTTCCACCTTGAGCGCAATCTTCGGCGAGTGCAGCAGAGTGTTGTGAACGAGGCAGTGCTCGACCGCGTCGTGCACGCCCTTACGATGCTCGGGGCTCAGTTCGACGGGAGCTTCGATTTCAATCTTAAAATTGTCCATGCGCGCCACCGGTTCTTTTACCTTGTCACAGGTGACCCGCACGCGCGTGCCTTCGATGGCCAACTTATGCTTCCTCATGTATTGGGCGGCATAATAGCCGGCGCAAGAACCAAGAGACGCCAATAAAAGTTCTGGCGGGGTCATGCCTTCGTCATACCCGCCGTGTTCTACCGGCTGGTCGCTGACAATGAAGTGTCCGCGCGTCTTGATTTGAAATTGTACCGATCCCAGATGCTCAACAGTGATTTCCATGAAAGCTCTCCAACCTGGAGCGAACCGTGGCGCCCGAAAGGAAAGCGAGTCAGTCGCCAACGGGAGGAATTTCTTTGGATAGCTATAGCAGAGTGCGGAGTGAGTGCCAAGTGCGTGAGACACGCTCAAGGCCTAGTCTGTGCTGGATTATGCGGTCAACGACGGCTTTTTTCGTAGGCGTCGAATGCTTCGCGAAGGCCGTCGAGCAGGTGGCCGTTCTTGACTTTGCCGCCATCGGTTTTATGGGTGTCAGACCAGAGAACGGCATTGGTTTTGGGATCGAGGAGTGAAATGCGGGTGCATCCTTTCGGAATTTCACCCTCATCAACGGCGTTGACCCCTCCACCGGAAGGAAATTGACCTTCGGGGACGGGGCGGACGTGACTGCCGCTATCCAGGCGCATGATGAGGTCGGCTTTCTCAGGGCTCTCGGCCAGGTCAAAGCGGCCCCACTTATTTAGCTCAAAGATGGTGCTGTACTGCAGTTCATTGAAGGATGTTTCGTTTACAAGAAAAATGGTGTGGGCACGAACCACCGCATCAGGAAGAGGTTTAGGAATTGCCGCGATGTGTAGGGTAGTCAGACACAAAATCACGATGAGCAGGAATCTCGCCGGGGCGAAGTGAGAGTTCCACTGCATAAGTCCTCCAAAGAAGCTGGATATGGAGGCTCCACAGTAGAGAGCTGAGGAGTGCACGGGAACTGGCCGGACGAACAGGATTAGGGCAACTGAACTTTTTTGAAATCCAATTTCGTTGTTGCCTGGGAATCATACCTTCAAGGCGCTCTGCCGTCCCTGTACAATTCTGTGGTGCGTGTATTGCTGCTAAACCTCTATTACCCACCGGATACTTCCGCCACAGCAAAGATGGCGAACACAGTCGTTGAAGCGATCGCCGTGAAGCACGACGTGACTGTTTTATGCGGGCGGCCCTCCTACGACCCCACCGAGCGGCGCGTCTGGCATCTGTATCAAACAGAAGAAGCTGGACGAGTCCGTGTGATTCGTGTGGGATCGACAGATTACCCGCGCGTGCAGATGAAAAAACGCGTATTCAATTATCTGAGCTACGTATTGCTGGCGGTGCCGCGCGCACTGGCCCTGCGATGTGACGTGCTCCTGGCCATGACGGACCCGCCGTTCGAAGGCATCGTCGGAGCTTTTGTCGCGATGCTGAAAAACAAACCGTACATTTACAACATCCGAGATATGTATCCGGATATGGCCGTCGGTGGGTCCATCGTGAAGCCTGGATTGCTGGCGCGCGTCTGGGAGAAGTTACATCGTTGGGCGCTACGGCGAGCCACTAGGGTAATTGTGCTTGGTGAAGACATGCGCAACCGGATTCTGGCAAAAGGCGTAGACCCGACACGCGTGGTGATCGTGCGCGACGGGGCGGAAATCCCAGTGCGGGAAGGGATGACCCAGAAACTCGATGATTCCGTGATTGGCGCTATTCGCGGACAATTCAGGTTTGTTTTGCTGCATGCTGGCAATCTTGGCTTTTATGGTGCCTGGGATACCCTGCTCGAGGGAGCGCGGCGATTGGCGGCGGACGGGGTTGGATTGGTATTTGTCGGTGACGGGGCGCAGCGAGAAAGATTGGAGTCCGCCTCTTCCAGCATTCCGAATGTTCGATTCCTTCCCTTCTTTCCGGCGGGCAAAATTCCATCCGTGCTAGCTGCGCCAGACGCACACATCATCACCGTAAAACGCGGATTGGAAGGTGTAGTGGTGCCGAGCAAGATGTATGGGATCTTGGCCGCAGGCAAGCCAATCATGGCCGTGGCGCCGGCCGAGTGTGACGTGGTCTCGATTGGGAAGCGAAAAGGGTTTTCGATTTCGGCGGACCCCGACGATCCAGAAGAGTTTGTGAAGCGTATTCGAGAACTGCTATCGAATGCGCAGAGATTGCACCGAATGGGGGAAGCAGCGGAGCTGGTAGCGCCGGAGTATGAGCGGAGACAGGAACTGCAAAAGTTGGTCGGAGTGGTCGAAGAATCGCATCGAGAGTAACGCGAGACGTGCCGCGCTGAACACTCAAGCTACTGTAATTACCTGATTTCCCTAGCGGTTTGCGGGATTTTACGGTATGTTTTTAAGGCTGCGTGAGGCAGCATCATTAGCTTTCTTCGGCTTCGCCGATACTTGGGAACCGGGACCCAAACCGGTAGCGTGTCTGTAATCACTGGCATTCCTCGCCCGGGCCAGTTTGTTCAGAACGAGCAATGAGGGCGTATGGGTGCGGGCCTGCTGGCGTTCTTGATCGCTCTATCAGCCTCTCTAGTACTGACGGTCCCTGTACGAGAACTCGCCATCCGCGTGGGGATGGTGGACTCACCAGGTCCCCGAAAAGTTCATCTTACCCCCATTCCCCTTCTTGGCGGATTAGCCATCTATGCCGGAGTGATGCTTGCGATTCTGATCGCATTTGATGGTCCTGCGCGCGCGCAGAGCTTTGGGATCGTTACTGGGGCGACCTTGGTGGCCGCTGTCGGGTTCATGGATGACCGCGGCTGGTTGCACCACCAAGTGAAATTGTTTGTAGCTATGCCGCTAGCCGCCACGATTCTGTTAGCCAGTGGCGTTCGCGCGAACGTATTCGAAACGCTGATCGGTGGGAGCAGCGGATATTGGTTGGACGCGGCATTGACGATCATATTCGTGGTTGGAATTACAGCCTCCTTCAGCATCTTGGATCACATGGACGGTTTGTGTGCGGGAGTCGCGGCGATGGCCTCGATTTTCTTCGCGATGGCAGCTTACCTAAACGGGCAAACGGTGGTCACGACGCTGGCAGCGGCAACTCTGGGAGCAGCAGCGGGATTCCTCCGATGGAATTTCAAACCAGCAAAGATATTCATGGGCGATGGCGGTGCGATGTTTTTGGGCTTTCTGATGGCCACGCTGGCGCTGAAATTGCGCTTTGAACATGCGACGAATTTCTCCGGTTGGCTGGCGCCCGTGCTAATCCTGGGTGCCACGATTTTTGACACCACGCTAGTGACGATCTCTCGCTCCAGAAGAGGACTACTACCCTTCACCACGCCGGGCAAAGATCATTCGGCGCACCGGTTGGCGAATCTAGGCCTGGGACAACGCGGAGCAGTGCTGGCGATTTATCTCGCCGGTGCCATCTGTGGCGGAGCGGGCGTACTGGTGAGTTACCTGTCCACCGTAAAAGCAGCGATCGTGGGCGTGGTGGTTCTGGTGGCCATGCTGGCGGCAATCGCTTGGTTGGAGCGGGCGCCGTATGAACGGCAGAGGGCCACGAAAGATGGCGCGGCCTCCCCGGCAGCCCACTCGTCTTAGCGTCCTCGTCAAAATTTTCAGAATTGTTCCTCGGTTTGGACCGCTCCATGGGTTTCGTTATACTCATTGACACTCCGAGGGAATAGAGCTGCAACCCGTGTGGAGTGGAACCAGGTAACCATTCGGACGGATAGAAGCCAGTCCGTCCGTTGATAGGATCCTCGAACACTGTGAACAAAGCAGGCGGTGCGCCCGGCAGTGCCCGGGATAAAAGCGAGGTTGTGGTGGTTGGGGGGTCAGCCGCAGGCCTTTACACGGCGGCGTGTGTGGCGCAAGGTGGACGCGCCGTGCGTGTACTTGAGTCCATGCCCACGCTAGATCCTGCCCCACGCACCTTGATCGTTACCGATCATTTCCGGCGCCAGGTCAATGGCGCGGCCGGCGCCAGCATTCTAAATGAGATTCGGCGATTCGAGTTATTCACGAACGGCCGGTCCGCGGTGGTATCGCTGAAGCGGCCAGATCTGATCATTGAGCGTTCGCGGCTGATTCGAGCGTTGGCGCAGGAGGCCCAAGAAGCGGGAGCGCATTTCGATTACGACACTCGGTTTTTGGGGCTTACGCCCAATGGCAACGGTCTTCGCGTCCAAGTGGACCGAGCGGGCCAGAGAGAAGAACTCCGCGCGGAAAGCGTGGTGGGTGCAGATGGAGCAGCAAGCCGTGTAGCGCGTGCTTCGGGCTGGCCTCCAGTGGAGACTGTGCCGCTGGTTCAAGCACTGGTAAAACTGCCGAAGGATTGTCCCGCGGATACAACGCGGGTGTGGTTTGTTCCGGATGACACTCCTTATTTTTACTGGCTGATTCCAGAATCCGCGGAGCGCGGTGCTCTCGGCGTAATTGGGGAACATGGCCGCGATACAAAGCGCTGCTTCGATCGGTTCCTGGAGAAAAAAGGATTTGAGCCACTGGAGTGGCAAGGTGCGAGAATTCCAGTGTACCGGCGTTGGGTATCCGTGCAGCGCACAGTAGGAAACAGCGACGTGTATCTCGTCGGCGACGCGGCCGCGCAGGTCAAGGTATCGACCATTGGTGGCATTGTGACCGGTTTCCGAGGAGCGCGAGGTGTGGCAGACGCAATACTCCGGAGAGGACGTAGGGAGTTGCGTGCATTGCGAAGGGAGCTGGCAACCCACTGGCTAGTCAGACGGACCCTGCACCATTTTCAGCAAGAGGATTACTGCCGGCTGGTGGACATGCTGAATGATTCGACGCGTGAATCGCTGGGAGAGATCAACCGCGACGAATCGACGCGCCTGTTGTGGAATGTGGTTCGGCGACAACCACAACTGGCCCTGCTCGGGCTGCGTGGGCTGTTACTGGGGCGTAGATAGCCGGGCGGATTGAGTCAATGAGATATTGAGGTTCCATCCGTGCACCCTCAGTCTCCAACGGCCTAAAGTCAATAGCGAATAAAGGAGAAACAATCGTGCAGCTGACCGTAATCGGATGCGGATACGTAGGGCTAGTGACAGGTGCTTGCCTGGCAGCTGCGGGCCATGAAGTGCACTGTACGGATATCGACGAAAAACGCATCGACCAGTTGAAAGCGGGAAAGGTTCCCATCTATGAAGAGCATCTGGAAGAGGTGCTGAAGCGAGCTGTAGCCGAGAAGAAGATCTCATACACCGCGAATGCGGGAGAAGCGATACGCGCCGGCGAAGTGATTTTTATCTGCGTGGGTACGCCGCCGAAGGAAAGTGGCGAGGCGGATCTATCCGCTATCGATCACGTGGCGCGGCAGATCGCAACGGAAGCTCGCACGTCAAAACTGGTGGTCGAAAAAAGTACTGTGCCTGCCCTGACCGGCGTGCAGCTGCAAAAAGCGCTGGCGGCCTATTCACAGAACGGCTCGCTGAAGTTTGAAGTAGCGTCCAACCCGGAATTCCTGCGGGAAGGAACAGCTGTCGGAGACTTCTTTCATCCCGATCGGATTGTGGTTGGCGTTGAAAATGAAAAGTGCGCCGCTGCGATGCGAGAGATCTATGCGCCGATCCTAGAGCGGAAGTTTCATTGTCCGGTGCACGGCGGCAAGTGCCCCAGCGGGACATCCGGCGAACTGCTGATCACCACAATTAATAGCGCTGAACTTATTAAGCACGCTTCCAATTCCTATCTAGCGTTGAAGATCAGTTATGCCAACGTGATTTCGGATTTGTGCGAACGGATTGGAGCTGATGTGGAGGAAGTAACTCGCGCCATGGGACTTGATCCACGCATTGGTACGCAATTCCTGAAGGCCGGGCTAGGGTTTGGGGGATTCTGCTTTCCGAAGGACATCCAAGCCTTTATCCATCTCTCCTCATCGATGGGTGTTGAATTTGACATGCTGAAGGCGGCGGAGCGCGTGAACAAACAACGCATTGACCGCTTCTTTGAGAAGGTTCACAAAGCACTGTGGGTCATCAAGGGAAAGAAGGTGGCGGTGCTGGGATTGGCGTTCAAAGCCAATACGGATGACATTCGTTTCGCTCCAGCGCTCGACGTCATTCGCCGTCTACTCGCTGAGGGAGCAGAAGTCCATGCGAGCGATCCCGAAGCGATTTCGCGAACGAAGCCGCTTTTGCCTTCGGTTATCTACCATGAAGATCCGTATGAGGCCTTGAAGGGTGTAGACGCGGCACTGGTTTGCACGGAATGGAAACTTTTTCGGGACCTCGACTGGGAAAAGGCTGGGCAGAGTATGGCGAGACGCCTGGTGATTGACGGCCGCAATTTATATTCACCGAAAAAGATGCAGGAATTGGGATTTGACTATCACTCGTTCGGGCGGCGGTAACTTACGTGCCAAGAATAGGAATGGCTAACGGGTAGGCTGTTCCTTCGCGTATTGTTGCTTGAAAAAGGCGATGGTGGTTTTCAGGCCTTCTTCCAGACCCACCTTTGGTTCCCAACCCAACAAGCGCTTGGCCTTGGAAATATCGGGGCGGCGCTGCTTCGGATCGTCGACGGGGAGAGGCTCGAAGACAATCTTGGATGCGTCCGGGAAGTGGGTGAGGACTCGTTCCGCAAATTCATGAATGGTCAGTTCGACAGGATTGCCGATGTTTGTAGGCAGGTGTTCATCAGATTGGCTCAGCTTGTAGATTCCATCGATTAAATCGGAAACAAAGCAGAAGCTGCGGGTCTGCTTGCCGTCACCATAAACGGTGAGGGGTTGGCCGCTGAGAGCTTGATAGACGAAATTAGGAAGGGCCCGGCCGTCGTTCAAGCGCATGCGCGGGCCGTAGGTATTGAAGATCCGAACGATGTGCGTATCGACACCGTGGTAGCGGTGGTAAGCCATGGTGATAGCTTCGGCGAAGCGCTTGGCTTCGTCGTAGACACTGCGTGGGCCCACGGGATTAACACGTCCCCAGTATGTTTCCACCTGCGGGGAAACATCCGGATCGCCGTAACATTCACTAGTGGAAGCCAGAAGGAATTTCGCTCCTTTTGCCAGGGCGAGATCAAGGGTGTGCATTGTGGCAATCGAGCCAACCTTCAGTGTTTCGATCGGAAATTTCAGATAATCAGGAGGACTCGCGGGGGAGGCAAAGTGAAAGACATAGTCGATGGTGCCCTCGACGCGGAATGGATCGTTGACGTCGGTGTGCTTGAACTGGAATTTGGCATTCCCGCCCAGATGGGCGAGGTTGGCTTCATCCCCTGTGATGAGATTATCGAGAGCCAAGACTTCCCAACCTTCCGCCAAAAGACGGTCGCAAAGGTGCGACCCTAGAAAACCCGCTCCGCCTGTAACCACAGCTCGCATTCGTCCTCCCAGTGACCGACAAAACTTTAGTTTATCGTGTTAGCAGACTTAGACCAACGCATTCCTGCTGCGAAGAAGGCACTATGGTGAAGTTTTCCGGGGATAGCAATTCGATAGATGGCGTAGCATTTTCCGGAATTGGGTTCTCTAGCTAAACATTTGCAGCGTTTGACGTGTGCTTTATCGCGGGTTACGATGCGCGGCTATGCAAGGAAATCCTGTGGGAAGTATCCTTCCGGTAAGACCTGAACGCCGGCCGCGGCTTTGGATTGCGTTGCTGGGATTCCTTTGCTTTGCTGGACTGTTCGTTGTTCTGAATGTTGGACGCTGGTTGGTGGTGGACGACCCTCTCCGGAAGGCTGACGCAATCGCGGTGCTCAGCGGGGGGATGCCGGGCCGCGCGCTAGAGGCGGCGCGTGTTTACAAGCAGGGGTATGCGAATCGCGTATGGCTGACGCACTCGACGGAACCGGGGGCCACGCTGGAAACGCTGTCGGTTCACTATATTGGGGAGGAATCGTACGACAAGCAGGTTCTGATGCACGAGGGCGTTCCGGAAAACGTGATCCAGGTGCTGGATCCGCCGATCGTGAATACCGCAGATGAAATGAAGACGATCGGCGAAGCTCTGCGGAACGCGGATCCGCGTGCTGTGATCATCGTGACTTCCAAGGTGCACACACGTCGAGTCAAAGTACTTTGGAATCACATCTCCGCGCACGACGGAGTGGCGATGGTGCACGGCGTCTCGGATGATTCATTTGATCCGGGCCACTGGTGGAGAAGCACGACCGACGCGTTGGATGTCGTCCGGGAATTATTGGGGTTGGCAAATGCGTGGGCGGGACTGCCGTTGCGCCCGGCTTCCTGGCTGCATTCCCATCGGGACTAAATTCTCTACCGACAAATCACGGCAGTGTTCTGAAAACAACTAGAAAAACACGAAGCGCTTGCGCTTGCGCAATGGCGCGGCTGTTGCAACTTCCGGAACGTACGGCAGGGGCAGGCCCTCGAAGGCGGCTAATGGATTCTCGATGAGAAAAAACCGGGCCCGCTCATCACCCATGCGCGCGGCCACTTCGTCATACGCGAACTTCAGTTTTAGCGGGCGCCGGGCGGTGTTATGGGCATCGCTGGAAATGAAATGCACCATGCCACTGGAGAGCCAAGTCCACGCGTGCTGTTGCGGGCTCGAACCAAACACACCAGCGAGGGAACCGGCGGTAATTTGCACATAACAGCCTTGGGCGATCCATTTTCGAAGACGTTCCGGATGAGTACGGAGAATGCCGTTTCGTTCGGGATGCGTGACGATGGGGCGTATCTCGGCGAGCCGAAGTTCATGCAGGGTATGGTCCAGCGAGGGCGGGATCGAAAACTCGTTGAATTCCACTAGCAAATAATCTCTCTGATTGATGCAGTATGGGCGAGGATCGCGGCGCAGATTAACCAGATTCTCGTGGTTCAAATGAAAATCGCAACCGCTCGCCAAAGTGAGGCGGCCGGCGAGCCTGTCGTTCAACTCCCCGAGCGCAGCGCGGACCTTGGGGTAATCGAAAAAATGATCTGAACTGGCATGCGGCGTGGCAACGACGTGGGTGATGCCGTCGGCTATGGCGTCTTCGGCCATGGCGAGCGACTCTTCTAAGGTTTTGGCGCCGTCATCTAATCCAGGCAAGATGTGACAGTGAAGATCGACCATGCTGCTCTAAGTATGCGTCATCAATCGGGTCAATGCCATGCAGAGAAAACCTGCCATAGCCCCAAAAGAAACATCAGGGCAGCGAAGACGAGGCGCATGCGGCGGGGATTCAGCCGTCGCGCTGCCTGTCCCCCCAGGATGCCACCAAGGAACACACCGGGGATCAGCAGGAGCCCAGTCGGCCAAGAGACATAGCCGGCTTTGGCGTAGGCCAAAAAGGCAAGGAGCCCCGTGGGCGGAATCAGCGCGACTAGGCTGGTGCCTTGCGCGCGGTGTTGGCTGAAACCAAAGAGCAAGCCAAGCAGCGGCACCAACAGTACCCCTCCCCCGATCCCGACCATCCCCGCAGCGACACCACAAAATGCCGCGGCGGCCGTGATCCCTAGGATTCGCAACGGGCTATCGGAATTCGATGCTGCAGCGGGAGGAGACGCCTCTTTCACGGTCAATTGCGTTTTCCGCCACAACAAAAGTGCGGAAAGAACCAGGAAAAAGCCGAAGATTCCGCGAAGATCTCGTGAAGGTAGAGGAACCGCGATCAGTCCTCCCACATATCCGCCAAGGAGGAAGCCGATGGCACAGAATATACCGGCGCGGAGATCGACTTCACCATTTCGCCAGTACTCGCGCAGTGCGCCAAGGCCGATGGGAGGCAGGAGAATGAACAAAGAGGTGCCCTGCGCCAAATGCTGATCGTAGCCTAGCAGATACACCATGGCAGGCACGAGCACGACGCCGCCACCGATACCGAGCAATCCGACGAGCACGCCGACGGTCAGTCCAAGGGCCAGTACAATGAGTATCTGCATGAGAGATGTTTCTCGCTCCTCGATGAGGGCGGACTAATAAAGGCCTCTCATATCATGCCTCGTCGCGCAAGTTGGTAAAGGATTCCTGGTTTCGATAAGTGGTCCGTGAAATTTTGGAAACAACTTTGACCTCGTTTCAACCGGCAATGCCGAAACTGCTATAGTGTTGAGGTAACATGCCCATTAAAGCTTCAGGGCCAGTGTCACACCCAACACAGAAAGATTGAGGAGCAAGCTCCACCCCATGGCAACGGATAGAAAACCGGAATTCTTCAAAGGCGCGCAACTTAAGGTGGCCATCATCGGATGCGGTTATGTCGGACTCCCCTTGGCGCTCCGATTCGCGGAAGCGGGCCATAAAGTGACTGGATTTGATACCGACCCGAAGAAAGTTCAGATGCTCACGGCCGGAAAATCGTATATCGAACACATCCAGCAAACCAAGATCCAACAGTATGTGAATAGCCGGCATTTCAGTGCAACGACAGATTTTTCCAAACTCGAGGAGGCCGACGCGATATTGATCTGCGTGCCAACACCCCTGAACGAATATCGCGAGCCCGATCTGAGTTACGTCGAAGACACCGCCAAATCCATTCAGCCTCATTTGCAGAAGGGTCAATTAGTGGTCCTGGAGTCGACGACTTATCCTGGCACAACGGAAGAACTGGTGCTGCCCATCCTGGAGAAGAGCGGCTGGAAGTGCCCTATCGCCTCCGGACCCGAAAACGAAAACGTACCAGGCGATTTTTTCCTGGCATTTTCGCCAGAGCGGGAAGATCCGGGGAACAAACAATACGGACTGGCGCAAATCCCGAAAGTGGTGGGAGGGGTCAACCCGCCAAGTGGGCGGGCGGCGCAAGCTTTGTATGGACAGGTTGTGGCGAAGGTGATTCCGGTAAGCTCGACGCGCGCAGCGGAAATGGCCAAGTTGTTGGAGAATATCTTCCGATGCGTCAACATCGCGCTGGTCAATGAGTTGAAGTTGCTGTGCATGCGCATGGGCGTGGATGTTTGGGAAGTGATTGAAGCAGCGGCTTCGAAGCCGTTTGGATTCATGCCATTCTATCCGGGGCCGGGCCTCGGCGGACACTGCATTCCCGTAGATCCGTTCTATCTCTCGTGGAAGGCCCGGGAATACGATTTCTCCACACGCTTTATTGAACTGGCCGGAGAGATTAATACCTCGATGCCCTATCATGTGGTCGACTCTGTCGCCGAAGCGTTGAACCGTCACAAGAAAAGCCTGAAGGGGTCCAAAGTGCTGGTGCTCGGCGTGGCGTACAAGAAGGACGTTGATGACTTGCGAGAATCACCCACGCTCAAGATTATGGAAATCCTCGAAAAGCGAGGCGCGGAATTTGATTACAACGATCCGCACTTTAAGCAGCTCCATAAGATGCGGCATTACGATTACTCGCACATGAAGTCCGTGCCTCTGAGCCCTGAGAATCTGGCCAAATACGACGCAGTGATCATCGCCACGGACCACTCCGCCTACGATTACGCTGCGATTGTGGATGCGGCGAAGCTGGTCGTTGACACGCGCAACGCTACGAGACGGGTCATCCGCAACCGCGAAAAAATCTTCCAATGCTAGCCTGGACCGCTAGCGGGGGCAGAGCTACTTCGCTTTCGTGAGTTCGACGCTGGCGGTCGCGACGGGCAGCACGGCTTCCATTAGCGCGGGTAAGCGGTTCGCGTCATTTGTTAGATAGAGCAAAAAGTGGGCATCCTTCATTTCCGTTCCGTTGTCTAATACGTGGATCTCAATTTTTGTGGTATTGAACTTGCCCGCCGGCACGCTTACAGCAGCGGATTTGCTGACCAGCACGGCGCGAACGTCATAAAGCTTGTGTCCATCGTAAACCGGACTGCGCACCTCGGTTGTGTGGGTCCAATCCACGCCTCGCAGATACTCGAGCATACCCAAGGGATCGCGGGTTCCAGGCAAGACCCGAGCCGCACTGGTGCCTTCCGGGGGAGGATCGTGCGGCGAGGATAGCAGGCGCTCCACGCTGTCCACCCTCTGACCGCGCTCGCTAAGGTGCATTTCGTACTGCAGGCTGGTCATGCTGGCTGCGTCGCTGTACGAATCGAACTGGTCATCTAGCTCAAAGACCATGCGGTAGGGGTTTTCGGTATGAGCAAAGGCTTGCAAGTGCCAAGAGCCTTTGCCTGCGACGCTTCTCTTCTCCACGGCAACGATCTTCAGATTGGCGACTGTACTGTTGAGCTTGGCGAAATTGGCGTCATAGTCCAGAGTTTCTCCCTGACGGAGAACAAAGCCAGGTTCGCTGGCGGGCGTTTCTTTCTTGGTTGCCGGTTCACCGGCGGGTGGAAGTTCCGGTGGGTGGCTACCAGGGGTACCAGGAACGACCGCGGGATTCACAGGGGACGTAGTGGGCCAGTGGCTGGCCACGTTCGGGTTGTGTGGAAGCGAGCGGGAGAGCTTCCAGTAAACAAAGCCGCCTGCGAGAAGCAGGACGAGGCAAATCAGCAGCAGCCAAACGAACTTTTTAATCATGCTTTATCTGCGACGTAACGAAGAATCAAGCGTTCGCGCTCCTGAACCCATCGTACAATAAGATGGGCAGCTTCACAGGAGGCGGAGGAAATGCGCTACCTGGTCACGGGGGGCGCCGGGTTTATCGGCTCAAATACCGTGGACGAACTGGTACGACGAGGCCACAGCGTCGTTGTATTGGATGATTTGTCTTCCGGCAAAGAAGAAAACCTGGCTGAAATTCGCAGCAAGATCACGTTTGTCAAGGGATCCGTAACCGACATAGAGTCCGTCCAGAAGGCCATGCACCAGGCGGAATATGTCATTCACCTGGCAGCGCGCACATCTGTGCCACGCTCCGTTAAGGATCCGCTGGATACCAACCGAATCAACGTGGAAGGCACGTTAAACGTTCTGGTGGCCGCACGAGATAACAAGGTGAAGCGAGTGGTGTTTGCAGCATCCTCGTCGGCATACGGCGAAACGCCGACCTTACCCAAAACCGAAGCCATGCAGCCTCAGCCAATTTCTCCCTACGGCGTGTCGAAATTCGTGGGAGAACTGTACGCACAGACTTTCGGCCGCTGCTATGGTCTGGAGAATGTTTCTGTGCGGTATTTCAATATATTTGGCCCGCGGCAGGACCCGGATTCACCGTATTCCGGGGTGCTATCCCGGTTTGCTACGGCGTTTCTGGAAGAGCAGCCGCCGGTTGTTTACGGGGACGGAGAACAAACGCGAGATTTCACCTTTGTGGACAATGCAGTACAGGCAAATCTGTTGGCCTGCGAAGCTCCTGGCGTCTCGGGAGAGGTGTTCAACATCGGGACTGGAACTCGTATTTCGCTAAATCAGACTTTGGAACTTTTCCGGCGAATTTCCGGCAACAGGCTGGAAGCGAAGTACGACCCACCCCGGGAAGGGGACATCCGGGATTCGCAGGCGGACATTTCGAAGGCGCGAGAAAGCCTCGGCTACGAGCCCACGGTCCTGTTCGAAGAAGGATTGGAACGCACTTTTGAGTGGTACCGGCTCCATCACACGAAAAACGTAACCAAATAAACCAGCCTTCGGCGCATATCCCGCATCTACGCTAGGAAGAGAAGCTCCCAGCTACAAAAGGTTGTTTGTGCATGCTAGGCTAACTCTTCGTTCGACGAGCGCATTGACCGCGTGAAGACAACTTTTTCCATGTCCAGGCAAGGCCGGCGGTGTGGGCTAATCCTTTCCCTGCTGCTTGGATTCGTTTCCTCCCAAACGAGCGAAGCGCAAAACCATCCTTCGACGAGGCCAGGCGGGGGAATTGCGGAGATTACGGCCAGCGGTCCGCAACGCAAGGAAGGAGACCTATACATCGCAGACAAGGACGTGGATGTTCACTACCTGGGAATGCACCTGCAAGCCGACCACGTGGAATACAACACGGATACCACACAAGCCGTCGCGCGCGGGCATGTGCTGTATGACTACCAGAATGAGCACCTGGAGGCCGACGAAGCACAACTGAATGTCGCTTCGAATAAGGGACAATTCCGGAACGTACGTGGGTCGATCCACCTGGACCGGCGTCCAAATCCATTGCTGCTTGTTTCAGAGAATGCGCTGTACTTCGAAGCACAAGAGATCGACCGTATCTCAGAAGATGTTTACATGGTGCACCACGGGTGGTTCACAATCTGTGACCCACGCAGTCCGACGTGGCAATTTTTTGCGCCGGAAGCAAAGGTTACGCTGGAAAAATCAGTAGCGCTGGTAAATACGAATTTTCGGTTGTACCGAGTCCCACTGTTTTGGACGCCGTACGCCACGGCACCCGCGGGCGAACACATCCGGCAGTCCGGCTTCATGCTTCCGATTCTGGGCAACAGCAACAGCAAGGGATTCACTTTTGGAGACGCTTTTTACTGGGCCCCGAAAACCTGGTTGGATGCCACCATCGGATTCGAGTACTTCAGCAGTCGTGGCCCTGCCCAGCGCGCCTCGTTACGCGCGCGCCCGTTCGAGAATACGTCCATTCGCTACAATTATTTCGGCGTGGAGGATCGGGGCGTACCGGGTGTCAGCCCTCCTGAAAAACAGGGCGGCTACGAGCAACAGCTTGAAGTGCAGTCGCTCTGGAATCATGGCTGGCGTTTTGTCACCGATCTCAATCAGCTTTCTTCGCTGACCTTTCGGCTGGCTTTTGCCGGAACTTATAGCGAAGCCATCAGCTCGGAAATTCGAAGCTCCGTATTTTTGACTAATAACTTTCGCGGGTTCAGCTTCAATGTGGATAGCCTGAACGATCGAAGCTTCCTGGAACTCGTGCCAGCGAACAGCGTGCTTTTGCGAAGCGCGCCTGAAGCGAGTTTCTCCTCAGTGGAGCAGGCGCCCTGGCGCAATCTGCCAATTTATTTCTCGTTCTCGTCGTTTGCCGGAGCGGTCCACCGCGACGATGAATTTATCAACACGCCCAATTTCGTAACGCGCACGGAGTTTGCCCCTACAGTTACCATCCCGATTCATTTCGGCGATTGGCTCGGGGTGACCACGTCCGCTACGTTCCGCACTACGTATTACGGCGACTCGTTAGGCGCCAACGGCGACGTTTCTGGCCAGTCCATTACGCGCAATACGGGAGAATTCCAGGTGGAACTGCGGCCTCCGACGCTTGAGCGTTATTTTGATCGGCCTGGGACGCGTCATCGTTACAAGCACACGATTGAGCCAGTGATTACGTACCGCTACGTTACAGGCGTAAATAATTTCGCGGACTTCATCCGCTTCGACAGCAATGCCACGCTGACAAACACGAGCGAAATTGAGTATGGAATTAACCAGCATTTATATGTGAAAGAGGGCGACGAGCAGCCGGTGGACTTTCTGTCCTGGAAACTGGTGCAGAAACACTACTTCGATCCGACATTTGGCGGCGCGCTGGTGCCGGACCAGCGCAACGTGTTCCAGGCCTTGGATTCGATCACGCCCTTCGCGTTCGCGGCAACGCCGCGGAATTGGTCGCCGATTGTGAGCGACGTGAAACTCACACCGGGAGGGCGCTACGACGCGGAATCGATCATTGAGTACGACCCGCAACTCCACAAGGTGACCACCATCGGCACGCTGCTGAAAGTGAAACCGTACAGCGAGTTCTATGCGACAGTTGCGGATTTCAGATTACAGGGTGACCCTATCGTGCAGCCACCATCGCACCAGATTCGTGGGATTATTGGCTATGGCGACCTCGTTCGCAAAGGTCTCAACGTTTCGGCCGGACTGAGCTATGACATCCTTACCAGCACACTGCTGAACCAGTATGTACAAGTGAGCTACAACGGTGGTTGCTGCGGCCTGTCGGTCGAGTACGGCCGGTTTAACCTAGCCACGGTCCGTTCGGAGAATCAGTTCCGTGTCGGGCTAATCCTGGCAAACATCGGCACCTTTGGAAACTTGCGGCGCGCGGAGAAAATTTTCTGACCAGCACGGATGACCAACTTATTTTTGCCTCTATCGCGGAAATTGGGAAACTGTTCCGGCGGGGTGGGCTTTCTCCTGTGGAGCTGACGTGCCTGGTGCTGGATCGAATCCAGAAAATAAATCCTCGTTTGGATGCCTACATTACGGTTTGTGACGAAATGGCTATGCGGATGGCCGCGCAAGCCGAGGCTGAATTCTGCGTCAAAACAAAGAGGAAGAGCCGGCACGATCGCGGACCGCTGCACGGTATTCCCATCTCGCTGAAAGACAACATCTACACGAGAGATGTTCGAACGACGGGCGGCTCAAAAATCCTGAAGGACTTCGTGCCTTTGCACGATGCGCCCGTGGTGGCGTCCCTGAAAAAGGCGGGTGCGGTGATTCTTGGCAAGACGAACATGCATGAGTTCGCCTACGGCGTCACGACGGAGAATCCCCATTTCGGGCCCACGCGCAACCCCTGGGACATGGAACGGATTGCCGGAGGATCCAGCGGAGGTTCGGCAGCCGCGCTCGCCGCGGGCTTGTGCTATGGCAGCATCGGCACAGACACGGGAGGCTCGATCCGAATCCCCGCCTCACTTTGCGGTGTAGTGGGGCTAAAGCCGGGCCTCGGTCGTGTGAATGCTACGGACGTGATTCCGCTTTCTCCCACATTGGATTTCGTCGGACCGCTGGCTCGCAGCGTAGAAGATGCGGCGCTGCTGCTGGATCCAATCTTTGCTTGGGGAAAGAACGAGCGCAAGCTCGTGGCTGGGACGATTCCCTCGCCAGTCGCGCGGCGCACATGCGTGGGAATTCCGAAGGAATTCTTCCTGGAGGTCCTGGATCCCGAGGTGGAAGCTGCGTTTGATATTGCCATTCACGCGTTGAAACAGTCGGGCGTAAAAGTCAAGGAAGTTTCCTTACCCCAAATCGCCGAAACGGAGGAGGCGGGAAACTTAATCGCCTGGGCGGAAGCCACGCTCTATCACCAGCAAGCGGGATGGTTCCCTAGCCGCGCCGGCGAATACAGCGAAGACGTGCGCGTACGGCTGGAGATGGGGACAAAGGTAAGCGCAGTGAGTTATTTGCAGGCACGGGAGTTTCGGGAGAAGTTCAAATCATTATTGCTGGAAGTATTCACGGCGAATGATTTGGACGTGCTGGCCGTGCCGACCACGGCGATTGCGGCAACGCCGATTGGCCAAGACACGGTACAGATAAAGGGAACCGCTCATCCAACGCGGGCCCTGCTGCTGCGGCTGAACCGGCCAGCGAATCTTGCAGGCGTGCCAGCCATTTCCGTCCCGTGCGGTTTGACCAAGAGCGGCCTGCCGGCTGGCCTTCAATTGATCGCGGAATGGACCGACGAGCCGTTGCTTCTGGAAATTGCTCGTGATTTCGAGCGAGAATTCCCATTGGCTGGGCGGCCGGACCTGCGATCCATCGATTGACGTTTCAGCCGCGTGCGGCGTCCCGCGCTGTAGTGATGGCGGCAGGCCTCTTCATGATCCAACTACCGATCAGGTACCCGGCCGTTCCTGCGAGGATACCGCCGAGAACGTCCGCGCAATAATGATACCTTCCCCAAACCGTCGAGAAGCACATTCCTACATACCAGGGAAGCAGCGTCCAAAAAAGCCAGCGGCGAAATTTCCACGCGCCCCACAGAGCTGCGGTTGCACCGGTGACGTGGCCCGAGGGAAATGCGGCTCCACGCACGCGCCCATAGTGTTCGATGAAACCCATCATGGCGGTAAATGGCCCGCCGTGAAGAGGTCCTTTCCACCAACCAGCCATAGAAAACCACGGACTCTCGATAGGGAAAAACATGGCGATGAAATAGCCAATCATGTAACCGGCCATCGAATAAGTCATTACCGACCAGTAGCCTCGCCAGTCTTTACGAACGTAAAGAACGCCGCCAACGATCACGAGGTAAGCGAAGTAGGTGAAGTAAATCAGCTGCAGGGCATCGTTGCGAAACGGGGTGGTAAACTGCTCCAGCCAGACTGACGGATGCACGCCGGTCAGCCAGTAGTCGAAGGCAATAAGCTTTGCATCTTGCCAATGTGGCGTCACCAGAGTCATGAGGTAGGCCAGCTCTTCAAAGCAAAAAAGGAAGAAGAGGTGGGGATACCAGTGGCGCCAGAAGTGCCACCAACCGGAAGAGAACGATGGGCCAAAAAGATCTTTGCGTATCGCCGAGCGGGCTTGCACAAAGCAGAGCGTGAGCACAATGGTGGCAACGATTGCGTTTGCGGCCAGAAGACGGAACGGATGCGCGAGATTCTCGGCGAAAACAGCGATCAGCCCGCTGGTGGCGGCTAGATAACCGAGCGCGAGCCATTCAAAAGCGCCGCAGGCAGCCCAGGACTGAGCAATGCTTCGCTTCAATGCGTGCCACACACGCGGCGTTTCACTTTCTGCAGCGGGCAAACCCGCCACGGGGCCATCAAAGGGGCCTGCAGAGGCCCAAGTCGAATCCCTGGATTGCTGACTCCATTCTCTGATATTCCGGTCCTTCATGCTGGTCCCTCGATCTGGTGGATTTCCTGAGCTAAATTCGTGTTTTCCCCCGAAGCGATCTGCTTCTCGAGGTGCCAATGCCAGATGGGCCAATTCCTTCTGTTCGCGAGGGCCGCCAATTCCCTGCCGGGATTGACGGCGTGGGCGTGGCCGACGGCACAGAGGAGATGGCGGTCCAACAAGCTGTTTCCGTAGGCGTGGCAAAGGCGCAGATCGAGTTGCTGTTGTTCGGAAAACATTTCGACCGACTTCGCTTTTTGTTGGCCGTAGATGACTTCGCTGCCGAGGTAGCCGGTCCACCGCCCACACGCTTCCGCGAGCGCAGTTGCACTGACACTCACCGCGAGCTGGGTGCTGCGAGCTTCCAGTTCGCATTCGAGCGCGGCTGCGGCCAGGAGCGCCAGCACCTCCAGAGTCCCGCTGACCAGGACAATTTCATGGCCTTGGCGCGCATGCCAGACCACACGAGTAATTCCTTCCTCGAAGAAGGAAATGGATCCCATATGACGAAACACCAGGTCGCGATTTACGCCAGTCAGGTAGCGTTTGTTGTTGTGCTGTATGGCCACAAGGCCTTTTGGCAACAACCGTAGAGCCTCAATGCTCCAGTGGAAATAATTCACGAATGGAATCCGGCGGTTGCGGCGCAATTCGGAGAAAAATTGCCATTCGAGGGAAGGGTCGGGAACGAGGGTACCGTCCAGATCGAAAAAGGCAGCAACGCGACCACCGAGATTTGTTTCGGGCGTCATACCGCCGTTCCTTCCGGATGGCGTTTCGCAGTCTGGCTCGGCAGTTTTTCGACGACGTACTTCCAGCCTTCGAACAGCACAGGTAGTCCGCGCGCCACACAAAATGCCGCCGTCGTCCAGGTCAACAACTGTGCGCCAGCACGAATCGCAATGTGCAGGTCCGTGGTCACAGGGCCCAGCAGAGCAACAGGGCCGCGGGTCAGAGCGAGTTCCGAGCCCAAATAACAGAAGCACAAACATTTCAGGGTTGCGTACGCCCCGCGGCTCCAGCGCGACGCTACCAGTGCCCGGCCCCACTTGCTCTGCAGCATGGCATTCGCGCCCCAGCCGGAGTGACCCGCTTTCATCGCCAGGCCGCGGAGGAAGTCGGTGGCTGCACCGCGGGCGAAAAACAGCATTGGCAGCCACAATGAGACCATGCCCACGACGGCAAAGTAGGTGAAGTACATGTTCTCGATCATACGATCGCCGAGGATGTCGATCTGCGCTCCCTCCGCCGTGGCCATTTTCTTCGTGCGCGCAATGTGGCCGTCCAGTGCATCGAGCGCTATGGCGGTGACAGTTAGCGCCACGGCCAGCAGATTCATCCAGGCGTTCCGTCCGAAAAGACCGACGGAGAGAAACCCCAGGGCGACGCGAAGAACAGTAATTTTGTTGGGTGTGCAGATCATCTGGCCTGTCGCATGACTCGTCTACGACCGAAAGCAAGGGCCGTGCCATCCACAGCTCCAGTAAGTTACTATTCTTCAATGACATAGACGGCAACGGACTGGGCGAAGAATCTTTCTGTGTCGGCAAAACGCGCCAGTTGTCTGCTGGTGCTTGCCGCAGGCTGGGCGATCCATGTTGATGCGTCTAAAGAAGAAGACATTTGTAACTTGCAACGGAGGGAAACAATCTGAAAAGAAGGCGCCGTCAGTTCTGAGTTTGGCTTAGGCGAACGTGCACTGTTTTTGTGCGAGAATAGAAAGGAAAAGGACACTTTGAAATGAAGGATGTTCCTCTAGCCGGCGCATTCATTGCAGGGCTGGTTTCGTTCTTGTCGCCGTGCGTGTTGCCGCTTGTTCCCGGTTACATCTCCATGTTGTCGGGCATGAGCGTGGAACAGTTGCGGCAGGGAGAGCAACCTAAGTCTGGGTTATTCGCCTCCGCGCTCGCTTTTGTCATTGGATTTTCCGTCGTGTTCATCGGCTTCGGCGCGTCGGCGAGTGCAGTCGGCGGGTTTCTCCAAGCGCATAAGAATTTGCTCGCTCCAGTGGCGGGTGCCCTGATTCTGTTGTTTGGCCTGCACTTGCTTGGGGGACTGATCAAGATGAATGTACGTGCGGGGATCATCCTCGGCGCGCTGCTGGTGGCGCTCGGCGTGGCTGCGCTGGTGCACGGGGGGCCGCTGTTTGCCGGGCTCGGCGCAGTACATTTTTTTTCCCTGTCGATGATCGGATTCTTCGGCCCGGTCTTGGCGCGCTGGTTGAACCAGGACGTCCGCCTACGCAGTAAGGACACAAAACCAGGTATTTTCAGCGGCTTTTTGCTGGGATTCGCCTTTGCCTTCGGCTGGACGCCATGTATCGGGCCAATCCTTTCCGCCGTGCTTGTCCTGGCAGCTGCCAGCGACACCATTGCACGGGGCGTGCTACTGCTTGCCGTTTATGCTGCAGGCCTCGCTGTGCCGTTCCTGCTCACGGCTTTGCTCCTGAACCAGTTCCTGCGTTTCTATCAGAATTTTCGTAAGCATCTGCATACGGTTGAACTCTTGAGCGGAGCATTGCTGCTGTTTGTGGGCGGCTTGGTTTTCTTTAACAAGATGACGTGGCTGGCGGGGAAGCTGACATTTTTGAACCGTTTTATGATGTAAGAGAATCTTTTCGGGTGAGAGGTTATGAAAAAAGTCGTCATCATCGTTTTTACTGTCCTGGTTCTTGTGGGCCTAACGATTTACGTTGACCGCGCAACACGTTTGCCGAGCAAGCCGAGCCTGAGTCTGACTACAGCTGCGGCTACCCCGGTCAGCAAGCCTGCGCCAGAATTAAAGTTGAAAGATCTGGAAGGGAAAGATCTCGCGCTGACTGACCTGAAGGGAAAAGTGGTGTTTGTGAATTTCTGGGCCACCTGGTGCGGGCCGTGCCAGGAAGAGATTCCGTCCTTGATCGACATGCAGAACAAGTATGCCTCGAAGGGTTTCACGGTACTGGGAATTGCAATGGATGAGGAAGGCAAGAGCGTGGTCGCACCGTTTGTGGCCAAAGAAAAGTATGAAGTGAACGGGCAGAAAATGCTGATCAACTATCCCATCGTGATTGGAACTGATGAAGCGGCCGACAAGTTTGGCGGCATCCTGGGCTATCCGACCAGCTTTTTGATTTCACGCAGCGGAAAACAGATCATGAAGTTTCAAGGGCCGCCGGATCCGGCAATTGTAGAGCAGGCAGTTGCGTCTTCGGACTGACAGGAATCGCGAATGCTGACGGAACACGATTTTCAAAAAAAGGCCGATGCGGCATTTGAAGACCTGAAGCGCCGGCTGTTGAGCCTTGGCGACGAGCACGGCTTCGACGTGGAAGGCGAGAGCGGCAAGCTCGAGGTGATTTTCGAGGAGCCGGAGCCGGCGAAATTTGTGATTTCGCCAAACACGCCGATTCGCGAAATCTGGATTTCTGCGTTGTCCACTAGCTTCAAACTCGGCTGGTCCGAGGCACGTGGCGTATTCGTGCATGAAAAAAGCGGTGAAGATCTTCACGCAGTGATGACCCGCGTTATTTCTCAACAACTCGGAACACAGGTGACCGTGTGAAACCCTCTGTTACTTTGCTTCTCTCTCTTGCAGTCGCCGTTTGCCTGGCAATTTCGCCGGTTGCGAATTCTCAAACGCCATCTGGCAAAGACGTCCTTGCTCCGACGGCATACGCCTCCTACGATCCGGTCGCGCGCGGGATGGCGTTTCAGGTGGCAGTAGTGCTGAAAATCCGGCCGGGATTTCATGTCAATGCCCGCGAGGTTTCCGAGGAATACCTAATCCCGACGGAGTTGCGCCCCGACGTTCCTGCGGGTTTTAAGATGAGCGATGTAATCTACCCGAAGGGGACCTTGCAAACGTTCACGTTTTCGAAGAACAAGCAGCTCAACGTTTATACCGACACGGTTACCGTACGCCTGCCGCTCACGGTTCTGCCGGATGCGCCACTCGGCCCGCAACATCTTGCCATGAAGCTGCGCTACCAGGCTTGCAGCACAGAAATTTGCCTGCCGCCCGTTACCAAGGATGTGGAGGCGACCATCAATGTGGTTGCCGGACAATCCGGGGCGAAACCCGCGAACGCCGCTATCTTCGGAAAATAATTTAGACGCTAGCTAGCTAAGCTAGAATTCTTTCTGTGCATTCCGCAACCGGCGAACCACCCGTTCCTGCCCTAGGACGACCATTGTATCGAAAAGTGGCGGGGCCACGGCTTGACCGACGATGGCAACGCGGGTCGCATTGATCAGCAATCCTGCCTTGACCCCGGCCTCTTCGGCGACCTTGCGGGAAGCGTGGTCGCAGGCATCGTGATTCCACTCTGGTAAAGCCTCCAAGGCATCCGCCAGATTCTTCAAAAGTGTCGGAACTTTTTCGTCTTTCCAGAACTTAGCCTTGGCCGCCGGGTCCAAGGAAAATTCGTCGCTGAAAAACGCGCGCGACCAGGTGGAAAAATCCGGCAACAGGCGAACCCGTGCCCGCAGCAGGTCCACCGTTTTGGCGAACCACTCATGGCCGGCGCCTGCGGCCCACTCTTCCTTCCAAAGGCCGTCCTGCTTCAACTGAGCCTCTACTTCCGGAAGGAGGTCCTCGATCGGCAGTTTCTGGAGATATTGCGTGTTGAACCATTCGAGCTTCGCTCGATCGAAAACGCCGTTGGTGCGGCTCACGCCCTCAAGAGAAAACTTTTCGAGTAGATCCTTGGTGCGGAGGAATTCCTCGTCTCCACCGGGCGCCCAGCCCAGCAGCGCCAGGAAATTGCGGAAGGCCTCGGGCAAGAATCCTTCGCGACGATACATATTCACATCGGTGGCGCCGTGGCGTTTGGAGAGGCGTTTTTTGTCTGCGCCAAGGATCAGGGGGACGTGGGCGAACACCGGCGGCTCAACACCCATCGCGCGATAGAGCAGCACTTGCTTGGGCGTGTTGGAAATGTGATCAGCGCCACGGATTACGTGCGTGATACGCATATCGATGTCGTCCACGACCACGCTCATCTGATACATGGCCTGCCCGAAGTCTTCGCCTTCTTTGCCGGAGCGGAGCAGCACGAAGTCTTCGATTTCATCGTTGGAGAATTCGCTCTCGCCGAAAACAGCGTCATAGAATTTCGTGGTGCCGCCTACCGGCACCTTGAAGCGAATTGCAGGTCTGGTATCGGGCCAAGATGGCTTCCCGTCGCGGCAGGAGCAGCGCACCACCCTGCGCACTTGTGTCTTTTCGGCGCCTTCTTCGGCGTGATCGCCGCCGGCATAGCGTTCCGGAGGGCAATAGCAGAGGAAGGCGCTGCCATTCGCGAGCAGTTTCTTCGCGGCGTCACGATAAAGCTGGGTCCGCTGCGACTGGTAGAACGGGCCTTCGTCCCAATCCACGCCAAGCCATTTCAGGCCGTCGACAATGCCTTCGACAAGTTCAGGCTTGTTGCGCTCCGCGTCGGTATCCTCAATCCGCAAAATCATCGTGCCATGGTGTTTGCGCGCAAACAGCCAATTGAACAAGGCCGTTCGTGCTCCGCCGACGTGCAGATAGCCGGTAGGGGAGGGAGCAAAACGCACGCGTGCGGTCTCCGCTGAAGTGTTGTTCGGTTCGGTCATGGTCGGTGGCTTCCCGTGTCTGGTCGTGAAAACTTCAGTGTAGCGGAAGCTGGGCGGGTGCGTCCAACGAGCGGGAACGGCAAAACAAACGTGTGGAAGGACTTGAGAGTTTCGAGGGTTATGGGTTCTTAGGAAGCGGCAAAGAAGCTTGGCCAAACACGTAGCGCCAGCCTGAGGGCGTGCGCACGTAGGTGTCGCTGAACCAGAGCGTGTAATCAAACGGTTTTCCGTCTTTCATGCCCTTCGCCCACAGTTTGGCTGTAACGACCGCTGTATCGCCCCAGACGCGCACGGTTTGCGAAGTATCCTCCTGATGTTCGTAGACGTACTTCCCACTGCGCGCTTCATCCAGCAAATCCGTTTTGCTGAAAATCTTGCCGGACCCTACCACGAGAATAAAATCGTCAGCCAAAAGCTGATTCATCGTAACTGCGTCATTCTTCTTCACCGCTTCCTGGTACTCTGTGTCCAGCAAAGCGACGGTTTTGACGTCATCGGCGGAAGCCGACAACTTCGAGAGATTCGGCACGGTAGCCAAGAGAACGCTGCCTATGATTACTCCAGACAAGGATTTCCTACTGCTCATGTCTCTCTCCTGCCTGCGTCTTTGCCGGACTGCACCGTGCCTGAGATGCGACTCGGTGATTCCTAAAGCTCCTGCCGCCGAAAAACAATATCGAACCACGGTTTCCAGGTTTTGCCGCCATCAGTGGACTCCACTGCCGTTTCACGGACGTCAACGCCCTGACGCTTCCATGTACCCCGGACTTGCCCTCCTCTTCCCGCCACATGGTCTGCGCCGTTCAAAACCATCTCACCCGAATTAAACGTGCCTTCAATCACAAGCAATTGGCCCCGGTTGGTCACCGAGCTCTGATGCCATACTTTTCGGGAAGCGTCATACATGCTGAGGCTTTGCCCGGCCAGGCCCTTATTGCTTTCATATGTTTCTCGCAAAACGCAGCCGTCCAGAATGCGTTCAACCTGGGCGTGTCCGACTTTTTGTTGCGGATGATCGACATCAAACGCGTCCCAGTCTCCCATCCAAAAATCGAATTGGCGGTACTCGGGCGCAGAACAGAAATTTGAGCCTGGCGGTAATTGCGTAAGCCTTCGGCCGGGCTGCGTGTCTAGCAGGGTCGCGAAGGGAGCAAGAATGCAAGCCAGGCTCACCTTCAGCCACAGCGGACTTCGGTTTAGTTCGTGTTTCTTGATAGCCCCTCCGATTTGATCTCGCTCCGTTGCAGAAGGGGACGCGGCGAAGATGCTGAATACTCATCCTCGCCGCGTTTGGGGTGTTACTGCACCAAACAGCAAACCGGTTACCGGACCATTCTCATTGCGGGCTGACAGGCTGTGGCCCGGAATGGCCGAAGGCCACCCGACGCATGACGTGTTCGCGAATCGTGTCCGAAACGGTCACGTGAAGGTCGGGCACCCCTGTCGCGGACCAACTATCGCCGCCGTCCTGGTCGTGTTTGGGGATGGCCAGAAACGCGGGCGTTTCGTTGCCCGCCGGACAACCTCCGTCCGCGATCACACACGCTTGCCCTGTGATTTCTCCGCGGTTATTGATGCCACCGGCGAACAGCAGGAGTAATGGCGAGCCACTGGGAACCAAGGAGTTCAGATCCGTCATCTCCCCGTTTTCATAGAGAAAGGCATGAGTGGAAGGAAAAGACACGCCCACTACCTGCCCTAGGTCGTTAATGTCCAGCGCTTCGCTGAGGCTGTCGCCTGGAAGGACGCCAATGTCGGTCATTTTGCCGCTTTCTTTTGTCCAAATGAAAGCGTGAAAATTTGGAGTCAGTGTTCCGCCGGTCACATCACCGGGAAGATCGGAGAAGCCCACGATATCGCCGCGATGGTTGATCGCCATGGGCGTGTTCCAGCCGGCGCCGCCGAGACTGCCGAGATCCGTGAACGCGCCGTTTTGCCATAAGAGGGCGTGCTTTGCGCTAAACGCTCCGACAGAAGTGTCACAGCGGCCGGAGATGCCCACGATCTGACCCTGGTCATTGATTGCCGTGGCCGCTCCATCGGGGTCGCCAGGATAATTTGGCAATTGCTGGATTTGACCGAGAGCCGGCCCATAGACCACGGGCTCAAACTGCAAAACCTGCGGTAGCACACACGTCGTGTCATGGACAGGAGTTTCTGCCCAACCTACGATCTGCCCCAGATTGTTTGCCCCGGCGGCAAATCCGTTGTTGCCACCAAGCGTGGGCAGCGGATTCATCACGCCCCATTGCCAGACGAACCCGACACACACATGACCCGTGGGTACTCCCGTAAACGTAAACGCCGTGCAACTCCATGATTCATTGTAAGGATCGATCGCGGCAGTCTCGGACCAACCGGCGATCAGGCCATGATCGTTCTTCACGGGCCATTGCACATCGCTGTTCGGACCGCCCAATGTGCCGAGGTCGAACGTTAGTCCGTAAATCCACACGGTCGCGTGTTCGGTGACGTTGCCGGCCTGCGTGCCACTTCCCATCGCCCACCCGATATTATTGATGGTATTTCCTTCACTGGAAGTTCCGCTGAGCGTGCCAAGGTTCACCACCTTGTAATGGGTTGGTTGATTTTCTCCAGGCAGGTCTTGGGCGCCGAGGTAGGGTGCCGTCAACGCCAAAGATAAAACCAAGAGTGCGGTGCATTTGACCTTTTGAGATTTCACATTCTCTCCATTCTGGGCTGTCCCCGAGGAAAGTAGATTTTTTGCACGAGGAACGTCGGACGTTTTCGGACTTCGCTACCGTTTACATGAGACGAATCCGGACCTCACTATCGAACTGGGAGCGCGGTCCGAAAACGTCCAATCCGAATGGCCGACTGGACTACCATTAGTCGGGGGAGAGAAATGAAGCTGGACCGGCAGGTTTGTTCGCGGGCAAGGCTATCGCGCGACGTGCGATTCGACGGCAAATTCTTTATTGGCGTGCTCGGCAGCCGGGTGTATTGCCGGTCGATCTGTCCAGCGCCTACTGCGAAGGAGAAAAATGTTCGCTATTTTCCAAGCGCGGCAGCGGCCGCGGAAGCGGGATTTCGTCCCTGCTTGCGATGCCGCCCGGAGTGTTCGCCCGGAACTCCGGCGTGGTGCGGAACTTCGAATACTGTGTCACGGGCGTTGCGACTGATTGGTGAGAGTGGACTGGAAGATGGAGGAGTAGAAGCACTCGCGGAACGTCTGGGCGTGGGATCGCGCCATCTTCGAAGATTATTTCTGAAGCATTTGGGAGCGACGCCAAGTGCAGTGGCCAACACGCGACGTTTGCATTTTGCGAAAAAGTTGATCGACGAAACGCGGTTGCCTATGGGGCAGGTGGCCATCGCTTCCGGATTTGGATGTGTTCGCCGTTTCAATGCAGCCATCCAGAAGGTCTACCGGCGAACGCCGACGCACATCCGTCGCCTGGCTCGTCCCGCGGCGAACCAGATAGAGAATCAGTATTTCTTCCTGCTTCGTTTCCGCCCGCCATATCACTTTGATGGCATTTTGTCGTTTTTGGCCAAACGCGCTATTCCCGGCGTGGAGGTCGTCGAAGACGGAATCTACCGGCGGACGATTTTGTTGCATGGGCAGCGAGGACACTTTGGAGTTTCCCTGGCGGATGCCCCGAATGCACTGGCGGTGCGCATCCAGTTTGGCGATTCGTGTCTCCTATTTACGATCATCGAGCGGATCCGCGCCGTTTTTGATCTGAATGCGGACTGGACGGACATTGCACGGACTCTGACAAACGATCCCGTGCTGGCCGCGCGAATCCGACGGGCTCCTGGGTTGCGAGTGCCGGGATGCTGGGATGGTTTTGAGCTGGCGATCCGGGCAATCATCGGCCAGCAGATTAGTGTTCCGGCCGCGACGACGCTTGTCGGCCGCCTTGTTAACACTTTTGGTGAGTCGTTTTCACCGGCCAACAAACTTACACATCTTTTTCCTCGACCGGAGGTTCTTGCCGAGGCCGATCCTACCAAGGTAGGCCTGACTAGCGCGCGCGCAGAAACAATTCGAGTATTAGCTCGTGCTGTTTGTGCCGGAACGGTCCAGTTTGACGGAATTGTTAATTCCGAAGATTTCTTGCGGCGCCTGTGCGAAATTCCGGGAATCGGAAAATGGACCGCGCAATACGTGGCCATGAGGGCCCTCGGAGAGCCGGATGCTTTACCGACCGGCGACTTTGGCTTGCTGCGAACGCTAGGGATGACCAATTCTCAAGGCCTTGAAAAGCGTTCGGAGGCGTGGCGGCCATGGCGCGCCTACGCCACGATTTATTTGTGGAATAGTCGCCAAGAAACCAATGTTCCCAAGGCACTGAAGACGCGTGTCCCAAGAAGTCATCCGAGCCATGGTGCTGTCAAGGTCCGGTCCGTCGGATAATAGCTTGTACGAAGAAGGTTCTGGCTAGGGTTGAGAGACAATGCGCAGCAGGATGCCCGTGCCGGCTTCCAGTTTCATGTCGTCTTTCTCAAAATGCAGGGTGATGTCGCCGACAGGCTCACCTTTTCCGGTGTGAGCGATCTTGACGTCTTTTAAGTCATAGACACCGCAGGCGTCCGAGGAGAAAACCCAGAGGGCTTGCGGGTGGTCATCTCCGTTGACGGCGCCGTCGCATCCCAAAGCCGGATTGGCTCGGACCTGAACCACTACTCCGCCGCGAACTCCCTTGCCGACTTTTTGCTTTCCGCGACTGAGAACCGCACCGCCATCGCCATAGCGAATGTCTCCGCCGATTTGAACCGTGTCTCCCCAGCCAGCGGGCGTGCCCCCATCCGCGCCGGTCCGAGGCGTCTGCGCGGAGCGAACGGCTCGGGAGGAAGCGATAGCGCGGAGGTATGTGGCGATCGTCAACTTCTCGTTACGCATCTCAAGCTGATTGAACTTTAAGGTGATCTTCACGGCGGTGCCATCGGCGTCCTTCTCCACTGACACAACGGAACCCTTTACTGTGGACCTGGCCGGGACTTTCTCGCGATTCGGCAGTGGAACGTCCTGCGCGATTCTTGCCTCGATCAGTTGGCCTTGCTGTGACTCTTTTAGAGAAATGGTGTTTCCCAAGATTAGAGGCAGGACCGTGCCGCCCGGAAGAGAGGAGGCGTTTTGCACTGGATCGCTACCCGCACCGTATCTGGGAATTCCCGTGCTTCGCGCTGATGAGCCCAGTTGCCACCCCAACACAACGACAGTGACTACCAGCACGGTTTTCGCGATCCGAGCGGATCGCCTGCTCGCAGCGGACTCCGCCGGCCAGCCACACAATGTCAACATGGAACCCTCCGTGGCTAGCAACTTACCTTGCCGGATGGTGCTCGGACAAGGCCAATGCTAACTGCCAGCCCATCTTCGGATTACGCCGCGGAATTGCGTCAAGATGGTGGCTTTTCGATCGGTCGTCTCCCCAACTGTGCTTGCCTCCCTACTACCTCTTACGCCACTAGTACCCCGGTAGGCTTGCCGCTCCATTTTTGTGTGCCTCATAATCGCAAATGATTCGTTGTGTGTGTGGTTGGGCTGTTTCGGTGCACCTTGCAGTCAAGCATATCCGGGTTTCCCGCAGTACATTTTTGCTGCGGTAGTACTGGGCTGCCTGAGTGCGACGTCACTAACTCGTTCTGCCTGTCCACACGAAGGAATAGTCCCAGACTCCTCAATGGTTCAGAGCATCATAACGCTCGGGTTTTTCGTTGCCACTGCCCTGGTTGGGCTATTCTTCGCTTCGGTTTATTCACTGAAGCGTCAACTATACCTGCTGTTTTGGGCCGCGGCTTGGCTCCTGTACGCATTTCACTTGCTTCCCGCGGCCGTGTCTCACTGGACCTCCCCTAATCCATTTCTCATCGCGTTGAGTCCAGGCCTGTTCGGCCTGGCGGGCATCAGTTTCTTTCTGGGCACGCAACTTTACACGCGCCAAAAGCTTTGGACTGGCGTCGCTATCGGGGCTGCTTGCGTTTTGAGCGTATGGGCTGCCGCGAATGCGTTTCAAATTTTGCCGGTGTCTGCGGTACTTCCCGCTTCGGTGATCTACGTTGGCGTTGCGGTCCTGTTCTGGTGGGAGAGCCGCCATCACGAGACCCTGGCGGATCAGCTGCTCGCGATCGCTTTCGCAGTTTGGGGAATTCTGAGTTTCACGCTGTACGCGCTGCCCCGCACGCGCGCTTTTCTAGGCGATGCATTGCAGCCAATCACAGTAATTCCCACGCTATTCGTTTGCATGTTGCTGCTCATGGCGAATTACGAGGAAGAGAAGCGGCGGGTCGAACGCAATATGCTGGCGCTTTCAAACCTCAACCTGGCTACCTCCAGTTTTGTTGGGGGCGAAATCCAACGAATGCTGGCCCAGGCGCTCGATCGCGTTTTGGGCGTCGTGCGGCTTCCGTCCGGCGTGTTGTTCCTGCATCATGGCGATCCCTCCGGCCCCAGTTCTGTGGTCTCCGCCGGCATCTCTGACGAGTTCTGCCAGGTAGCACAGACTGAAGGCTTGGACGATTATCTGGTGGGCATGGTGTCTCGGCTGGGCGGCTTGCTGGGATTTCGCGACCTTCGAGATGACAACCTATCCGCGCTCGAAAAAGACGAACCGATCCGGCGCTTCCGCGAACTAGCCCTGAAACATGGCTTGCGCAGTGCTGTGGTGATCAGTCTTCAGGCGAAAGAACAGGCGTTCGGCTTGCTGCTGTTGGGCACGCCGGATAGCAGGCGATTTACCCCCGCGGAACTGCGGCTGCTGCTCGCGTTGGGGCACCAGATCGGCGTGGCGGTGGAGAACAGTTATTTGATTCAGCAAACATCGCGGCGCTCCGAAGAGCTTCACGTACTGAACGAGATCGGGCGCGCGCTCAGTTCGACGCTCAACAAAGAAGATCTACTGCGTAAACTCTGGGAAGAGTTACACCGCTTATTCGACGTGGAAAATCTATATCTCGCCACTTTTGATCCCGCCCGCGACCAGATTCAATTTGACCTGGAACTTATGAAGGGCGTGCGCATGCCTAAGCGTTCGCGGCCTGCGGGCAATCACCTGACCGAATACATTCTGCGAACGCGCCAGCCGGTGCTGATCCGCGACAATTTTGTCTCGGAAATACGCAAACTGGGCGTGGAGCCGCTGCGAACCGCGGGCTCGTTTTGTGGAGTGCCTCTTGTCGCTTATGATCATGCTATCGGTGCGCTATGCATCTTCTCCGAAAATGAGCGCGCGTACGACGAGGGTCATCTGGAACTGATGCGCGTGCTGGCCAGCGAAGCGAGCATCGCCATCGAAAATGCGCGGTTGTTTCAGGAAGAACGAACGAAAGCGAGGCACCTTAGCCTGTTGAACCTTATTTCGCGTGATGCTATCGCCACGCTCAATCCGGACGAAATTCTGGCAAAAATCGCGGGTCAACTCGAGAATGGCCTCTCCTATGACCACATCGGGATCGCGATCCTCGAGTACACGACCCGCGAGTTGATAATTTCCGCCGAGAGCGGCAAACGGAGGGGCGCACTCGGCCGGCGAATCCCTCTGGACACCGGGTTGATTGGGCAAGTGGCGCGCACGGGCAAACCGGCTACTTACCGTTCGTCTATAAATTCGCAGAACAGTCCTCAGCCGGTTCTCAGCGAATCGGCAACGGCGATGGCATTGCCGATTTTTTACGGAGATCATCTGCATGGAGTGCTCTACGTGGAAACTCTGGATCGCGTGGAATTCTCCGAGGAAGAATCCCTGCTGCTTCATACCTTGGCTGACCTGATCGCCGGGGCATACCACAATGCCCAAACGTTCCAGAAAGCGCAGGAGCAGGCCATCACCGATGGATTGACGGGCGTGAAGACGCACCGCTTCTTCATGGAGGCGCTTTCTTCGGAATGGAAGCGGTCTTCGCGCGCGGGACGTTCTTTTGCGTTGGTGCTCATGGACTTGGACCGCTTCAAGTTTGTCAACGATTTCTATGGCCACTTGGAAGGCGATCTTGTTCTCCAGCGCGTTGGCCAGATACTGGAAACCAATTGCCGCCGCTCTGATGTTGTAGCTCGTTACGGTGGAGACGAATTCGTCATCCTGATGCCGGAAACCACGATGGAACAAGCGCGGCAACTTTCTTCCAAGCTGCGCGGGTGGATTGCTTCGGATCCTTTGCTTCGCGAGAAAAATATAAGCGCAAGCTTTGGGATCGCGTCTTACCCGCTGCATGGCTCCGCACCGCAAGAATTGATTCAGGTGGCGGACGCTTCCATGTATCTGTCCAAGCACCAGGGAGGCAACACGGTTTCCACCGCCGAACATATCGATCCCAACGAGGCCCGGCGTTGGAAGCGCGACGTTTTGGAAGCGTATCTCGGAGTAACGCTGAAGCGCTTGTTCGCCACAGGGCCGGACGCGTTTGAAGAAATCTACCAGCGACTGCGGCAATTCAGCGATTCACTGCCAGCCACGGAAGCTTCGGGCGTAGCAGGTGCCGACGGGCCTCACGCGCTTCCGCAATCGATACTCGATACCGTGACTTCACTGGCGTATGCGATTGATGCGAAGGACCAGTACACACAGGGACATTCGCAAAAAGTTTCTGCCTATGCCGCGCTTCTCGCCGAAGCACTTGGCATGTCGGAAAGCGAAGTGGAAGAAATCCGGCTGGGCGCGGTGTTGCACGACGTGGGCAAGGTTGGCATCCCGGAGCAGATCCTGAACAAAAGCGGGCCACTGAATCCTGAAGAGTGGGAGACCATGAAAACCCACGTCGTCTTTGGAGGACGGTTGTTGGAGCCTCTCGAACCTCTGGAGCGCATTCGTCGGATGGTTCTGCATCACCATGAATTCTTCGATGGTTCCGGTTACCCGGAGGCGCTCGCAGGAAAGAATATCCCGCTCGGCGCGCGCATCATCACCATCGCCGATTCCTACGACACCATCACCAGCGACCGCAGCTACAAGAAAGGCCGCACCGCCGAGGAAGCGCTGGCTGAGGTGGAGCGTTGCGCCAACACACAATTCGATCCCGAGCTCGTTGCCGCGTTTGTGCGGGCGATGCGCCAGCTTCCCAATCCCATCATCGAGGTGAATTCCCTCCTTTCCCGCAATACGTGATTGGTGAGAGAATGTCGGCGCGCCGACATTCTTTGGTTAGTTACCCAAGAAGTAATCATACCCCCCCCTTTCTCCCCCTGTTTTTGCTGTACGAGCGTGCAAGCAATTGAAAGCGCGGGGGATAGCCGGAAGAGTGTACGGTACATACGGGAAAATACGGGAAGATCGATGGGGGTACCCTCCCCCTCATTTTCGTATCAAGGGGAAACAAAGGGCTTAGGAGCGAAATCGTTGTATCAAGGGGAAGCAAAGGAGTTAGGGACACCCTTCGCAAAGTTCCCTCAGGGCAAGAAGGAGTTAGGGGAATCTTGGGTGTGGATGAACGGATGGGGCGCAGCGAATGGGCAGAAGGGCAGAGTCCCTCAATCATACGGGACAGGATAGCACGTTATTTACCAAATGTAAATTATTATTCATAGAGTACTAGATTCGAAACTGGTACGAAGGCGGCCTTGGGGCATGGAAAAGGAACCCCAAGACCCAGGTTCTGAACAGCGAACCTGGGGCACCCGGCACTACGCGAAGCGAGAACGGGGATTGCTTGTCATCGATCCGCTTGAGGAACGGAGAAACCCAAGAGAAAACCCGCACCCTTAAACCCCAAAGGGTGCGGCACCCAAAACCGTCTAACCGCTCAATTCTGTGGCCCGACCGCCACGGCGCGGCAGCGGCGTAAAGCCGCTGCTACACATGTAGCGCGAATCGTCAGGAAAGAGAAGCCCACCCTTCAAGTGGTGCCCTCCGCGTCTTTTCGATTGGAGGGGGGATGGAACAGCGCTCGAGCGATTCTTTATCAAGCAGTCGGAAATCGAGCCCGGGCCACTCACCACGCTGCATAGTCTGGAAAACCAGCATTTTGGTCGGCCGTCACAGCGACTGGTTTGCAGGTCACTGAAAGTCGCGCCAGTCGGGGCCATAGTGCCTCGTCCGTCGTCCTCTTTCTCTCCATAACCGGGGGTTTCCGTGAACAAACCTGCCTCGTTCTGCACTACTTACGACGTATTGCGTCAGCATGGCGTTGATCGCCGGGATTTCCTGAAATTCTGCGTAAGCACCGCCGCCGCTTTGGGCTTGGAGGCTTCCGCGGTGCCCAAGGTGGTAGCGGCGATGGAGACCAAGCCGCGTATCCCGGTGATTTGGCTGCATGGCCTGGAATGCACCTGCTGCAGCGAGTCGTTTATCCGCTCGTCCCACCCCATTGCCCAAGACGTGATCCTGAACATGATTTCGCTGGATTACGACGACACGCTGCAAGCAGCGGCGGGGTTCCAGGTGGAGGAGATCCGCAAGAAGTTGATTAAGGAGCACCCGGGCGGCTATCTCCTGGCGGTGGAAGGCAATGCGCCCACGGCCGACGGCGGAGTGTACTGCACGGTGGGAGGCGACACGTTTCTCAATGTGCTGAAGGAGACTGCCGAACACGCCAAAGCGATAGTGGCGTGGGGATCCTGCGCCTCGAACGGGTGCGTACAATCCGCTCATCCGAATCCCACCGGAGCAAAGCCGGTCCACCAGATCATCACCGACAAGCCGATCATCAACGTGCCGGGTTGTCCGCCCATTGCGGAGGTTATGACCGGGGTGCTGACCTACGTACTGACCTTCGACGCGCTGCCGGAACTGGATCGCATGGGCCGGCCGAAGATGTTTTATGGACAGCGAATTCATGACAAGTGCTACCGGCGGGCATTTTTCGACGCGGGGCAGTTCGTAGAGACATGGGACGACGACGGCGCGCGCAAGGGTTGGTGCCTGTACAAAATGGGCTGCCGCGGACCAACAACCTACAACTCGTGTTCCACGGTCAAATGGAACAACGGCGTTTCCTTCCCGATCGGCTCCGGTCACGGCTGCATTGGTTGCAGCGAAGCGGGGTTCTGGGACAACGGGCCGTTCTACCAACGGCTATCGAATGTGGTGGTGCCGGGTATTGATGCCACGCCGGACAAAATCGGCGTCGTGCTGGGAGCGGCCGCGGTCATAGGGGTAGGAGCGCACCTGGTCTCGACCGTCGTCAACAAGAATGCCCGAATCATCAAAGCCGACGATACGCCTCCGGGCAGCGGCGAAGGCGAATAGGAGCCATCATGACGACTCGAGTGGTTGTTGATCCCGTGACCCGGATTGAGGGGCACCTGCGCATTGAGGCTATGCTCAACGACAGCGGGCATATCGGCGACGCGATGTCCAGCGGAACGATGTGGCGCGGCCTGGAAGTTATTCTTCAGGGACGCGACCCGCGCGATGCCTGGGCGTTCTGCGAACGCATCTGCGGGGTGTGCACCACCGTGCACGCCCTCGCGTCGGTGCGTAGCGTAGAAAACGCTCTCGGCGTGCAAGTTCCGAAGAATGCCGAGATTATCCGCAACATCATGTTCCTCACCCAGATGGTGCAGGACCATGTGATCCACTTCTACCACCTGCACGCGCTCGACTGGGTGGACATCGTTTCCGCCTTGAAGGCGGACCCCGATCACACCGCTGCGCTGGCACAAAAAGTTTCTCCCAACGCGGAGAAGGCTACTCCGGGTTACTACCGTGAGATCGCCACGACGCTAAAGAAGTACGTCGACTCCGGCCAGCTCGGACTGTTCGATAACGCTTACTGGGGCCATCCGGCATACAAGCTCCCGCCGGAAGCAAATCTGATGGCGGTAGCACACTACCTGGAAGCGCTGAAATGGCAACGGGAAGTTATCAAGATTCAAACCGTGTTCGGTGGGAAGAACCCGCACCCGAACTATTTGGTTGGCGGCATGGCCTCTGCCATCGCGTTGCAGAGTGACAGCGCTATCAACATTGAGCGGCTGAACCTGGTCAAGGACCTGATCGCGCAGGCCAAACAAGTTGTGGAAACGATGTACATTCCCGACCTGCTGGCGGTCGCTTCCTTCTATCCGGAATGGACGCAAATCGGCGGTGGCTTGGGCAACTATCTCGCTTACGGGGATGTGCCGCAAAACGGAATCAGCGATATTCCGACATTCAAGATCCCGCGCGGTGCCATCCTGAATAAGAACCTTTCCGAAGTTCTTCCAGTCGATCCGGCCGATGCAGGACAGGTTCGTGAGGAGATCGCTCACTCCTGGTATGAATACACTGCCGGGAAAGACGCGCTGCATCCGTGGGAAGGCGAGACCAAACCGAAGTATACCGGACCGAAGCCTCCCTTCACGCAGCTCGACGAAAACGCCCAGTATTCCTGGCTCAAAGCGCCGAGGTGGAAGGGCAACGCCATGGAAGTCGGCCCGCTCTCGCGCATGCTGGTGGGGTTTGCCAGCGGCCGGACGGAGTATAAGGACGTTGTCACGGAAGCGCTGGGCGCCTTAAAGGTGCCGGCGACGGCGCTGTTCTCGACGCTGGGTCGCACCGCGGCCCGCGGCCTGGAAACGCGCCTTTGTGTGTATTGGCTACAGCAGGAATACGATCGGCTGATTGCTAATTTGAAGGCTGGGGACACTTCGACGGCCAACACCGCGAAATGGGAGCCGTCCAGTTGGCCCGCTGAAGCCAAGGGGTATGGCTTCACGGAAGCTCCGCGTGGCGCTCTGTGCCACTGGATCCACATCAAGGACACCAAGATCTACAACTATCAGATCGTGGTTCCCTCGACTTGGAACGCTTCACCGAAGGACGCCAAGGGTCAGCATGGAGCGTACGAATCCGCCCTGCTGGGAACGCCGATGGCGGATCCAAAACGCCCGCTGGAGATTCTTCGCACCATTCACTCCTTCGATCCCTGCCTGGCATGCGCTTCGCACGTGCTGGGGAAGGATGGCCGCACGCTGTCTGAAGTGAAGATCCGGGTGTAGGAGGCGGCTATGGCGAAAGTAATTGAACCATTCGATCCGAGAGATGTGGTCGCCCGGCCGGAGCATTATTTCCGTCGCGCGTACATCTGGGAGTTGCCGGTACGCATTACGCACTGGGTCAACGCGTTGTGCATCACAACGCTATTCCTAACCGGACTATATATTGGCTCGCCCATTCTGACCTCCAGCGGTGAGCCGGCCAATCACTTTCTGATGGGCCGGATCCGCCAGGTTCATTTTGCCGCGGGAATCATTTTCGCCATCAGCTTCCTGGTGCGCATCTACTGGTTCTGGGCCGGGAACAACTACGCCCGGTCCGGATTCCCCATGCTTTGGAAAATGAACTGGTGGCGCGATCTGTACCGTCAAATGATGGACTACTTGCGCTTGCAGCGGGGGCATGTGCACCTGGGACACAACGCACTGGGCGGTTCCGCCTACACTTTCTTTGTGATCATTCTCGGATGGGCACAGATCTTTACCGGCTTCGCGCTGTTCTCCGAGACCAATCCCGGTGGCACACTCAACAAATTGTTTGGCTGGGTGATTCCCCTGCTCGGGAATTCGTATAACACGCACATGATTCACCACCTAGTGGCCTGGTCCTTCCCGATTTTTGCCCTTCTTCACGTGTACATCGTCACTTACGATTCCACGCAATACGGCAACGGCTTGATCACTTCGATCATCTCTGGCTACAAATTCTACCGCCGCGGGGATATTCGCAACGATGAATGGCTATCCTGAATCCCGGCCGGGCGGCGGCGCACAAATCGGGTGCGAGCCGGCACCGATTCTGGTACTTGGGCTCGGCAATCTTCTTTTGAGTGATGACGGTGTCGGCCCCACGATCCTCGAACAGTTCGCGCATTGCTCGGACCGGTGGTCGAGCGAAGTGGAATTCGTGGACGGGGGCACGCAGGGATTGGCACTTCTAGGACAGCTCGCAGGCCGGCGGGCGGTCATTATCGTTGATGCCTTGCAGACGGGAGCGCCGCCTGGCACGGTGTACCGCTTGACTCTCAACGATCTGCGCGAAATCTCGCCCGGCCGCGCAAACTCTGGACACGAGGGGAACGCGGGAGAGCTGCTGGCCGCCGCGCAACTCCTGGGCGACTTGCCTGACAGGCTCTTCGTAGTCGGCGTCGAGCCTGAAAGAATTGCCACAGGACTGGGTTTGTCCCCGGCAGTACAGCAGGCTCTGCCTGCAGCCTTTGATCAGGTCGCCTGCCTTCTCTCGCAACTCTGCTGAATCGTTTTTTCCAACCGGCACGCAGACAAGCCAAAATACTTCCTCGTCGTCTGTTACATTGGAATGGGGGAATCATTCCGCTTTTTGTGAGGAAGGATCCATGCAAACTGCAACTGTGAAGTGGGTTGGTGGAGAAAAATTCGCGGCTACCGGGCCGTCGGGGCATGCGGTGGCTTTCGACTCAGACCGCGAGTCGAATACAGCGCCGGGACCGATGGACATGGTGCTGATGGCGCTGGGGGCGTGTACGGCAACCGATGTGGTCATCATTTTGGAGAAAAAACGGCAGAAATTGGAGTCGCTCGAAGTGGTGTGTGCGGGCGAGCGCGCTGCAGAACCTCCACGGGTGTGGGTCAAGCTGGATGTGCTTTTCCGCTTGCGCGGGAGTGTGGACGAGGCAGCATTGCAGCGCGCCATTGAGCTGACCAAGGAAAAATATTGTTCGATCGCGGCGATGCTGAAGAAAACGGCGGAAATCTCGTGGCGCTACGAGATTCTGTCTTCCACTTAAATAAGGCGTTTTGCTTGTTTCTACAGAAGCGCTTCGCATAGAATCTAGGTTTAGCGTCTGGGGCTTGTCCTCTCCAAGGAGCATCATGTCTCGCTGCGTCACCGCAAGAATTACGGGTGTAGCCGGGTACGTTCCACCACGGGTATTGACGAACGCGGATCTGGAAAAAATGGTGGACACCACAAACGAATGGATCATGGAGCGGGTGGGCATTCGGGAACGTCACCTGGCAGACAAGGGCGTGGCCGCCAGCGATTTAGCGGTTGAGGCGGTGAAGAAACTGCAGGCGGCTCATCCGTTCGATTTGCAGCAAGTGGAGCTGATCGTCGTGGGGACAGTCACGCCCGATATGATGTATCCGTCGACGGCTTGCCTGGTGCAGCACAAGTTGGGAATCCGGAATACCTGGGGCTTCGACGTGTCCGCTGGCTGTTCGGGTTTTCTATACGCCCTGAATGCCGGGGTAAAATTCGTGGAATCCGGCCAATATAAGAAGGTGCTGGTGATCGGATCGGATGTGAACTCTTCCATGACCGATTACACCGACCGCGCCGTGTGCATCATTTTTGGCGATGGCGCTGGAGCAGTCCTGCTGGAACCTGCGGTGGACGGCGAAGCCGGCATCATCGATCACGTGGCTCAAGTCGAAGGCGTGGGTGGACAGTTTCTGTACATGCCGGGCGGGGGCAGTTTGAATCCCGCTTCCCACCAGACCGTCGACCAGAAAATGCATTACATTCACCAGGATGGAAAAAACGTCTTCAAGTACGCGGTGAAAAAAATGGCCGAGATGACCGAACGCATTCTGGCTAAAAACGGGCTTACGGGGAAAGATGTAGATTGCTTCATCGCGCACCAGGCGAATCGACGCATCATCACGGCCACTGCGGAACGGCTCGGAATGCCTTTGGACAAAGTGATCATCAACATCGAGGAGTTTGGCAACACTACCGCCGGCACAATACCCCTTGCCATGCAAACAGCACTCGAAGAGAAGAAATTGAAGAAAGGTGACCTGGTTCTGCTCGCCGCCGTCGGCGCGGGTTTCACATCCGGCGCAACCCTCTTGCGCTGGGCTTACTAGATTCTTGCCTTTAGAAAACGCACGGGCGGAGTAAACGTCTCCGCCCGCATTAGAAATTCCGTTGAGTGATCGATCAGCTTGGAATAACAAGCTGTTGCCCGACCTTGATGGCATTCGGGTCAGTCAGCTTGTCCTTATTCGCGTCGAAGATCTTCATGTACTCGTTGGCGTTCCCGTAAAACTGCTTGGCAATCTTCGATAGCGAATCACCGGCAGCCACCGTGTAAATCTGCTGCTTGGGCGCCAGTGAAGGATCTACGGTCAGATTGAGTGTCAAGTCGCTATAGCTTGGGTCAACGAGCTTGGCTTGGTCCCAAATCTTGTTCTTGATCGCTTCGGAGCCACAGGCACCTTCGATGTAAAGCTTATCGTCCTGAATATGCACATGGGCAAGGCGCACACCGGATTGGTTGATGGCGTTCAACACCGATCCATACTTCATCTTCAGTTGCTCTAAGTCTGCTGGCATGAGGTGTTCCTCTCTTGAACGGTATCGGGCGGGCCATAAGCATAGCACCAGAGCGGGAACACGATTGTGAGAATCTTTATTGGAGAAGGAAGGTAGCTGTATTGCGACCGGGTGTCAGCAGGAACGCAGAGAAGCGGCCTGCGCGAGGTTAGCTTCCAGACGACGTCCCACCTGCACGGCGGCGTACCGTGCGCACAAAACCCGCTCGTGTTCGCTCCAACTGGCGAGCGCTGGTGACATTTGCCCAAACAAGCTGGAGATTTCTCCCACAATCTTGAAATACGCAGGAACGAAGCCAAGCCCGCCGCGGGTGCGCTTCAGCTCTGGTGTGAGGGTAAGCAGGCTCGCAAGTTTCTCGAAGTCCGCTCCGCAAAGATTGGACTCGTCCACTTGCACGGCTTCAAGGATCTCGCTGGAAATGGGCTGAGCGGCTACGCCGGTGAGGACGGCTCGCCAGTAGTACAGCCCGAACTGCGCCAGGGCCACAATCGAGATCGCGAATAGCATCGCCGAGAACATCCCTCAGCCTCCACGTAGAGGATGCGCCCCCACATTGAATTCACCAATAGCTCGACGGTACCAGCGGAGTAGCCTTCGCGGAGCTAACTCTTTCGCTGCGGAGGGTTTGCATCGTTTGGGGATTGCCAGGGGTCCAGGAGTGCCATATGCTACGGCCCAGTCGAAGGAGGTAAGTCAATGAAATCTCGATGGTTAAAGAGCATTCTGCTGGCAATTACCCTGCTCCTGATTGTCGCGCCTGGGCGCTTACCCTCGCTTCAATCTGCGCCACCTGGCGATTCGACGGGTGCGGCCATTACCGCCGTGCTCGCAGAGCAGCAAGCCGCGTGGAATCGAGGTGATGTTGACGCCTTCATGAAGGACTACTGGGATTCTCCGGAACTGACCTTCGCGGGCAGTAGCGGAATCACCCGCGGCTGGCAACCGGTGCTAGCCCGTTATCGCAAGAACTATCCGGACCAGAAGGCTATGGGGCATCTCGATTTTTCAAACGTGGAAGTGCGCGAATTGGGAAAGGATGCAGCGCTGGTTCTTGGCCGTTGGCACCTGAAACGTGAATCCGACCAACTTGGCGGTGTCTTCACGCTAGTCTTCCGGCGATTTCCCGAAGGCTGGCGCATTATCCACGATCACACCAGCCTGGATGCGCAAGGCTCCTGATTCTTTTCGACCACGTTTGTTGGCGCGCCATGACCCCTCTCAGGACGCTGCAAATGCTTTGGATGTTGAACTTATGTTTGCCCGAGACTTTTTAGGCGCAGCATTCTTTTCGCAGAGAAGGTGAACGACGTTGATGTACTTTTCCCGGAAGGCGCCTTCACACCAAGCCAGGTAGAAATCCCACATGCGTTGAAATCGTTCATCGAAGCCCAATGCCCGAACGTCATGGCGGCGCTGAAAGAAACGCTCGCGCCAATGAGCCAGCGTCAACGCATAGTGCATTCCAAAACTTTCCAGATCCGTGAGGCTCAACGAGGTTGTTCGCGCCAAAGAATGCTGCATCTCGCCGACAAACGCCAAGTCGCTGCCGGGAAAGATATACGTTTGGATCCAGTCGACGCGGCGGCGGTAGTCCTGCAACTCCTGTTCGGGCATGGTGATCGTCTGAATCAACAGCGAACCCTCGGGCGTGAGCAACCTGTCGCACGCGGAGAAAAACTCGTCGTAACGTGCAAGGCCCACGGCCTCGAACATTTCGATGCTGACAATCTTGTCATACTCGCCTGCCATCTCGCGGTAGTCCTTCAGCAAGATCTGGACGGTGCCCGGGCGTGCGTCATGCTGTGCCACCATCTTTGAGGCGTAGTCGAATTGGGCAGGACTGATGGTTAAGCCGGTAACGTGCGCGCCAAAGTTTCGTGCCGCAAACACGGCGAATCCGCCCCAGCCGCAGCCAATTTCCAACACACGATCGCCGGGCTCAATGCGCAACTTCCGGCAAATCAGATTCAGCTTATGCGTCTGCGCATCTTCCAGCGATTCTTGATCCTGCAGGAAATAGGCGGACGAGTATTGCTTCCGGGAATCCAGGAACAGCGCGTAGAAGTCGTTGCTGAGGTCGTAATGCGCCCGGATGTTCTTCTGGCTACCCTTGAGGTTATTGTCGCGCAACCGGTGACGCAAGCGTGAAGCTGCCCGGCGCAACGCGGAAAGAAGAGGATTTTTGGCGTCCAGACGACGTAGATTGCGCGTGGCCAGGCGCACAAGCGAAACCATGTCTGGCGATGTCCAGTCTCCATCCATATACGATTCGCCGATGCCGACATCGGCGCCAGTGACAGCTCGCGCAAAAAAACGTTCATCGTGAATCACTGCCATGGCGCGCAGTTCCGCCGTCGGATCGCCAAAGGCATAAGTGGCTTTTGGGCAGACCACTTCCAGAAAGCCACCCTGGAGACCGTCGAGCGATCCGAGAAAGAGCTTCTTCATGTAATTTCGCATCCAGCTCGTCATCCGATTCCGCTCTCTTTCCACTCTTGCGCCACCGGTTGGCTCTTGGTTTGTCCAGGATGCGTGTAGAAAGGTATTCCCTTCAGCCAAAGCCTTAACGCCTGCCAATGAATCGCCGACATCACACGAACGGTCATGAACGGGAACGCGCACAATGTTCTTACGAGCTCTTTCGCTGCCCAGGGGCGACGCTCTAACTCCAAAGTTGCATCGAAGTTCGGCCGTCCATGAATTAGCGTATTCATGTGCACGATCAGGCGCTCTCCCGGCGACGTGAGGATCCACTCATAGTCCATATCCATCGGATGGAACGGTGAAACGTGCATCTCTTTCTCGGTGCGATACCGTTTGGCGGTCGTAGCCGGAACGCTGTTCCCGGGCGTCAGCCAATAATTCTGCGTTTCACCAAAGGTATTGTTGACTTCCCCGAGAGTCATTACCAGGTTTTCCGATCGGTCATAGAAATAGAAAAAGGAAACGGGGTTAAATACGTACCCGAGATAACGGAGGTGCGTGAGTAGAAAAATCTTTCCACCCGGAAGAGCGATGCCGTGGCGTTTCGCGTCTTCTGCAAGGCGCTCTCGCAGGGATTTTCCGGGGCCACCGAAATGATCGCGCTCGTGATAAGACGTCCAGTTCCAGCGATTGTACGAGCTGAACGGAGAAATCTGCATCAGTTCGGGCAAACGATCAACGTCCAGAAACGCCATGTACACGGGGTAGCTGAAGTCATGATTCCGCGGGGTAAACCGACGATGGCGGAGTTTGCCGATGTAGAGTGCGGATTCCATAGAGTTAGACCTGCACTCCCAGAGTTTGCGCCACTCGCAATGCAGAATTAACACCATCTTCGTGGAAGCCGTACGACCAGTACGCGCCGCAATAATGCGTGCGATGCGGGCCGCTGATCTCTTGCCAGCGTTTCTGAGAACGGATGGAATCCAATGTATACAGCGGGTGGTTATAAATAAACTTACGGAGAATTTTCTCCGGGCGAATCTGCCCGTTGGCGTTCAACGTAACGCAATAGTTTTCCGGCACCGGTAGATTCTGCAGGCGGTTCATGTGATACGTCATGGTGACAGGGCCGTGGCCGTTCCGCGGATCCAGGTGCAGCAGATAATTCCAGGAAGCGCGGGCGGCCGGAGTGCATGGCAGAAGGTTCTCGTCGGTATGCAGGACTACCTCGTTGCGACTGGTTTGGAATGCGCCAAGTACTTCGCGCTCCTTCGCGGAGGCGTCCGAGAGCAGGGGCAGGATCTGATCGCCGTGCGTCGCGAACACCACATGCGCAAACCGCATCTCGGGCCTGCCATCGCTAAATTGCAAGGTCACGCCGGATTCGTCGCGCGACACGCCACGAATGGACACGCCGGTAAAGACGCGATCTTCAAATGGCTTTGTAAGCGGTTGGATGTAGCGGCTGCACCCACCCACAATCGTTTTCCAAGTCGGATGGTTGTTCACGCTGAGAAACCGGTGGTTGTCAAAAAAACGAATCAACGTTGCCGCAGGGAACTCCCTCACCGAGTTGTGGGCGCAAGACCACACCGCCGATGCCATCGGCAAGAGATACAATTCGCAAAATTCGTTGGTGAAGTTCTTTTCCGCTAGAAATTCTCCCATACGCAACTTCTCCGCGTCGGGCCGGTCCAACAGGCCTGCGGCCTCCCGGTTGAAGCGCCGAATCTCGCCAAACAGCCTCCACTGGCGCGCTTTCAGAATGTTCTGTCTCTGCGCGAAGAAACCATTCACGCCGCGGCTCGAATACTCATAACCTGTGTTGCGGCAGCTCACGGCAAACGACATGTCAGAATCCATCCGTGGCACACGGAGTTCTCGCAGCAGCCGGATCAAATTGGGATACGTGAGGTCGTTGTGAACGATGAAGCCGGTGTCTACGGGCAGTGGACCCGCGCTCGACTCTACATTTACAGTGTGCGTGTGGCCACCGAGGCGAGTTTCTTTTTCAAATAGAAATACCTGATGCTTGCGGCTGAGATAATAGGCCGTCGCCAGGCCGGCAATGCCGGAGCCGATCACAGCTATATGATTCACGGAATGGTTCATTAACATTGTGAACTATGGTTCCTCTGTCAGACGCCACAAAGCTCGGTTGCGTTATGCGCTGTTTTTCCGTGCAGGAAACAATTCGGCTTGCGCTTTCTTGGACGGAAAGAGAGGTTTGAAATTTTCTAAATCGCGTGTCGAAAATCATTACCCGCACTGAACTACTTCACTTGCAGGCCCTTTTCAAGCCGGACTTTGCCGCCTTATGTCACCAATTCCCTCGCTTCGCATCCGATTCTAGTACGCCTGGCGTACTTCTTTTGGATTGCGAACTTCTGGCCGCCCTGAGGAATTCCGGTTCGCCGGGCGGGATGGAGCAAGACCAGCTTGAAGTGTTTTGTAAAATGCCTATTCGGTTTTATTTTTTTGTTCATGGTCATCATGACCATTCGCACCAGTCTGCAGGTGCCGGTGTGGAGGGCCAAGTTCACGGGAAATCCGTGGGCATGGGCCACGCTTTACGACGCTTACTTCGGTTTCCTGACGTTCTTTTGCTGGGTGGCCTGGCGCGAGCGTTCATCAGCCGTCAAAGTATTGTGGTTTATCCTGATAATGGCGCTGGGCAACATTGCCATGTCTCTCTACGTGCTAATTCAATTGTTCACGTTGCGCCCGGATGAGCCGGTTGCCGCGCTGTTCCGCCAGAAGGCCACATGACTAACGGATTTTTCACTCGCAAACTGGTTCGACCTTTACTGGAACTCCTGCGGCAAGGCGTCACTCCGGAAAAGCTTTCGCTGAGCATCGCTTTGGGGGCGGTCCTCGGCATGGTTCCCATGATCGGCTGGAATACCGCGCTGTGCGCAATCATCGCCTTGATCTGGCGTTTGAATCTGCCCGCAATACAGATGGTGAACTACTTTGTTTACCCGCTGCAGATTGCACTGCTGCTTCCGTTCTTTCGCCTCGGCGAAAAGCTGTTTCGCGCGCCGCACCTGCCCCTCAGCGTGAGTCAGATTTACGAGTTGACCCGTAGCAACCTCTGGAACGCTATTAAGCTGCTTTGGACGACAACGTGGCACGCCCTTGTGGTCTGGGCGCTGATGGCCCCGTTTGTGGCCGTGTTGCTATATTTTCTCCTCCTTCCCGCGTTCCGCCGGGTCCTGAGGAAAACTCACGTATCGGTGTCTCCCGGCGAGGTTCCAGCCGCCGGATGATTTCGCTTGCTCTCTCTCTGCTTCTTCCTGGAGCGGCGATTGTCGCCGTGATGATGTTTTTGTTGTGGCTTATTCATCTGGCGATTCGCAATGCCGCTATAGTCGACGTTGGTTGGGCGAGCGGGCTCGGGTTGCTGGCGGCGTTTTACGCGTACGCCGGACCTGGCTATACAAGCAGGCGGTACGCGATTGCCGCTATGGCTTGCCTCTGGAGCCTGCGCCTAGCCACCTATCTGTTGTTTGCTCGCGTCATTGGCCATCGCGAAGAAGGCCGCTACGTGCAACTCCGGAAAGATTGGCAAACGCACCTGGCTCTGCGATTTTTCTTTTTCTTCCAGTTTCAGGCCCTGCTCGATCTGGTTCTCTCGCTTCCTTTTCTGCTCGCCTGCCTGGACACGCGCGCGCCTCTTGGCGTGCTCGAAAAGCTCGGCGCCGCGATCTGGCTGATCGGCATGATGGGTGAAGTAACCGCCGATGCCCAACTGGACAGCTTCAAGAAAAATCCCGCGAACAAGGGAAAGCTCTGCCGAACAGGTCTTTGGAATTATTCGCGCCATCCCAATTATTTTTTCGAGTGGATTATTTGGGTAGGCTACGCGGTGTTTGCGCTCGCGTCTCCCTGGGGCTGGCTCGGCCTGATGGCACCGGCTCTGATCCTGTATTTCCTGCTGGGACTCACCGGCATTCCCGCGACAGAAGCGCAGGCTGTGCGGAGCCGTGGCGATCGGTATCGGCAGTACCAGCGCACCACTAGCGCGTTCGTCCCCTGGTTTCCTCGAAAGGATCATGCATGAGCGCCACACAAAATCATTCCGGTGAAGCAGCTCACGCGCGCTGGATGCCCGCGGCACAGGATCAATCCGATAAGCGCTTCTGGTACGAACCACTGATCGAAAGCGGCTTGGTTCCCGACACGTTAATACGCGCTTTCATCCGCAATCTGCTTCGTGAACGTCTGCGCGCGGAAGATCGTGGTAGTGATTCCGCCAACCGCGCCCATGTTTTGTCTTTGGTGGAGCGCATGAAACACAGCCCCATAGCATTGCGTACAGACTCGGCCAACGCGCAGCACTATGAAGTGCCAGCCGCTTTCTTTGAGAAAGTCCTCGGACCGCGCCTGAAATATAGTTCCGCCTATTACAGCCCACAATGCCGCAGCCTCGGCGAAGCCGAAGAAACTATGCTGAACCTGACTTGCCAGCGCGCACAGCTTGCCGATGGCCAGAACATTCTGGAACTCGGTTGCGGTTGGGGCTCTCTTACGCTGTGGATGGCGGAACAATACCCAAATAGCCGCATCACCGGTGTGTCCAATTCCGCCTCGCAAAGGAAGTTCATTCTAGATCGGGCAAAAACCCGTGGCCTTCGGAATGTCCAAATCCTCACCGCGGACATGAACGAGTTCTCTGCGCCTGGCACCTACGACCGCATCGTCAGCGTTGAAATGTTCGAACACGTGCGCAACTGGGAAGCCCTGCTCGCGAAGGTCGCCACCTGGCTGAAGCGCGACGGCAAGCTGTTCATGCACATTTTTAGTCACAAACAATTCGCTTATCCTTTCGAGGTTCAAGGTAGCGGCGATTGGATGGCACAACACTTTTTCACCGGTGGAATGATGCCCAGCGACGATTTGCTCAATTTTTTCGACAAGGATCTTTGCGTGGAAGAGCATTGGCAGGTGAATGGCACGCATTACCAAAAAACAAGCGAGGACTGGCTGCGCAACATGGATGCAGCGAAACTGGAACTGCTGCCGCTACTCGCGAACACCTATGGCAGCACGCAAGCTAAGCGCTGGTGGATCCGCTGGCGAATCTTTTTTATGGCATGCGCTGAGTTATGGCGCTTCCGCAATGGAACCGAATGGATTGTCTCCCACTATCGACTCCGCAAATAATTCCCAAGCGTTATGGAGTGCGGGAGCCTGGCTCCCGCTTTTGCGATGCTTCAAGTGTGCTTACCAAGCGGCAGCCCGGCTGCCGCACTCCAAGGGACTCAGTCGTAGATCGGAACGCGGCGTTGCGTGCTACAGGATTTCGACGATTTCTTCGTAGCGCTTGAACGGCGGGATCAGGTAGGCCCCGGCCATTTCCGTGCGGGCCCACTTGAGCATTTCGCGGGCTACTTCAAAGCCGCGATCGCGTGCGGCGGCGCCGGCAGCCTCCATGGATTTCAGGAGCGGCTCAGGAATCACGATGCCGGGAACCTCGTTGTTAAGCCGCAACGCTTGTTTATAGCTATTCAGCGGCCAGACGCCGATCAGAACGGGGATAGCAGGCGGGCCGCCCAGTTTCTTCAGAAATGCGTGCCAGTGTTCGGGATCGAACAATGGTTGCGTCATCGCAAAATGCGCGCCCGCCTCGACCTTGGCATGAAAGCGAGCGATTTCGGTGTCCAGATCGTCGGCCATCGGATTCAAGGCCACGCCGATAGTGAAATTCGTCTGGCCCCCAAGAGTTTTGCCGGCCCAGTCGGTGCCCTGGTTCAAGCGATGCAGGATTTTGGTCAGCCCGACAGAATCGACTTCGTAGACACCACTGGCCTCGGGGTAATCGCCGACCGAAGGCGGATCGCCGGTGATGCCAAGGACGTTGCGCACGCAACCGACGGTCCACGCACCGAGCAGCATGGCTTGCAGCCCAATGATGTTCTGATCGCGTGTGGTCAGGTGAGGAACGGTCTCGACGCCGCGGGATTCGAGGGCGCCGGCAACGATCAGGGCATCCATCCCCACGCGGGCCATCGCGCCGCTGTTGATGTCGATGGCATCTACTTTGTGCGAGGCCATCACTTTATCGACCTGTTCGTAAATGCGATCGAGGGAAATCCCTTTCGGCGGATCGATCTCCACGCACACCACAAATTCTTTCTTCTGCAGTTTTTTCCAGAGTTTGCTTTCGGGCTCGCGGTCCTGGACGGCAACTGCGGGTTGTGCCTTGGCCACAACCGTAGCCTTGGCGTGCGCTGGAGCAGGCCGCAGCGACTTTACCGCTTCCGCCATGGCGTGGATGTGTGCCGGGGTGGTACCGCAGCAACCCCCGAGAATGCGCACTCCGATTTCCGCCGCTTCACGGGCATACTGCGCGAAATAGGCAGGGGAGGATTTCGGGTAGACGATGCGATCACCTTCGCGTTTGGGAAAACCGGCGTTGGGCATGCCACTGACATTGCCAGTGCCTGCATTCACAAGTTCTTGCAGAATCGGCAAAAGCGATTGTGGGCCGAGCGTGCAATTCGCGCCAACGGCCTGGATGTTCTTTTCTTTCAGCATCGCCGCGGCAAGCAACGGCGTCAGATCACCATAGATGGTGCATTCCTCGGAGTAGGTGAGTTGGGCGACAATCGGCAAGGAAGAAAAGGAGCGGATGGCGTCAATCGCCAGTAACAATTCTTCAATGTAGGAGAATGTCTCAAGAACAAAGAGATCCACGCCACGTTCTTCGAGAGCGAGCGCCTGCTCGTGAAAAACCGCAAGGATTTGCTCCGGTTCCGGATGCCGGGCCTGAACACCAATGCCCAGCGGACCGATCGATCCGGCGATCAAGACTTCGCGAGCGGCAGATTCGCGGGCTTCGCGGGCAATCTTCACGCCACGGCTATTCAGGCGCTGCACGTCGTCGCCCAGCCCCATTGGCGCGAGCTTGAAGCGGTTGGCGCCGAAAGTATTGGTTTCGATAATTTGAGCGCCGGCTTCGATGTAAGCCTGATGAACGCGAAAAACGGCTTCCGGCTCGGTGGTATTCAGTTCGTCGAAGCAACGCACGGAGCCAACCGCTTCGTGCAACATCGAACCCATCGCACCATCGGCGATGAGAATCGAATTCTTCAGCCGCTCGTTGAAATCCTCTATTTTCACTGGTTCGGTCCTGTCGTTAGAATTTGCGCGGTGAACACCGTTAGCGCTTTTGTTCCATCAGGCCAGCTACCGTACTCATCAAGTCGTATTTGGTTAGGATTTCGAACTTGGCATCATCCATTTCCACGAATACCGCGGGATTTTCGTGGCTGAGAATATAAGTGATGCGCTCCACCGGGGCGTTCTTCGGAATCTTGGGCAGTGGCTTGGCCATCACTTCGCGCACTACCAGTTTGCGGAGGTCCTTGCCCTGCAACGCGAGCGTGAGGATCTGATCTTCATACACGGTGCCAATCGGCAAGTTTTCCTCGAAGACGGGGATCTGTGAAATGTCCTGCTCTTGCATGGTCTTCAGCGCGTGGAACACCGTTTGGTAAGGCCGTGCGATGACCAGATCGCGAACTTTGCCTGACCCCTTCTTCGCTTTGACGACTTCGGCGGCGGTGATGGGCACGCTCGACTCCACGTAGCCACGTTCCCGCATCCACTCGTCGTTGTAGACCTTGCTCAGGTAGCGCATTCCGGTGTCGGGCATGAGCGCAACGATAAAGGCTTCCGGTCCCAGAGTTTTTGCCAGGCGAAGCGTGCCGGAGAGGCATCCACCGCCCGAACCGCCGGTGAAAATACCTTCGAGCTTAGCAAGACGGCGCGCGGCGACGAAGCATTCCTCATCATTCACCTGGATCACGTCGTCCAGAATGTTCATGTGCATCGTGGTGGGGAAAAAATCTTCGCCAATGCCTTCCACAACGTAGGTACGGGCTTTGACGACTTTGCCAGTCTTGTGAAAATCGTAGTAGAGGGAACCTTCGGGATCGACTCCGACGATCTGCACTTTAGGATTCTTCTCTTTCAAATATTTGCCAACGCCGCTAATGGTACCGCCCGTACCCATCCCGCAAACGAAATGTGTGATTTTGCCTTCGGAGTCGTCCCAAATTTCGGGGCCAGTAGTGTTGTAGTGCGCTTCTGGATTGGTGGGATTGTCGTATTGATTGGGATAGTAGGAATTCGGAATCTCGCGCGCCAGTTTTTTCGCCACACTGTAGTAGCTGCGGGGGTCTTCGGGTTCAACCGCCGTGGGGCAAACGATGACTTCCGCGCCGAGGGCTTTAAGCAAATCCACTTTTTCCTTGGATTGCTTATCGGTCGTGGTGAAGACACATTTATAGCCCCGCACGGCCGCGACGAGAGCCAAGCCCATGCCAGTATTCCCACTGGTGCCTTCGATGATGGTGCCGCCCGGCTTCAGAAGGCCTTTTTTCTCAGCGTCGTCAATCATGGTGATGCCGATGCGGTCTTTCACAGAGCCGCCGGGATTCAGCATCTCGGCTTTCACCCAAATCTGTGGCTTGAGGCCGTTGGCGATGCGGTGCAGACGGATTAGTGGAGTATGTCCCACCGCTTCGATGATGTTGTCACAACGCATCGTGGTTATCTCTTTGCCGGGCCAGACACGTAATTCACCCTGTGCGATACTTCGTTTAAGTTTAGCATGCGGCTCGCGAGCGCACGGTGGACGGGTCGCCCTAAGGAGCGAATATGCCAAGGCAGAATTTTTCGAGTGGGACGCCGTGGGAACCGATTGTCGGCTACTCGCGCGCGGTACGGATCGGCAACCTAATCAGCGTGTCTGGCACGACCGCCACGGGGCCAGACAACAAAATCGTCGGAATCGGCGATCCCTATGCCCAGACCGTGCAGATTATCCGGAACATCGAAGCGGCGTTGGCCCGTGCGGGGGCCAGCCTGAAGGATGTGGTCCGTACGCGGATGTTCGTTACAAACATTGCGGACTGGGAAATAATCGGGCGGGCTCATGGTGAATACTTCAAGGATATTCGCCCTGCTACATCCATGGTGGAAGTAAGTAAGCTTATCTCGCCCGAAATCCTGCTTGAGATTGAAGCTGACGCGGTGGTGGGGGAATGAGCGAGCAGAAAGCTCTTTACGATAGCTTTATTGCAGATTACTACGACAGTTCGCCGATGGTGACACAGCGAACGCAAGATGTAGCGTTTTATTGCATCGCGGCCAGAAAATACGGCGATCCCATCCTGGAATTGGGCTGCGGCACGGGACGCATCACGCTGGCGATCGCGGAAGCAGGCTACCGCGTCGTGGGACTGGATATTTCAGAGAAAATGCTGGAGCACGCCGTGGAAAAGCGCGCCGGTCTGCGCCGGGAGGCAAGGGAGCGCGTGCACCTGGTGCAGGGCGATATGACGAAGTTTGACTTGGGAGAGAAATTCCGGACTGTGGTGATTCCCTTCCGGCCATTCCAACATTTGTTGGAAACCGAGCAGCAGATGAGTTGTCTGAATTCGGTCCACAAACATTTAGCCCCGAACGGCCGGATCATCGTGGATTTTTTCCAGACGGACCCGGAGCGGATGCACGATCCGAGGTTCCTGAATGAGTCGGCGTTGATCGAGTATGACCTGCCGGGTGGGCGCCATGTGGTGCTCTCCGAACGCGTCGCTGCGTTCCACCGCGCCCTGCAGCGGAATGATGTAGAGATGATTTTTGATGTGAAACATCCAGATGGGAAGCAGGAACGACTGGTGATGGCTTGGACGTTGCGCTACTTCTTCCGTTACGAAGTGGAGCACCTGCTGGCGCGCTGTGGTTTCCGTCTGGAAGCCACTTACGGGAATTTTGACAGTTCACCCTTGGCGAACAATTCCCCGGAGATGATTTTTGTGGCTACAGTTGGGTGATTCACGAAGCAGCCGAGCCAACCAACATCGAGAATTCTCCGCTGCGCTCAGGATGATAATCGTGATGACGCCAGTGCGTGTCACCACTTCACACGAATGCGGTAGTTCAGGACCGACTCGCCGTTGGGCTTCACTGGCACATTGAATTGTGGCGCGAAAGCATCCGTCTTTTTTGCGGGAAAAGTGGAACTGAGGATTTCCCATTCACCGCCGATGGGTTCATTCACCTCGACATTCACGGGGATATCTTTGTGGTTGCGCAGGGTAATGGCAAATTCCATTTCGTAGACCTGGTCGGCAATTTTCTTGAAGTCGGTCTGTTTGCGCTCAGCAACGACGTCGAAGGCATTTCCGATCTTCACGGTGACGAATTCGTCTTTGGGCGTGTGATCGATGTGGTCTTCACCGATAAACAGCAGGCCGCCTTTGGAATCTTTCTGATAGACGCGCAGGTTCCCACCGGGCAGAGGGATGCCGAGACCGGCTTTTTCTTCATTCTTGAATTTGTAGAACACCATAACCGGATCCTTGAGCGGAGAGCCGGGGTTTTGTCTGTTGCGATAATAGAAATTCTGTCCATTCACGACGAACAGTTTTTCAACGGGAACGCCGGTGCCCTCGAGCAAACTGATCTGCTTGGTTTCTTTGTCTTCCACGGAGGTGCGGCGCCCGAGAGAATAGAGATGATATTCACTGAAGTTTTCCTGTTGGAACTGTTGCGCTCGAGCGACGGGCGCTGCCGCGATCATGTCCGCCGCTTTGTAACGGGCAGGTTCTGGAATGCGGTTGAGGTCGCCTGCAACGAGTTGGAGCTTCGCATTGTGAAACGCAGTGCCGGAATTGTTGACCAGCGTGACCCAGCCATCGAGGTCGGCCGATTTGTCGTCGCGCGCAACGGTGAGCACGTAATCCGCGTTCCAGGACAGGTTGTTCGCTAAATAGGATGTTTCGATGCTTTGTTTGTGCGCTCCGGAGTTTTCGAGTGACATCAACAGTGTGGGACGGTCATACAAGTTCGCGGGAACTTCAGGAAAGCGGTAACTCTCACCATAGACGCCGGTGACGATGTCGTTACCGATTTTCCAGACTGGGCCATTATTATTCGCCAGGAGCGTGGCCTTAATTTCTTCGTGCTTGGTAGTGCCGTTGTCCATGTAGGTGCGCACGAGCGTGACTTCCTTGCCGACATATTTGTTCAGGAGTTTGTTGGGCTCGAGCAAATCGTATTCATAATTTTGTTCGAGCACGCCCACTTTTTCGGGTTCGGTCAACGAACGAAAATGGACAGTGGCCGGGTTTACAGTGGCAGCAATATCCATGAACTTCAGGCGGAAGGTCCCACCAGGCAATTGCAACTGTCGAACGTCGCGCACCAAAGCGATGTTGGAGTTATAGACGGTGACGGCCAGATCGGTCTGGTCAGCCAGCGAAGTGGATTGATCGGCAACGGTAACGCCGGGAGCGCTTTTCTCTTGCCGTTCGGCTTTTTTGCCTGCCTGGTACGGCGGCACCACCGCCGCCGCTCCGGCCAGGGCGATGATCGCGCCTATCGTGGCCCAGCGGCGCGCCGTGCTCTTGTTAATTTGCGAAGTATCCATGGAAGCTCCTTGGACTGAATTTGCCTTCCCGATTAGAACGAAGATGGGGGAAATTCTTGCACGGGTCCGAAGAACATGAGTTCTCACTCAGACTCTAAGGCCCATTGTCGGCGATTACACCCATTAAAATCGAAGAAGAACGGACCGCCTCGGAAGGCGGCCCTTACAAAAGCAAGAGAACCCCAAGACCCACCCTCAAAAAACGAGGATGGGGCACCCGGCAGAATTTCTTGCAGTGGTCCCTTACTCGTTCGCGGTGCGATACCAAGTGGCACCGCCGTCGCTGGTTTCAAAACTCTTGCGGTTTGGAACGTCCCAGATTGTGGCGTGCAACGCGTCAGTCGCATGAATGCCGCCCAAATCGTCTGGGATTGGAGAATACAACAACATCCAGTGCTTTCCGCCGTCGGTGGTGAGGAGCAGTGTTCCCGATTTGCCGATCACCCAGCAGACTTTGTCGGAGGTGGCCGAGCCCGCGGTCAGATCGGCAGTTACGCCGCTCTGTTGCGGTCTCCAGGTTTTGCCGCGATCGCTGCTGCGTTCGATTTTGCCGGCATCGCCGAGACGCCAGGCCTGTTTCTCACCCGGGGCAACAATGAGGCGCCGATTGGTCGTGGCCTGGTGCACAAGGTCGGCCGTATACCCTGCTTTGACGGATGCTACTTGCGCTGAGGCGACATTTTGCGCTGGTGCCGCCGCGGTTACATCGGTGCTCTCGGCCAAAGTCTTCGACTGTGCTTCCCTCTTTTTTTCATCGGCAGACGTGTTGGGGGTGGATGTCGCAGGAGCAGGAGGGCGCGCGGGTGGTGGCGCAGCTGCCTCCATGGAACGAGCCTTTGCAGCATAGCTGGCCGTAGGCGCTGTCGGCTGAGGCGTTGCCAACCTCCCTCCTAGGCCAGGAGTTCCCATATCCTTTTGTTCTTGAACAGCCAATGCATTCTCGGACTGAGACGCGGTATCTCCGGCCGACGATTCGGATCTTGCCGGGGACACCTTGTTGGGGCGAACAGTAGCAGGCAATTTCTGCTGAAGAGTCTCTCGTTCTACTTTTTCGGCGGGCGGTTGTTCCTTACTCAATTGATCCGATGCATCGTAACGAGGTTGCGGGAGTTGCGAAGCCGATGGCCGGTTTTGTGCCATTTGCGCGCTGCCCAATTGCTGCAAATGTCGCGTTCGAATTTCCCGGACGCCAATCCAAACGATAACGCTGGCGGCGATGGCGCCCACAGGAAGGATCCAGCGCCAAGGAGGGCGAGGAGGCATTTTGCTGATTTGGGCGGGCATTGCCCGGGCTAGAGGTGTTGCGGACGGAAGCTCTTGGTTGTGCTGGATGTGTGCACGGGCGGCCAGGGCACTCTTCGAAAGTGCCATGTGCTCCATAACGGACGGTAACTCGTTCTGGTGCTCCCATTCTTCCATGGGAAGGTTTTCAGTCTGCTCCACAAGAGCGAGGCTCTCCTGACAACGCACGCACGCGGCGACGTGCTCTTTGCAACGCGCCATTTCTTCAAGAGAAAGCGCGCGCTCATGATAAGCGGCAAGGGTTTCCGCATCAGGGCAAGCGGAATCCGGAGAAGCGTTGGAGAAGTGCCGCGCTAGCGCTCGTTCGAACTGCTGATCGCGGTCGTCAGTCGGCATGGCGTTCTCCTTTCTTAGAATGCTTCCGGAATCGTTTCTTGCAGGGACTCACGGCGATTCCTTTCGTGCGATTTGGCCTGTTTTGGAGGGCTTCTCCGGAAATATCTGGCGGAAATCAATAGGAACATCCTCGGCGGCGTATTGGAAACAGAGGGCAATTTCCGCATCACTCATCGGAGACAAATTGGGCAACTGACCATCTGAAGGGCGTCCATTGCGCAGAGAGTGTTCGACTCTTGCGCGCAACTCGCGGCGTGTGCGTTCCAAATGGCGAGAAGCACTGGATTCGTGTTCGCCCAATAATCGGCCAATTTCCGCAAGCGTCTTCTCTCTGGCGTAATAAAGTTCCAGACGCTTGCGATCGTGGGGATCCAAGGCGGCCAGCGAATCGCTCAGCGCAAGGAGGAATCGACGGAGGTAGCGACTCCGATGCGGATCGAGAGAAGGTGTCGAAACAATCTCCGCGGGGAGCGGTTTTTCCTCTTCGCCATCTTCCCGCTCAAGCGACTCCCACCGGCGGCTTTGCCGGATGCAGTCAATGTGCCGCTGAGCAAGAACGGTTCGCAACCAGGTCTTCAGCGAACTCCGTCCGTGAAAATAGCGAAAAAGAGAAGCTTCGCCGCGCTTGCCATCCACCAGCCCAAACAGTTCCGCGAAGAGTGAATCCGCGAGTTCTTGAGCGTCCGTGCCGGCCCTGCTCCCCTTGGTGATAATCCCAGCAGCGGCGCGCAGGTAACCACGGTAGGAGGCAACGAAGTGTTCCCAGGCGGCTTCTGAGCCTCGCATGCAGGCGGTCGCCAAAACCAAGTCATCGACGTGGAGAGTTTCCAGATATTCTTGCAGCGCGACGCGGCTGACCGGGCATTCCGCGAAACGCTTGGCCACGCTTCTTTCCACCGCGGCAACGAATTGGGGACGCGTCAAGCACCACGAAGAAGCAGGGGAGTTGGCGTACAGCAGGTCCAGGCGCGAATCCAGTTCCCGCAGGAGGGCGAAAGCGGAAGAGCGAGGGTCGGGAGTCGGATCGTGCGGCACAGGTCTCCCCTAGGGTAACTCCCTTATTTCTATATCTTGCGAGCCCTAGGATGCAACCAACGTCTTGGTCACTTCGCGCATCATAGCGGATACTCCCGCCCTGGAGGTACCGGTGCATAAATCTGCAGGTCGCTATTTCGCGAGTTGCGGTATCCTATGGGGTGTTGCGTTCCCCGCCCCGCAACGAAAATCGCCTCGGCGGGTTTATCCCGGTAGATTCGTCCTCAAAGTGTGCACTCGCGTTGTCATTAGCGAGTACGCGTCTTTAGTACGAAAGTCCTATTCGGAGCTCTCTCTCTAATCAGTACGCTGGTACTGGCACCGAGAACCTTCCGAGTAAGGAGAAGCTTGATTCCCCGGAATCAAGTTCCGGGAGGAACTTTTGCATGAGGCGGCAAGCGGATGACCACAATGATCGCTGATCCACCACGTAGGACCTCGTTAGGCGTTGGTTTCAACGCCCACCGGGGCCGGACTGCTAGCACCGAAGCTTGGAAGCAGCAGATCGGAAGCAAGCCGATACCAGCCCGCCTTGCCTTGTTACCCGAGCACAAACCGAACTGGGGTCGAGTTGGCGCCAGTGCTGTTCTGCAGATATCTATTTTGATTTTTTTCCTTCTGGTTCCCTTGCTGTATCCGGAGGGAATGAAGACAGCCATCCACTTTTATACGTCCACACCCATCGCGCAGCCAATGACGGAAATCCCGGTGGCGCCGCCACCTCCTCCGCCACCGAAAGTGAAGACACCGACACCAAAAGTCGAAGCTAAGCCCGAGATTCCGGTTGAACCTCCAAAGTTGAATCCCCAGCAACCTCATATTTTTGCGAATTTGGCCACGCCGAAGGCTGTGCAGCCGAAGGTCGAAAAACTGGACGTTAAAGCTCCGGACGTGAAACCGGCTTTCGAGGACGTCAAAATCGACGCGAAGGAAAACGGCCCGAAGCGCCCGAAGGAAGACGTAAAGCTAGGCAATATGACTGGCAGCGCAGCACCCGCGACTGTCAAAGCTCCAGTAGATAAAGTGCAGACCGGCGGCTTTGGCGACCCGAATGGCATCCCTGGAAAGGGAGACCCGAATCACGCAACCAATGTGAACCGTTTTGGTTCTCCAGCTCTGCCAGGTGGTGAGGGCTACGGCAACGGGACCGGCGGCAAGAATGGCATCCCGGGCACGGTAGCCAGCACGGGATTTGGCAATGGTACGGCTACGCCTCCGACGGGTAGTGCAAAAAAGGCTACCGTGGTGGCCGGCGGTTTTGCCTCAACGGATACTTCGACGGAAGCTCCGAAGAAGAAGACTGGGGCCTCCGGCCCAGCAGATGCAGCTCCCGACATTCTGGAGAAGCCGCGGCCTGAGTACACCGCAGAAGGGCGCAGCTTGAGGATTGAAGGCGATGTGCGTCTGGATGTAGTGTTTCTTGCAAACGGCACGATTCAAATAAATCGAGTCGTGAGTGGTTTGGGCCATGGACTTGACGAAGCAGCGACCCGTGCGGCACAACAAATCAAATTCAAACCGGCCAAGCGCCAGGGCGAGCCGGTGGATTACCCGGCCGTAATCCGAATCGAATTCCGGCTGGCCTACTGAGGGAGAAATGATCATGCGAAAGCTGTCGAAGAATATCATCGTGCTACTCCTCGGTGCGTGCGCAAGCATGCCGCTGATGGCTGACACTCCGGCGGCGCCGCCGGCTGACCAGCCGCGGACAATGGATCAAGCTCTGGATCGGGTGATCAGCAACGAGCAACATCTGTATGGCCAGATGCGCAATTACTCGCCGCTGGTCGAAACCTATATTCAAAACCTCAGGGCGGACAAGGACCTGGGGCAAGTGCCCGCAGGCGACAAGTATTTCCTGGGACGCGCCAACTTTCAGAAAGGCGTCAACCTGGTGCCGTTAAATGAAACTTCCGGCAAGGGCAAGAAAGTTGTAGGCTCCATCGGCAACTTCTTCAGCTTTGCCATGCAGTATCTGCCGGACGGCTTCCTGCAGATGATCTTCATCGACACCAATGGCTTCGACAAGCAGCACTACAAGTTCGACTACGTTCGCCGTGAATTCCTGGGCGAAGTGCGCTGCCTAGTGTTTGACGTGACTCCGTCAGAAAAGAACAACCATGGGCGGTTCCTCGGCAGAATTTGGGTCGAGGATCAGGACTTCCACATCGTGCGCTTCAACGGTGCCTATACCGGGAATGGCCACTCCAGTTGGTATTTCCACTTTGACAGTTGGCGCACGAACGTCCAGCCGGGCCTGTGGCTGCCTACGTTCGTGTATAGCGAAGAAAAGGATCTGCACTACGCGCTCAGTAAGAAGCTGGACTTCAAAGCGCAGACGCGCTTGTGGGGCTATAACCTGACCAATTCCTCGAGAGAAGAGGAGTTGAGCAAGATTCTGGTGGAAACGCCGGTAAACGACGACACCAAAACAGCCAATGACCTTAACCCAATCCAAGCACAGCGGTCTTGGGACCGTCAGGCCGAGGATAACATCGCCGATCGACTGGAGCGGATTGGGTTGATGGCGCCGAAGGGGGAAGTGGACAAGGTTCTGGAGACGGTGGTCAATAACCTGGAAGTGACAAACAATATCGATCTCGATCCGGAAGTTCGCTGCCGGGTGCTGATGACCTCGACCCTGGAATCCTTCACGCTTGGCCACACGATCGTTCTGAGCCGCGGTCTGATTGACGTGCTTCCGGACGAAGCCAGCTTGGCAACGATGCTGGCTCACGAATTGAGCCACGTGGTTTTGGGACATCGGCTGGATTCGCAGTACGCGTTCTTCGATCAATTGCTGGTCGATGACAAAGACACCTTCCGCCATTTTGGATTTGCGCGGACTCCAGAAGAAGAGGCGGCCGCCAACACGAAGGCCATGCAAATTCTGAACAATTCGCCCTACAAAAACCAGTTGGGCAATGCTGGACTCTTTTTGCAGGCACTTGATGCCCGGCAGAAAGAAATTCCGAACCTCATCAGCGGCCACCTCGGTAATCGTGTTCCGCAGATTAATGATCTTAAGTCCACCATTCCGGTCGATCCTAAGCAGAACCCGCAGAAGATCGCCGCCCTGCCGATTGGCGGGCGCGTGAAGATCGATCCATGGAACGATAAACTGGAATTGATCAAGAGCAAGCCTGTGGGCACGGTGGCAGAACGCGAGAAGATGCCGTTCGAAGTGACGCCGTTCATGCCTTACCTGATGCGTTACGGCTCTGACACAGCGAAGCCGGTTGCAGCCAGCACGGCTGCGCCTCAACCTGGCGAAAAGCCCGGCGAAGCGCCGGATCCCGCAAAACCCTGACCATCGATTTACTTACTACTGCAAAAGCCCCCAAGTTTGGGGGCTTTTGGTTTTTGGGGCTGCACAAAACCAGGATGGGAGGGATACCCCGGCGGCGTAAAGCCGCCGCTACAAAATTACCTGGAAGAAAGTGACTTCATAAATCGGTAGCCAAATTCCACGCCATCGTAGAAGTCCTGGACGCCGACACGCTCGTCCCGACCATGAGAGCGGTCATCCTCCATATCGAAAAACATGCAGGCAATTCCAAAAGTGGGAATGCCTGCGATGCGAAGATACTTTCCGTCCGTGGCTCCAGTGGACATGGTTGGCACAATTTGCATTCCTGACCACATCGTGGAGAGCGTGCGTTCGAGAGCATCGGTCAGCTCAGGCACGAGCGCAGATGGTGGTACCGCCACAATCGGAATCAATCTTCCGCCCGCGGTTTTCTGTGGTACTGGGGTCACTTTGACGTGAGGGTCGGCCACGATGCGTTCCAACGTCTTCCGTACCTCCTCAGGATCCTCCCCTGGAAAAATACGGCAGTTCACTGTGGCGCGAGCGGATTGCGGTAGCGCGTTGGGGGCGTGCCCGCCAGCAAGCATGGTTGCCACGCAAGTTGTCCGCAGCAGCGCGTTGTAATAGGGAATTGCCGATAAATGCTGGATTGAGGACGGATTCGGCGGTTGCTGAGCAGTTCCGCGGAGGTCCGCGGCAAGCGTCCCTGAAGCGAAATTGGCGGACTGTAAAAAATACCCGCGAGTGACTTCATTCAGCTTCACCGGAAACGAAAATTTCTCCAGCTTGCTCAGTGCTGCGGCCAATTCGTAAATTGCATTGTCGGGGCCAGGAACGGAACTGTGGCCGCCGGAGCTCGTGGCCTCGAACTGATAATCGGAATAGACCTTTTCGCTCGCTTGCAAGCCGGCCAGGAGACGGGCCCCGTTAAGCCGTTCGAACTCGCCGCCGTCCAAGTTGATGCAGTATTGCGCGTCGATCCAGTCCTTGTGCTCCTTCAGCAACCAGTCAACGCCGTTGGAATCTCCAGTCTCTTCGTCGGCGGTTAACGCCAAGATCAGGTCGCGATCCGGCTGGTAGGCTTCCCTCTTCAGCCTGAGAAAGGCCATAACCAGGATCGCGTCACCTGCCTTCATGTCTCGCGTGCCCCGCCCGTAGAAATTTCCATCCTGCTCGATAAATTGGAAGGGATCCATGCTCCAGTCTTCACGCCGCGCCTCCACCACGTCCAAATGCCCGATGAAGAGGATCGGGGCACGTTGGCCAGTACCCCTGAGCCGGACAACCAGATTTTTCTTGCGTTCGTCCGGGCCGGCTACAATCACGTCTTTCTGGGGAAAACCCGCATCGAGCAAACGCTTCGCCATGGACTCAGCAGCTTTCGTGACGCTGCCGGCCGACTCGGTAGTATTAATTTCGATCAGTTGCTTCAAAATCGCGCGTGCTTCCGGGCTCGCCGGCGCATGGTCTTGAGCTGGCAATTTCGCTGAACCAGGCAGGCAGCTCAGCAGTAGAATTCCCCAGACTATTCGCTTCATCCGTCTCTCCTGCATCGAATCAGCGTAAACGGACCATCTCAACGCGTCAAATCACGACTCCGTTGGTTGCCGCATTCGGGCGACTTGCTTAGACTGGAAAGGTTTCCAATGGGGAGGATTGTCATGCTGACGGGAAATCGCCGCATGTTTTTACTGCTGGCTGGGGGCGCACTCTTTATAGCGGGCACCGCGCTCGGGAGCGTAGTTACGAGGACCGTTTCTGCCGTAAACAAGTTCGGGCAACCGAAAACCGTGATTCACGTAGTGGCCTACAAGTTCCGGCCAACTACTTCGCTGAACGATCAGGAGCAGGCGATTGCCGGAATCAAAGACATGGCGGCAAAAATTCCGGGCATAAAGAATATCTGGCTGAAGACGGAACGCAACCAAATCCGCGAGTTCGACGGGGTGTACGTAATTGAATTCATAAACGCAGAGGCCGCCGCCGATTACGCCGAAAATCCCATCCATGACACATGGCGGAAGAAGTGGGAACAGCTGCGGGAAAATAGCCTGTCGTTCCAAGCGTCTAACTGAAACTCGAATTCTTAGAAATCCTCGCTAACTTTCGCGAGTGATGCCGAACCTTTTGCGCAAAATGGAATCAAGGAGAGCGTCGGATAGAATCCTCTTACCGAACGAAAGCCATTTCGCCATCGGGGTGACGGGGTAGCGGGCTTTGGGATGCGGCGATTCGATCGCTTTCAAGATGACGCGAGCGCAGTCTTCGGGGGTAGTCGTTGAGTGGCCTCTGCCTTGATCGGAACCGGCCAAAGCCCCTGCATAAATCCTCGCGTAGGGACTGGTTTTCGCGCGCTCAAAGTAAGGCTGAGCAAGTTCCTTCGCGGTCTGTTGAAAATTGGTCAAGATATATCCCGGTTCAATCAGAATCACTTGTACGCCAAAGGGATACATTTCCAGCCGGAGGGCATTGGTAAGGCCTTCGAGCGCGTGCTTGCTGCTGCTGTAGGCACCGTAGGTCGGTGGCGAGACCAGGCCTGCGGCGCTGCTCATCATCAGGATGCGGCCATGGCGGCGTTGGCGCATATGTGGGAGGACCGCTTGAGCAACCCGCAAAACGCCAAACAGGTTCACTTCGAATTGTTGTCGAAAGTCCGTTAAGCGTATTTCTTCGACGACGGCCATGTATCCAACGCCGGCATTATTGATCAGAACGTCTATACCGCCGGCTTTTTCCATCACGAGTTCGACAGCAATTTGCACCGAAGCACTATCAGAGACATCCATCTCTAAAGTGTGAATCAGAAGGCGCTCTTCGCGCGCAAGCCGGTCCACTTCTTCGCGCTTGGCGGCGGACCGGCCGGCGGCAAAGACAGCATAACCGCGACGGGCAAGGAGAAACGCTGAAGCCTTGCCGAGGCCATCCGTTCCCCCTGTGATGAGTACAGTGCTTTTAGGCTGAGTCATAGAATGTTCTCGTACAGGTGCATTGTACGCAGCGAAGCGAGACTAAGCCAGCGGCTCACGCCATCCCGGACTATCGTTTGGCATGCGGTTTTCTCTGCGGTATGGCACGCGCCGCCTCACGCAGCCTTTCGAGTAACTGTCGCGCGGTGCGGGAGAGCGGATGACGACGCGGCACGATTACGTCCAGGCTGCGCCGCAACGGTTCCGCATCGGTGATTTCGAGAGATGCGAGTTGTCTGCTGTGCAGTTCGTCGTGGACCGCGATCTGGGGCAAAAAAGCGACGCCGAGTTTTCGAAGCACCATGCGTTTGCAGGTCTCAATCGTCTCCACTTCCAGAACGATGTTTGGCAGCAGTCCGACCCGGCGAAAGAGTCCGTTCATCAAAGTCCAGTCGCTGGAGCCGCGGTCGTAAGCAATCAATGGCAACGACTCCAATTCCTCGAGACTTATTCTTCGCTTCGCTGTAGCGGGATGCCGCGGGTGTCCTACGAGCATCAGGGGATCATCACGCAGGCTGATCGTTTCCACTTCCGGATGATGCAAAGAGCGAGCCAGGCCGAAGTCTACTTCTCCGTCCAGAACCATTTTCAGAACTTGAGCGGAATTGCCGCTTCGCACACTCACTACGACATCGGGATGATCGGCTTGGTATTTCTTCAGAACCTCCGGCAGCAGATACGTGCATATCGAAAGCGAAGCAGCAATTGGCAACGCGCCTCCGGAGGCCGGCCTCAGTTCATGGACGGCCTGCCGAACAACTGCTACTTGACGGAGCAACTGCTCCGCGTGGGAGCGCAGGATTTTACCAGCAGGGGATAGCGAAAAATTTCCCGGACCACGCTCGAACAGGCGAGTACCAAGCGAGTCCTCCAGCGCGCGGATGCGCGCGCTGACCGCGGGCTGGCTAACGCGCAAGGCTGCAGCGGCGCGGTGAAAGCCGCCATAGGTGGCAACGGCAAGAAATGTCTCGAGTTGTGCGATTTCCATGGTGAAAAGGCTTTCGTCCCATCCAAGGTGTTCTGTACCGGAAGTACCGATAACTAATTTCTATCACTATGATAATCACAATTCGTTTGACTGACCATACGATTTTCCGCACAATCGCATTCCTATGAACCAGGTTGCAAGGCGCCGGTTTACAGTCCGGTCCTGCAAAAAAGGAGAAGCAAGCATGACTTCGACACACCATCCCAACGCTCAGGGAGGGAAGAATCCATGGCATGGGGACGCCCGCTGGAAGGGGATCATGCGTCCTTACCGCACCGAGGATGTCGAAAGGCTTCGCGGCTCCGTGAAGGTTGAACATACCCTGGCGCGCATGGGTGCGGAAAGGTTGTGGGGGCTCCTGCACAGTGAACCGTATGTGACGTCGCTAGGCGCGATGACTGGTAATCAGGCGATCCAACAGGTTGCCGCCGGGCTACAGGCCATCTATGTCAGCGGTTGGCAAGTGGCCGCCGATGCCAATCTCTCTGGACAGATGTATCCAGACCAGAGCTTGTACCCGGCGGATAGCGTACCGAACCTGGTGCGACGCATCAATCAGGCGTTGATGCGCGCCGATCAAATTCATCATGCTGAAGGCAAGAATGGCAAATACTGGTTCGCGCCAATGGTTGCGGATGCCGAAGCCGGTTTCGGGGGAAACCTGAACGCTTTCGAACTGATGAAAGCGATGATTGAAGCGGGTGCAGCTTGCGTACACTTCGAGGATCAGCTTTCATCGGCGAAAAAATGCGGGCACCTGAGCGGCAAGGTTTTGGTGTCTACGACCGAAGCCATACAAAAGTTGGTTGCGGCACGCCTGGCGGCCGACGTTATGGATGTTCCTACCTTGATCATGGCACGCACGGATGCGGATAGCGCCAACCTGCTGACTACCGACATCGACCCAAGGGACCGCAAATTCTGCACCGGTAAGCGAACGTCGGAAGGTTTCTTCGAAGTAAAAGGTGGTTTGAAGGCGGCCATCGCCCGCGGCCTCGCTTATGCTCCCTACGCGGATCTAATCTGGTGCGAAACCTCCAAGCCGAACCTTGAAGAGGCTCGTCTCTTTGCGGAAGCGATCTGCGCCGAATTTCCGGGTAAACTTCTGGCCTATAACTGCTCACCATCGTTCAACTGGCAAAAGCATCTCAGTGGCGAAGACATCGCGCGTTTCCAACGCGAACTGGGGACCATGGGCTACAAATTCCAGTTCATTACCCTGGCTGGGTTCCATGCCCTCAATCACACCATGTTTGAGCTGGCACGCGCGTACAAGCAGCACGGCATGACTGCGTACACGCATTTGCAGGAAGCCGAATTCGAAAGCGAACGCGAACACAGCTATGGGGCCGTGAAGCACCAGCGATTCGTGGGAACCGGCTACTTCGACGAAGTGCAAAACGTGATTACGAGTGGTACTGCTTCGACGACGGCTCTGGCGGGTTCGACCGAGACCGAGCAGTTTCACGATCTTCCACCCGTAATCCGGCAGGAAGGACACCGGTTACAAAGCGCGGCCAACGACTAATTGGCAGGCTGATTCGAATACAGGAACTTGCCGCCACTTTCGGCTACAAGGAACAGCCGGTCGCTGGCCGCAGTCTGTTGCAGATGGCTTCTTGTCGTTTCTTCCGTCAGGACAAAGTACCTGTCCTGTGAGTTCCATCGTGATTGAAATTGTGAATCGCCGATGAAGACGGAAGGGCTGCCCGGCGCGTAAGATCCATACTCTAAATTGTTTTTTCGCCCGTTCCACAGAAGCGCATTCCTGCCGGTGTAGAAGAATACGGACGAGAAGGGATAATAAGCGCCGTTGATAATCAGCTCGCCCTTCGGGGCGCGGTCCAGGGCGGCAGCCAGCGGGCGCGAGGAGAGATAAGGATCGAAGACCACCATCGCGACGCGGCTGGCATGAATAAACATCACCATCATGAGAGCTACAGCCAGATAGGCGCGCCAGCCGCGCAACATCCAACAGGCCATGGTGCCCAATAAAAAGGCGATTCCTGCCATCAGGAGTGGAGCACGCAAATAGGCGAAAGACTGAATGGTCAGGTCGCCCATGTGCCCCAAAGAAAGGGAGTACGCTCCCGGATGCTGTTGCAGCGCTTGGGAAATATCGCCCGGTGTCGGAGTGCCGCGCACCAGATAAAGCAGAATAGCGATGGCCACGGCAGAAAGTGCCGTGATGAAACCAAGCACCCGCGTTCCCCAAAGAGTCCGAGAATCATCGGCGGCTATGGCGCCGCCGAGCAATAGCGCCAAAGCGGGGTAGATGGGCATCGAATAATATTCTTGGGTTGTCGAAAACGTGAAGAAGATCAAGAGAAAGCTCGTCCAACAGAGCGCGAGCAGCCGCGTTCTGCCAGCTCGATCTGTGGGCCTGAAGTTCTGTCGCACCGCTGCCGGGAAATACACGCTCCACGGGAATAGCCAAACGAGATGCAGTCCCCAGAATGCCAAGCGGGGAACCGTATTGTAATCGCGCGGATACCGAAGATTCAGAAAGCGCAGGACGTGCTCGTTCATGAAGTAAAACCAGAAGAATCCGTGATACTCGCCCGGCCCGCTATGCATTGAGAAGTTCAGGTATGGTGGCATGCGCAATGTGGCGCGAATGTGCCAGGGAGCGGCAATCACCAAAAAAACGAGGGCACCGGAGATCACATGCAATCTTTTCCACATCTGACGAGAGAACAGTTGCCTCGTCAGAAGGAGATACACAAAGACTCCTCCACCCAGGACGACTAACGCGATCAATCCTTTGAGCATTACGCCCGCTCCGAGGCTGGCGGCGAGTACGGCGGCCCACAGTCTTGTTTGCGGTTCGTCCGGATCCATGGCGCGTTGAAAAGCCCAGTACGCCAAGCATGTGGTCAGCGTCAACATCACGTCCGGGATCAGAATGCGCGTGAACAAAAACAGTCCGACGCAGGTGGCGAGCACAATTCCAGCGTAGTAGCCTGCCCTGGGTGTAAACGCCCAGCGGCCGTAACGGTAGGTAATCCAAGCGAGGAGAACTGCCGCGAACGCAACGGGAATACGCGCGGCCCAGTCGTGTACACCGAAAATGCGAAAGGAGATGGCGATCATCCAATAGATGAGCGGCGATTTTTCCACGTAAGGAACACCATCGAGATGGGCAATCACCCAATCGCCGCTGGTGAGCATATTTCGAGCGATCTGTGCCTGCACGGCATCCACGTCGTCCATCAAAGATGGAGGGGATATGATGCAGCCGAAAGAAACAGCGGCGGCGATAAGGATCAGGACAAGGCTTGTTTCGTAACGAGTTCCTCCGCGGTCAGCGGAAGACGCAACTCGCTCGATGTTTGGATGTTCCAATGCTTGATCCATAGGAATAAGACCATCAGGCCCCAGAGGTGGTAGCCCACATTGGCCCGCCGCGCCATGTGATTTTGCTTGATGGTTTCAATGGCCTCGGGGCGAAAGAGTGCGCTGTTTTTGACCGCGTGGGGACTGAGAGTGTCCTCCAGGAACGGACGCAAAGGCCCGCGTAGCCAGTCGTGAGTCGGGATGTCTAATCCAGTTTTGGGGCGACGGATAATACTCGCTGGCAGCTTCGATTTCATCAGCCGCTTCAATACGACTTTCAGGGTGCGCCCACTCACCTTAAATCGATCCGGCAATGAGGCCGCAAACTCAATGATGCGATGATCCAGATAGGGCGGACGAACTTCCAAGGAGTGGGCCATGCTCATGCGGTCCACTTTTTGCAGCAGATCATCCGTCAGATAATATCGCTGATCGTATGCCAAGAAGCGGTTGAGGCTGCCGTCGCGATTCGCAGGCGGTAAGTCACTCTCGAACAGGTCTTGCACGCGGGCGTGATTCGACCGCAACAATACGCCTTGCTGCTGGGCCTTGGAAAAGGAGCCATTCCAGTATGTGTGCGCCTCGTCAGGCGGGAGCAACGATCCTTCAATAAAGCGCTTCAATTTGTATTCGAAGCTGATCTTCTCATCGGAAACGGGCCAGAATTTCATGGCGCCCAGAAGGGAACGCCGTGCGATCTTCGGCAGCAACCTAGCGTAGCTGGCGAGATGGTCTGCCTGGTAGGTAACATAGCCGCCGAACAACTCGTCGGCTCCTTCGCCACTCAGGGCGACGGTCGCGTGTTGGCGACTCAGCTTGGACAGAAACCAGATTGGCACAGCGCCAGCATCAGCGAAGGGTTCGTCCGAATAGTAGGCCAGTTCCTCAATCGCGGACGGCAAATCGAGTGTTGGATTCAGATCCAGTTCGTAGTGCTCTGTTTGATAGTGCTTGACCAGTTCCTGGATATATGGAGTTTCGTCGAAACTGCGGCCATGGAATGTAACGGAAAACGTCTTCACGCGCTGCGAACTTTCCTGCGAGGCGTAATGCAAAAGTGCTGAAGAGTCGATTCCGCCGCTGAGCCAGATTCCGACGGGGACGTCGGACAACAAATGCTCCCTGGTCGATTGCTTCAGAAGTTCATCGAGTTTCGTTTCCGCTTCGGGCAAGGTCCAATTCTCATTCTGGACGTGCGGCAATTTCCAGTACTGCTCCTCCCGCACGCGACCATCTCGCCACTCCAACAAAGTACCTGGGCGTAATTTCTGTATGCCTTCAATCAGAGTGAAGGGCCCCGGCACATAATTCAGGGCCAGGTAATGATGGAGAGCACTGAGATCCAAGCGGCGCGGAATTTCGGGATGAACCAGGATGGCTTTCAATTCCGATCCGAAATAGAGATCGTCGCCCGAGCGAAAGAGGTAGAGAGGTTTGATTCCCACCCGATCTCGAGCCAAGATCAACCTTCGTTGGTCTTCTTGCCAGAACGCTGCGGCAAACATTCCCCGAAGGCGTGGAAAGCAGCCGGTGTCCCACTGCAGGAAGGCGTTTAGTAACACCTCGGTGTCGCTCTGCGTTAAAAACGAGTGACCCAGCCCCTGCAGTTCTTTCCGCAGCTCGCGATAGTTGTAAATTTCTCCGTTGAAGACAAGAACGGTCTTCCGGTCGTTACTGAAAAACGGTTGCGCGCCCCCGGCCAAGTCGATGATCTTTAACCGGACCGCCCCTAGAGACACATAGGCAGACTCATATGTGCCCTGCTGATCAGGACCCCTATGAATCAGACAATCAGTGGCTTCCTTAATTGCGGAAGGCTGAAAGGCACGACCACGGTGGGTATATCCAGATATACCACACACAATTCAAGTTCCCCCATCGGTGCCAAAAAGAGTCGATCCCCCCTGGCGTCCTGAACCTGGTATGTTCGGCTTTGAAGCGAGATAAGTTGCGACGGGTTGCCTCCAAAACCACAGCCCGCCGACTCTCCTGAAATGAGGCCGCCATGAGGCAACTTACCGATATGATAAACCATGTGAACTTGGAACGGCCACGTTTTTCTACAGGTTTGATGCGGGTCGCGGCGAGTTGGACGTTGAGCGGGACTTCGTCCTGATTGCACGGAACTGCGCAGTTTGAACAAAAAAAGGCCCCGATCCGAAGAACGGGGCCTTTTTGCAATTTATCCCGGCGGCGACCTACGTTCCCACACAGTTACCCGTGCAGTATCATCGGCCCGGCGAGGCTTAACTTCCGTGTTCGGGATGGGAACGGGTGTGACCCTCGCGGTATGACCACCGGA